>JGI24158J21664_10003628_pt1 | contig 19494 bp, 21 predicted proteins | sample Ectturendosymbi3_FD_21664 | JGI IMG/M metagenome (IMG submission 21664) | reverse complement strand
CTAAAGCGTGTCTCCTCGGGATTGTGTAGAAATGTTTGGTAATATTTGTGATGCCGGAATGTCAAAAACATGAACTTTCATATCGATACGACCATGTGACTCAACATGAGTGTTGACTTCAACCGCTTTTGAATATTGGGGGAAAATTCCCCATTTTTAAAAACTTTTTTGATCCACCATGTTCTCTGCTTCTTCAGTGATATGCACGCTACATGCCAAAAAAAGGCTAACCCACTCCAGCGGTGTATGAAAGAAATCTAAACCCGCTACCAGCAAATTTTAAAGATGCTTTGAGCATGAACATGGTCGCAACCGAATCGCCAAAAAACATAAACGTCCCATCGATGCACTGTACCGCGTGCAAAGCACAAGCTCGAATCGTATCAATAAAAGGAAGTCGATGACAAACTGTCCGTCAGGCTTGCGGATACGTGGGCGGAAACACGCATTTTGCTGGAGATCGTGACCTTAGCATGTTGCAACTTCAAATGGGGACGATTTCAATGTGTTTCCAATGGGTCATGTAATTTTCAAAATATTTCTAAGAAAAGTTGTTTGAACAACTCGCATATCAGAAAAACAAAATGAAGTCATCTTTAAAGCCTGCTTCAAACTGACTCGTTATTTGTCGCCGTTATTTCACATTGTCTCGAAAAAAATCTAATGAGAGACGAGAAACATATTTGAAATCCACTGTGTGAATAAATTCCAGGCGTCTGTTGCCGTGATTTTCAACCATTGTTCCGAGGAAGATTGTCCGCAAGAAATTCACGATGGAAGTAATTGTCCACTATCGCCAGTTTGAATCTTCCATATAATATAATATAAAAATGATATTTTATTGCGGACTCATGGTCCATATCACAGACACAAGAGCACAAAAAGTGGTTAACTATACAGTGCATCAGCGCACATTACAGAAACGGTGTTTGCACATGACCAACATTGGGAGGAGCAAAGCACTTTATCCTCACCACAGCTGTATCGTCATTAGCAAGAGCACAGAAAAGATGAGACCAATACAAAAAGGCACTTTTGCGGAATCCTCTTTCAGATCGTTGGTTGCGGAATCCTCTTTCAGATCGTTGGTTGTATTGCAATACAAAAAGTGTTCCGTGGCTCGAAAAAGTTTGAGAAACACTGGTTTGATTGATGATTACTCGTTAGCAACGAGCTCTTTCGTGTACGATTGAATGCTTCGTTTATTTTGCGATCGCATAAGAACTTGTGAAATTTTTCTCAAATTTTGTTTCTCGAAATGAGTACTCTGAGGTGATGCGAACTTGTCACTATCTATAAGTGATTGTGGGCTAGATTTAATAACCTTCTTCGCGTCGGTTTCGGTCGGTTTGATGAAAATGTTTATACGAATGATGACATGCATAGAGGAGTTTTCTGGTTGATCTAAATAAAGCACTGGGAAAAAATATTTTGGCTCGCAACCTGTTACTATTTTTGGTGAGCTCAGACTCCCACAGGCGTAGGCTTGCCAGAATGGTGGAAAGACTTTTCCGGTCTGTGTCAAATGCAAACACTGTGTGTACACCGACAGCGGTTTTGTTTTCACGTGTGGTATGCTGTTCAGTGATTTTTCAAATAACACCTGCGGAGAGTATTACCTCATCTCAGTTTGATAATGTGCCTGGTATCCCTTTTCCTGTTCAATATAGTTCTAGACAAAATCAAGCAAGAAAAGGCGCACAGTTTCCACTCGACAATTTCCATTGGAGGACGATAAATTTGCAACTCGTATTTTGCAAACAGTGTAGATGTATAGTTGATAGTGAAGTAGAATAACTGGATCTCACCAGAAGACTTGAAAAAGCAGCAAGAGCACCTGGAATGGAAGCGGGTGTGGAGAAGGGCAAAATCATGAGAAATTACGGCATCCGTGGAGTAACGACATGCACCCTACTGAATGGGATACAAGTTGAAGAGGTGTCCAAACTCAAGTATCTCGACTCCACATTAATTGAAGATGACATTTCGACAATTGAGGTTAATGAAAGGTTAATCCAAATATGCGCTTCATTACGAAACTTAAAGTCATCAGGAAGGACAAATCAATCACCTTCACACTGAAAAAAAATAAAAAACTCTGTTGTTTCTATTATCCTAATACGGTTGAACTAGTTGGAAACTCACAGCAGATTTGAAAAGAACACCAGCCTTGGACCACAAGCGTTACAGAAAGCTTCTCGGGGTATTGTGCACCAAACATAAAACAAACAATTTCATTCGAGAACAAATGACGAAATATTGTACGTTGGTTGGAAACCGCTTCTTTCTGTATAATCAAGCCATTATAAATCGGCTTGATTTGGTCATTACTCCAGCCCTAACGCTCTATCAAAAACCAAACTACAAGGGACAGTAGCAGGTGTCAGATTTTGGGGAAGATCAAAAACATTCTGGTCAGACAGCATCAAAGAATGGATGCAACAACCTGCTGAACTAGAAAGCATTGACAAAAAGTTGCAAGGACGTTCAGGTTGATTCAAAACTGGTTTGAAACGTGAAAAATCACTAGGAGCTGATAGACAGAAAATGTTTGGTGGAATTTTAAAGTTCTAATATTTTCAAATCAAAATGAAGCCAAAGTTTTTCTATGTAACAGCAAAATCTAAGCAAATTTTAGATATTCTTTGTAAATTGTTTCGAGTTGTGTAGCTGGCCTTCTCCAAATGAACGCAGTGATATCAGCGGTTATTGTTCAGTGAGATACGTATTACAAGAAGAAAATTGGCGAAATGTTCTTTCCGCATCTCTGGCAACACGGTTTGAAAAAAATTGTATGTTCAATAAAATACCTTCAAACGGAAGTAAAGGTGTGAAACACTTGGCAGCGAAAAATTATCTTCCTTGCAGTGATATATAGATCCAGTGCTCAGCGTCATAGAACGGTTGCTTATAGAGGGCAACGTCATGCATTCAGTTCATGGTGATGGCGAGTTTTTTCCTCTATTGTTCTGTTGCTCGTTAACAGATTAGATGACTCCATCTGATTGTTACCGTGGTTTTCACAGAAATACTGTGTAAACTGTCGAAGAGAAACGTTCTACCATCTTTTGAAAGGTAAAAATTTAAGATCCCTGAAAAGGGGCACCCCAAGATGCCGGGAAAAGCAATTCCTTACTCTATGTTAAAGCTACAATCGAAATCTTACGTGAGCAACATCAGAATCCATGGAAGGCAACGTCAGTGTATACCGTAGGTTGCAACTTGGTGAGCTCATTAACTCTGTTGCTAGGTTTAGTGGTAGTGCACATTTGAGAGGCGTGGAAATTCAAAGTTTCTCATGCATTGGAGAACTATAACATGTTTTTTCAAAGAACATCATGGCCTTCACTGCAGTGAACTAACCCTAATATCAAAACGCTTCTTGAGTAATACCTACCAATTTGCAGAAAGACGTCATTTCCGCACTAGCACCCTTAGTCACAAAAGCAGCCCACAGCAACCACAGGATATTCATACGGGAAGCGTTTCAAGAGGGAGATTGATGTTTGCTGCGAGGCGGAACTTAAGCAGTTCTGCAGGTTGTAGTGTTTTCATGCGACAAGTAACGCGATTAATGAATCGATATGATCTGAAAAAGTTATGGAAAATTGCTTGAAAATGTTTTTGCCAGGAACGTTGCTGCGGGTTGTAGCTTGAAGATGTGATCAACTGTATGAGGAAAAGGTACCAGGGCTTTGAACCAGTTGATGAAGTGCAGAAATAGGTGGTTCTGCTGGGTATCAGGCAAACTATTTTTGCTGTATCGCAAAATAAAGAGTTACAAAATGGCAAACACAAATATTTAAAAAAAGCACAATCGTAAGCTTTCTTGCAGTAAGCACATTTGGATCATTCGACTTCACACATAAAATTTTTGATTTCATGTGTTTTTCCCAGTACAGGTATTTGTTTTTCGCCGTCGCTCTCCTTTGTCACGAGCGTTCACCTCAAACGTCCCGGCAAGAATCAATTACTAGCCTTCGTCTTTCCGCCAATTTTTGCCATCCAAAATCAAATTTACAAATTAACAACTGGTTTTTGTCTTTCTTTACTTTTCTGAAAAGTTAGAAAGTTTATAAGGCCTTGCAACGCTCTACTCTGATTACTCTACAGCATGCGATGTTGTAAATACGAACCACTTTTTATCTCACCTTCATGCGCGGATCTCCTAAAACTTGTACGTTACCCTGGAGTAATTGTTATTCTTAGTGCTGACAAATGCTGAACCANTGAATGAAAAGATTTCGAAAAATCAAGTTAGGGCATTGGAAAGTCTAATATGAATAAACAATAAATTTATTTTATTCAAAAACAAGTNTACAAAACTTATTTCATTTTATTCCTGATTTTGGTTTCACGTAATTGTTGGAGCTCGAGTGAGGCTACAAAAAATTTGTTGAATGTAGGCTGAGACCACATTCAATAAAATGCCTTGATACAAACTTGACATTCCCGTATACTAGAATTTTGATTCTGCCTCCTATATTTTGCTAATCGATTGAGTATGAGCCAAAAGGCATAAAACAGAGAAGTCTCTGAAACGCGAAAATTAAAACTGCTGTTTTGTGTTCAGTTTTAATCCTTGAATATCCAGATGAACGCAAAGTAATACGCAGGTAACTACCACAACGCAGCAGCAAACAAAGTAGCTTCTCCGTGCTGACCAAACATCTGTTGCAAAATGGATCAAGATATTTGCAATACTAAACATTCTTGCACAGATGAACTGAACATTGTCAAGTCGCTCTCGTCAAAACTTGAGTTAGATACGAAACGATTGTCTATACTGGACTGGAAAAATTTGATTGAGCAGCGGAAACAAGAAGGGTTTTACAAGTAAGAACACGTTTGTCGTACTGGTACCGGAGTGATTCACGTAAATTTAATGGGCAAATACGCTCGCCTAGCTTTTTATGCAAAACAGTTCGTGACAAAACTGTGTGATTAGCAATTTTTGTGGTTCGATATCTTTTGAAAAATTTGACAATACACTTTTGCTGCTGAATCACCTGGAAAGATAGAAAGCAAAATTTGATCAATTGACTACTTGAGAAGCAGTCAACTGCCAACATAACAACTTCAATATTCTCGTCTTTGAATTGCTGGTAATGTGTAGTTTGTCTGCGAATAAACGCAGCATACAAATGTGATACTACGCGAAATACCATTGACTAATGTGTGCTTTTTATTAAATCCTAGTAAGAAACACATTGCTGGGGAACATAATTTGGATCTCGTCAATTCTTTTCCCAGGCGTAGCTGGATTCCTTGTAAATACTTCTTTTCAGCTGGTTTCTGATTCTTTTTGGATAAGAGCTAGAAATGTCTCCATCCTAGGCGAAATATATACTTTGAGTTTTGTAGGATGATAGGGCTTTAATCTTGGCTGTGCAAGGATCCCTTTTGAGGGAGAGTGTTTTTTTCTCAGCACGACTTTTTCGTCATTTCTATTGCTCATAAGGTACAGGTGGTTAAGATAAAGCTTCATATTTCTTGGTCCACCTACACAGAAAATGGCCATCAAAAATAAGTTGGAAAATGAACACAATCATTGGTTGGATGCCGATCATTCAGAAAGTTTACATTTTGTTTCTGGTTAAAAAAACATAACTTTGAAAAACTTAACATGATAACCGTTATTGTTTATTCGATGTCCTGAAGGACGTTTTTTGGAAACGTAAAGATATTATCCCCTTAATGCCAACAAATTACTACTATTATAATCCATGTGAGAACTTCCTGAAACCTAAGTGTGGTGAATTATGATTACCTTGTCCGTATCGTGTGGTCCGTATCGTGTGGTTCACTAGTAAATTTTAAACCGTTTTTTTGTATAATTGCAATCACAGTCTTTGCTAAAAGTTGTTGTCTTGCTGTCAACGCACTCGTCATTAGCAACGCAGTGGCTCAATTTATTTGAGATGTTTTATAAAAAAACAGTTCTGAAGGTAAATAAAGCGTTTAACGCTTTTGGGTTTCGTTGTGAAAAAAAATTTCCAACCTTTTCGAGATAAATTTATTTAAATTGGCAGAATACCGAGCAATGGTCATAACAAAGAACAATCTTCCACTGGTTTTGAAATTTCGCTTGAGAATCAAATTGAACAAGAAACGGAGATCTTATCATCTGCTAGCAATGATCCCGTCTCAGAGGGAGTGTCAATTGATTCACAAGAAGTTCAACCTTTGAAAAATTCGATTCAACCAATTTNTGTNAGAATAAGCAGTAAAGAACAGCTTGGCGCAGGTGATGAGACGGCCTCAAAATGCTCTCTGCCAAGCAGATCTTCAGAAACAAGCAATTTGTCGCTAAGACGAAGATGTTCACCATGCGAAAGCATCACTGAAGCATTAGCAAATATAAGGAGAGATCTGGTAAGTGCTGCTATACGATCTAAATTTATGCCAACCTTGTTTAGAGTGATTGACGCCCAAGAACGCGCTTAGCTGATTTTGTGAAGTATTGAAGATGAATGTTAGTATTCGATGTTTAATATATCACATATGAATACTTCGTACGAAAAAGAGATTGTTGACATTTTTAAATAGTTTAAAAACTGTTGAGTTGTAATAGTTTTTCCCGTTATACTAGCATCTCGCTCAAATTCAAGACTTCGTAACGAAAGAACAAACTCATACTTTTTACAAAAAATTAACAATTTCTCTAGAAAGATTCTCGTTAGTCTTAACTGGCGGGAAGTGCTACCAACGATAACTTTTCTCACTGCACCTGCTTGTCAGATGCTCATGCATCTCGAAGACCACACAATAGCTCGCAGACTGCTCGACATCAGACAGGACATTGTGACTGAAAGGGCCAAACTGAGCTGCAACGAGTATGCGGAGATGTTGGACGACTTTTCGTACGAGCTTGAAGAAACAAAATTCCTAGAGAAAAAATTGAAAGGTTACTGAACTGTTTTGTTTTTGCTTATGCCGAAAGTAAGACGACAAGTTTCCAACATGGAGTGAAATTGTGTTTGGTTTATAAGCGTTTTTAAACAACCAAAATTTCACTCAGTTTTAAGGAAACCAAAAGAGTTCTTTGACCCCATTTGCTGTTTTTACAATGTGGCCTGCACATGTTTCTATGTCAGATTGTTTTGCAAAGAATACTCCAAATAATAAAATAAAAATATTTTCTTTGATAGAGAAATGTAAGTAATGGTTTGATTGAAGTTTTAATGTTTCCCTGTGTTGTATTTTTCATTAAAACACAATGGAAACAGTGCTTAGCTTTCGGATAAGTTTGAGAAAACAAGTTAAAATATTTTCATTAGTGGCGATTCAATCACAAACTAAAATCAACCACGACAGGCTTCTTGATCAAAAATTAAAATTTTTAGTGGATTTGGGATGAGGTTACTTTTGCCAAATTCCAGGTTTTGCGCGGAGTTCTACAATTTTCAGGAAATATCAGTGAAGTGAGAAGTTTTTCTTTCTGCGTTTTGATGTTCTACAGTTTTGATGACCATTTTATTGCTCATCATTTTACTGACTTTCTACTGCTCTATATTTTTAATACTCTTGCTGTTGTATAATTTTTGCGATTTGTTTGTGCAATCACGTCGTCATATTTTTCAGTCGGCGACATTCCCAGCGTCATGTTGCGTCGAAAAGAATCATTACTGTCGGAATCTTCGCCGTTGCGACCGTTGGGTGTCAGAAAAGCAAGCATGGACTTCAAGCGTTTTTCTGTAATTTAGCGCAATGCAAAGAAACTTTTCTCGCTGTGGGAGTGCTTCAGTTTGATACTGTCAGAACAATCACCAAAAGGTTATTGTGAAAGAGCACCAGATCATCTTCAATTGTCTTCTATGGAGTTAAAATCGAGAACATTTTAGTAAGGTTGTGGTTCTTCTTTTGAGCGAGTTGCTACTGTCCACTGCTTGGCCGCACTAGATCTCGGGGCAAATGTTGAGCAGTCGCCATTCGATTGTCTCATCGTCCAGAACCGTCAGGCCATGCATTCCATAGGGAAGTCGATGGATTGAACATTGGAGGAGAACATGGTCGACGGTCTGTTCTTCAGCGCCACACTCACAGGCCGCAGAGGAGGCCATAACCCATTTGTGTAAGCAAGTTGTGATAATTTGGACAAAAGAAATACTTTTTCTACTTCTGAAAGTGTTGTTCCTTGTTTTGCGTAGAAACAATGTTTTAAGTCATGCAGTTTTCTGTAGAACGCAAGAAATATCAAGCGGGCAAAAAGGTTGTAAACGCATGCTACGGACACTACCCTGATGTTTTTCAAAAAAGAAGATTTTAAGGAGAAAATGGAGTACCTATCTGCCTAAAATCTAAAGAAAACTTTGATAATATCTACGTTTGCCAATAACAATTGTATTCATCTCGGCGGTGAATTAAAGACGACTTTTTTCATACGGTTTTCCAAGTAAATCTGCAGAAAAAAGAAACTTGGTAAACTTGATGACCGCGTACTTTGGAACAGTACACCACTTCTGGATGCATTGGATTCAGGGTGTGTGGTAGATTGTTTACTCTAGCAGGCTTACTAGAGAAAAAAGTAACGTATTCAAATTTAATGAAAAAAAGAGAAAATGTTTGAAGCGGAAATGTGCTGTTTCAATCAAAGTAAGGTAGATGATTCTGAGAAGGCAGTAACTTTCTTTCAGAGCACAAACACACTTTTAACGTTTGTGTGTTGGCAATCCACCACATGAAACTTAGTTGAAGGCAGCGGTTTGCAGAAAACGTTACCTACTCGCAGTGCAATTTATGATTGACATCTGCGTTTGATTGATATCTGCACCCAGAGCAGGATAATTGGAAGTATGTTTAGCTTCATTTTCCAATTTCGTCCAACAAGGAGCTTGCTATTCAGCATGGCTGCCACGTTTGCAAGATGAAGGGCAAATGTTGTTGGTGCGAAACGATTTCTAGTGTTTAGTCCAATACAAAAAGATTGGTGTAGTCAGGGGTGAATATTAAGGGAAGCGAACGAGAGGGTTGTCTCGGGCCGTCTTTCTCAGAGATGCCGTGAGGCCTCTTTTGAGTGTTTCGGACTTAGTTTTTGCAGTGCATTGTTGAAACGCTTACGAACTGCTCTAGAGTCATATTTAATAAGGTCTGAAGCAAGTCATGTGTTTTTTCAAATTAATGCACGAGTTATGTGTAAATGCAACAAAGGGGGACCTCAATAACTTGTTTTGGGGCCCCTTCTTCTGAGACTTTGTCCCGGGTCCCTAAATTCTAATATCCACCCTTGGGGTGTAGCGCTAAGAAAAATCTCTTTGTATTTCGTGTTTAGAGGGAATAGGAAAAACCATCCCTTAACTTTTTTAGATAGAAATCAGCTTCCCAGTAAAGCGGTGTTTGTTGATTGAACATCTGTCTTACTACTATTTTTTTCACTACTCAGTTTTACGTGCAGGGTTTTCAGTTCTCGATGACTCAGCAATTCAGTATAGCATAATTATTCACATCTTACATGGGCTGAGTTTCATTTAAGAAGTCTTTTGATAGTATGTATCTTGTAGTTTTTGCAACAACATACTTGAAACGAAATCGCTATTTTCACTGCGTAGTTTCGCTTGTGGCAATGTCATTTNTTGCTTCCGAAATCAGGAAACATTTGTTTCTCTTTAATTGTGCTTGTCTGTTACATACGTNAATAGATGACGTGTGAAAGAAGCATGGCCATTTCAGCTTTTGCATGCAAAAAGGATTCAATCCCGTCGCCATGGNGGGCTATGGTGGGCTTATCCCTCCCAAACAAAGTACCAAGCCACCCAAATCGAAATATGAAACACTATAAANCATTGGAGATTTTATCAATTTTCAATATCAAGCCTCCCGGCACAAACGTAATTCCCCCCACATGAACGTAAAGCCCCCCTAGTGAAGACTTCCTGGCGGCAGTTCTAAAAGGATTACTAATATTTCAGTACTAAGACTTCTTTACAAGCCTGCTTCATTCAAAGATTGCGTATTTAAGCTAGTAGAAGAGGTTTTCGACGGACATTTACCAGGGGTGCGGTTGGGCGGGAACGCGTGGGAACGTCGTTCCCACACTTTTTTCACGTTTTGCTTTAAAGTGAGTTTGAAGCTGTTCTGAATTGTCTATTTTTTGGGTGCGTTCCCACATCTTTTTTGTTGGCACTACATCCCTGTACCAGAGGATCAGGAAAAGCGGATGAATCAGGTGAAGCAGCCCCCAATCACTACTGGTTACCCATATGCTGATCCAAGCAATATTTCATAATTTTTTCAAATTTTTCGGGAAACATTGTTTCGCGACTNTGTAAGTTTATGCAAATTTCTTCGCTTTTGAAGTACTGTTTTCAAATTTATGCAAGCGATATTTCTCGAGACGTCATAAAATCTGTTTTGTCAGGGCATACCTGGGGGGTCAGAATCGAAGTTTCTGTTTCAGGTTGGAGCTAAACTGATTAAACGTCACTTTTGTCCAACTGAGTTCACCTTGTCGGTGCTTTTGATGTTTTTATTTTGCATCATCTTGCCCGAACTTTTTAATTAATCAGATCTCATTGTTGATCTTTGATCGAAGATTTTTTGAGTTATGTTGGTCGGGCTTTTGGAATCGCACATGCGGGTAAAACTCTGCATGGCATATCGACGATTGCTTGTCGTGTTGCAGCATTTGTCGAAACAGGTAATGCTATGCCATCGGTCTGTGGAGCGTTTTTTGAAAACAAGAAATGCTACGACATTGTTCTGAACTGCAGACCGATGAGGAAAAAGTGCAGGAGGAAAAACTTTGCTAAACAATACATCAAGTCAAAAATATCAGAAGTTGCTGAAATCCATGAGGCATTTCGAGTTCCTCTACGGATGGTGCCCCGTGACCCTCGTATGAAAATGAATGAATGAATGAGTGATGTTTTTTCATCACTATTATCATTTGATTGGAAAAAGTGAAATTTTGCAGTTGCTTTCAGCTTGTTTATCAGATACTTGTAGGAAAAGTTTACTTCATGTAGGCATAGGGTCCGAAACAAAACTGTGGGGAGATCACAGCGTTTTGACCAAAAAGTGTGTTTATAACCAAAAGGTACAGCAGATATTAAAAAAGCTTTCACAAAATTTCACAAACTACCCTAAGTAAGAAAACACACAACTAATGCAATATTCATCCCTTCAATAATATAACGGAATCGATCATACAAAATGTTTTGAGAAAATTTACATTTTCGACACAAAAAAATTTAACATCTATGCAATGATTTTTGCCAGAAAGCAAGATATTTGGAAAGGGCTACAGATCCCCTGCACCCCCACCTCCTACACCTATGACTGCGCTCACCGAGACAACTTTCTTACAACTTTACTGTGAATGTGAAAAATTGTTTGTGCGCAGTGATGTAGGAGCTGGGGCTGCACTGAGTGCAAACGCCACCCAAAATATTTGAATTGTCAAACATTTGTGCAAAAACTTGAAAAAAATTGGGCAAAGAAGCTTTGTATTTTTTAACAATATTAATGAAATGATACTTCTTTGTTATTTAGTGCATAAATGAAAGTTTATTATGTCATAGAAACCTCATTACATATGCATAAAATAAATCAAGTGTCTCGAGGATTTTGTGTTTTAGTTTGTGAGAGTTGATAACGAACTGACTCACTTGAGAAAGTTCGGGCAAAAAAAGCATTTCATTGATTTATTAATTGTACATTGTTGAAATCGAGTGTACTGCAGGCAGGGTTATCTAGAAGCTTCTAGATATACCTGACTTCAGGGCACCTACTTCATATTAGTAAAGTCCATGTAAGACAAGTACAGAAAAGGTTTTGTTTTTAATTTTAAATAAAGTGCTTGGATGAACACATTTTGCCATACAATTAGCTGCATATTGCATTTTTTAAATTTGATTTTTGGCGACGGCAGTTAGCGACAGGCCCTGCCGGAGCGATTGAGGGGAACGCTCTTGCCCAAGAGGCGCTACTGCAATTTCCTCAGTGGCCGTGGATCGGACACCCAACCTTCCACTTGGGAGGCGGACACTTTATCACTGAACTATTGCCGAATGGGACTTTAACTTGATTAATGTTCTTTGAGTGATCTGATAAGCTTAAAAATGAAGTCAATTGCTTCACATGGAGTATATATTGTATATCATTATTTTCTGAGTTGATTGCACCACGCCCTTACTTTTAATTTACCAAAGAAGATAGAATCCTTCTCCATATCACAGAGAAGGGTCTAAACCTGCTGTTTGGAGAGGTAATAAGAAAACATGGCTTCATAATACAAAAAAGTAAGTGAAGAGCAGAAAAATAACATTTTTAGATGCTGCGCCTAAAAAATGGGAGCTACTTCAGGGGGCGCTCGTTTAGGGGTGGACGGCCAAACGCTTTTAATTACTCTTCCGGGATTGGCCACTGTTATTTTTTAAGTTCGAGTAGAATGAAACTACACATGTCTTTTTAAAGTTAATGAGTTATTTTTGACAGCAGGTGCTCGACATGTAATAGTATTTTTGAAACCTATCTGCGAACAACTTTTGCCATGGAATTTTACATTAATTCGATAGCTTTTGGTTTAGGTGTGTTGCAAACCAAATTACAAATTCGCAGAGACTTTATCCAAATTCAAGGCGTGCGGTTCAAGAGAATGTCAAAAGCGGCAAAAGAAAATGGAAATAATACCTTGCGCTCATAATTTCAGAACGTATATTTCATTAGATATGTAGGCTTTTCCGGGGCTTCGTACAACGTAAAAACACTTTCCCAATTTAGATAACCTTCATATCCTGTGAAAGTGCAAAGAAAAGAGTTGGTGCCCTGTTTGGAAAGAGCAAAGCTCAGAATTAACGTAACATAATTATCGCACATTGCTTGGTTTCACATCTGCCTTTTTTCCCAAGGGTTTCTATTGCGAAAGCTTGCGTGAGAAATAGATCGTAAGACAACGTTCAGCACCAGCTGGAACTACAAGCACTGCACCAGAATAGTTGACATCACAAATGCTTTCGGAGAGGCAAAAACCATAGCAGTAGTTTTCTAGTTTTTTTCGAACAGGCGAAAAGAAACCAAGACTTTAGCTCATGGATAAACATGAAAGTAGTTTTATAGAATCAACTACAGTTTTGTGAAAGGATGACCGATCTTTCTGTGTGCGTTTTCGTTTGTCACAAGCATAGGATTTCATGGCAGTTTTGTTTGTATTTGTGCGTAATTACTAGTTGTTTTGAAAACAATTAGTCTGTTTTCCTAAGGACATACCGGCCTTCTTTCTTCCTAGTAATTGTTGTGTACAGTAGACATTACAATGAAGATACGTTGCAAAAACGCTTTTGCACCGCTGATTTTGAAACCATTTACAACAGACTTTGTTCCTTGCCAAACTCACCCTTTTCTCTTTAGCTAATATGGTTGAACTATTACAGATGACTCAAAGTGGGGCAGTTATGGAAATCTTGTTATTGTTTTGCTTAACTCTACCCTTGGTGTATGGAGCAGCGGTGGATCCTACTCCGAAGCAACTGTATATTTTGCAAACAGATTACTTTCCAGCGTTCTGCTTTGTCTTGGAAAATCGACTGTTAGGTCCAGATCCTGATAATCCTGTCTACGATTTAGCAATCACTTCTTTCTCCGCTGCTCCGTAAGTATTTTACTGAATTACTGTTCAATAAAATTGAAATGCTAGAGTGTCATAAGAACAGTCTTGCCTTTCATGAGAAACAGGAAAAGATAATCGCAAAATTGTCATTAGAGAGATTGAAACGCTTACGCGTTGTATTAATATGCTTTGAACAATTGAAAGAATTTCTCAAATTTAGAATGAAATAGCTCTCAATAAATGACCGGCTGGGAGACTTTGACACAACAGCACATTTAAGCGTTGTAGGTTTCTGTAATCTCAGTCAATTACGGTTTAGCCTATATTATGTTTTGATAAAGATAAATATGACGATATCCCTATATGTATCTTGATGTCTCCTAGTTAAAAGTAGGTAGCCAAAAACTTGTAATCAGAGATTAAATGTGTTTTACTTCATTTTCATTGCGAGTATATAACCTCATGTGAAAACAGTATTTCATTTGAACTGTACAGATGAAAGTACGATTTTTGATTAAAAAATACGAAGTTTGCCTTACCGAAATAAATCCAGCTAAAGAAAAGTTTTCATGACATTTCAAATCGTTTCTGAATTGCCAAAACAAGGTCAAAAAAGGAAAGAATAATCTGTTGTGAAATATTACTGCAGTTGGTAAGAAATGATAAGTTTCTCTATGGTAAAATAACATGATTGCACCTGTAAATTCACATTTACAGCCGAGTAGAACTTTTTGCCAAAGTTAATATCATTTTTTGAAACTGTAGTAAGGGCCAAGTACAGCAACAATATTTAGAGTCCACAGAAAATTTATTGTTACTGAGCAGCTTTTCCGCTTCTGAATACAATGGTAGTCAAAAAAGCACTAAATCCTTCAGCTTTAAGTCCATCGCACAATGTTTTGAAAAATTTTGGTTGTTAAAATTACAAAGTTTTTTCGCGGCTACCGTTTCTTTTTCGCTCTGTACATCAGACATTTTCTTACTTACCTGATATGTACTTACTTCATAACACATATTATGTACAGAAAAGGTTCTCAAAAATTAATCAATACTGAATTTATAGCTAATTAGGACGAACAACAAAATAGAAACCTTCGCAAAATTGCAAACGTATAACAATGACCATTTTGTTGCATTTTTTAAACATGCTGAAAGTGCAAGCTAAACGCCTTCCATTTTTAAGACGCCAAACTGATCCTGTGGTCAGAATTGAAGGAGTTTCCAAAAAGTACCTGGACTCAACCCAAATGGTTGGAACAACAATCACAGATGAGTTGTCGTGGCCGAACGAGGTTGCTCTTGTGCCAGGTAACCTACGCGAAAATGTGAAAGATTAGCTGCTGCAATCTTTGTCCTCAAAGTATATCAAAATACCTCAGCTTCAAATCAATCTGACATTATTTTCACATTTCTTTGTTCTTTATTCAGATCATATGTTTGCTCTTCCATTTGTGTGGTCTGTATCTTCAGGATTTTTTATGCCTGGTAAAGATGATGGTGAAATTGCACTTATGAGTATGACTGATATCACATATGGAAAAGCAAGTAAGTTTGAATGCTCATCTTCAAAGCAAAGCTCTGCATTTTTCAACCTTTAACCTATCGAACATTTCAAAGAAATATTTGAATGTTCAAACTCTGCTACCGTAGTATACGTCGTTGCCGAATCCATAATATTTTGTTTGCCCAAATTTGGACAAATCACGAATAAATTTTATGCAAAACAGGTGAATAAATTAGAGTCAAAGAAGTCATTTGTTAGTTTCGTTGAAATGCCAGCAGTCGAATAGTGCTAATATTACTTCAACTGTACCCGATAGTGCATAAAATTAGATGTCCATATCCTTTTCCAATCATGCATTGAGAATATATGGGGAAAATCATTCAACTTATCTTATACAGTCAATACATGATAGCTCTGTCGTTATGGTTTTATTCTCTTTTATTCTTTCACGTTTTATGTTTGACCTTTGAAATCTTGTCAGTTCTATTTTGAAAATCTACAATGTACGATACTCACTGCTTTATACCTTTTCAAATCCATTTAGCAGTGACAGATTTGCGTCTCCTGTGAAACAGTTGCATCAAATGAGCATTAAAGTTATCGTAATTTTCTATAAGACGGAAATGCTGAAAAATCAAAATATTTGCCATTTGCAACATCATTCAATTTTCAGCTTATCATAGAATCAACGTTAAAGTTCTAAAAATCCCTTTTATTTGGGGCTTTTCATGGGAGATTCGAACGCGCAACGGCACGAACGCCATATCCACCAGTGCATTGGACAAGCAAAAATAGATTCCCTGCTCGACCATGTTCACTCCACTGTGGTTTGTGCGTAACTGCCTTTTTGAAGCACTTCCTGACTGCGCTCTCGGCATGTGACGCGATGCGCCGTCACATATTTTAGCAAAGAATATTCTATGTTCAGCTTATATACAAGGCCGTAAGATTCAGGTAAATGCATCTTGTTGTTGGCAAAAGAAAAAACGTATGTTTTAATGACGCAAATTAAAGAATAAGACTGCAAGTATATTTTCAGATCCGGTGGAAATATCAACAAGCGGAGATGGTTTATTGTGGTATTACCACCGTGTTGAATGGGTCGATATGAACGGCGACGGTTACCTTGATGCATTGTCTGAAAGAGCGAACGGAGGAGGACGTACGTTGTGTTGTGAAAAGAAATAGACAAGCATTGCAGAAAAAACTGAAGTCAAAATAAATATGGCATACGATATCAAATTCAGTATTTGACATGAGCTAACAGATTGCATGGTGAAGACCTATAACTTTTGCTTGGTTAACACTAGCGATTTTGTCTGCCGTTCTTGCCGTTGCAAACAGAAATGCATTTTTTCTGAAGCTGCTGCAAATGCTTCACAACTTGTATGGTTCGAAAATCCGAAGACCTCGCAGTTAAAACCGAACTGGGAAGTTCGTGTTTTGAGCGAACACAAGGAAGATGTTTATTTTCGTGTGGTTGAAATTCCCCATCCCGACGGCGGAATGTCAACAGTAATTATCAGTTCGGGATTTTACAGGTGCGCACCGGTGAACTAGGATTTTGACTTAGGCTTCTTTCCAATACCTTTGCTCACTAAACGAAAGTATTAAGATGCAGATACTCATAACGTTACTGAAATGTTTATGGTCAGATGAAAACCTCTAACTTAAATGGTCATGACGACACCGGTTTGGAACGTGAAAGAGATTTCTGACCTTTCTTTTTTTCTTTGTAACTCTTCTTCACAACAAACTTTCAAAACGAAAACTGAAATTTGCTGTGCATCAGGGGCGGATCCGAGGGGAGCGATAGCCCACCTCGAAACCTACGGAAGTAACATTATTCGCCATAATTTTGTGCAAGTCGGAAAACTACATTCGCGTTATAAGGCCATTCTGTCGTCCACTGTTTTGTCACAGCAGTGTTGCGAAGCACACTTCACCTCTCTAACAGTAGCGAAGCTGTTATGGGCTTGATTACCAACTGTTACTGAAATCGCCCCCTCTACCCTTACTGGCTGGATCCGCCCCTGTTGTGCACATGGGCGTCGAAGGGACTTTTTTCCAGGGGGGCCACTAGGGGATTTTTCCAAAATTTTTCCAGGGGGCCAAAAGTGGTGAAATTTGTTATTATCCCACTCGAAATAAAGAAAACAACTTTTTATGCTTAAAATTTCAATATCCAAAAGGGACCTTGGCCCTCCCTGCCCCCCCTTTCCGACACCCATGGATGTGCATACAGTGTAGGCGCGTTTAGGATGCCTGGAATGCATGTGTCCACAGGATGTTCGCGGTTTTTCAAGAGCTTTTTATTGACTTGGAGCATACTGAACCAATGTATGTGGATACGCGCTACATTCAGGAACACTATATTTACGGATATAGCTTGCTGCAATAAGACCCTGTGTCAATTTCAATTCATTAAAATATTACAAATTTTAAACGTTTTTAATTTGTAGTAATATGCTCACTGTTGTGTGGAGCGAAGGCAACAATTGGATAGATATGTCGACTGTTAAAACATTGGTTGTTGACACGTACGGGTGGTACTTTGATGTTGAGGTAAGTTTCATATTCTTTCCTGAGAAATGTATACATTCGTTTTCAGATTCAGATGTTTCTAGACAAAAACAACTTCCAGGCCTACGTATACTTCCTAACGCATCAAGTCAGTTGTGGGGCTGCACGTAAATAATTATGTGAAGACTATTCACATGGAAAAAGACTCAGTCACTCTACGTCAGGGTGTTTATCCACGAAAAACAGGAAATAATTCCGAATTCACCTTGGTCAAAGTGCGACTAGCATCGACAGCTCAAACTCGTTTTGGTACATCAAACTAATGCGATAAAACTCTCCAACAGTTCTTTCTGTACAAACGTACCTTGTTCGGGGCATAAGAAGAGATACTGCTTTTAGCACAGAAAATGGCTTGCCTTATATACTGTAATATTACACGAAAAACAATTACTGCAGGGCTCAGTCTCTCTTCTTCCATGTAGCCTCGCTTGTATTCGTTATGAATCCTTTAGTGACGTTGATACTTTGTTTTCCAAAATAATTTTGAGTGAAGAATGTGTGATCACGTTTTTCCAAATGGCCTAACGTTAATGATGTGTGAAGTTTCTCTTTGTCAAACCTAAGGTGATGGCAGTGCATGTGCGAAGAACGGTCAATCAAGGACTTCAAGTTGCCTGTTTGTAGCTCATGATTTTGCCTTACACGAGACAAGCCATTGTTAAGTTAAAAATGTTTTAAAAATAAATGTGTTGGGTCTGCAGCTACACTAGCAGTTTTCAAGATATGAGATATCTTATAGAGGTTTCGAGGACCTACTCTTAAAAAACACAGGTAGTGGACGTAAACATGGACGGTAAGCTCGATGTTCTGACCAGCACTTGGAGCCAACAAGGTAAACCTGGCGCAGTTATTGTGTACGAGATTCCTGATGAAGATTGGAGAAGTGATCCATGGACCAGGTAAAGTCTTATTGTGTAATCCCCAACACTTTTCAAACATTTTTGTCAATTCCGAAAATAATATCACAGTGTCTGATTTATTGCTTTGAAACGATTACTTTTGTTAGATATTGGGCAAGAATGCACGTACATTTAATCTAAGCATAGACTTTTGAAATAATTTTGATTTGTTTGATTATACATATTTGAAAAGAACTGAGGATATGTGCTGATGACAAGGCTAAATGCATTCTGTACTAGAATCGTAGTGTTTGATTCTCAGCTGTGAAAGGATTCCTTTCGATAGATTCTCTTGATTTGTTTTGTTCTGTTTCACAAAAGGCACGTCCTTCAAGACGGTTACCATACGTCGGTGCTGCCAGGGCTCGGCTCACCAGGCACTGCACAATCGTTCAGGCCGTCAGCGGAGATGTCATCTAAGTAAGAATCTACCTACACCACGTTTATGTAATTTAAATTGCGTGAAAACGCCTTAGGACATTTGTAGAAGGTTACCATTGATTTCAATCAGGGGTGTGGAACATTTTTTGTCGGTGGGCCATATAACCAACTGCAGACATCTAGCTGGGCCACACGAAATATTTAGTTTTTTAACATAAACTGTCGGATTAGGATTTCCATGCATGATGGGGAAAAATCAGAGTGTTGGCAAGGGTCACACTAAATGGCTTGGCGGGCCGGGTTGTGGCCCGCGGGCCGCCTGTTGCACACCCCTGATCTAAATCAATGGTTCTCAACCACTGTTCTGAGTGCCGCATGCGGCCCCCAAGCACCTTTTGTGCCTTCAGCAGTCTTTCAACCACTTCTCTAATATTTTGTGCAAGACTTCGTTGTACAATAAAACAAAACGTTTCAGTTGCGGCTCTCTAGCAAAGATGTAATTCTGGATTTGGTTCCCTTCAGCGAAAAGGTTGAGAACCACTGATCTAAATGGTGACCATGCTTCACACTGCACTTTCACT
>JGI24158J21664_10003627_pt1 | contig 19494 bp, 11 predicted proteins | sample Ectturendosymbi3_FD_21664 | JGI IMG/M metagenome (IMG submission 21664) | reverse complement strand
TTTTTTTTTTTTTTTTTTTTTTTTGATGAGACCGGTGACTGCCAACAACTCTTGACTGCTTGGCCAATTGCAGCGTGTGAGAAATTACTGCTTATTGGATGAAATGCAGGGCTGTGAGGAGCCGGGGGTTTTTGGTGGAGTCGTAGTCCGACTCCCCAAGAACACTCGGGATTCCAATGGATCCATTTTTTACGTCGCACCCCTAAATTAGGAATCCTGACTAGTGCCTGTTGAAATGGTACAGGTTCTTTTGAAACTTGTACTGAAACAGAGAATTCTTGCTGCTCACCACGATTTGCATTGATTGATAGTTGCTACAAAACTGTTGACAGCCAAACATTCATGTTATGTTAAGCAGTCGGAGTCGGAAATTTTAAAAAGGTCTGACATTTAACCTCCGACTCCGCAACCCTGTTGAAATGTATAGAAAAAAGTTTGATAACAAAATTCTACACAGATGCCTTTTCCAACGCACCCACCTGTCGCGACCAAACCTCGACCGATGTTCAGAATTTCGCTGATCGCGCGCGCAGACCTAACGATTCTGCCGCCGACGTAAGCCGTTTGCTTGGACGACAACACTGCGCTGGAGAGGAAACAAATGCCAAGCTTGTTGGATAGTGCTATACAGGGGACAGCGATCCCACTTCGGCAGCTCACCACACAAAATGTTTGACAGCGTTAAAATCTGTCGTCGCTTGAGCGGCGTTTTGCGCGCCAACTTCTGTTCAAGGTTCGTGCCGCTCAGGAGCCTGTTGTGTTTTCGCAGCTTCCGCCTTCGGCGCAGTCGGTCCACGTCACTAGAACCTACGCCCGTTCCCAGGCAACCGGCGGTCGTTGTCCAGGAGGCGCCAGAGAACAACTTCAAACGGGGAGGTTTGAGGGCCACGGCTGGTCCGAGGCTAGGTTGGAATCCTCGCGACGTCACTGTGAAAAGCAGGTAACCTGCTCCACGTCGATGGTCGACTTAGCCCTGCGGTCTCTCGTGTCCGTCGCTCTTAGTAACAGCAGTTTGTTTGCGTTTACTGCTGAGTAGCTTTGCACACAACGAGGCGGAAATTTTCGCGAATGCGAAGCGTTTTCTGGCAAAAAGATATTCAGATTTGTAACTGTTTCATTTGAGACATTTCGAGTCTTAGGGCTGCTGCCCCCGCGACCCTCCTCAGAGGAAAGGGGGGTATGAAAATGAATGAAAGGGTCTTTTAGAGCCCCATACAACCAAGCGCCCATGTGTATTGAGGCGTTCCTAAATTTCTGTGAATTACCACTGGAATGGTAGACTGGTGCGCAAGCGACGCAGCAGTGAAAGTTCTTTTTGCGCCATTGTCGATTTCACTGCCGTCAATATATCCTCTGAACCTTTTGCAGCCAAACCCCCGACTCGACCCCCTTCGCGCGATGGGACACAGAGCGCGTGTGCCAGTGGCTGACGGACATCGGGCTGCAGGTCTACGTCGAGCCGTGCAAGAAGTGGGTTAGGAGCGGCGATACCTTGATGCGGGCCACCAACCACGACCTTGAAAAGGTAGGGCAAGGAGGCAATTGCCCCGTCCGAAATTTTCAAAAACCTTACGAAAGCGCTGATAGCTCTTTAGCTGTTAGGTACAAAAACAAGTTAAAACCATTTTGCCCCCAAAAAACGTCAGCTGTTTGCAACCGTGGATCTAAGTTTTGCTTGTGGCAGGATGCCGGTGATGGTTGAGATAAACATTGATAATGTGCAAAGCGTGGTCGTGTTGTTTCCCAACGAACGCAGTTTGCGATTTCCGAGAGCCAAGCATCGGATGACTTGGATCATCTGCAGGCAGTGCCCGGTGTCAAACGAAATTTCTGACTTGCGAAATCGCTGACTTCACTCAATCTGCGCATGCGCAGAGTGATATTCTAGACATGCATTTCGCAAGCCGTGGATGTTCACTGAAATATCAAATATGTTGACAACTCATGATTAGGGTTCAGGATTATTGTTCAGGTTTAGGGTAAGGGTTGAAAAAGAATCAGTTGACGGCTAACGCTAAGTTAAAATGTTTTTCTATGGTTATTTATTCCAAAACTTTCTCTATTGTGGACTATCTGATGTCTAACCAAAAGCTTTTATTGTCGCAACAGACATAAAAAATTGAATCGCCAAAGTTTATTCCTTTACTCTGAGAAGCGATTCAGCTTATATACAAGAATAGGCCAGAAACTTCGCTTGACACCTGTTACAGACCAAACTTCAAATATTATACTTACGGCTGATTATACCATTCGCTTATTTTGAAAAAATTCACTTCGGTTCAATTGCAGGAGCTTGGTATCCGCCACCCACTGCACAAGAAGAAGCTCATGTTACACTTGCAAGCGCTGGGCAGCGAAGACGAAGCTGCCGGCGCCAGCCAGATGGATGTGGTGTGGGTCGCTAGGTGGTTGGACGACATCGGCTTGCCGCAGTACAAAGGTATCGGTCAGGTGCTGGACACAGCCAGGCTGCTGTGAATGATTTGTGCGCATGCAGACAATGTTCTTTTCGTCGACCCCCTCACTACCCCTCCCCCTAAGGCCACTGCTAATGAAAATCTGTTGAGTCTGTGTGTGGGTGTGTGTGTGTGTGTGTGTGTGTTTGTTTTCAGAAACTGGACAAAAAGTCACAGCTAAAAATCTCAAATATATAACCTTTTTTACTGTGAAGCAAGCCATTTGCCATCGTGAGGCATCCATTTATCCCGGTTCAAAAACCACCCCTGTACATAAATCAAAGACAAACGTTAATAGCCGTGCGATGGTTGCGGGTTGTCTCTGTGGATGAAGTCAGACACGCTTACACGAAAAGATTTGTATATTTTCGATGCCTCCTGTACGTTGGTGGTCATTATATCAGAAACCGTTGTTCACCTGAATGTGTGCAAAGTGTGTATTGTGGAAATGAGTTGCCTTGTGTTTAGAACGTCCAACTTGTTTTTAAGAGTGCCTTTGTAGGGTCGTCATCTCAAGACAATCATGCAGAGGAAAGAGCGGATTGTGGGTCTGCATGCGATGTTTCCCAAAACTTTAGTCAGCAGAACGAACTATCTGAGAGCTTTTTCGAATTTACCTATGCATCTTGGGACATTTTTTTGTAAGGCGCTATCTTTCAGAAGGGTGAGCAGAGGTTAATATCCACGATTTTGTTTTGATCCAAGCGACAAAACCACGAACAGCAAACAGTTGTTTAAATGCATGAGACGAGAGTGCGAAAAATCTTAACAAGTTGTGCTGGGTTTTCTTTCACCGAAGCGGCCAGATTTGGTCCAGATTCGGAGTTAATTTTTTCCTCCACCTATTGGCGTTCTAATTCTCGCTTAGTATAATTAGAAATATCCAAACGCTTCGAATTACCTTGATCCGAATCAGGTCGCATTGCCGGCGACCAGTGACGGTGATGGGAGAATTAGTCCTCATGCCGCCTTTTTTTCATTTTATTGGCAAAAGATCAGATACTAGAAAGCTTATAGCTACTTGCAAAATTTAATAAAAAAATAAGCATAACCTGTGCGAAAAACTTTTTTGGTATTGCAGTTACACGTAAAGTTTAACCATGTGCTTGTTCGCCTTTCGTTCATTGTCTTCAATACGATCAACAAAGTAATTTAAGTCCAGGCACAGACTTAACATTTTTTAACTCAACAAGGTCACCTCGACCGAGAACGGGTCGTAACAAACGCTGCGAAGAGCAGGCTGGTTAATCACTGTCCGTCTGCCCGCGAGTTAGCGTACTTAAAAGGGCTTCAATCCTAAAACGCCATCGTGCGGTATGCGCACGTCCTGCACAAAGCACACACAGGGGCGCAATGTGTTTGCTTGGCAGGATCGCACACCTCGGATTTTCACTTGGACGATCGGCAGTAAGCTCACCACCAACTGTCTGAAAAGCTGAATAAGTTTTCCGTTTGATGACACGGGCCGTTGCTTCATAGACGCACTTCCATTTGGATAAGAGTTGCGAGTTATCGTTTTTACATCTTTTGTCTGATATTCTTCTCGGTTGGCGACATATTTCTGCCTGTCTTGCGTTCCACATAAAAGCAAAAATGATTTATGGCGTAAGTGTTGGTCCTGCCATAAATCTTGACCGACGGTCAACGCCCGGACAAGCATATTTTATGGTTTGCCAACTCCACCTTGTTACCTTTAGTTGGTCCACAGGCAAATGTCACGAGCGGCGCAATATCTTCGCAGAGTTTGGCCGATCGCTTCCGAACGGAGTCCTCCGCTTTGTTTTCCGTCATCCACGTTTTTGTTGTCAGTGCCTGTCCATCCTTAGAAGAAAAATAAAATCGGTGTCTCAGCGCGTTGAACGTATTTTTCGCTGTTGTGCCTTTTTCGTGTCTATTCATGTGGAGTCAATGCAGAAGGTTGCCAACAACTAGATCAGTCGCGCAACCCTGTGCAGAAAATGCAAACAATGCTTTGTTCGTGGTTGGGCTTGGTTCAAGTTCAACGATGCCGGACATTCCGACCAGCACAGCTGAGCTTGCTCGGTATGGTGAGAATGACGGATGGAATGTCGGCGTCGCTTGCAAGAGCAGGTTGTCCATGCATGCCTGGACAAGGCAGCTGAACTAGACGTGGGCAATGAAAGCATGTCCGCTGAGTTCGTGAAACAACGATACCCTGCTTGACCAAGCAAGCAAAAACTTCAGCCGCTTTCGTTCGCAGTCTTCGCCGGCCTTGTCTGAGCACAGTGAGTTAGCAAATGTTCCGCTCATTGACCTCAAGCGAGAAAACCGATCCATTTTGGCCCGCATACCTGTCTCATCTGCTGGCGCTGCCACTCATTTGCGGAAAAACCCTGAACTCCTAAAAATGCAGAGGTCATTTCGGTTTCCTCATTGCTCATCACTTTGTTTCGCAAACAAAATCAGGTTCAGGGTTGATCACAAAAGTGAGCACTCGTCTCAATGTATGATGGCGAACATTTTTCTATGGTGAGTGTAATTGCACTGTCGTTAATCCTTACGTGGGATTGAAGTAATTTGGCGCATTATTTTGTGTTAGACCTGGGGGTGCGTGTCGGCCTGCGAACCATCATGAGGCGCAATTGGCTGGAACAGTTTCTTTGAAAAGCTGAAGTTCGCAGAAATATTGTTTCAGGCGAAATCTTTCTTCCATGATTTGGTGTTCGAATTCTTTTTGTGGTTTCCAGTGAATGAGAATCATATCGCGAGTTATTTTTATCAAAATTACCTACTCGATTTTTTTCGCGTTTCTGCGCATTTTTTAGGTGTCGGGCAAGTCGACTTTAATAAACTGATTTGTTCCTGCTTCGCTTCAAAAGTTAAAAGCAAACATGACTTCGTTCACAAACATTTCCCCTTTCGCCTTTTCGACTGATAAACAGCCAACAAGGCACTGTCTCGAATGGCCTTTTCTATTTCGCCAGACAGCTTCCACGAAGCATGCGTGGACGGCCTTGTTCTGCACCACCTGACCGTCGCCGACGCGCAAAAGCTGAAAATAACCAACCTCTTCCACCTGGTCAGCTTTCGCCGCGCGATAGAAGTCCTGCGCAAGTGCGAGTTCGATTCGACGAGACTTCGCCGCAGACCGCTCGACGTCCAGGCAAGCGATAATAATTAGTTTGACGTTTATGCAGAACATCGTGTACAGCTGCACGTTATAAACCCAGTCGAATGCTTTGGTGTCATGTTTCGTGGTAAGCAGGGGTTCTTACGCTGGGACCCGTAAACCCCTAGGGGCACGTCAATTCGGTGTAAGACGTTCGTGAATGTGGTTTACAGTGTTACCCGGCTTTGTGGACATTCTGATTACTTCTACGACGATTAAGACCTAATTCATAATATTTATTGCAACGTTTCTTCTTGAGGGGCCCGTAACCTTTTTACAGCGACAGACGTGGCTTAAATCCTAACTTTTCTAAAAGCAAATTACTTGAACTATCAAGTAATGACAAAATTACTTAAGTAATTAGTAAAGGTTGTCAAGGAAGTAATTACTTGCTTGAGTCCATCTCTAGTGGTATGACCGGCTTAACTCCAGCGTTTCTGCAGCAATCAGAAGACGTCAGTCTGTGGACCAGTCACCGCGTTATGGAATGGCTGCGCTCGGCCGACCTTGCTGAGTACGCCCCGAATCTTCGCGGCAGTGGAGTGCACGGTGCTGTGCTGGTGAGTAGCTCGCACGTTAGAGTTTTCCAAGCATTCATCTTTTTCTTCTTGCAAATGCGTAGGATGGTTGGTGTGAGAGCTCAATCGCTACATTTATAGCACAATGAGTTGGATCATAAACAGCTCCTCATAAGTATGCAATAGAAGAAGTTGCAACAAGGGCACATTCATAAAATATAACGCCGCTAAGCGGGCTATACAGATCTTACACGTGGTAAAGGAGCTGATGGTCGGATGATTTTGCTTGGCAGGCCGTGGGTTGCCGGCCCTTGGCCTAGTCGCTACCAGATTGATGATGTGATGAAGACTCGGCGCGAGTGGTGTACGTCAATGCGACATCCGATCTGCTGTTTGCGGTAAACACCGCGTTAACGTGATGAGCTTTTTTATGTTTTTTCTTGTAATGCTTATTCGTGCAACCGGATGTTTCGCAAAAATAAGCTTGTAGGGGTCAGTGTTCTAACCAACATCTCAGCAAACGGTTTGTGTTAACGGTTTTTCATCAGCTTCATGGTCGATCTCCATATCTGTTTCATTGAAAAGCAAACATTGTGATTCTGTCTGCTCGCTACTTCTGCTTGGAATTTTTACTGAATAATGCAGTTCCACATTGTATTTGATACCAGGTTGGGTTGTTGTTTCTTCCTGGATTGCATGAACATGAAGTCCTAACTCAGTGGTTCCCAAACTTGTTCGAGCTGTTACCCAAATCAAACTGGCAATTATGTCTTATATTTCGCAGTGATCGCTCATAATACAGACTAACATTGTGGTTTTGGTTCCGCGCTACCCTCGAAGAATCGCATATTACCTCCAGTGGGTAATTTACCCCAATTTGGGAACCACTGGTCTAACCCGTTCGGCAGTGTTTTCTTATAAGTTGCAAGTACTTTTACTACAAGAGCGATAAGTCAATTCATCACAATGGACGGTCTAGGTCAGTGGTTCGTAACCTGGGGCAAATTTACCCCTGGGTGTAAATTTCATCTTCCAAGGTGGTAAATTTGCTGAACCATAAATTGCAACAAATGTAAATTTTTATAAATCATTCTAAACTGTACGAGTTTGTTACATTCGTCTTTTTAATAAACGAGCATCAGTGAGTGTATCGGGGGTAAATCTGGTAGTCTTGTTTAATAAAAGGGTAAAATATGTAAAAAAGGTTAAGAGCCACTGGCCTAGGTGGTCAGCGCGATGCCCACCCTAGGTTAGAATGCTACTGAATAAAGGTCAATCGCAAATTTAGGGAAGGCGAACGACGCCGCGCAGGTTCCTCGGCACTGAGCGTGCGGAGATGTTTAACAAGTTATTTTTCCACACCTGTTCCAGCATTGCACAGAACCACGCGATATATCGACGCAACCGCTGAAACGCCAAGTTCTCAACCTTTGTTAGCCAGCTCATACAATAGCGGCATCGCAAACACGCAATCGGCCACCGCTTCCTCTACGATTCCTTCAGCGGCGCGGTCGTAAAAACCGCAAACGGTTGCTCAGCAACCACGCCAAGCCGCTGGTTGTGTAGCATTTCAATAGTTTCGTTTGGATTTCTTTTGACGTTGGTTTCATATAGGCTTCGGCGTTTTTCAAGCGGCGAGTGGCTTTCATCCACGTCTCAAAAACAGTTGCCTTTGTGACGCTCGTCCACGTCACAAAAATAGTTGTCTTTCACAGACGTGAAGCGAACTCGTAAATAAGCGTTGACAGAAAGAAACGGTAGCATCTCGCGCAGTGCGCGTCCTCAATATTTGTTCATGCATCAGGATGCGTGCAGCTTTCCTTGGTACACGCCTTGTCGTATAATCGCCGCAAAATTTTACAGATATTTGCATAGCAGCCGCCGTCACGCAGAATGACCTTGACGTAAACAAATGTCGTTTGTGACGCGCTGTTGCTTTTGTTGCGTTTCAATTCCACGCTGGACTGCTTTCTAAGGCACAGTCTACGCGGCTCAGGGGCGGACTTTACGCAGCCACTCGTGTGGAACAGTCCAATGTACTCACGTGCGTCATAATCAAACTCCTTCATGGGTATTGACTCCAATCGGTTGCTGGAAAAGATAAAACCAATTGAAAACAGCGGTGTTATTGGATTGCGGTCGCTGTATTCGTTCGCATACCGCCATTTGTTATGCCACAGTAGGGACGCTTCACTCGAACTAAATGGACATATTCTGCGACTTTAGGCTTCCTCCTTATCTGTCGCGGATGTTTCCCAGGTTCTGGAACCATTCTTCACCGCCGAGACTCTTTCCGCGCTTTTAAACATACCGCAGAGCAAGAGCCTGCTACGCCGCCATCTGGCTGCAAAACTGCAAGAACTCCTTCCGGAGGAGAGCGCAAAAGCGAAGCAAGTGCGTTCGCACGAGCCGGGCTATCAGCCTATCAGCACGACAGTCAAGTACAAGGTGAGCAATTGAACGTTTGTTTCGTTGCATATGTTTCACTACTTCGTTGTGGTGCGTGATTTTTCGTACTTTCAATGGTGTCGCATACTTTTTCCGGTGCTACATGTTTTGTCGTGATTTCTAGTTTTCTCCAGCAGTCAGTCACAGTTAATGAGTCCTTGCGACAGCGATGCGACGAAGACTTCCACTTGGCGTGTTATTCGCAACAACTTGAAAAAGTAATAAATACAACTGGACGATTTTCGCGGTGGTACTTTCCTGTTTTCTGTTCCCTTTTGCTTCGGCCGAACGCTGTCGATCTTCGTGTTTGACCCTGTGACCTGGTGACGCGTCACGTCCCAATATCGAGCGCACGTGGAATTTTTTTTTAATGAATCGAGTTCGAGGGCCTTGCTGCAAAAAAGTCTTAACCCAGGAAGTCAAAAATGACGTCATTTGGTCGAACGAATTATAATTCTTCGCTAGGGCTTATAACTGTTGTGGTATGTATGCAACATGAGTCTGCGGCAAATATAATCACGAACTTAAAAGAGTTTTACTGGCATCACTTTTTCCAGCTGAAATCATTTCAACTTCAGCAATTTTTACCAGCCCGTGGCCTAGTGGTGAGTGCGTCCGATTCGGTGATGGCATATAGGTCTGGAGTTCGACTCTCGGCCAGGTCTTACCAAGACCTAGTACACTGGTGCTGTAGCCGGGTCTTACCCGGCGCACTGTGTGTGGAAGAACTGCAGGGACTCCAGAACGGAAAAAACACCGGGTCAAATGATACCAGACCTTGCACAAACCTCTAGTTATAAAGAGCAATCAACAACGCCATACAAAATAAAATTTCTAGCAATTCCTGGGCTCGTCGATCTGTCACTGCGAACAGATGAGCTGTGCGCAGGGCTGCTTTGGATTCAAAGACGAACAAGCGCGACCGTTGCTTTCCCGCAGGTCGGGCGTCGTTCGTTCGGAGGCTTCGGTCGTCTGCGCGGCTCATCCGCGGCCCACGCGGTGCGCGAGTTCAGCAGCGGCGAGTACGTTTGCCCGATCCCGTCCTGCGCCAAATCGAAGACCATGCAGTCGCACCGCACCGAACTCGAACGCAAGATGCAGTTCCGGGCGGGCAAGGATGCTCGGCCAACGCCGGGCACCGCGGGCGACGGCGATGACGTCAGCGCGTCGAGTTCGGACAACGTGGAAGTGGTCGTGGTGCGTGTATGCTTGTTCCCTGTTGCCGTGATCGTTAGTCGAGTCTGCCCGAGTTGCTGATGGGTGATTTGCTACGTCATCGCTGAGGTTCAGCGTCAGACTTCTTGCGATTTTAACGGTTGCCTACAATCTATCTACACGTGCGTTTTTGTCGCTTAGCTGAAAATTCATGAAACTTTGTTATTTCGAGAGGAAGTTATTCTCTCTCTGTGCAGAGAAGCCCTTCACCTAATGCTTTGAAGCAGCGTTTCTTAAATATTTGTGGGTCACGGATCCCCTAGTAGTACATACTGATGAAGGTTAGGGACCCCTCAAGAAGAAACTTTGCATGACATATTCGAAATTATGTTTTAATCATCGCGGTAGTAATCGAAATATCTGCACAGCCTATTGACCCTTTTAAAATGTTGGAGCAAACTTGAAATCGCATCCACGGATCCCCCACACCAAATTCACGAACCCCAAGTTATGAACACCTGCATTGGAGACATTAATATATTACGAGTTCTCTCTTTGACTAACTAAATTTAAAACCAAATCTAATGCTTAAATGGAATCAATTGCTTGTCAGAAGTTGGTTCTTTAAAACATGTTTTTTGGCCTCTTGAGCGAACGAATCGACGAAAAACCACTTTCGCGCGAATGGAAAACTACCTCGAACTGCAGCGGCGCGTGCCGGCGAATGCCGTAATGTGTTATTCCGCCGTGGCATTCGCCGATGGATTGTTTGTGCACGTCGTAAGTTGAAGTCGAACAAGCCCTGCTGTAGTTTTAGTTCCCGTTTGGCATTCAACGATAAAGGTGTCATCGGTAAAGTATTCGCTGCACACAAACGAAGCCGCATAATCCGAGTCTCTCATGTTTGCCCGTTGACGCGGGCAACGCGTTTATGCAATTCAAATGCTTGAAACCCAACCCGTTCCCTGACTTAATCACCCCGCCGGTATGCCAGTTATTTTCTGAAAAACCCCCAAGGCGTTCGCGCTTCTCTTTCGCAAACACCGGTGTGTTATCTATCCATCGATCAGCAAGTGAGTAAGTCAAGACCGCGGACAGTCATGCGGCCACGTAACCGCACTGGAGGCGCGTGACTGGCAGTAACACTGCGCCGATGTTCGTCGCAGTTGGACGAGAGCGCCGCGAGAGAGATCAACGCCTTCTCGACGCAACTCAACACGCTCACGGTGAGTTGTTGCTGCGTTAAGTATTTGGCGACACGGATCGGCGAACCCCACGAAACCTAACCCCGTGCCCCAGCAGCAGGTATCGGTGACACTCCGATAGATCTCGAAGCAAAGGTCGTTTTCGATTAACGGGTGGTCTTGCTATTGTGAGTGTTGCCAGGTCATGCGATTGTCACGTCACAATGTCGATTCTGTGCGAATCTACCATCGTGACAGGGTTTGAAGATGTACCTAATTGCTTGCTGTAGGAGCACCAGCAGAACGGCTTTTTCGTCTGTCCTCGCCGCTAATGGGATCGCACAATGGCGAATGTTCCACAGCGACATAGGGACGTTTATTTAAGCTCGTGGGCTAAATGGGTATGCACAGATCTCAAACGAACCGCAGAGAACATGAATTTCTGAAGATTTTCGTTGTGTTTCCATGGGATTTTATTGATTTTTGTTTTTTCGCCGCGCGGTGTAACACACACGTCTGGCGATCAGAGAAAGACGTGACTGTGGCCACCTGCTTCAGCACAAGCGGTTGGATCACATGCTCGCGCGTTGGCCAGCAGCAGCAACGCAGAAAGTGGAGGCGTCTTTATTTGAGCCGCTTGCCCCTGGTGCATGCTGTAGTTTCCCAGCGCGACTGATGACGAACAAACACGTTCTGGTAATTCCCTATTTCCGAAAAAAACTGACAAACATTCTTTTCTCCAAAACTTAGGACCGCGACCGACCGGCGTTGCCTCGTTACCTGCATCGCGGTCACGGGACTCGCGGCCGGGTTCGATTGTTTTAGGGGTACACGTCGCGCGAGCCGTCCACCTCCGTTTGCTGACGGTGACGCTCGCAAACAATCACCCCCCACCTATCGCGCCGATAAGAAAAAGATCGGCAAACACCCCCTTTCTTAGGTTCGACATAGGAACAGTTTGCTCAAGTCCGGACGTTTCTTTGCTTTGGGCGTCTGCGTCGACCGGCGCGTTAAGTCTTCGATCGGCTGCATCAGCTTGCTTCAGTCGCAGTAGACCTTCGATCCCTAACGCCTCAATGATCAGTCCGTCATTTAAGTTCCACGTATCGGCGGTTGATCGTCGGGTTGCGTAATAGCATAAAGCCCCGTTTTATCAAACAAGCACCGCCGCTCGCTCCCAACTGCTACTTATTGCTGGGACCTGCCTGTTGTTTGTTATGCGGCCCCTGCAAACATGTTTCGCGATTTTTTTAGACAGTAGGTTTACGCCGGTTGCGAGAAGTTTTAGCGTTTATCCTTTTTGCGAACTCCCACTTGTAGCCGTTGGTGACGGTTGGTATTTATCGCAAAACTGCAAAAACTAACGGACCGCTATTGCAAAACTAGCGGACCGCTATTGCAAAACTAGCGGACCGCTGAACCAAACCGAAACGGGGAGAACTGCTTCAAACCTCGGTTACTAAGTAGCGGCAACCGATCAACCTTTCGTGCAAGGCAGGCAAACACCACTTCGCAAATATGTCACAATCCAGTATTATTGTGCCTGTTTCCATGAACGTTGTGAAAACGGACCAATGCGAAGGTTGGGACCATATCTCTGTCAACATGCGCTTTGAGTTCATTCTGATCGGTATAGACTCAGTGATGCACTGTGTTTTGACCGATGCGAGCGTTGTGCAAGTCAAATTTACTTTGCTATTGTTCGAGCGTCGTCAAGGTTACTTCGGGCGTCGCGGAGACTCTGCGCCACGGAGTTTGAAAAAAACACGCCGCGCAATATTTTGGAAACACAGAAATGCTTGTGATGTTTCGCCAAGTTTTAGCTGCCTACTTCAAAATCACCCAAAGCGCACAGTCAAAGACTGATGCAAAGGTTTTCTTATTCTGTATCAACTAACACCGCGCAGTTTTCTTCTACTTTGAACGCCTACCTTCTTATCAGCACTTTGCAACTGAATACCCAACTTGCCGGGGTTTGGTCAGCTGATTGATTGTTACGCCACACGCGGTGATTGTTGCGTCACTATATATTGACGCTTGTGCCCTGGTTGATGTGCGGATCAACAAAAATATTGAAAGCTTGCGCTAACATCCGACTGGTACTGTTGTTGCGGTGCGCAGGCTGGTCAGCCTGCGAGGTGTTGGAAAGAGTCAGGAAGGATTTCGCGCGACTTGTATTTTTTTCGACCGCTACTTTTCACAAACTGTTATTTTTCAGAGCAACTGGAAGGAAATGTGACGTGTGCGCGCTCATCGCTGAACACGCACGTTGCGCCACGGATGCCTGACACCGCTGGAACGACCCCCTCCATCTTCAGTGCTAATCACAACCTGCTCACTTCTTTGTTTACTGTTTTCTCGCTCTTGTTTGTCGAGTGCCGCTTTCCAGGCGCCCGTATCGTAGCGCGGGGTGATGACCTTTTGTTACCAGGACCCCCCTACCTTGAAAAGTGCTTTGACTTCGTCTCTGTCTGAACGTAAGATGTAAATTTAGCGCAGCATGACTGGCCGCGAAAAAAGCAGCCAGCTGTTGCACCGAAGTGCCTTGCGATGTTGCAACCCTTGGGGTCGTTCTAATACGAAAATCTTCCCTTTCCTCTTCCCCTTGTTGCGGTCACCTCCTCAACCCCCGCCGACGTTGCAGATCTGTCACGTTGCGCAATATGGTTTTAGATGCATTGGAAATACCTGCCGTCGTTTTTCTCGATTTCGCTCGACACGGTCCTTTACCACAGCAATGGCGTTCCAAACGTTCGTTATCTCCTTGTGTTTCTTGGGTGTGCGGCTTCTTAGCTGCGACGGAGCTGTCGTATCGGTTTCCTGCCACCGAGTGCGGCATGTACTGCACATTCCAGGCGCCATGAAAAGCGAACGCGCCTTCCGCTTGGGAGTCGATTTGATTCGTTGCGCCTTAAAGTCAGCGTCCTGGTTTGAAAAAAAACGGCGCGTACCGGTCACCGAGTTGGGCTGGGGCGATTTTTCCGTTTGCATGCTTCCTCCCCCGTTGCCTGCAAATGCTTGTTCGTCTGCATCGTGTAGGCCGTATTTGAGGGCCGGGTTCGTGTCTCGTGGCCTGACCTGGGTGGCTGAAGCGCTCAAATACCCCACCCCCCTGTCTTTAGAATTACGGCCGCTGCTTGTGGTGATGCTTTTTCTACTCGTCACGCATGAAATCTCACCCTTGTCACCTTTCGCTTGTCGAAGCTTCGTTTGTTTTAATCGCAAGACACCGTCCCGCGACTGGCTTTTTCTCCGGCCTGTGTGATCTTCGTCCCTGAAGTGCCCTCGTGGCTTTGCCAAGACGCCCCGGGCTTGATCTCTGATTGGCGATTGAACAAACACCCTGATCTCTGACAAATTATTGAGCGCACTTGAGCCCGTCGCGTGAATCCCCAGCCTTTTGTTGCGTTGTTGTTGTTTCAGCAGAAAGTGCTTTCAGCGACCCCCTCCTGCAGACAACCGGTGCCGTTTTTATTTCGTACTCGCATGAGCCCAGTTCGTGACCGGTGGAAGCATAGGCTCCGGGGAACGGTTCCGTTTTCGCGTCGGTTCTTTGAAGCGGCAGCAGTGCTCGGGCGACGAGATGTTTTCGCGGTCGCGCACTCCCGCCGCGCGTCACTGCGCTCTTGTCTGCTTTTTTTACGAACTGAGGTCATGTGACGCGGGTCGCTGTTTGCATTGTGACATCGATCGAAGCACACTCCCAGTTCGCAAATCCCGCTTCGAAAGGAAAAAAAAAGACTCGGCAAAGAAACTGCGAAGAACTTGCCGCGAATTGTGTCGAGTTTGCAGAACGCGCGAAGACAGCGTTGACGTCATGCCAAGATCGCCCGAAAGCATGCGCGGTTCCGCTTTTTGCGTCCGTGGCACTTAACTCGGTTCCGCAGCGCCTGGGGCCAGTGCTCTCGACTATGCGCGGAATTTCTGTCTGCGCTCATCTCGCTTTCCGCAGCGTTTTCGCTTAACTGTAGACCGGGAGGAAAACTCGACAAATGATGTAGCCCTTTTCCAACGCCACAGGCAAACCGTCGACTTGCATGATCACTTTACTGGAACGGGCTATCGTGGCAAGCATTCGCTTTTTCCGTACCGTCTTGCAAACCTGAAGAAACTGAACGCAATTCGTCCGGCTCTTGATGTTGCGATGAAACCCGGTTCATACTTTCACGCGTTGGTTTGCATGCAACGAGCTTGATGCAGCTGTATTCGCGATAATCGTACTTCGACCTTTGTGTAGCGATGTTTTTACGCCGCTTTTTAACAATTTGCTGCCGCGACGCTCGTTAGTATTGCTGGCTGAATGCTGCTAAGACGTTAATCATTTTTCATGGTGTCACTACTTTCTGAGCGAAAAACGACCTTTTACGTCGACCGTGAATGACGTGTTTTAATGCAAACGTCACTGCAACTCATGACGGTATCCATGGGACGTAAGTACGTGTGTTGAAAATCTTGTTACTTGGAGATATGACGAGTAAGATTTATAAGTATGGTTTGTTTCTTCTTCATTGCGTTGAAATGTGGCCCCTGTGACGTTATATACAGTATTATTTTGCGAGTGAATGTCCGCGTTTATGATACATGCTCCAAGTCATATGCATTCATTTGCCTTTGTACGTGTGCTGGAAAAATCCTTACCAAGTGCCTTTTCCGCCGGGACTGCGCACAATCCGGCGGATCGCGTCGTCTTGCGCAACTTCCGCGCATGACTCGCTACCAACTTAACGCACGGAGCAATTGATCACATTTTCTGGTGCTGTATATTTTTTTCCGTTTGTCGAGTTCTTGTCCCGTGTTTTTCATATCGCTTTTTCATACTGCGAGGTGCTGAGTAGTGGGCCGAGCGTTTTGCTTCCCAGCTTCGTTTTCATGCTTTCGTCGGTGTTGTTTTTCAGATCCTCAGGCTGTAGGTGCTGAGTGCTGTGACTGAGATGTCCTGTCGTCACGTGATTAGCAGATAGCCAATCGTTGCTCGTCGCGTCATGATCCCGAACAACGAGCAGCTGCGAATCATGCGTTTCAGCGTCTTCAACTTCACGCGCGACATGGCGGTTGGCGGCGCCGCCGCTGCCGTTGCCAAGACGACGGTTGCGCCGATCGAGCGAGTCAAGTTGCTGCTCCAGCTGCAAGCAACGTCGACCCAGATCCGACCGGACCAGCAGTACAAAGGCATCTGGGACTGTTTGGTCCGGATACCCAAGGAGCAAGGTTTCTTGTCCTACTGGAGAGGAAACCTCACCAACGTTTCACGGTACTTCTTCACCCAGGCGCTGAACTTCGCGTTCAAGGACCTCTATCGGCCTTACCTGACCCCGGAAGCGTCGCGAAACGCGTCGGTTTGGCGCCTGCTCGCGGGCAACATGGTGTCCGGTGGCGCTGCAGGTGTCAGCAGCATGGTCCTGACCTACCCCTTGGACTTTGCCCGGACCAGGCTTTCGGCCGATGTGGGCTCCGGCATGAACCGTCAATTCACGGGCCTGGTTCACTGCGTCCGAAGCGTTTACGCCAAGGAAGGCGTCGCCGGCGTTTACCGCGGCCTGTCCTTGTCCATACCGACCGTGCTCGTCTACCGGGCCACCTACTTTGGGGTCTTTGATACTGCCAAGAGCTTAATCCCCAAGGAAAGGAGCAACGCGATCGCCTTGACGTGGCTCATTGCCCAGGCGAGCACCACGGTGGCCGGTTTAATCGGATACCCCCTGGACACTGTTCGACGGCGCATGGTGATGCAGTCCGGCCGCTTGGCCTCGGAGAGACATTACGACTCGAGCCTGGACTGCTGGAAAAAGGTTTACTTGAACGAAGGGGGGGTGCGGGGCTTCTACAAGGGCGCGTTGACGAACGTTTTTCGCGGGGCTGGCAGCGCTCTCGTCCTAGTTCTTTATGACGAAATAAAGCGTTTTATATGAGACGGGGTTCTTCACAGACCTGCACAGTGCCAGCACCGGCGACGAGTGGACGTGTGACCAGAGGCCCGCACCGCTAAGTACTCAAGCTAATAAAAAGAAACTTGACCGGCTTTTCCGGGCCTCGCTGACCCTGTCACGAGCGCCACAGCCCTGAGAGCGACAGCGGAGTCACTTTTCGTAGCAACCTTTTCCCAATTTCCGTTTCATGCTTCATTTCGAAGCCTTTTTTTAATTTGTTTTCCTCACCGCCCGTAACGTGCTCGTGCAATTCTCAAGCCTTTGCCTTCTTTCCTTACACACAGCAGGCTCGTATCGGACCACGGCATGCGTTTCTACCTGTACCTGTGCACTGGCAGAAAATTCTGCTCACCGGAATCAAGGGATATGTTTGTTGTTGGATTTGCCAGATGCTACACTTTCTTTCAGTAATGGCCCTGCAAGCGATGCCGGACAACAGCCCATCTATAGCACGTTGCTTGTCACATACTGATTGTGATATCAGGTGTTACGTCATGCATTGGTGGGCTTGTTTGTTCATGAGTTTCAGGGTCATCAGAATTTAAACTTCCTATTGCCAAGTGAAAGTGAGCTGTAAAGCAACTTACCTGTCAGGTTCAAGTGTTTTCAGCTCCATCCAAAATTTATTGTTCGGCATTGCTCGCGTTCTCGCTTCACCACTGTTCACGTCGTGTTTGTTGCACAATTTGATCTACAGTTGTGGACGGTTGGTTACCTAATTTTTTCATTCGAAACTAATGGGCGACTCTGCAACAACGCGAACTTGATCGTTTTTTTTTCGTTTCTTTAGACTAGAAAGCCGTTTCGTGATTCGGTTGCCCAGTTAACGCCAACGTCACTGAGGTGATAACGTTTTTATTATTCTTTTTTCGTTGCCAGAGCTGTCAGGTCTTTAAATCTGTGAACCATTCCAAACAGTTCGCCGGATAAACGCCGACCGTTTCAGTGGATTACCCGTGCATAACGTCAGGGACGCAAATTGATCGAGACGTTTTCCGAGCATACGGTTGGTGCATAGCATGTTGGACAAGGATGTTTAAAAAGTAATGTCGCTACCCAATTTCCACTATAGCCCGATTCTTGCAGGGGGCGATGACTCTGCCTCCCGCTGTTATGTTCCTTACATCATCGTAAACTGATCGCTGGTTCGGTGTCTTTTGATTGAGGAAGCGACTGACTTTTTTTATTGCAGTAAAAAAAGCGGTTTTGTCCACTTTGAGATTCAACCTGTTGCTATGAGTTTAGCAAGAGTGACCGCTTTGCGTTCACTTAATTTAAAACTCTCCGCTGAAAGTGGCTTCGTGTGACTACTTCATACATTTTTCAGTACTGCAGAAAATGTTGATTGACCTCAGAAACGCCTGGTAATCTTGAATTTCATGTTTCAAACCACTTCGGCCACCTTGTCAACCTACGACTACTCGGGTTTAGACGTTGGGGAAAGGAAATCGAAACCGGAAGATGTACGTCTAACCAGACCTTGGTGTGCCTCGCAAAGTTTTGTCTGCGAAAAAAATCGTGGAACGAGACATTGAAACCTTTTTTTGTCGTTGAAAAAGCGCGTTTCATTGAAACCACAGTTTTAGGAAGAAGTGAAAATGCGTCTACAGATTCAAATTTGCTTTTCACTTCGCGGAAATGACCGTAGGTGGTCGGAGGTACAAAGCTGTTGGTTTGCTATATTTTCTGCAGTCTGACATCAAAACTGGACATGTATCTCAAGGTTTTTATTTTAGCTTATGGTTGAAAGTATTTTGTGTGAGAAACGAGCATTTGCAAGTTTTTCAAGTCCACGACTTCATCGAAAGCTAATGCATAAATTTGAGTCCGTTTCTGATCAGGTAAACCTAAAAAACATTTGAACTGTTAAAACAATTTTGTTTGCAGCCTGACTATTTCGTTAAAAAACGCGTTTGATCGATTTAAAGATCTGCAATCACTTGTGGAAACTATTAGCTCATTTCCCGTGAAGAATGAATGGTTTGTGCATCAATTCGAAATGCGAAAGTAAAAAAACATGACGGCTCAATAAGTTCGCAGCACAAGCGGAAGAACACGAGGCAACTTCGGCAGCTGCGTATATTTATTTGTGAGGCTCAAGTTCAGTCAGCGGTTTGAGAATGTGGCCCTCCCTAAGAGTGGAAAAAGTTTGTTGTGAACCGACCGCGTGGTGCTGAGGTGTGATCACGCCCTGAGAATTTTTCACAGACTTCGAAAAACGACATGCCGGCTGTCCTGCTTCGTGATCGACGACAATGGGTGTGTTCAAGGGAAACGTTCTCACGCGGTGCTGCCAGAAATTTTATACCCGTGTGGAATTCACTGCGAAAGTAGCGGTGCGACACTCCAAAGGGAGTTCAAAGCGAGTAACTACGATAGAACTCGTGTGTGAAAAGTTTTGTACAGCCTATACCGATTCTTCAACCTATAAAAATCTGAATCAAACAGTGTCGATTCTAGTGCGTTTGCAGGAAAACAGCTTGGTTGCGAGTGGGGACATTTAGGATATTCATTTCACACGATTTTGCAATCTGACAGTAGATCAAAAAGTTTACAGAAGAATGAAACTGCGGTAACAGAATTTTGTGTTTATGACCTACCTAACTGCTTTTAATCACGATCATTTGCTTGGGCATCAGATAATGTAACCTAGCACCCAAACCTATTTTGATATGA
>JGI24158J21664_10003623_pt1 | contig 19500 bp, 11 predicted proteins | sample Ectturendosymbi3_FD_21664 | JGI IMG/M metagenome (IMG submission 21664) | reverse complement strand
CTTTTTTCAAATGGGGAAAGTGTGAAACTTTCAAAGGGGTAAACTGTGTAGTTTATTGATGGTGAATGCAGAGAAAAGGGGCGCGAAAACAAAGTGGGGGCGATGCCAACTTNCTATTGCCTAACTTTTAGCCATGTCTTCCCAACTTTCAGTGCTTTCAAAGTTGTGGATCATGAACACCCTTTTGTATTTTCTCCTGCTATTTCAGTTTTGCCGTAGCCTGAGGAACATATCCTTGGATGACTGTATCTTAGGCAAATCAAACGTGATTATCACGGTTGGCTGATTACGATGACGTCATCAGAGGGACCCCTTTTTAGTCTTGCCTCGGGCCCCCCCAACCCTAAACCCACCACTGCTGAGTAGATGGGCGAAACGTTGGCTGATAATAAAATATAATCACCAGAAGAGCTTATTCATTTGTTTGTTTGATTTGAAACCTGGTGGCAAACGCTACGAAACAACATGAGTAGCAAAAAGAACAGCGTAATTTACATGTTTCATTGAAGCTTTCTGCAGCTGCCGACCATACTGATGGTCAGCATTCACGATTGGATCACTGTATGCATTGTAAACGTATGCATAAGTTATAAGATTATCAACTGTTTAATAAACAAGTTGCTGATAAGTAACTTCAGTTTGGTCCTCCTCTATTTTACCTTTTTTCAAATCTGGAATTGCCTGTGTACCTATGTGTGTTTAAAAATTATGATATGGAATAGAAAGTAAAAACAATAGTCAATCTGCAAGCAGCCACTTGAGTGGTGAAATTATGCTACTCCATTCAATTCATACACTCGCAAAATTGGTTTTGAAAGAGACAGTGCCTCCCCAGCCGCGAACCTCACCGCACGTCACTGATCTCATTGCATCAGCAAGTCATCCTCTCGGGAATTCGTGGCTAGCCTGCTACCGGATACAGCAAAAGTTCATTAACGCAATAGTAGGGAATAATAAATGCTTGAGGTTAGGGTTAACCCGTGATAAACATTGCATCAGTCGAGGTTCAGCCATAAGCTTTACTTGCGAAAACCTTGCGGGGTTCTTTTCAAATACGCCGTATTCCGAGTAGTTACCGCAAAAAAACGTTTCACTTTAGTGTGCATCAAATATATCGTTGCCATTGCAACACGCATTTCACCTATGAAATACATGCAGTTGATTGCATCACGTTAGGCAATTTTCTGCCGACCTCTGCAACATTAAATGCAGATATTTTTTCTATGCTAGGCTTCCGTTTCTTAATCACTCGATGCGTTCTGTTCTTGGATTTTCATATGTGTTTAATTTCGACTCTGTTGTGATTATTTCTCGATGTATTTAAGCTCCAGTTGGCTGGGGCTTGGTGCAAACCTTGATCCTTAAGGCTTTCATCGAATCAAAGTCTGATTTCCGAGGGTTTTACAATTACGATTTCGATTTCCGGTTCGAAAAACTTACCGAATTTTCCAATGTCGCCAACTACAAATGCACATTTACTTGCTAGTAACGCTCTACTTCTTTCAATTACTTCGACTGAAACTTTCGCCCAAAGCTAGAGCATTATCAATCAACCGGTTTCTGCTGTTGGGATATAGTCAATTACCAGAACTAATGATTAAAATATTGATTACAAACAAACCTTGTGGTTCCGATTCCACAAATTCAACTTGTTAATGGCGAAATATCCCTTTTAGATCACCTTTCGCCATCAACGAAGATCCACTCGACTCAAAGTCGATTTGCCACTGAAAGTAATATTATTAATGACTTTGGAATTCCTGCATGGGTTGGAAGGAAATGCTGCTGTGGTCAAGTTTATAAATAACTCTTCTGCTACTGACATTGCTATGAAGATGCATCCACGTGGATTCTAATACACTTAAAGTGTTATATTATTTTGCTTAATTTCAGCATACTTTGTAGGTTTATGACTGTTGGAATGCAAAAAAGTTCAACAACATGTACCGTGAAAAGTTGCGAATGCTTACCCGGGTCGATGCAATCAAGTCTATTTGTTCGGATATGTGCTTTGAGCTCTGCCTGATTGGCAAAATGTGCGTGATTTGCAAAACAAATGAATATGGCGCAATACGAAGTAAACATCAATGGACATCGCGCCATCTTTCGAAAAATATCCCAACCTGCTGCTTTTTACCAGCGTCCGATATAAATTTAATCTGGAAATCTCTCTTGCCCGAAATGTAAAAAATTGGCATTTCAGTACTTTAGAGATAACTAATTATATTGTGATTGTGTTGTTTTCCCTGTAAATTCTTATTTGTGTTATCCTTGTGGTTTGCTGTTTTTACATGGTTGAACATAAAATAAGAATATCAATAAAAAAATTTTATGTGCCTACAATGAGTAGTAGTTTATCGTTTTCCATGGTTTACCGCTTTGTAACTAATGTCGAATTGAAGTAGAAATAAACTTATACGAACTTCTGAGGCTGTGGCAGGGCAGAAGGTGTGGCGTAGAAACAACTTGTGAAGATTTTGTTGTCTCTCCCCACATGTTTTCTGCAGTGGGAATTGCAAGCTGCGACAATTAGCAAAGTTCATTTTTCTTCCCGGCATCAGCTCGAGGCTGAGATATACCGTTCATTTTCACAAATGTTATGTTGAACACTTCTGCAAGACCATACCAGACGCCTCCAGGTACAAAGATGATAAATGATAAATAGAAAAATGTTTCTTTCTCGGATATTTTGGATATTTTGAAATGTTGAATCAAATGTGTTGAGCTGGTGCCTGATGAAGCAGGTGAACTACCGGCCCGCAGATAAACTGTAGTACTGTATATTCAAATGGCGCATTTGTAGTCCGTTCGCTGACCAAGAAGTAATCAGAAATGAAAGAATACATTTCATGAATCTAAGTTAGTCTCGGTGTGCCACATCCCATTACTTACCAATACCTTCAGCATAAAAGAACCTGGTGTACTGCCGCCGATTTTCATTAAGTGGTTGTATTTGCAAAGTTTCATTTTGTTGCGAAACGCGATGGTCCACACAAAAATTATTCTCAATTTGCTGTTTGTGATTTGCATTGTCAGATAAAAGTGATAAACCGACCAAACCTTACACGTAATAAACCGACCAAACCTTACACGATCCGTGCAAATCCTTATGTGCGGTGAAAACCTCACGATGTCTCAAGCAGTAGTTCCGAAGTGTTTGTCTGAGTAGACCAGAGAATTTAGTGAAAAATGTCAATATCGGTTAATGCGAGGCTCTTGCAATTGAATTTCTACCGCGTTTTCAGCAACAAACGGTAAAATACAATAGAAACGCAGTGCATCTTTCCCCAAAGATCAATGTAACTTCACCAATGTGGCAATAACGATCGATTTCATGCAACGACCTTTGTTAGGATCGCTCAAGGTTTCAGGTTGACACAACGCATACGTCTTAAACGTAGCTTACAATACCAACAATGCTACGCAGATAAACTATAGCGAGACGTCGCTCCCAGTAATAACTGAAACTGTCAAAACACAGAAGCGTTTGTGTGCGTGTCGGTTGACAAGCTAATTTTTTATGTATTTGCTTACGTGTTTGGTTAAGAGAAGTGGTGCACGTCACAGTGTTAGTCAAAGAACGCAAGAATACAGAAGTCCTGAGAAGTAACCCATCACACTCACAGGGGAGGTGTTAGTTGGTACGTGGCAGAGATGAGCGGACTGTGAAATTTTTCAGTCCGATCCAGTCCTGATCCGCCCATGCAAAATCCTGTATTTTTATTTTGCCTCATGAGGCAAAAGTACTACTGGAGCTGTTTTGCCTTTAGCCAAATATGATTTGTTGAAAGCAAAAGAGTTCCAGTAGTGACTTTGTGTCATGAAGCAAAATATACCCAGCCTTTTGGCATTTCCAAAATTTAACAAGACAGTGTCTCTTTTGCCATCAAAGCCCTGCTGGAGTTATTTTGCCATTAGGAGAACCCAATTGGTTGGATTGGTCAAGTGACAAGGATGATGCACTTAGATCAGCATAAGGTCCTTGTAACATGAACTAAAACCCTAAACCTAAAAGCAAATCCAAAACCCAAACCTAAACCCAAAACTTAGTCTAAATCTGAAAACTGAGCCTAAAACCTAAACCCGAAAGCTAATCCCTAAATCTAAACCCTAAATGTAAACCCTAAAAAAACATAGGTTACCCCTTAAACCCTAAACATTTTGAAAAAGTTCATAAGAGCACCCCATCAAAGGTCTAATCTCTACTAGCTAAGGTAAAGGAAATGGTGAGAGAAGAACCAACGTGCACTCGCACAGCAGGCACAGACACTAACCACTCTGCTGTGTTCACGTTGTTATTAGAAACCAGTGCTATGGACAAAGGTGGATACAGTTCGAAATGCAAAATAGCCCCAGCAGAGCTTTTGCCATTGATGGCAACATATAGGCCTACGCTACCTTAACAAATCTGTAAAATCGGATCACAACTAAAATTTTTAATATGTTCTGCCAGATTAACAACAAAAATTTTCTCAGTCCGATCCAGTCCTGATCCACCAATTTTCAAAAATATTGCAGTCTGGTCCAGTCCCGATCCGGCCGAAATTGGCTTCAGTCCTGATCCAGTCCAATCCAGTCCTGATCCGTGCTCATCTCTGGTACATGGAAGCAGTGGCGTAACAAGAGGTTTGAGTCAGGGAGGGCAAAGCTTAGCTGAAAGGGGCCAGCTGGTCACCGAAGGGGGCCCACTAGCCAAAACTCAGAAAAAAGGTTAAGAAATAATAGCGAATTTCTGGATGTCGTGGATGTCCATACTAGATAAAAAACGAAAACATCCCGAAAAACGCAAAAAAACAACAACCTAAATAATACTAAATATCAAAATGTCGACTAAAGGGGGCCCAGTTTTTACATTTAACTTGCCGGGGGGGCGGCTTGCCTCCCTGTCCCCGTCAGTTACGCCACTGCGTGGAGGCAATGCTGCAGTATTGCATTCGGTCATCGTCATACAGAAGCGTTACACAATGGGATAAAAATGGAGGCTTTTGAGAAGCACCAGGCATAAGCGCAGAAAAATATTACATGAAAATCCACATCGTTGAGCAAATGCATACAAATTGTTTCTTACCAAGATATCAAATATCCTGGCTAAACAGCAGGTACCTTGAAGTTGGTGAACACTTACATTCTTGGGGACACAATCCAAGATTCGATAAACATTGTAATTGGCAACGCGAGGCGTTTAAAATCAGACTGTGTACTGTTCCACAATTCGCAAGCATACAGTGGAATGAATTTAACTGCAGTTAAGCGCAAAGCAGCTCACAACAAACAAAAGTATTTCTTGGCTTGTTACAAGATCGCCCTTTATCAGGGTCAACTTTCGTTAAAGTGTGTGGGTCGCAAAATTTGGTCTGATATTTCTAAAAATTTGAAAGCTCTTTCGCCTTATTCATGTGGAAAACAATATAAGAACATTCTGCTATCCTGCCAGAATTCCTGTTGATTTTCGTTTTATATGTTTGTCACTTTCTGTAATATTGTGTTGATGCCCCTCTTTTACCTCCTATTATCATTTGCCTCTACAACTGCTCACCCCAGCCGCTGTTCATCGGCATGCTTTTCCCCCACTGTTTTTTGCTTATTTTACCTGACGTTGGTTTGATGCATTTTGTTACTTTTTTACCACTTGTAAAACGTCTTCAATTAAAAATTGGTTTGTGCTAGCAACATGGCTGACTGAGAGCTTGATCCAGGTGTTCTTTCGCCAACGCTTTGTGATTCAACATGTTAGAACACGATAATTTAACTGTGAAAGCTGAAATTTCTGATGTTTTTAGATTCTCATCAACATGAAATTAACTGGTAATCTTTGATGTTATTGTTTTACCTCTTGGTGCATTCGTGTTGTTTCGTGATTTAAGTCACAAAAATGCATAAGTCAACCATATCAAATCATACTATACCAAGTCCGAACGTTTCGGTGCACACCGTGTCTGCAAGAAAATGGTGAACAATGTATCTTCTCAAGAAAGGTTATTAGGATGATAAAACTAGCTTTGCGACCCTGACGACATTTGCAAGTAAACGAACTTTTAGGAGCAAGTTTTGCTGACAACTTGTCAGTGTCACTGCACAAGTGCCCAACGCGTTTCTCGACGTTAACTCTAGGCAAACTCGCGTTGAAGAACTTGAAGAACATACAGTTGTTTTGTTATGCCTTTATGGGAGCGCGGCGGCGACGGTTGCGCTCTCGCTACGCTATTGTTCTACTGCCCGCCTTGTGGGACCACTGGTGAGTGTGGCAGCTTTATTGCCAATTTATGAGCACTTTTAAATCAAGTTTGTTGTGGTTGCTGATGTGGTTTTTAAGCATGTTTGATAGTCTTAAGTTGTGAAGTGACTGCTCTCGTGCATAACGGGCTATTACAGCCAGACCAGCAGGTTCGCACCTATTTTTTAGAGTCTGTAGGGTAGGAATATTTGCAGTTGGAACGACACCTGAAGTCCAGCGGTGATTTTTCATAAATGCGCGGTTATACAACGTTGAAAGAGTGACTGATGGCAGGATGTCTACTAGGGCGTAATACTCGGACAATTCTGTATGCTTTAGTAGGTGCATAAGTTTTTTGTGTTTTACTTGCAATAAATGTGGCTTGCCATGTTTACCAAGCATGTTTTCTTGTATAGTGTTTCAGTTTTTTGAAGTTTATTCGAAGTGCTAACGAATAGACTTAAAAGTTTGGCACTGGTTCTTTGCCAATTTTTGCAGATATTGAATTTTTCTGGGGTTGAAGTCGCTGACACACCAAACGCCACTAGTTAACTTAGATTAAAGCGCTGTTATGAAGCTAATTGGACCATGTTACAGCTCTTGCACCCTACGCTATAAATTAATAAAAAACACGACCTACTTCAGACGATAAAGTAAGTTTGGTCATGCAACGGAGAAGACCATTGATGCGGAGAGCATTACAGGCTTTGCGCATGATTTTAATCAGCAGATCGTTTGTTTTCTATCTGTGTGCAAAGCTTTTTAAGGCGCCATGAAAACTGCAACATCTTGATTGCAAAACTACAAATTACCTCAGTTTGAAACTACACTGCAGTGGCTAATTTGCAGCTATTGATTTTTTAAGCGGATTCACTAACGGCGCTATATCTTGCGGCATCGTAGGCTGATCTGCTAGTGTGCCGGTCTAACGTCAGCCCATAAAAGAGTTTGAAAAGAAGGTACTACCAAGGCATGTCTTGTTGATTAACTGTTTGGTCAGATAATGTCAAGTATTCTTGAGACAAAAGATGTTTGTTTTCATCAGATATTGATAGCCATCGATGACAGAAATCTTTGAAAATGAGCTGCAGACTTTATTGAGTTGTAATCAAAAAGCCCAGAGCCATGTTAAATTCTTGTCATTTTGAAAAGGTGGTTAAAATTTTTTGTTACTTTTAGAAATTCCAATGGAAAAAAGTATGTTTGCGGACGTTGACAACGTGTAATCATTAAAAATGTTTAGCTTGTTCAAAAAGCCTTCGCCTTCGAACTTGGCTAGGCCGTGAGACAATCGAAGAGTTTCAAATCCACAAAATGTTTTGTTTCAAATATGAGACTTAAGCCACACGCTCTCATCAAAGAGTTGAAGGCAATCGCGAATCTGCGGCCTCAGAGCATCAGTTTCAGCACGACGGCTGGTCTTGATAAAATCAACCTTAATCTGAAGCACTGGAAAGATAAACTGTTTGTTCATATTACTTTAAAATTTCATGTTAGTTCTTAAGTTCCCAAACGCCCATTCCATCAGGAAATCTAACCTTCGCAAAGCAAGCTTACCCGTCTTACCCACAATGTAGACCGGGGGTTCCCAACTTGGGGTACATGAAGTCCCACCTCCATGGGGAGGCTTTTGTTGGCTTAGACCCCCAAGCAAAGCTCTAACCCCCCGCAGTTGAAATATGAAACACTATAAATCAGTGGAGTTTTTATCAAATTTTCACAATGTCAAGCCCCCCGGCACAAACGTAAAGCCCCTCTATTGAAGCCTTTCTGACGGCGGTTCTGGGTACATGTACCATTCTGGGTACATTCAGTAGTGGGATTCAAATTTTTTAAGAAGATGTTCTCTCACTCCAAGACTCATTAACAACAGGTTCTCTCATTATCACAGTCTCCAAAGGCAACCATGCCAACAACCGGTTCTCGGGATTAAAGAAAGTACAGGAACAGGTTCTTGCGAACTAGTCGAATACTTGCCTATCTGAAGGCGTAGATATAAGGTTAGCAATAAAAGGGAAATATATATTTATATATTATTTATTTCCAAATATCCATGAATATATCAGTGAATATTATTTTCAAAAATAATTATATGCCTATTGTCAAACATATCTACGATTAGTCATGATAAAACATTTGGGAAAAAGTCGACCAAATGAGTATCAAACAAGTTCCAGTTTGGCACGGACCTGCACTCGCCTCGTCTTCTTTAACTTTGCATTTCATAACGCCTCCAGTTGCTTGCAAACCGTGAGTGAGTTAGTGTGGTTGTCTGAAGCGTGGGAGTTGTGAGAGCTCATACAGAACTTTTAGTGGTACATGCTCATCTGTCGACATGCTGAATAGGTACACGGTCAGAGAAGGTTTGGAGATCCCTGATATAGACGTTGCAAACGTAGGATTGAAGTGATCGAAATTCATTCGAAGTAAAGAAGTGAATCCGTCAAAACTGCTCAAAATAGCTTGCAGAACAAAAACCATTTATCGTGTTAGCAACGGGAAACATAAGCAATGTTTATTTTGAAATTCGTTTCATCCAACTGGTTGGCGTTACCGACATTAAGAAACTTTGTTGAAACTTTTCAGCACAACGTATGACAAAGCCATGGTCCTGGTACTACGAAAATACTTTGTGTTAATCTTCAGGTTTCAACAAGGGTTTGGTTCAAATGCCTGAGGAACTATTGCGTGAAATTAAAAAAACGCCTTCGTATAATTAAGTGACAGCACCCGCCCAAGCCAAAGGTTTAATAATGCATGAAATTCACAAAAGGGAAACGTCAGACAACTTCCAGTCTACTATACTGTAAACTGTGCAAGCTTGAGCCTATGCCAGAGGAAAGCACGCGATGTGAATTAAGTGACTATGCTTTCTTCGTCACAAAAGTTTTGCAGTCACTTAGTTCACAATTAACAAACACTTCCTGGCAAAGAAGCTTTTCCGTTAAAAACAGAGAATATATTCGTGCATCTTAAACACGTACGATATTTTCTTTCCCACTTGGTGAGAACATAGTTGAAGCAGGCAGACATTGTTTATTGCTTACAACATAACTGTTTTAATTCAGCCGTTGCTTTTTCCTGAGAGCATCTGATTTTCATCGCAAAGAAGGAACTCTTGGTTGTTTTTTATTTTTTGTGTCATAAAGTTTAAAAGACATTTTTTGTATTTACTGCTGCGCACGTGCGTACTTCTCCGATCACTAACTGGAATGATTCTGCCTTTACGGTTTGAAGATGACAGCAATGCCCTGCACGTCGCATGAGATAAAAACGACTCTTTTGGTCATGTTATGCCTTCCACAAGGTAAGTCAGCTTTCTTGTTTTTGCGCGCGACATGGCGCGCGCTTGTATGCGTCATGCTGTAAACAAAGGCTCAAATGACAAATCAAATGAAGCCGGCGACCATGGCGCGCCATCTGGCCAGCCAGTTTGTTGGTCGAAATCATGTTTAGATGAAACGTTGTATCGAGTAATAGACGAAAAACAGACAATTGCATTCGCAGTTCGGTAAGTCGTGTCGTCACCAGGGCTTTGGAGCTGGAGCCTGGAGCTCAAGCAATTTTGGATGGCTGGAACCGGAGTCGGAACCTAAAATTTATGACCCGTTTCCACAGACAGTTTGTGGGCAGGGGCGTAACGAGGTTAGATGTCGCCCGGGGCAAGAAGCAAGTTTGACACTCCCATGATCGAACCTGAGGCCTTTCGGAAGCAAATGTACTGCATTGAAGAAAGTATTTGTAACATTGTTGGGACTTTTCGGTGCCCCCCTGAAATTTGGGCCCCTCTCGGAAAACTCTTCGCCCCACCTAGTGTCCCAAGTTGGTTACAGGTCTGACTGTCACCACGAGATAGAACGAATACTGAAGAATTCTAAAAAAGTGCATTGTAGGGTTAGGAATGCGACGTCAACGAAGTACGACAAGTCCATATCTGTGCTGCGCCAAAACCAAATAACTGCAATGCAATACCTTTTAAATATTTACTGCGTGTAAATTTATCGGAGATGCTTTAGTTTTTCTGTAATTTCAGGTGATAAATGAGAGGTTGAACATGGCTACGCACCACTTAAGAATTTTAATGATATTTTACCTTTTATACTCAACAGTTGTCCTAAAATGATTTTAAATGCCTCAGACGCGTGAACCCATGGCTTCTTTTTAAATATTTCCCAATTCCAAGAGTGGAATGAACGGATTCGTAGATTACTTTCACAGCAAGACCCAAAGATCCGTTTTGATATTTTTTTGGGCTCGGTTGCTTTAGATCAAAATCATACTACACAAGGTCGTGGGGACCAATGGTGCGGGCTCATCATTTACTGCTTGTTGGTTTAATGATTTGCTGGCGAAACGTTTTAAAATCTAGTGATGATATTTTCTTTCCTTAGTTACTCACTTAAAGTTTAAAAGACATTTGGATAAACAGTGTGCAAAATTTGTTTGCCTTTTGTTGGCCTCCAAAAATTTCTATTTCACTAATGTTTCGGATAGCATTATAAATGTGGTCTCTCCATTTGCTGTTTGGCCCATCCAGCAATCAAAACCTAGTCATGGGCTTGATACTACAAAGTGTTGACAATAGCTGAGAGCAGCTTTCAATAATCCGAGCAAGCAATAATCCGAGCAAGAGTTATGTCCCTTCTGCGTGCTATCTTCATGGTATGTGGTGTGGCATGCGAAGCGCTCGTAACATCATTGGCAGATGTCTTGGAGATCACTGTCACTGTGCGTAAACGCGAATGGGCAATATTGGAGAGATAGATGTGTCTTAACTGAACAGGGACACTCTCGAGGGATAGATGCCAATCAGTTAAAACCAATAAACGCGATAATGAATGATTACTTCATACCGAAAGGTGAAAAACGTGAAGCCATAATCTAATGCATATAAATGCGAAGACACAAAGGCGCGTAGCCAGAAAAAGTTGGGAGGGGCGAGAATTGTCCACTTGAATAAATATTGGCTTTACGCATTCATGAAAATTTTTGCTCAACGGTTCAATAATTTCGGTCCAAAATTTGGTCGGAGCCACCGTGCCTTTCGTCATAGAGGCTGAAGGCATATGCAATGAACAGTTCAGTAAACAAAGCACAGATGTCCGCAAAAAAACAAATTTTGGCATTTGATTATTCGAAAAATTATAAGCTGTCACTCGTTTCATAATTTAGGGCACTTCTTACACATGATAACGTTTGTTAAGCACTTAGGAAAGTGCTTAAATTTTTCGTGATGTGTTGAATTGACACGGTAAAATGCTTTCCGTACAGTAACTCATATTTCCTTCAGTGGCTTGTTTTATTTATATTGGACGTGTTTGCAATGAATAGCCTGTGCATGCACGTATCGGTGAGACGGTATGGTGAAATTGATTTGTTCTTATCAAGGGTCTCGAAACTACGGCCCGCGAAGCCATTTCATTCGGCCCGCGCAGGCATATTGTCAATAAGGAAAAAGTACATAGTTGCGAAAACTTTATTGCTTTGGTGGAATGTAACACATCTCGAAACCATCACATTACGTAAGATGACCGGCCCTCGAATTGTTGTGGAATGTCTTATGTTGCCCTCTGACAAAAAATGTTTGGAGGCCCCTGCAAATGGTAAACCTTTCCCGCAAGAAAGCTTAGAGTCAATCCGTTTTGTGCAAAAGATCACCAAAAGCGTATCACAATGAATGGCTCGAGGTCTGCTGCACGTTTTCGAGGGATCAGCGGACTGGGCTCCGCTTTCATGACTTTGCAATATTTCGGACTTGCACGTATCTACGTTCAAGTATAGTCTCCACAAGGGTGACGACTTAAATCTATCAGCAAAATTTTTTAAAGAGAAAGTCGATTTCACGCATATACACGCATCCTCAGTCCTTAAATCTTATTGTGTGTTGTTCGTTTGTTCCTATTCCGTTATAAAAAAAAACATCTGGTTACGTTTTAAATTATTTCGGCAAACTTGGCAAGTGGATCCCAATTATTGGTTTTGGTTGTAATGACAAGCGATAAAAAAAGTTTAAGCAACAGTTCGAGACACTCGCTTGAGAAAAATGGAGCTTGGTTTAGGAAAATAAATTTATCCTGTCACAAAACCAGATAATAGAAGAAAACGAATCTTTTGTTTCGCAGCAATTTTGGCATTGAAGTGCCACAAAGGAACTGTTTCGTTATTCAACGGAGAAGTAGTGTCCAAGGAAAGCTCCGAGGAGACATGCATGGGTGGACCGGACCAATACTGCGCGACGTTTACCGTGTTCATAAACATCAACGAACAACCCAGTAAGATAGAGTAACAATCCAGCTTAAATATAAGCAGCAGGCAGGGAAAACTAGAGCGGTACGTCAGAGATGAGCACGGATCAGGACTGGATCAGACTGGATCAGGACTGAACCCAATTTTGGCCGGATCAGGAAAGGATCGGACTGCAATTTTTTTGAAAATTGGCGGATCAGGACTGGATCGGACTGAGAAATTTTTTCATTGTAATGTGATTATTCTGAAAATGTCAAAAATTTTAGTTGTGATCCGATTTCACAGGTTTGCTAAATGGCAGTGCATATTTTGACAGCAAATGAAAAACTTTTCTGGGACTATTTTGGGATTCGAATGTATCCACCTTTGTTCACATATAACGTTGAGTTCTGGTAACAACGTGAAAATAATTGAGTGATTAGTGTCTATACCTACTGTGTGATTGTTCCATTGTTCTGCTCTCACCAGTTCCTTTGGCTTAGCTTGTAGAGGTTACACCTTTGATAGGAGTGCTTTTGATGTACTTTTTCAAAAAGTTTAGGTTTACGTTTAGGGTGTATGTTTAAGTTTCGGTTTAGGGTTTAGGTTTACATAATAGGTTTCGGGTTATTAGGTTTTAGGTTCAACTTTTACGTTTAGGTTTTAGGTTTGAATTTTGGGTTTAGGTTGAAGTTTTGAGTTTAAGTTTTGGGATTCGATTTTGGGTTTAGGTTTTGGGTACAGGTTTCAGGTTTGGTTTTATTAGGTTTAAGTTTTGGGTTTAGAGTTTTAGGTCATGTAACAAGGACCTTATGCTAATCCAAGTGTATCGTCCTTGTCACTTGACCAACCCAAGCAATCCGATTCTCCTAATGGCAAAATAAATCCAGCAGTGCTTTTTCCTCTGATGCCAAATGGACACTTTTTAAATTTTGTAATTGCCAAAAGGCTGTGTCTGTTTTGCCTCATGAGGCAAAAGCACTCCTACAACTATTTTGCCTTCAACCAATCATATTTGGCTAAAGGCAAAACAGCTCCAGCAGTTCTTTTGCCTCATGAGGCAAAATAAACATGCATGATTTTACATTGGCGGATCAGGACTGGATCGGACTGGTGATTTTTAAAAATGTTGCGAATCAGGACTGGATCGGATTCAATTTTATCGGATCAGGACTGGACTCGGACTGAAATATTTCACAGTCCGCTCATCTCTGCGGTACACTTGCCATTGCTGCACTTATGTGGTGCTTTCACCATGATTACGATGAAATTATATTATAGTCTAGTTTGACATCAACGAAATGTTTGATGAAAGGTGCAGTTGTATGGATTAAGCCGCCAAAGTTTTAAAGACGCGATTTGTTTGCGTTTAAAGTGCCGAAAAACAATTCAGTTTGCAAATGTACTTGCTTATAGCATGCTTGACGTCAATCATCATGGCAACGCTTTGACATTTTTTGCAATGTTTTGCCTTTTTAGGTTGTACGCGACTTGATCGACTGGATGTCTATCATGTCGTGACAAAAACGACTTAAGAATTTTTTTTCCTAGATTGCATTAGTGAGAAAGCTTGGTTTCAATTTAAATAGGTTTTAAAGGCTGATTCATGTCAGATCGGAGATATTAGCAGTAGCTCAAATATGCCATCTTCTTGCACCAAGGCAGATGAGATAGATCAATGGACAGTGTAAAAAACTTCGCTAAAAACTAACATCAAGAAAAAGCGCACCATCATCTTTCGACTCCAACTGCAGAGCTTCGGATGAAGCCTATGGCCATCAAACTATGTTTTGCTTATTTGTACCTGGTATCAAAAACATGTTAGAATAAAATAAATACATTTTCTTGGGAGAAAGCAGTGGCTTCTGCGTAGCACGCCAACAAAAAAATTTCCATTTTATAAACTTCGATTTTTAAACGAACTATTGTCAATGTTATGTAATAAACATATTGATCACCAACTGTAAACCATTTCACCATGAACTGTAAAATAGTTGTTGACTGATGCATAAACAAGTGCTTAGTGTTATTTCAAGCGCTACATTTGACCTGTGGATGTAGCTTGCTAAAAAGAGAAAGCAGGTTTGTCGTCAGACACTTGTCAAGCTTTCATGAACCAAGTTTGCAGATCTGCCGTCTGAAAGGCGGTTTCGTAATATGGTATACATTAGCTGTTGCTCACTCCGTATCCTGCAGCAGTGCGTGTTCTCTATCCCATCTGGCATGGCGGGGAAAACAAACAAAAGCAAGCAGGATACCTTTCGTCCAAGACAAAGCACTCCAACATATCTACATGATAACACAAGCGTTTGGATGTTTCTGATCATTTTGCTTTTCTTGTTATAACCCACACTTCAGAATGACTACAGAGGACTGTTGTTGCTATTTTATGTAGTCTTGTTTTATAATTGCGAGTATTTTTCGACATAAGCGATAAAGAGTCCAACCAATTAAATTTTATCATGCTGAGGTTAGTTTCCAGCAACTCCGAAAAACGCTTTCCTTGGCTGTTGAAATTTTTCACCATTTTTTTTACCTTTTATGAAATGCCTCCAAGCAGACATGGGGTAATCATAATCGTCAATCGTAATCGATTACAATCGATTACAGTTTTTTGAGTAATCGTAATCGTAATCGATTGAATTCACCAAAAATGAAATGTAATCGCAATCGATTACATTGCCAATTTAATCGTAATCGACGATTACTTTCGCGATTAAACTTGGAAATCCTCACCCTACATCACTGTGCGATGAACGGCGATTGTGGTGGCCGGGTTTCCTCCTTTACATGGGTGGCGGAACCTTTTTCAAAGTGGGGGAGCACAAGTGCAGGTTGAAGAACTATAGAGCATTTTTGTGGTTTGCATTGGCAACTATGACGTCACAAACATTGAAGTATTGCGTCATTACCTATACAACGTATGAATAAAGGTCTAAATTACACTATTTTAGACAAAACTACACCACTATGAAAACGTATCGGTGAACCACGTGAAATTCAAACAGGCTGTTACAGGGGCGACCCAGGTCATCAGCGTCACTCGGGCTAATCATACCATTTATTCTGACTGACTGAATAAAACCGTTCGACACTTACGTCACTGAAATTTCCATTTGCTGTCATTCTGGCTGGCATTATCGTTGCCCTGTGACGTGATGCTATGTAACAATAAATGAGAAAATCTCATGATAACCTCTCCATTGTCGAGTAACGTACGTCACAGAGCAATGATAACGCCACAGTGGCGGTTCTAAGAGGGGGCCTGGGTGAGCCATGGCCCCTACCAGATTTTTGGCTGGCCCTCTGCTTGCCTACCCCAGTTTTTTGCTTAATTTCACATTCAAGTTCGTTTGATTGACATATACAGCAGGTAACTTTCAGTCAACAAAATTTTAAACGATTTGTAATACTCTGGCGACGGTTCTGACGATATTCACAAGCCTATGCTAGGTTTGCTAGGTTTAATCATAGCAAATCAATCTTCATTACAGTGGAAAATCACCAAGCAGGAGAGTCATTTATGTTGGCTCCCCTATGTTTTTCCTTGGCCCAGCAGTGCTCCCCATTTTTTTCATTCTAGAATCGCCACTGTAACGCCAGGAAGTCATCCGCTTAGTAGGTTCATTGATATTAGCCCGAGTTGTTGGACAACTTATCGTTCGTTTGAAATTACTCTCGAAATGGGAACTGTCCATTGGGTTGAACTTCAAATCCAATGTTGTATACAAATCCATTGCTTTAAAAAAGCATTCAGTCCGATATGAATTATGTTTCAAAAATACTTAGCTGCATAGGACAGCTCGGACTCTAATGGATGAGCCCGCATAAAGCGCGAGCGAACGAAGTCGTGAGAGCGCCTACTACGAACGATATTCTTTTATTCAGGTCACCTGCAACATGAACGCGAAAGGCCAGACATAGAACGAAAATATATGAACAGTGACAAGGCCCAAAGAAGAGGCTGAGTTAACAACTTAGTGAAGTGGAACCGTGGGTGGTGGAACAAACATACGAAGCAAGCAAGCTTGCGTTCTCCGACATACCGGTAAATTGTAATCGAAAACTCGGGCAAAGCCCGAGGAGCCCGTGTGCCGGAGTAGCCGCTGGGGTGTTAAAAACACCACGAACACTGCTTAAAAAACAGGCAAAAATGACACAGCATTTATACCTGTCTTAACACATTCAAAATCACAACTTTTCTTCATCTTGAACACAAAAGTATCATGGCTAAATACTCATTCCACAGGCGGATCCAGGATTTTTTTAGGGGGTGGCTTAGGGAAAAATTCATCCGGATGTGTATTGACTGCATAGCGGTGAAGACCCAACTGCCCAGGTAACTTTTTTTAACAAACACGGTTAATACCCACAGACATTTTGACCAAATCGCATTCTAACCATTACCCAGGCTGCCTGGGACATTACCGGAGCAGAAGCGGCCATCACAACAATTCAGAAATTATTCTCAAACTTACCTAACCTTAAAAAAGTAAGGATTGTCGAAAAATGTTATTATTAGCAAAGTAAACACAGGTCCGCGCCGAAAAAATCGCGTGGTCCAGGCATAAAAGTGATACAAAAAATACACGAAAAAAACGAAATACCGCCAGTAATGTTTGTTGGCAGTCTGCACAAGGCCCATGCCGTAAAATGTTCGAAAATGGCAATGAGAATAATCAGACAATGTTTCTCACGTCACAGCGGAAAATGTTAAGTTTTTGCAGCGAGTCAATGACCAACTTCTGCTCATCCATTCAATTTTTTTGTACGAAACGCGACTATATCGAGGTAATGCAATATTTTAGAAATACTGTGCAGAAGGTTGAAAAATTTTTTAAGAGACAGCAGAATATGGGTCGAAAAAAGCATCTGATTTCGTGCTGAGCTGAACTTTTGTCCAAAAATTGTTGCTGGCAGGTCTGATGCCAATCAGTAGTCATTTTTAGCATCCAGGCGTGGCTAAACTGCGGCTCGCGAGCCACATGCAGCTCTTTGAGCTATTCGAAAAATTAGATATTTGTTCTTTATTTTTTATTTCTATTACAAAGTGTAGAAAAATTGTAAAATGGTACTGTTGTACCTAGCGTGCCGTATAGTATTACATTATCCTTACAAAAAGAATTGAATCGTTCCAAAAAGAATTATGATATCACAGAAGCGTAGATTGCAAATAAATTGGTGGTTTTCAGATTTTTTTGTTGCGGCTCTTTGTAACCTGAGTTTTACGATATGCGGCCCATACATAGAGTAGGTTTGGCCAGTGGTGTAGGAGGCGGGGGTGCAGGGAGTGCAAGCGCAGCCCCGAAAATTTTGATTTGGTGAAAATCCGGGTAAAATACCTTAAAAATCCGTGAAAAATCTGTGGAAGGTCGGGCAAAATGTGTGAAAGCCTTCGCAAAATCGTTTTATGTGCTTTGATTTTACAAAGATGGTGCCCGAAATGAAAATGCAGACGTTTTCGTTTTTTTATTTTGGACATCATGATTTTTTTCGTATTTGTCGGGCAAGTTAGGGGAAATTTGGGCAAAAATGGTGTTTGAAGTGCTTTCATTTGAAAAAAACGCCCAAAATAAAATGAAATTCAATCGTTTCTGCTTTTTTTTTTTTGAAGTCATTTGCATTGGAGTCTTTTCTGGCAAGTTTGGGGAAATTTGGACAAAAATTCTTTGCACCCCACAAAATTTGCCTGCTCCTACACCTATGGGTTTGCCCACCTCTGGCATAGCCTATAGCTAATCTACCACACTTCGTTTCTAGCCTACCTGACAATGTAGGCTACGTTTCACGGTTAAGTTTGCTGTTATGGAATTTATGCTGTCACTGAGTGCTCTGACTTAGCCTGTAGTTAACTGCATTGTTAAGTTTGTTGTTGCGTTTATTGTTGTATTTTGATGTCTTCGCTTAATTAATAAAATGAGCTGCTGTCATTCATGAAAGCTTGTAGAAAAAACACAGTAGGCCTGTAGTTTACTGCTTATTCAACTTTTTTCTTATTCAAATTGTGACCACAGGAAGTCCAATCTTACCCAAATGAAACAAGAGTTTAAATACTTACGTGAGGTTTATGTAACATTGGGACCATAGTTTTGTATAAAAACTTGCTTATTAGAAGTTGCATTTTTAGCGAAATAAACACATTCGGACTGCCCAAATTAAAGCAAAATAAGATTTGAATATTGATATGTTCTCCCCTATCTCTGTGCAAGACATGGTTTATTTAAAGGCTGTACAAAAAATCACAGCAAAGGACGTTTCTGCGTCGGGAAACCATCGATCAAAAAACGTATCTGATAAAATTTAGGGAGGGTTCAGCCCCCTTAGCCTCCCCTGGATCCGCCTATGCATTCTACATCTGCATTACATACCGGAATGCAAAGACAAGACAAAACACACGTAGCAACTAGCAAGTTGTCCGTAAGGATGCTAATTGTGTTGCCAATGCAGAAATAAATTATAGCTATTTAGCGTTGCCAATATAAAAACGAAAACACAGTTGAAATTGCTCTGTCAAATAGTTCATTTTGTGTATAAGACTCAGTAAAATTTCACTATTTGGAATGGTGTTAAAACGCTTGAAATTACCCAAAATTTTTAATGGTGTGGCACGAACTTTTCCTACACACAAGCATATGGATGTCTGAAGAGGGGCAGGAATTTGAAAACTTCAGCAAAAAACGCTGTTTTCTTAAAATCGAGTGGTAAGAAACAAATTTCTCCACATTTGGCCCCCCGCAGAAAAACGTTTGGAAAAATCCACTTGTCCCCCCCTGGAAAAATTCCTTCAACACCAGTGCGGTAAGCAATCCAAAGCAGGGTGACAGACTGTGCACTGTGTATTCTGCCAAACAATTACGAAATCCTGCCAAATTACAAATAATACATTAGAAACAATATCGACAAAATACTGCGAAAATTCTGCAACGTTTTTTTGATTAAACGATTTACTTCATCACTGGACCCAATACCAATTGCGTTACTTAAATTTATGATATTTAGGCAAAAAAGTGGGGGGCAGGCCTCCCAGAAAAATAGTGGGGGGCGCCCATGCCCCCCCCCCC
>JGI24158J21664_10003621_pt1 | contig 19505 bp, 6 predicted proteins | sample Ectturendosymbi3_FD_21664 | JGI IMG/M metagenome (IMG submission 21664) | reverse complement strand
ATCCAGTGTTTCATATGCGAATTAAAAACTTTAACAGCTGTTTTCTCGAAACTGGCAATTTGTGACTTAGGCACTTTTCGTTGGAGGGTCTTCAATTGCTTTTTTTGCCACCTCTGCTGTTTGGCGGCGTCGACGACGAACCTGTGTCTCAGTGCTGCCACAGGCTTCTCTGCAAAAATGCCCAGCTTCCCAAAAAAATTGCTAGATCCGAAAAAAATTCATTAGATTCAAAATTTTTGCGTCAAAGTTTGCAGGTTTGCTTTAAATGATTTAGTTATTTATTTTATTGCCTAAAAACCTTCACATCATTTGCAAGGTTATTGAAATGAAGTCTGGAAAATCTCATAACAATCTTCAGGCTTTTTTATGAGCTGAAAACGACACCACTGACAAGCGTATTTCAGACCAAATCAAACTAACATTTAAATAATTATTTCCACTGCAGTGTTCCTGCAAAAAATGAAAATACAGCTATGGCTCATTGCGCAGCAATAAACAGCACGGAAGTGAAAACAATGAGAAACTCAAATTAGAAACACTTATTCGTTCTGTTGTGCCAATCTTCAAACAACAATCCACTTACTGTAATCAATTGTTTGCAGACTAAAAGAAGTTGAAAATCTTTGAAAAAAGGGCTGAAAGCTTGAATATTAGAAAAAAGACAACCTATCTTCTTCCAACACGTACTTCGCAAAAATCACTAGATTGCAGTGAAGAATCACTAGATCACTAAGTCGATCTACAAATTACTAGATCTAGTGAAAAATCACTAGGCGCGGCACCAGTGGTAATTATTACAAGCAAGATACTGACAAACTAAAGTTTCATTAGATTTTAGCGTTTTCTTTTGTGTTGATTTTTTTCGCTACAGGNCTTTGTTAAATTTAGCTNCTTTTGAAAATTTTTATGTGAATTTTGATTAAACAGGTTTTTGAAGTCTGCCAACACTTTCGTTGCAGCTGATTCAGTCTTCTTATTGCAGCTGCTTAAGTGTCTTGCTTGTTCCAATCAACATTGCAGAATGAAGAAATTAAGACAAAATTAGCACAACAGCTGAAAAGCTTGAGTTGATCGACCGCTACAAAACTTTGTCCTCAATGAGTCAACGTGAAGCAAATTAATGACTTGGAATTACAAGAGGGTTGCTGCAAGGCTTGTTGAGGAGGTCGAGGGGAAAAACGTGAAGGCTCTCTTTGATTAGTTCAAGTTAATACGCCGAAAGAAAAAAAAGTTTCAAACGGAGTTTGAAAAAAACTTGTCACAACGTTTCAAACGGAGTTGTGTTACAGGTATCTGCATCACCTTGAAGTACTGAGGCAAGCACAAGATATGATAATTCGGGGCATTAAAGTATCAGGAAAGTAACCAGCAACAATAGAGATCACTCTACTGATACTAGGTTGCACTATTCTTATATAGGGATAAGTGAATTTCGATCATTCGCTTGTGACTTGTTACTTATGGGGGCCATCTACCAGTGACCACTTTATTCACATGTGACGCCATCTCTAGGCCGCCACAGTTGGTTGACCAGATGACCTTCATGGTTTTATGCCACACAATCTTTGTTTACATTGATCGTTTTTTGCCATTGTGGTTTCATTTATTCTAATTGCCACTGACAATTGTTCCTTTATGGCTTTCTGCATTGTTTCTGGCTTATTAGCTGAGCCATATGAAACACTTAAATCTCTCTCGCGCTCTTTAGTGGCGTTGTCTAGTTACAGTTTTAGGAAAAACGGTTTTTACAGCCATCGTTTATGACATCCAAAATGGGGCTGGTCCCGAGATGGATGTATAAACCAAATTCTGCTCTACCACTAAAAAGCGTGCCAGTGTTATTTTAACTCTCCATCAGAACTTTTAGATGACATCGAATAATATTGCCAAGATAATTCGAGTAAGGCAAAGCATAGTATCAAGTACAGTATTATTTTGCAGTAAAAAAAAGCAGGGTCACTTGAACAAAGACGAAATAGATGATGTGGATTGTGGACGATAAAAAAGTGATTTCATATTCAGAAACGGCAAATTCGACTACAGGTAAAGCAGCAGTGACCTGGACTCGTAATCCTCAGCAATGAAAATGTGTGCGTCTCTCGTGAAACAAAGGCTGGCTTGAGTTGTCAGAAGGACAGTGAAGCAACGTTTGACCGAGAAAACGCGCAAAAAGGTTGTCGTGGCAAACGAGAATAACAATTCAGTGCAGAAGCTTGGAAGGTGATATTTTTTCACGGGGCGTCGAAGTCGATGAGTTTTTCAATTGACCCCGGAGCCGGAGTCCGGATATTTTATTTCCAGAATCGGAGTTTTAAATAATTAAACATATTCACTGACTCCGACTCCGGTTGTGGAATTCAATCACTCCAATTTAAAATCGACTATGCAGTGATGTTTAGTTATGTCGTCACAATGCAATTGTTTTTCGGACTAGAAATTAATTGGTGAATTAAGCATTATTTTATTTTATTTGTTATGTTGAAGACATACCATTGTTTTACAACACTACGTAATATTTTCATTTATTCCACTAAGTTTTGCCATTAAGTCACGTTTTCTTCGTCTATACCACAGCCTCTTCCGATGTAAGCGCTCATGAGGGGCCAATCGGAAATGACGAAAAATACCGTGCATGCAATCAATACAGCAGTAGTCGCGGAAGAAGCATAAAGAAACTCATTTGCGTGGAAGTTTTCTGTGCTTGCTAAACCAGTGCAATATCCTTGTATGCTTGGTTAGTGAATAAAAATAGAGAAGTATGCAACAATAATGGTTATGAGGCAGAGAGCAATGTAATAAACACGACAATTCATAAGAAAGCATGTCGCAAGGCCAGAGAGCAATGTTTAAGGATAAAAATCGTGAAGAAGTAATAAAATTACCCATGGACCATAATGGAGTACCATCAGGGGTGTAGCGGGGCGGGAACGCGTGGGAACGGCGTTCAAAGACCTTTGTCATGTTTTGCTTCAAAATGAGTTTGACGCTGTTTCAAAATGGCTAGTTTTTTGGATGCGTTCCCACACCTTTTTTGTTAACACTACATCCCTGAGTACCATCGTTGCATGTATGTCCCACCATGCACATATCGTCACCAAGTGAGGTTGAAGAAACAAAGGTATAAGCAGATTACAAAAGTTTAGCATTAAAAAGTAATCCAATTATCGTAGGGTACATGAAAAACAAAATAAGTTTAGTTGATTAGCGGAGTATTTACTTCTAGAAAAGATAATATTTCATTTATTCGTAATGTCATGACTTATCGTCTTATGAGGTATATATACCTATCGCACAAGTATGATTGGCGTCATGTCACTGATACATAATTCAGCTTAACGTGGTTGTGGGCCTCGGAATTAAACTGAAGTCAATGTTTGTGAGATCTTGGAGGTGAACATCACTCCGCTTGCGTCGAAAGCCTCGTATTGCAGCAAAGGGGCAAATCTGAGCTTTGTTCTAATGTAAGTCATGACAAACGCATATGGCTCCCTGCATTTTTCAGCTATCTTTTCAGCCAGTCTTTCGCTGACTCTGTTGCATGCTGGTGCCATCCCTCCACTTGTTGTAAAGACAAGGTTATTGAATGAAGACTTCTCAATGTCAGTCACTCTTTGGTTGTATTTATCCTCCTCTTTTTCATGTTGTTGGTAGCAGGGCCGGTTTTAAGCAGATTTGAGCAATTTCTTCTTATCGGGCCCCGAGCCAAAGAGGGCCCCGCACTATGCCTACCAACCTACGCAAACTTACACTTTCCATTGAAGCTGCTTGTGTATAGTGCCGGCACGGGACCCAGTGCTTTTTAAGTTGCTTTGAGAGACCAGAACAGTTCTCAAATTTTCCAGCGGTCTCTCAAAATAGAGCATAAACTCGCTTTACTACCACCATCAAAGTATACTAAAACTTTGCTTTGCAATCACCTCAGTATTCAGATGTAATAGTTGCGGTCTCTCAAAATGTCCTTGAGGTCAGNAAGGTCAAAATTCATGAAAAGCCATGGTGGGGCCNACAGTATTTTGTAAGCGTGGGATCCATTGTCAACGAAAATCCAAGTCAACTGCGCGGTTTTTAACGCCCTTATCAAATTCTATATTAAGAATGGTCATTGTCTTCAGTAATGTGTAGCCAAGTTTTTTCACTAACACCTCGTTAAGGCAGAGAGGGCTTCAGTTTTGAAGCTTTTTCCTGTTTCATTTGTAAAGTCGTTTCGAATTTGACAGGTCATGTTTCAATAGTTGCTGCAAAATATGATTCGATAGTTGTGGCTGTTTCAATCGTTACTAGTACTTGTCTTCTGAAGGTAACGTTTAGTTCGTAATCGCAAATGTGTGCCGCTTTAGTCAGTCTTTTCCATAGCGTTGTTCATTTTCCCTCTCGAAAAGATTTGATGAGGCAAACTGAGATCGGCGAAAACGTTTGAAATAAAATTACGAATGACTATTTCAGGTGCGCAAAAATAACAGTTCCTTAAAAAGTAACAGAAAATTACTAACGGTGAAGCCATTTGCGAAGTAACAGAAGTGACAATTTAGTTCAAGTGGAGTAAGCCTCATAATGTTCTTGTGGTGAAAATTTGATGTTCTTGTGGCATCAATCTCACAAATTGGCGTCGTAATTTTTGAGATATAGCCTGACAAATTGAAAGTTGCTGAAAGTCTGAAAAGGTTGAAAGTGGAATAACTTTCGTGGAAGTTTGAGGCTTCTACAGTACTTGTCTGTTTTGAAAAATTAAACCTAGATTTGAATTTACTGGGAGATCTACAATCACTTCATGTATTTTTTTGGTGCTAATAGAGAAAATAATTTTAACCTTCTCCGTGACATTCACAACTTGCTCTAATAATGTTTGTACTCCTTCAATCAGTGCTCTATTTAAGTTTTTTTTNCTGTTACCATTTCCACGTGTAAAGGATATAGTGATAGGCAGGTGTTATGTTTTTGGATTGAAGTCGAATNTGCGCTATTTATTTAAGAATATGTTTTGTCTGTAATATTATGAGTCAAAGGCCAAAAGACGCAGGCCGAAAATATTAAGTGGCAGCCAAAAGAGGCCTAAAGCTAAGGTAAAACAGACGGAAGCAGAAAAAAGAAAGGTGTGTTGAACAAGTATTTTAACCACTGAGTGTATACCTTAACTGCCACACCACACTGAAGATGACGACCTGGTCATGTTATGCCAGATGAAGTGGAAATTTATGTACGGGAAGTGATATAAGTCGTTTCGAAAGTGTTGACAAAAAAGGAACCTCGTCGAATAGTGCATTTGATGAGGCATGTGAGCAAGAAAATTTAAAATTTAGATGAACAAATGATCCTGATACACAGCCAGGTGTCACGAGTCGGAATATTAGGGACTAACTGGATTATTTACAGTGCCGTAGCAGCCCAGCCCTGCTCCACTCAAAATGCTTACAGGCCCCCCCCCTAATGGTGATTTATAAAAAAAGTTTTCGACGTTATGCTACATCTTGAGAACGAATGGCCTTCAAAACAAAATATCCTAATTGCAGACACAATTTTGGCAGAATCAGGCCTGTAGCCGGGTTTTAAGGTTTGGGGGGGGGAATTCATTTTCAGGCGGGGAAGATGTTTGTTTTTATCATATGTTTAAAACAAAACAAATTTTTCTGAGCACAACAAAATTTGGGGGGCACAAAAAAGATTTGGGGTTAACTTTTATTAGGGCAAATTGATAAACTTTACCATAAGCTTAAGCGAAATATGCTTATAAAGCGTGCGCATTGGGCTTTTTACAGTCATGCATACACATTGCTGATGTCTGGACTTGGTAATCTCCTGGTGCATGGCACATGTTTAGATTAATAATACTTTGTATCTCAAATCGCCTATAAATATTAACAAATATGGACTAAAAAGGCCTGCATGGACGCAACGGTTAACATCCATAATCCACTAACTGCACTACTCTGTTTTGGGAAAACCCCCAAAATAGACTTCTAAGTAACTACACAATTAACTCCATCTGGCTGTCTGAACAGCAGTCTGCGCAAATGTGTAACTTTGGTAGCAAGCATCAAAGGTATCTTGTTGCTATGCAGTACAAAATAAGAGAAGACTACCTGGGCTAGACATAGTAACCTACATTTTTTTACAACAATCACTTCACAAAATACGTTGATCAAGTGGAAGTCTGACTTCTGGACACATACAACTAATCATGAAGGCAGGGTCGGATAAATGAACGCGAGTCCCATCAGGGCAAAGTCGTGACCGTGAGGCCCCCGAAACGCTTAGCGCAAGTTCGCAGTTTGGTCATGTCCGATCCTTTGCCTGCAGAGGCAGGTTGCAAACTTGCTAGCCGATTGTTGTACTCTTGGTCTTTTCCGCGTAACAATAACACGGCAATAAATCTTTACTAACGACTCATTACTAACTTAAAATTTGCGAAATTGCGCAGGGGCATAACTTCACAATACTTTGAAACGAGCGAAAATGCAAACGTCAAGACCCTTATCAGTACAGTGACAACACGATAATATCGCTTGTTACGCAATGTAAGAATGACAATGCTGTTTTTCTTCGGAGATCTGCGGTGTCTGGCGGTCTTCGTTAGAAATTAGAGTCTGATGTTACGGTCGTACTAAATTGGGAAAAACTTGTTGACAATTTCGCTTGCCTGAAGGCAAAAAAAAAACTTTGCGATAGACTGTGAGCTGTTGGATATATTGTAGGCAAACATTTGGTATCAGTTGATGCAGATGATTATATGTTTGCCCTCTTCTTCATGGATATAATTGCTTGTGCTAGTGATGGCTACCTGTGGTAACGATTTCAAATGTGCTTGACAGAAAGACGCAGAGCAGCGGTGTAGCCAGACATTTTGATTGGAGTGATCAAAAACACGGATACCTCGATACCTCGCTTTGCTCATCAATTTAAAGAAATATACACAAAGTGGCGTCATTCTGCTACAATGGCTCACGTGTCCCCTTGGTTACGCCCCTGTTCTACAGAATACCTTGTTGTTCTGTATAGTGTTTTATAGTAAAGGTAGAGTTTTACAGCTTCATAAAATTCCATCATTTAATTTGCCAGTGGTGGGTTTCAGTTGTCAAAGTTGTTGTAGCAGACCACCAGTAAATCAATTAGTCACTTCTGAAATACTAGAGCCTTAGTCACTGAAGCACAGTGGTCTCTATTAGTAAACGGTTTGTCGATTACACTGTTTCTGAAATATATGCGCTTTAGTAGGCAAATTTGTAGCGTTTTTGATGCGGATTCCATGTTTAGTTGCTTCCTATTAAAATGCCAGCATACAGAGCTTCTTTGTTGAAGCTCTAGATCTAGATGTTAGTTAAATCAGCTAGAACAGTTTCTCGTGAGTTTTACTTGGAAATACGTGTCTACATTGGGTTTATATCATACGGTTTGCTGAGGGTGTTGCGAAAATACCTCGTTGTGCAAAAATTGTCTTCATGAGGTTTGACATCAGGCTATAGCGTAGTAGACGATTAACACGCTATATTTTGTGTTGCGTGGGAAATGGCAACTCAAAAACGGCGTAAATCTATCCTGTGTCCACTGAATAGATTGCGCTTTTTTGTTCCATAAAATATGTGGTTACTATAGCAAAGCAGTTTACGTACAGCTAATCAGATCGACAACTAGACGATATTTTCGGTGGCGGCAACATCATCCTGCATGGCAACGTATATATCCGAAAAATAAACCTACAAAAAATGCTAAAAATCACGGAAATTTAACGAAGATAACTTCTCAACTACACGAAAAAGCTATAAATTCCAAGAAAAATCGCATTGCCATTTGTTGTTGAGAAGAATGTAGGAAAGGCTTTTATTTCTGTTGAAGATCTAAAGCAATCGTGGAACCAAAGTCGGCACCACAAAAGATAAAATTTTGAGGGAGCACTACATGTGAGAGGGACATACTTTCACGCTTTTAACACAAGCGACCAAATAGGTCACACCTGCGTGGGTCCCCAAAAACTAGGATGGCCTAGCGCCCCGCGCTCCTTAAACCGTCCCTGCTCCCAAGAGGTAAAGCGGGTATGAAAATAAATGGTTTGTTAATTTTTATGGGATACCGTTCGTAAAATAATTGTATCGGACACATTCAGCACAAAAAACTGTTAAATCAGACAGATTTAGCTAAATCGGAGTCTTCCGATAAATCAGACTCTGTTCCGAGTCTGATTTAGGTAAATCTGCTCTGATTTAGCTAAATCTGTTTGATTGACCTAATCCTAAATCTATTCCGATTTAGTTAGTTCTGCTTGGACTCAGCTAAATCTGTTCCGACTTTAATTAAACCTTTCTGACTTAGCAGTTTTTTGTGTTAAATGTTTCCGATATTATTTTTATACAATCGGCGCCCCATAAATTTTCAACAAAATTTAAACAAATTCATCGTGATGTTCTAAACCAGGGGTCCCTAAACTGGGGTACATGTACCCCTAGGCCTATGGGTACATTTGCTTCTCCGGAGGGGTGCATTTAAATTTAGCAATATAAGGGAAAAAATATGTTTACATTTATTAATTTCGAGATATTTATACATACATCAGTGAATATTATTTTCAAAATCATTATATGCTTAGTGGTAAATATATATTCGTTATTTTCCTCAGCCTTTTTGTCATAAGAAGTTTTAGGGGTACATGCTAATCTATCAAAATGCTGAAGGGGTGCATGGCCAGAGAAAGTTTGGGAACACCTGCTCTAAACAGATCTTCAAAGTGTTTCGCTTTTGCCATACAGCATATTCTTTGCTGATGTATACATAAATGTCTCCCTAAAATCAAATCAGAACACTGGCATTGGTCAAGCACTACTTGACAATGCTACATTGTCGTCATTTGCAGCGACAATGGATGACATGGCTTTTCCAAGTTGCAAGGAAAAATATTAAGGCGATGTTTTGATCTTTGGTTGCCATGCTAAAATTTTATAAGGTTGTGATGTTGCGGAAAATGATAAACTAAGTGACCCGCTGTGTGAAAATGTGTAAAGTTTATTTTTTTACAAGAGTTTTCATATTGCTTTTTTTGTTATACAGGCATTGCCTGGCAGTTCTAGGAAAATCTTATTAGATTAAAGTCTAAGCGAATCAAGAAAAATAAATATATGGATGACTTCAGTGGAACCAGCAACTTTACAAGAAACCTCACACTGGTTGAGGAGGAGCTCATCACAAACCAACAAGCAGCTTGTTACGCTGTGAGTGCGATCTTGCTTATCGTCAGCTTTTACATATTAATTTCTTTGTCACTGTTTGAGATAAAAGTGCAACATGAAAATCGCTGCTCCCTTTCATCGATAAGAAGAGACAGACGTCACTACAGCAGAGACAGGGTAACTGATTGGATGAGGTGGTTATGCCTGATTGCCTCCATTCTCCTTACTGTCCGTATTTCTGCAGATGTCGCTGAAACAATGCATGGGGATCATTATTCGTTCTTCTGTTTGGTGGTAAGACACATCAAGGGTATCCTCCAATCAGCTGTCTTGACCAGCATATTCTTAACACTGTGGTTCCGGCAACGGAAGTTTTACAAGACGCCTGTTATGGCTCATTTAACCAACAGGCCAGTGCGCTTCTTCAGTGCAGCCATGATTGTTTTAATGACCGCTGTCAACCTGACAACATTAATCTTATATCTTTCAACGCGAACCTACAAAAGCTCCCGTCGAGGATGTGTTGTGGATCAGAANGCTGTTCCCAAAATACTTCCTGGTATTTTTGTTTTTGTTTCTACATTTTCCTTTCAAGCGATTTTGTTAGGTTTACTTATTTACCCGCTAATCGTGCACCGACAAGATATGACACAAGTGGCAGACTGTGCTGGAAACTCTAATTCGAGTCTGATGAAGTGGCAAAGCAACGAAATTGCTTTGATACGGCGCGTGACAACTGCTGCAGGCATCGCTGTACTCACCGACATTACTTGCGGAGTTATTTCTGTGTATGCGTTTGTACAGCCATATGGCGCTGTACGTTCTGTAGTATATGATGTAGATCAGTGCGTCGCATTGATTTGCGTCATAATGTCTTTTGCCAACTGGAAGGCCAGGTTGACACCATTTTTACCGAAACAACACCAGGTCATTGGAACAATAAGAAAACACGTTGAAAACACGCCTCGTGACCAGTCAACGCTTTAACACACCATGTTTTCTTCCTCTCGTTCAACTACGTTTCAATGAACAGCATTCCTATCTGCGTAGACCAGCGTTTCTTAACCTTTTTTTACCTCAGCACCCCTTTTTGTCACGCCTAAGCAGTCCAGCGCCCCCTACCATTGGCTAACACCTGGTTACTATTAGGATAAAGTAAAGACAATTGCAGTACATCTTGATCATATGCACATGTGACCTTCCCCAGCACCCCCTGAAATTGATTTCAGCACCCCAGGTTAAGAAACCCTGGCGTAGACCAATGGTTCTTAACCTTTTTCGTCTCATTTACCCTTTAACAAAATAAAAGAATTGGTTTTACCCGCAACAATGTTTAGTGTGTCAAATTGTCAAGGCATGACTTTTCTGCAAAGGGCCCAGGGCAGGTTCGCTTGGAAAAACGTTCTAAACTTCACTCAGACACATGAATATTTTTTGCTTGCTGGAAATAATTTCAGGGTGTTACTTGTACGAAACTTATCAGTCTCTCTGAGATGAAACTAAAGTAAAATGCTCGTGCAAGCAAGCATGGGTGCTTTTAAGAAGTGATTCGCTGAGGCTGTTGGAATTCTAGAAACAACTTCTTACGAATATCACCGGCATATCACTGAATCAAGGGGCAAAACTTTTGGAAGAAAGAATACACAACCATGTTTAAACTTTTCTTTTTTTGAAAAATGACAGACAATTTCAATCAGTCAGTCACTCAGTGAAACTTCTGAGCTTGTTTTCTACGCACAATATCTGAGATTCTTGGAACAGTGGTAGAAAGAGATAATCTCATGTCATCCTTTTGAATTAATCGAGATCAATGTTTTGTTTTATGGTCATCATTGAGAAGAACCCTACCTCACACAGATAAGCAGGCCCGTTGCCAGGTTTCAATATTTGGTGGGGAACAATACATTTTTAGGGGGGAAAGATTTTTGCTTTTACTATATGCTTAAAACAAATTTTTCTGTGCGCAACAAAATTTGGGGGCACAAAAGAAATTTTGGGGGCACTGCCCCCGAATGCCCCCCCGTGGCTACGGGCCTGCAGATAAGTATTTTGAAAAAGTATAGTAAATTCAAATGCGCGGTTCGACAGCGTTGTAATGCAAACTCTTCCGCCAATCCACACCAAAATTTGGAAAAGTCACAGTTGCAAGATACGAATTTGGAATAAAGCATTGTTTAACATTGAAGATTCAATCAATTCATCTTTTTAAACACTTCAGAAACACAAGCCCGTGCCCTGATAAAATTTACACATTCAGTTACATGTTTCAAAACTATTTTCAAATATCCTGGAAGGGCTTTACTCGCCAGTACATGCCGATGAAGAACGCAAACGGTAGAAATGATGTGCAATGCCCGTTTATTCATCAGAGTTGTAAACCTGACTTCACTGAGCATAGAAGAGGTGCCGTCTGTGCACAGCGAGTCAACGTGATTCCACGAGTTCATTTTGTTGAAAGAAATTATTCATTTTTCCTGATCATCAGTCACTTCGCTAGTCGTGTCTAGACTTTCACACTAGAAAAGCTCAATCTTTCAACACAACCGCATGTATATCGACAGTAAACCAACAGACACGTGCAGTTGGATACGACAGTTGACTCCATGGAACAATGGACATCAGGAAAATGACAGGGACATTGCCTCCATGTCCTTTCAAAAGTGGGCAATGGGGGGTGGAGGTGCCTTTTTCATAACATAGCATGGGTTCAACAACATTTTCGTAGTTTCGGTGCAGGAGCTACCGAAATGTCTACGAAAATGTCATTCACATCTATTGCTTTGGCCGTTAATTTTAGTATCATGGGTAACTTCATGGTTTATCAAGATTGATTTGAAACAGATTTATTGCAGCTATTCACGTAACCAGAAAATTCGGAATGGTTTTCTATATTTTCCGCTATTATTTGTGAGATTAACACTGTTGCTGAACAGAAACACTGCTGCTGAACAGAAACAAACATTTTGATGACGATTTGTTTGTGTTTTATAAGTTTCCATTTCCTTCAACTTGTTTACTGCCCTCCGTGCCCTACCGTTGTTCGGGCGTCCTTGGTTGACTCATCTTGCTGAAGTGTGACTCTTGTGCCTTATTTCTTCGAATTTCATCTGCTACGTCATCTAAAATATCACAAGAAATAAGACTTATACGACAATGCACTGTATGGTTTGATAAATACATTATCTTGAGTTTCTTCTTTGTTCTCTTTATGATTATAATTAGTGTACAGTTTGATAAGTCACTCCCCAATTGTATACGGCTTATTTTCTTTTGCTATTGAAAAAGCAACGAAACAGAATGCTTCCAAACCTAACGTGTCTTCAGAAACAAACTCTAATATGTGCAGAGTTCCTACAACACAAAAGTATTTGAACATCATCTGTTATGATAAAGTCGATCCGAAGTCTACGTATGATTCTAGTTATCTTCTTCGACATAATAACAGAGAATGTTGAAACCTGCATTTGATAACTCATGAATAACTCATTCACTAAAAAGACCAAAAACGGTTGTCCACAGCCCAGTCTATAGCATGCTGGGAAAAGAAAGAGAAAAATGGCGCTATAGTCTGGCCATTGTCAAAGCAGTGAAATTTGTTGCACAATAGAAGATTTTTAATTCTGAAAGAGCTACCACGTCCTTTTACGGGCAAACTCCGAATGAAGTCGTGAACAGAAACAGTGTTGCGCGCACGAGGTACACAAATGAATCTGGTAGCCTACATGAGTAAAGGTGAATTAAAAGAAGAAAATCATCACTAACCATAACTCTGAATCATAATCCAAAGTGCAACAACTCGAGTTTGTGTGATATATCCGTAAATCTACTTTGTAACAATGCTCTATAACGCCTGACAATAAGCCTGTCATCAATCTACGAACAAAACACTGTCGGATGTACTTTTGTGTTTTGTCCTGTAACTAACTAGCTTATAATCCAGGCTATTACATTTTGCAAAATTTACAAAAATGTACGTTTGCTATAATTTACAATTCGGTAAATTTACCCCTTAGAAAGATGAAATTTACCCCCTGGGGGTAAATCTACCCCAGGTTAAGAATCACTGGCGTAGACCATTGTTTCTCAACCTTTTTTGGCCCGTGGACCATCTTTTTCAAAAAAATATCCGATGGACCACTTTGCTATGCCGACACCTCATGAACAACTAGTCGGAACCGGTGGTCCACCTGGACCATACTGAGAATCACTGGCGTCACAAAAATCACAGAAACAACGTTATTGTTCCTAATTGCGATAACACAAGATTGAAAGAAACTGTGGTTTATGTCATCGTTGTATTCAACAAAATGAGAAAACAAATTCGTTTTAGATTCTTATAGTTTCCAGCAACGTATTACAACAGTGTTTATCGAAACGAATCCTTTCACAGACATGAAACAAATAACACGGTTTTACCAGAGTATACATTTCGCCTGCTAGGTAGACATCGTCTGCTCTTATTCCAACAGCGTTGATATAATAAATTGCCGGCGACTCGATCTACTACTTGGGATTGCTTTCGATAATGAGGTGTCATTACGTTTACCGCTGCAGAACTTGTGAAAGAGATTAATAAAAACCTTGTGCCCAGTGCTAGCTGCAGATCAAATTAAGCATAGACCGTCAAAGGCCTGTAATTTGAAACGATATCTCAAGAGAAAGCACGTGGATATTTACAGTATAATGAAGTTGACGAATCGGATAAGAAAATAGAACCACCGAGTCTCTGCGACTTGATCAAGGCTAGCATTCATCAAGCAGTTGCGGTGTGACTATAAAATGTTTTTTCAGGTGAAACAGTTACAATTGCCATGAATGCAAATACATTTCTTAAATGAACAATTTGTTTGGTTGCTCACAATTCGGTTTCATTTTGGTTTTTTTTCCACAACTGCATTTCAAAAAATGAACGGAAGTTCGACTCCGGTGTCGACTAAAACGATTCCCGATTCCGAAGTCTGCAAACGCCTGGGTAACATAATGAGTAAAACTGACGACTTGTGGAAATCATACAGTAGGCATTTGAAGTTGGAAAATTAAGATGTACACCGACAAAAGTGAGCATACAAATGTTACTTTTTTCATAAATGTTATAACTTCTAAAATACGTAGTATATACTTCAAGTTCTAAAGATTGCTCAAACCAGAGTCATGATCACTTAAAGCAACTGTAACAACCAGGTTCTGTAAATGTAAGCCTTCGTCTGCGTCAGGTTGCCTATTTTGTCAATTATGTTTCTGTATTTTTTTTTTCAGTTTGGCCTGCAAGTAAGTGTTCATACATCCTCAGCCCTGTGCACTGAATAAATGCTTTGTATTTCTTGTGTAATGTTAATAACTCTTGACTGAGTCTGTGAAAAACACACACAATAAAAGAGAAAACATTTCAATCTGAAAGCAAATTACTGAGCTGCATCTTTAGTCTGGCCGTTGTGTGAATGAAGGTTCATTTTGGCTGTGAAAAAGTACATTACGAGAATCATACAAACTCCCCAGACTAGTTGTATTACTATCGAAATACAATTGTTTCAAGAGCTTGCTTTTTAAGCGGCAGACCAACAGCTCAAAAAAGATTGTGTAAATTTATTCAAACCAGTCGAGGGCAGTCCCGTCGCCACGGGGGGCCTTGGTGGGCTTAGCCCCCCAAAGAAAGCTCCAAGCCTCCCAAATTGAAACGTGAACTACTATAAATAAATGGAACTTTGGTTAATTTTATCATGTCAAGCCCCCCCGCACAAACGAAAACCCCCCGCAGAACTGCAAAGTCCCCCTATTGAAAACTTTCTGGCGACGGTTCTGGTTGAAGGGTAGTATGAAGTGCGTGAGTGTCTGTCCAAAATTTGTAGGTTTACAGCTAAAATTACGGAAATCAAGGTCTGAGATATGGTACACGTATTTGCCATCAGAAGACAAGAGTAACGTTCGCTACCTACCATTCTCAGCCTTGCCCTTACGTGGCGTCTGCAGCTACTTGCTGATCATGTCCTGACTAATGGTTGGGGCATTTCACCTCGATCCGCATTCCATCTCGACGGTCGCGCTGTACGTTTGTGTGGTTCGGATAGGAAATTTTATTTTTGGCATGACGCCAGGGACCGAGTTTAAGTGCGGGATGGGGGGGACATGCCCCCCCGACCTTTGAACATGGGAGGACACAATATCTTTTGTCCCCCCCAATATTTTGCGTTAAAAATGTAATTGCACAAATTTCATGGCTAGATTACTGTTGAAAACCCCAGCATAAAGCCAGGGAATAAATAAGAAAACTGGACATTATCGTTGGATTATCTTTTGACACAGTGTACAGATTTACTCCGTAAGCTGAATTATGATTGTTGATAATTTTGTTGGTTAATATGAATTAACCGAATCAGTGTGTACATAAACGTCGCTCAATCATGTGACTGATTCGTGTCATATTCTTGTGAGTCGAATTCCTGCACTGGTTTCTAGACTGAAATATACAAAACACGGTTGCCGCTGCCAGTGTTTACCAAAGGATCTTGTGGTTTGTCTTTGATTTGATCTATGTGGTTTAGTGGTTTTAGTGAGAATCTTATGGTTTTTAGCAAGGCAGTAGATTTTATGTCGGAACTGACCAAATCTGAATTGACTAACACAATTTTTGAGCATAATTACGTCCACTTAAGCCCAGCTCTCTGAATTAATGTGTTTTCATATTTAAATGCAGTGCCAGACATAGCACTATTGTGCAGTACCAGTTGCTATACCACCAACATAGGCGTACCCAGGGGGTTACTCGGGCCACGGTCTCCCAAAAATGTAGGCCTATCATTTCCATAATTTGCTGTCCATTAAAGGTTCCCCCCCCGTTTTCTAGCTAACTCGGTCCCTGCATGGCGCATTTTTTCACACACAAAAAATAACGTCTTTGAGTTCACTGCAGCACAAGGTCGCGCCCCGTAATATGTTTGATCTTTAAGGTTTCATTTTTGCGCGTTCGAATGAAGTCTGTGAACGCAATTTCGGGTAAAATCAGCAAAGTGCATTTCGTAAGTTGTTACGGTTTTCTTGCTGTGAAACTGAATCAAGCATCAGGAAGCNGCAGACAGTAAAAAACACACAATAAAGACCAACAGTAGAACAATCCGCTCGNAAGTTTCGAATCCTGGTTTGCAGGCAAAGGAGCGAACATGAGTGAACTGCAAGCTCATCACTGCATGACACCAGAACACTGAACATGGCTCTTGTGCAGCGTGTGGGCCACATCGGCAAATAAAATGTCATTGAAAGAAATAAATCAAATAATAAACGGAATTGAGCTGCTGACGTCAGGTTTTCTAGAAAATCTTAATTCTTATTCCCAATTTCCAAGGGGGTCAAATGCCCGTTTCCCTCCTTGCGGACGCCCATGGTTTTGAGGAACCGGGAGTTCAAAACTATTTGCTTGAGTTCAGTGCTAAAAGCGTACTATAACAGTCATTCCCTTCGCATTTACATGTTCAGCAACAATGTTGACCTTAAAAATAATAACAGAAATTATAGAAAACCTTTCCGAACTTTGTGGGTGCGCGAATGGCTGCAATAAATTTGTTTCAATTCGATCTTGATAAGCCATGAAATTACTTATGATACTGTTATGTGTAGCAGTCACGCGACCGTTGCATGTAAGCAAAGTCGGCCAAAGCAAGGAGAAGGGAAAGACCAAGCAAGCGACACTTAAAACTGACTGCCATGCGTATGGAAGTGAGAGCTCTCTTTGCCTGAAACGCCCAGCGTGCTGACGGCACCAACAACTGCCTAAATTCGCGCCATCGAGGTTTCTGGGTTCAAGCCCGCACTGAAGGTGTGCGAACACTACCGGGCCGCACACGCTTCATATGTAAGGATACCTGTGCCCCCGTTGCCCCCCATTTCAAAAAGCAGGGGAGTAGTGCCCTCGTCATACATCCCTGTCCCGGGTCGCTGGTTGCGCCATCCTTGTGACTTACAATAATTGAAAAATAAATATGTGCAAGTTCGGATAAAAAAGTTCGCAAAAGCATGAAAGCAGAACCAAGCAGGCAGATTCCTTAAAAACTTGCGTCGAGACTAGAGCTGTTTTTTTGTCATTTAAAGTTATTAAAAATAGCCATATCATTTACCCCAAAGATAACCTAACACCTGGGTGTTCTCCTTGACAATAAATTGAACTGTAAACCTCATGTAAAAAAGGTGAAAACTCAACTATCAAGAGCTTGTGGAGTTTTATCCAAACTTTAAACATTATACAACACAATCTGTTCTGAAAAGTTGTTTACAACTCATTAATTCATCTCTATATTTCTTGCTAAATCCTCAGTTAGAGACGTGTTTCAAATTCAACAATCCAGCCTCTCATAAAACTTCAAAATAAGCTGTAAAACTAATAAAACCAACTAAACACACTTTCTTAAAAGTATCTTTTCAATACGTAAGCATTTTATACCTTTCCAAACTTTATACATTTACAGTAGATAAATTCATGTACTCGTATTACAACCAACTGCTTCTAGAGCATTTGGATGACTATTTTATTCTAATCAACTCCATTCATTCTAACTCTACAAGACTATTCACTTGTAATAACTACGGCAGCCAAAAGTCAAAAAAGTCAAATTTTTTCTGCCTTTTCAAAAGTCTATAAAACGTTCATAAACCAAATTTCACACTAATACCATGAGCCACTCCAAAGTTATTAGGTCAAAAAAAGTCAAAATTTATCATTAGGTCAAAATTTTTCGTTAGGTCAAAATTTTCTTGCAGCAGAGTTTTTTTCTCGTAATCGATAGTTTATTAAAGTTACAACAACAAATTTTGATATATTTTTGCACCTTTAGTTGCAATTCTGAAATAGCAATGGGTTTGTTGGGAATTCTGACGCAATAATGTTGTTTAGCCCACTACTGGATGATTCAATATTAAGTAGACTAGGCATGGTAGTGCAAAAAACCTGGTCTTACAGTACTTGGTTTGGCAAATATTCAATCGATTATGCATATATAGTGTTTTAACTTTATGACATTCGCAGATTTGACTCTACTGTGGTTATTAATGTACTTATCAAAATATCATCGGTGATGTTAAACAACCAAAATCTACAAAAGTTCGAAGCATACTGCATGAATATGCTTCTGAGTTTACTTCAACACCTAAGGGTGAAATATTTTGCAAATTCTGTTACTGCTTAGTGAAAAGTGACAAAAGATTTATGGTGGAAGCACATCTCCGCAGTGCAAAGCATCAACGAGGTTCGTTTCATGAAACTGAAAGTAGCCAGACATTGTTGAAATATGCTATACCAGATTTTGCAGATCAACTACTTTTTGTTTCATTTTAACAGAACAAACCTATAGGTTTGTTTTGTAATACTGTATATGACTACGCTCTGCATTTCGCATTTCAGTTGAAAACACAAAAAATTGATAGGTCAAAATAAAGTCAAAATTTGTAAATTATAANGTCAAAACTTTAAGCTTTTAGGTCAAAAAATTGGTTTCCCTAGTAATAACCTATTTTTATCTAGAGCGATGTTCTTCTGCAGGGGTTCCGCAAAANATGTAGTGGGGTTCCGTGAGGGTTCCTCGTTTTTTAGGGGAAATGATTTCTTGCTTCAGTATGTTGATGCACCTTTATGAAAATTTTTAGATCACTGTGCCGCGTTCAGACTCCAAGTAGGCCAGTGAGTTACAGTATACAGGAGGTTAAGCGCAGAAGTTGATAGCCGAAAAAGAAATATTGATAGTTGTTAAGTCATTTGTTGTTCATTGTTGTGCAGTTAAGAATAACGTTATTGTTGCATCATACCTATACGATGTTGCCGATGTACACTTTACAGTTGAGTAGAGAGTAGATTTGATGGACGACCGCCGCAAAGTAAAGATTCAGGATCCGAATGAGTATAAAAGATTAGACCGAGACATCAGAATGAGGTGTAAAAATCGCAAAGAAGAGTGGTATGTAAATCTGTGTAGTGAGATAGAAGATTTGGAGAGGAGACATAACAGCAGACTCCTGCACAAGAAGGTGAAAGATATGGTGGATACAAGAAAAGGGATCAAGAGCAACAGTGGTTGCATTAGGGAGAAAACAGGAAAACTACTTTTTGAACAACAAGTGATAGAGAAAAGATGGGTGAAATACATAAGTGAATTGTATGACGATGAACAGAGAGGTGCGAGACCAGACTATGATGACAATACCGGTCCATCCATCACCAAGGAGGAGGTCATATGGGAGAGAAAGAAAATGAAAGATGGAAAAGCTGCAGGCGCAGATGATATCACTACCGAAGGTTTAAAAGCTCTAGATGAAATCTCATTGAATATTCTCAGAAGTTTATGTAATAAGATATACTCCACTGGATACTTACCT
>JGI24158J21664_10003617_pt1 | contig 19512 bp, 7 predicted proteins | sample Ectturendosymbi3_FD_21664 | JGI IMG/M metagenome (IMG submission 21664) | reverse complement strand
ATAAAATCCATGAACGTTGAAGTGTTCTACTATAAGAGTGATATGCACGTGCGACCAATGCGATTCAGCATTTTGTGCACTCCAACTGACAGCTCTGATAAATGCCAACTGATGTATTCTACTATATTGCTGTGTCTGTTTGTATCCAAATACGATATTAATGGTAGTAGGCTGAATTACAGCACCATGACCAACAACAAATTTAAGTATATTAATATGTAAATGATCTGCAAGAACAAAGCGTGATTAGTGTTGCTTTCAAAACACCTCTACAAATAAGAGGGAATCCGTACATATAAAACGTCACTTCTGCATCGTCCCGATGACTATATAGGTTTCACACCAAGCTTTCCCCCCACATTTTACAAAAAAATTGCGCCCATGTGTTGTTGCATGAAATCTTTTTCGAACGAATCGTACAGTAACGTTAAATGCAGAAAATATGCAGTTCTCGGTTTATCGATATACTGTTTTGATGGATCAGCAATTCCAATACCGTATATGCAAAACAAAATGCGGTACTCCACATTGACTTTGGTTTAAAATGTAACTGTCCAGAGGACGTGTTCCTCTTTTTATATCAGTATGAGTATGTTGTAAACGAAGCAATGCCATGGCACAAACTTAAAATTTGATCATTCAAGAAAAGTACAGCGAGACTACGATGTCGGTGTCAAAGAAACTAGCCTGAAGTCATTCATTGATAAATAAAAATGTTTTTGAATCACCCAGCGGTTGATACTTCAGCTCAGTTTTAAAACCATTGTGGATAACCTGCAAAGCAGTCATATAAATAATTCGACAACAGCAGCGTAAGCAAAAAATACAGTAGAAATCAGTCAAAGGATGGCAAATAATTGTCTTGATGATGCCGATCTAAACATTTCCGCAGAGTCGCGAGGATGTTATAACTGATGAACGTTTTACAAGTTATTGCTGTTAACAAGATGCTGCTGTTGAGGTCAAGCCTCAGCATCCTGGAACATTGCGAGGCCAGTCGCAAACTCCTTTCGCCGCATTGAAAACCGAACCTCCAGCGCAGATGAAAGTGTACAAATTTCCTGAAACCGGAAGATCAGAAATTTAGACAATACGTATTCAGCTTCTAGTCGTGTTCAACGCCATTCAAAAACCCGTGTTTTACCCAATAACGTTTAAAGGACAATGCTATCGGAAAACTACTCTAGCAAATTACAACGTCAACCAGCATCTACTTGCCTCCCATCTTCACGAATACTAAATTAGCATTGTCAATTTCGAAGGCACCCCTAATTTGTGAGCATGCTTCTGTTTGCTGCAGCTGCTCAGAAACCCAACAACTAAGTTAAACGCACACCAGATCATTATGTGAAGCTCATTTGCACTCAAAATGGTTCTGATCCTGAATGAAATTAAAAGGAAGGAAGGAAAAAAGTATATGAGGCAAAAACAGCAAAACCTTTATAGGGGCAATAGCTTCGTCTCGTGATTAAAAAATAGCTTCACATTATAAGAACTTGTACACCACATGGTATGTTTACATAAATAACTCAGATTTTAATGTAAACTACACTCAGCTCTTTGACTAAACATTAAACAGATGTCCCTCAGTTTCTTTCCAAGGTTGTTAAAATATTCTTACAACGCAAGCATAAAACAAGTGATTGCGTCATACCGGATAAGCATTGATAGAACTTGTCACAAGATCCCCTTATTTGGAAGGTACGTGCATTCAACAACTGCCCGTTCGATCCACGACACGAGGGTTCTGCAGACGGAAAATTAGCGCAAGGAACACGTTGTTCACTTGAAAAAATATTTTAATCAGAAACATTTCAAAATATGGTATTTGTACACATTTCGTGAAACTCAAAAATTTGCAAGTCTAAAGGCTGAAAAAGCTTAAGGTAACAACATCATCAAGATGTCAAGAATGAGATAAATCCAACACTATTGTTTTTCAGGCTATGCATGAAAACAGCTAATCATTGCGTTTGTTTGCAAATGCGAAAGCACGGCAGGGTGCTGAAAAGCAAAGTTGGATTAACAGAACTAGAGCTTTTATCACAAACAGCAATGAACATTATACCACAGGACCAGTAAGATCAGCACGGAACAAGAAATGTATTACCATCAAGTGTTTTCTTCGGTATTTCAACTAATGCTTCAGTTTTTGGGGTTTCACCAGAACCACCGCAACCAGGAACGTTTGCAGTATGGTTGCAGACACCAACTGATGGATCGAATACTGTTCCAAGAGGACATTGAATCTCATACAAGTGACCATTTGAGCACTGCAAATGAGGGTTTACCGGAATAAAGCAACATTATCGTCTTTGGTTTCCCGTGATTGGAGTAACACTTTGATACAAAAACAAACGTTCCAGACCGTGGATTTACCTGATAAAATGTTTCACAACCTCCTGAACTTTCGAATGGTTCAGAGCTGATCGGTTGACCACTGGAATCAAGGCAATTGTCTGAAAAATGAAATGCATGTAACTGTTGTCAAAACAAAATTTTGCTAACGTGATTGTATAGAAAAATGTTTTTATTTTTGTTACATCTTTACTGTTATTGGAATCAGGAAAGCAAGTTTGGTGTTAAATTGTTGTTTTACTGTACATAAGTATAACTCAATGTTTCCGAAATGAATGAGTTGTAAAAGAGTTGGTTTGGTGCGAGTTTTGGAAAACTAAAACAAATAATGGTTTTATGATTACGTAGGCCACTGAAACAATTTATCCATTTTGACCTGCGTGTGAGTCAATACTTCAATTCAGCTTTAAAATTTTACCAATGCGGTTTTTCGTAAGTGCCGCAAGCTGATAATGTAAGATATGGCTTATTTGGACCATAGTAGATAATTATTTATGAACAATTTGTCACATTATTTGTATGGCAGTGTCGCAATCACAAGACCGTATTGTATACACACAGGAATTGTCTTTGTTTAATACGTTGTGAAATTCACACAAAATCAGACCCAAAAAGGAAATTTGTAAAAACTTTAATGTAATGGTTTGTTTGTTGTCAGGTATTCTGCGTGAAGCTATCTTTCGTGGCAAGCAACGCTTTCATACAAGAGATTGTAGTTAGTGTTGGAATAAATTTTTGAACGTGGTCGCAAACAACTATCGCTTGAAATATTAACTAAGCTTGAAACTCTGCAATGAATTTTCGCTCACCGTCATAAGCTGTTTGCGTTGTGGTTGTTGCAGCTTCCGTTGTGGTTGCAACGGATCCACTGCATTGAGGGACGTTATGCGGCCAATCACAAGCAACGATTTGCGGGTTAAATACCGTTCCAGCAGCACATGGCATGGTGTATAGGACGCCGTCTGAGCACTTGGTAAACATAGAACAATGATGTTGCTCAAGCTCACATGGAAAAATTATACTGAAATGAAATATGACTCTGGTTTCTAAAGGATATAGACTTTTTGTAACATACCTGATAAAAATGATCGCAATCACCAAGTTTCTCAAACGGAGGTGAATTTATTGGGTTTCCATTCGAATCGTAGCAACTCGGAGCTGCAAAAATATTTCTTATTCAAACATCAAAGAATGAGATGCAACCACGTTGTTGACATTAATATAGCATTCGATTGAACGTTTGTAAAATTTTATGTCGTGTTTCCAGTCAAAACTATGTCGTCGTGACTTAATCAGTGATTTATCAAATTTTCTTGGTCAGCTGTACATCTCAGTGTACGCAGAACCTTTTTCACTTGGTTCCAAGTTTGGCATGATGAAAGCTATATCTGCTATGTAGAATGAGTCATTTTGCAACCCCCAAAAAACGTTCTTTTCAAATGCAATAGCTTGGTAGCAGGGATGTTTTAAAAATATAACAATAAAATGTCAAATAATATTAAACAGATAGTACATTTGTTAATGAAAGCAACATTTTCCTCTCTTTCAAAATGGAAAATGAAACATCTAGCAATATGCAGCAAAAGTATTTTTGATTAAAGAATGGCTCCACAATACATGTTACGCTAAAAAAAGTTTTGTCAACCTACCAATCAAGCATGATACGTTGAGACAATTTTAAATACAACAATTTCAATGCACTAGTATAGTAAAACATCTCATCGCAGTACTGGCTTATCTACAATCTTGCGATTTGTGAAATAGTTCGCCACTTTACAAAACCTTAGTAATATTTGGATTTCAAGTGGATTTAAACAACACAGGTCATATTAAAACAGTTTCGTTGGTAAAAATGCTGTGCAAACATATATCAGTCATCACTCAGCATGTATTTAAACCAGCGGTCCCCAAATTCCGGCCCGAGGGCCAGATCCGGTCCGCGAAGGGCTCCAATCCTGTCCGCGAGCTTTCCTAGGAATTTTAGTATTGGAAAACTTTCGTGTAAATAAATTAATGTGAGATGGAATTACACAAAAAGCAAAAATCATTTGTTGTAATTGAGAATTGTATTTCGATACCAGCTTCAGAAACGAAAATAAACTAAACTTTCCGCTTCAATCAGAAGCTCAACCAAAAAAATGTTTGGTGTTTATCCAACTTGCAATGTATGAAATAAAAGTTATTAACTTAGGACCTAGGTCCTAGGCCAATCATTTATAATGCTATATCTTGCGAACAACACAGACAAATAAACGTAGAACAGACAACTGTTACGTAATACCTGCTTTTTCCGTTGGAAGTTTGTGCGCACTGGAATTCTGCTCGTGTTGAAACTTTTTGCCGGGACAACTTAAACCCGGATCGCACCCGCAGGAATTTGAGAAATCGAGTGACGTTCCCGCAACCGCAAACTTCTAACCTGCACCCGCAAACTTAAGCCTTCACCTACCCCGAACCCTAGCAACCCGCACCCATCCCACCCGCACGGTTTCAGCCCCACACCTGCCACTGCCCATCTCAAAACCACTAAAAACTCATTCAACGTGTTTCATCGCCAATGGAAATTTATTATGTGGTTCATTTCAAAGCCACTAGAAGCTTTTTATAAACACTGCTAAGTGCAAATGTGAACCTTTTTGTCAACCCTGAGCGTTTCGTTCTTAGCTTTAAAGCACTGTTGAAAAAGAGTATGTCGTTCACTGACGAACTCTTCAAAATTTCTATTCTGCTCTTCACGACATGCCCAGTCATACAAAACACTCGTTCACTAGTAGCGCTAGTTGTCATCAACTAGAACATATTTCTTGCGAGATCACTGAGATTGAAAACTATAATCTATGGTCTCGCCACTACTGGAGAAAGTTGCTGCACCTTTACGCCGAAAGCTCTTTGTAGCTTTTCTTGCTCATGTCGCTTTCACATGCACTGGGTCAACATTCAGTTACTCGCACAAAGGGTTTCTTATCCCGCACCCGACCCGCTTCGCATCCGTCCAGCAAACGCGGGTACCCGCAACCCGCGTAGGTTATTCCATCCCGCGCAGGTCTTATAGTGCGCACCAGCACCCTAATATTGTACATGTGCTTGTCGCCTAGCAGACCCGAGACCGGGAAGGGGAAAACCGGGCATTTGCCACCAAAACATGTTTAGTTGTTACGTACAACAAGTTACAATCATTTTTCCCCTTGACCCGAAAATGTTAGCTGGTTGAGGCCCTTGCGCCTAGCTTGGTGTAGACTCTGCATTAGCTTGCATAAGTGCTGCGGAATGTGTAAATTGCAGTAGGCATTTGGAGTTTTAAAGCGCAAGCATTATCTGGCAGTTGTAAAAAGAATTTCAGATTCACATTTGCACGGTTCATATAGCAGCATGAAGCATGGAACCAAATATTACAACTATTACGCAACAAAAGCAGCAGTTTCATGCGTCACATTGCAAACATGTTACCAAGCAAGGAAAATAAATACAAATATACACAAACGTGGTTAACGTTATGCCTGTTGTTTTTGTTTTTCAATACACAAAATCGTCCGACCCGTGGACGCTGATACGATCGCGAATTTGGACCAAAATCCAATAAGTTTGGAGACCGCTGATCTAAACAATTGTCAGTGTTTTAAATTCTCTGTTCCCATAATATGTTCGTGCGTAGCATCCTTCACATACATCTACATTAAAGAATGAATAATCAACCCGTGTAAAAAACGTATCATGCGTTGTCTTCAAAGGTTGCGCAAAGGTTTAGAATAAAAACACTTTGAAAGTTGGAAATAAAGTTCATTAGAGAAAGAAAATTCACTCTTTGTAAGATACACTTGGAAGTTGAGGTCTTGTAAAACTTTTGTTTTAAAAATCTCTTTGCATGTTCAATTGAGTTCATAATGAGGCATTTTCGAGGTGTATATCTGGTTTATTTTTCTACTGGTACGAATATCCTCGGAGTTTTCCGTCTGAAACTGAACGCAAAATATTTTCTAAACAAATTCCCATACATAGGTGTAATACCTACCATTGAGCAATGAATCAGAATTTCTCTTTCTCAATGATCTTTTGCTTTTGTTGCGAACATCCTGAAAAACAATGACCATCTCAAACTTTTTTCTTCATAACGAGAAAAGTGTTCCGCTTAAAGTAAATTTTCACTAAAATCCAAGCAACGACTAATGAACTCTTGTTTGAGTTAGATTAAAGCAGCTAGTGTTCAGATTTGTATGTAACTTCCATCGGAAGAATAGTAACCTTCGACACGAAGGGAAATCCTGACAGTATAGAACTATTGCAATATTGAAAACTGGAAAAGCCTTGTGTGAAGCAGAGCTATCAGGCAATATTTGTTTGGGCCAGAGTTAGCCGGGTTCAAATAAAAAATGTTAGATTTAAACTTTATATTTGACAAGACGACCTAACCTTGCCATCTTTCACATTTGCTTTGGTTCATATAATTTTGTTAGGGAAGATTGAGAGTTCAAATGCTTTCCTTGCTCGCGCAGTTTTGCGGTACTTACCCAAGTTCAGTGACAGCTAAAAGCTAAAATTTCTTGGTTGTTGGAAGATAAACCTGCAAGACTTTGACAAACGTTCACTGTATTGCCGCTCAGATTTACCACTTTAGTTCTAATCGAGGTTTTAGGTCAATATTTACTTAACTCTTAGTATTTATCAATCTGATAAAACGTTTTTACAAAGAAACTATATGAGCCATCGTGAGCAAAATTTTTGAGTCTAAACTTTAAGATTTATTTTTATTTGGCGTAAGCGTTTCGGTTAAAAGCTTTTGGTTTTCTGTAGGTTTTCGAGGAATTAGCCGACAGGGCTCTACTTTCATTTTTTGCGATGATTCAAACTTGCGCATATCTGTATTCAAGTACAGGGACGGATTTAGGGAGCGCGGGGCCCTAGGCTATCTTAGTTTTTGGGGCCCCACGCAAGGTGCGGCCCATTTAGTCGCTTGTTTTAAAAGCGTGAAAGTATGTCCCTCTTACTTGAAATGCCCCCTGAAAGTTTTATCTTTTGTGGTGTCGACTTTGGCTCTACGATTGCCTTAGCTTAGATCTTCAACAGACAATAAAGCGTTTCTTACATTCTTCTCAACAACAAATGGCCATGCAATTTTTTTCTTGGAATTTATAGCTTTTTCGTGTAGTTGAGAAGTTCTTAAATTTCCGTGATCTCTAGCATTTTTATAGGTTTATTTTTCGGATGTATACAAATGTTTTCATGCGGGACCGTGTTGCCGCCATCGAAAATATCGTCTAGTTGTCGATCTGATTAGCTGTACGTAAACTGCTTTCGTATAGCAACCACATATTTTATGGACCAAAGAAGCACATTCCATTCAGTGGACACATGATTTAATTATGCCGTTTTAAGTTGCCATTTCGCACGCAGCACAAAATATGGTGTTTTAATCTTCTATTCTATAGCCTGGTGGTAAACCGCATGAAGACAATTTTTGCACAACAAAGTATTTTCGAAACATCCTCAGCTATTGAAGTTAAGATATTGGAGGAAAATACACTCAACGCTACCACACAAGAGTTCATAACTGCAAAAATATGAGGTTGTGCATTGAAACAGGGGAGTAAAACACACTCATCACTACGTCAGAGCAATTTACAACTGCAAAATCAGGCTGCGCTAAAATGTCTCGTCGAATACGATTATAAAAGGTGCGCGGCTGGACTGGCCGGCTTGCCAGATCGAATCTTGCTAAACTACACAAGAATTGAGAATACGCATAAAGTACGCAAGAAAACGTCCGATTTTTTGTTACGTGTAGAAGTCCAGCAAGCATTTAGTTTTCTTTTTTCCGTGCTGAGACATTCTCAAATTCCTGAATGCTTCTATGTTAAAAAAAGCTGTTTTTGAGCTCGTGCAACAGTTCTATCACGCTACATAAATTGGTGATGTAGCCCATGCCGTCAGCGCAAGGGCTGATCAGCCATAGCAGACAAAATAAAGATAATTGTTTAGGATAAAGTAAACTATCACGGAACACAATCTTAAACTTGCGCAGTGGATGAAAGGTCTGCAAAAAGTGACGAGATGATTCCTGGATGCAGACCATAATCCAGATTCCCACTAAAACCTAATCATTACTTTTTGGCCCATTCATATTGTTCCTTGAAATTTGCATGCAAATTCGTTCCGTGGAATTTGCATTAAGTTGACAAATCAACAAGCAAAAAGTATGCGAAAACAATTAATCTCCTTGCGCAGGTAATAACGTTTTTGTAATATATCAAACTTAATGAGGGGGAGTTAACCACAACCCCCCCTTGCGTACGCCCATGGACGTAAGCCCAATGCAGACACGTACTTACAAGGAAAACTCACGAGAAACTGTCCTAGCTGATTTAATTAACATCTAGAGCTTCTAAGAGCAAGCTCTGTATACTGGCTATCCATTGGAAACAACTAAACATAAGTTCCGCATCAAAAACACTACACATTTGCCGACTAAGGCTCATATATTTCGGGAAAAGTGTAATGGATCAATCGTTTCCTCCTAGAGGCCACTGTGCTGCAGTGACTAGAGCTCTAGTTCAGAAATGAGTAATTGATTACTGCTAGTTTGCTACAACTTTGGCAACTAAAACCCACCACTGATAAATTAAATAAAGAAATTTTACAAAGCTTTAAAACTCTTCCTTTGCTATAAAACACTACACAGAACAACAAGGTATTCTGTAGAACACGGGCGTAACCATGGGGGACACGTGGGCCTGTGCAGCAAAATGACGTCACTTCGTTAATATTTCTTTAAATTCATGAGCAAAGCGAGGCGTGCGTATTTTTGATCAGCGATCACGCCAATCAAAATGTCTAGCTACACCACTACTATTTCTGCGTCTTTCTGTAAAGCACATTTGAAACCGTTACCACAGGTAGCCCTCACTATCACAAGCAATTATATCCATGAAGAAGAGGGCAAATATATAATTATCTGCATCAACTGATACCAAGTGTTTGCCACCAACATACCCAACAGCTCACAGTCTATCACAAACGTTTTTTCGTGCCTTCAGGCAAGTAAAGTTGTCAATAAGTTTTTCGCAATTTAGTACAGCCGTAACATCAGATTCTAATGCAAGACCGCTAGACACTGCAGACCCCCGAAGAAAAGCAGCATTGTCATTCTTATATTGCGTAACAAGAAATATTATCGTGTTGTTACTGCACTGATAAGAGTTTTGACGTTTGCATTTTCGCTCGTTTCAAAGTAAATTGTGAAGTTATGCCTCTGCGCAATTTCGCAAATTTTAAGGTAGTAATGAATATTAAATTAGTAATGAGTCGTCAAAGGAAAGATTTGCGCGGGGCCCCTAAAAGCGCAAAGCCCTAGGCCATGGGCTATTTGGCCTATGCGCAAATCCGTCACTGTTCAAGTAATTACACCACACATGGGAGACAAGCAAGCAATCTATGGCAAATTCTGATTTTTTTAATAGGAAATCGATTTCACGTGACACTACGCATCGTTAGCCCTTGAATCTACAAGCAGTGCTAACAGGTGAAACGATGAAAGGCTGAAACATCCTCTTTCTGCCTTTGCACAATATTAAATGTTTCCTCATGCTATTATCGATAGCAAGTAAACTAAAGCTTTTTAAGAAATAGGGTTAGAATATAAAAAATATAAAAAACAGAAAAAACATTTCCAATTATTTATAAAATTGGTCACTGTATCTTAGGTAAAACACATTACTGTCAGGTTTTCATCAGAATTTGGGAGGACACCTAACAAAAACATGCGACTGTTACAGTGTCATATTTAATTGCAAAATCTCTTACCAAGACCACGAGTTTTTATTTCTTTTTATGAATGCATTTGCGCAAATGTTAGATCAACTTGTTGTATACGCGTGGTTTAATTCCAAGAAAACTTCTGTGATAGTCATAAAAAAACAAAGATTAATGTTGCAGACCGAATGACAACGTTGTTTTTTACTATCTATCGATTTCTGTTACCAAATTGCAAATATTGCCGAAATTGTATTTGATTAGCATTTTGTGCTTTATATTTTCCTTGCCAGGACTTCTAAAAAGCTCTACGAGAAGCAACTTACACTTACCCTTATGAAATTTTTTTTTTCTTGTCTCAGCCGACTGACAGGGTTGGCTTGAACAAAACAAGCCAACACAGCTAGAAATAAAAATATTCTAAACATGATTCTCCCCACGTAGTCTGTGTATGGATGTTCAACTAGCTATTTCTCTGATTGAAAAATTTATAATGCTTTCGGATTAGATATCAAAGTTTCAAACATTTGGGAAAATGGAAGGCTGAGCAACGATTCGGTAATATATACATATACTCTGCTGCTTTTATTTGGTTAGAGATGCAGTCAAGCCTGTGATTGATGACTATGATATTTGGTCGTTACTGCTTAGTGCGTACGTATTTTGTGTTTCACAGGTTTTGCGTTTTTACGAGCTGTTTGCACATGCCTTCCATACCACGTCGGTGTGTTTGCAAAAGGTCGCTTCTTTTCCGCTTTGGCAGTCATTTCATAAGCATTCATCAAAGGCGTGGCAACTACTATGCCAGGCGTCGGCAACTTTTTTAACAAAAGAGCCATTCTATTTCATCTCCAATCAGATATGACCGGTGAGGAGCCACAAAATGTTGATGACATTTTATTTTTCATGCGACTTCATAGGAGTATAGTCTAAATTGCAGTCAACTTATTTCTGAATTTAATCAAATGCATTCTAATTCCAAGTTTCTTCAATTCCTGAAAGCCACTTTAGAGGAGTTAAAGAGTCGCATGCCACCCCCGAGCCGCAGGTTACTGACCCCCTGTACTGTACTGTTTCTTCAAGGGAACGTTTTGTTCCAAAAATGATTTCACTGAAATGCTTTGAAATACATTCCTGTTTACTTTAAAACAACCTTTGCTTGCTTTATTTCCAAGAATATAGATGTTGCTTTAATGTAATGTGATTTTAAAAATTCATGTTTTATTTTGAGGTTTAGCTCAGCTTGTGAACTGGACTTTTATCACCTGCTTAAGATTTAACTAGAAAAAACGTTTGTTTTGCACTGAATTTGTAGCAAGCAAAAGCAAAAATAGCAAAATGCAATATGATAATGTCTAGAAAACTAGTAAAATTATTTTCACTTTTTCTGAAGTGAATCTGTGTTGTAAAAGCAAAGTTAAATGTTAGCCAAATTTGAAATTTTAGCCGTATTTGTGTGAGCCTTAAACGTTTTCAACAATAGAAGGGAAGGATGTGATATATGTGTTTTGCAGGGGCTTAGAGACTTCGGTTAATTACGTGACGCAATGAAAAGCTATAGTATTTGGATGCTTCCTCAGTGCAAGCATTGATCGTAGGCAGCGAAAATGGAACGCTTTGAGCGTAGGATTGCAAAAGCGCCGATCGCCAGGGCGATATTTGGAAACGGATGCTTGCCCAGAACAAACGTTTCCCTCTGGACCTACACAGCACTTGATGCAACGGAATGGATGAGCATGACGGCTGGAGTGCTGTTCGGTTGCCCCGCAGCAGCATACTTAAGATGCCTGGTACTACCACTCACAACTGTGGGTGCTAGAGACTATATTGTGTCAGAGAGTCGAAAGTGGCACCTGCCACAGTACAGATGCCTGGTTCTTGCTGCCAAACAGACATGGACTGCATTTAGCCGAACCTCTGCCTGTGAACCAATCTGGCATGGGTGACCCTACCTGGAGCTGTTGCTCCGGCCAGCAGAGCTATCAGGTTCACAGAGACACACAAACTCCTCTGCCATGATAAGACAACAGTCCAAGAGGAGTCGGTGTCTCTTGGCGCGAACGTATACCTAATACCACCATTTCTGGGAAAACTGGTGCTCCCGATATATGCTTTCTCCTTAGAATATATCGACTCCGTCGAAGTGGCCATGTGTGCAGAAAGGAAGTTGGTCGACTTCCGAAGAACATCTTCTATGGGCAACTACCTTCTGCTCCCCGACCTGTCGGTCGCTCCAAACTCCGCTACAAGGATGCATTAAACGGTACTCAACATACAGTAAATACGGAAAACTGGGAACACTTNACAGGAGCCGGGAGCGTATTTCCTGGCGCTCCCTTCTACGAGACAGACGAGCATATGCCATCCAAACGTATATCACAGANTGCAATCGTCGCCGAACTGATCGTCGGACACGACGGGAAAGGCCATAGAGAGATAGAGAGAGATTGCTTGGTGCAAATTTCTCCAAAAGCGCTAAATCATTTCATAAAATCCATGGGGCTGATATACGCTTTTTCTCCACGAAATATGGTACGAGTATTTGAAAATGCTTCCATCTTCACAAAAGAAAATTAAAAACAATTAAGTTGCTTTTTTACCAAAGTCGCAACATTTGACAGAATGACGTTCCTGAAAAGTTTAAAATGGCTAAAAGTTTGTAAACGCTTCTTAAGCAATTCAAATAGGTTCAACAAAATCCTATGTAGCTGTTCTCTTGCTTCCGGAAGCTCATTCGGATAATTTTATTCAGCAAACCGCACCGAGCTGTTTTGATCGGTTTCATTGTTACGGGCATGATGCCAGAAGAAAGCTTAAAGATTCTCTTTTTCCAAATGAAACATATCTGTTCTTACTGTGAAGCTTACTCATTGTTGGACTACCTCTAACAGGCTAATAAAACTGTTCATATTTTCAAACTGATATTTACTTCAATGTAACTTGATATCCTATTCGTGGCTACTTTGTGTCGTTCTGGGTTGAAATTTTTAACATCCCGTCAGGCCAGCGCTGCTTCTTCATCCAACTTCAGACGGGCTTTTATTTAACATTTCGTGAAATTAAAATTACAGCAGATTTAGCGTTTTTCCAATCTTCACACATTCCGGTGGAGCTTTAAAGTGAACACACACATGCTTGTTTTTTTCTGTGAGCCAGGTCTTTTATTACTGCATTCACGTGAAGACTGAAAATAGGTTCTCTTTTTGAAGTGAATACTAAAAAGTTTCAAAAACGTAAAACTAACAAAGATTTCTATCTTGAAGTTAAATGCAAAATTTGAACGTATTTAATGTGAAACCTCCATATATTAGAAGTTTCCATCCAAATCGTGGCTGCCGCAACCAAAAGATTTAGAGAGTATCTTGGTAATCGTACTTGTCGCATCAGTAGAAATGCAAGTTGTAAACCAAGAAAAAGTAGACCTTTACTGAGAACACTCCGTTGAAGAACTTACAAATCGGCCAAGACCCCTCCCCAGCCTCTTTTAAGTAAACAATGGTCGTATAATGACAACGTATTGTTCAAGTTTTACATGTTCATCATGCTTGAACGTCACTCAGGTGGCATTTTAGCTACAGTTTTGAGCTCACAATTTAGCGATTAGGATTTCAAAGTCATAGGAGTCCCAGCAGATACCATTGTTTGTCTTTCACCACATTAACGCTCATAGAATTTGATGATTCGTTTTTGACCTCAAGCACATAATCGTAAAGTGGAAGGTCAACTAGGAATAAGTGTTTTTATTTGTTGGTCAAACGTAAAACGATAAAATAGCTTGAGTCGTAAAACTTTGCTTATGGAAGACCGGATTTAACAACTCGAATATCTCAAAAATCAGAAATAATCAATGAATGTCAGACCAGGCAATGTGGAATTACCAAACATTGTACATTAATCTCGTTAATACAAGTCTTTAAGCTATTACTTTTTCAACATTGGCTCACGGGACCAGCCCGTGGTCTAGTGGTAAGTGCGTCCGCTTCGATGCTGACAGGTCGAGAGTTCTCGGCCGGATCTCATCATGACCTTGTAAATTGGTACTGTAGCCTTCTTACCAGGCGCACGGTGTACGGAAGAGCTGCAGTGAACACACCCAGCACACAAAAACAAACCGAGTGAAGTGAAACCAGGAATAGTACAAACTCAGTCCTGGCGCTAAAAGACCATTGTAGTTATAAAGAGCCAACAAAAAAACACCATATCAAAAAAAATTGGTTCAGGGAATGTTGCTGTTTCACGGTGATTTCGCATGCGCAAGACATTATTAACGCGCGTGTTGCTTACGCAAAATAATGATAAGCCACAATATTTGATGGTGACTTCATGGTTTTGAAAAGGAAGCACTGCAAATGACGTTTACCTGGCGCTGCAAAGCAGCAGCCAACGCTCCAGATAGATCCTACTACGAAGAGCAATTAAAGCAAGCTCGTCACCTGTCAATCACACACAGGCAAGCTTGGAGCTGCTGCAAGACTGATGTTGTTGGATTTGCAGCATCAGGCTTGCAAAATAGATGAGAGCGGTGTTGTCCAATCAGTTAGCCAGGGTTGCAGCAGCTACACTATGTCAGTGCTATGGTGCAGAGACTTTTAATTACGCGTCATTTCATCACGCGACAATTAATCACTGACGTTTAACCACTAGATAGTCAGTAGGGCAGATATTTAATCTCTTAGACTCTTTATCACGAGATACATCAACACCCACATTTGTACACAATACAGTACATACTTTTTTCAATTGCACACAATACATTTCGAACTCGCTCGTAGCCAAAATCCTGCCGCCATTTAGTGCCTAACTTTGCACAGAACAAGATTCAAGGTGTGTGTGATCGCGTGTTGAATGAAGTAAAAGGAATTATTACTTTGGCTTCTCCTGAGAGAATATTGCGAGATTTTGAGTGTGCAGCTACAAATGCTTTTAGAACAGCATTTCCAAGTGCAACAGTTACAGGATGCTATTTGCATTTGGCACAAAGTGTTATGCGAAAATTAACGAAATTGGTATGAAAGAAGACTATGAAAAGAATGATGGTTTAAGATTGGCTCTTCGCTGCTTACCTGCTTTTGCTATGGTTCCTTCATCCGACGTTACTGATGTTTTTTTGGTACTAGCTGACAACATTTTTTTGATACATAACTGACAACATGCACTTCTTCAGTGTCATCTCCCTACATTACGGACTTTTATGAAAGGACTTGAAAAACATATGCAGATGCAACTAAGAAGATTTTAACAAACTACGCAGTGTTTAAATGTCAGTGATTAATTGTCACGTGATTAATTGTCTGCGTGATTAACTATCTAGTGATTAACTGTCAGTGATTAATTGTCGCGTAACGAAATGGCACGTGATGAAAAGTCACCAAACCAGTGTTATAGTGACATGTAGACATGGGAATTGTTCATTATATGATTTTGTGGAAGCACAAGTGTATGTTGTCACAAACTACTGTTTTATGCAGGATCTACTTGCTATGAATACAATTTATATTTTTTATTCCAATCTGCAGAAAGTTTGAGTGCAGAACATAGCTCAAGTGTGGCTTATTGAAACAAATTATGTTAGGATGAGAGGTCATTTAATCGCCAGAAATTAACTCAACGCATCCAGGAGTAAGTGATCACAAGAGGCCCAAACCTTGTTTTAAATCAGATTGATTCAAATACATGGCTCAGTTGTTGCAAGGTGATGGAATTCGTTAAAATTGCTTTCCAGGTGTGATTTGGAGGCAAATTAGAAAGGTAAGCTTATAAATGTTTGAGAAAAATTCCTGTGGATAAAGGTTCCACACTTCATCAACTGCTGCATTTTAACGGTTAGAAATGTAAGGCTTTTTATGATCTTGACATAAGCAGGTAACTCAGATGTTGTACTCGTTAAATCGATTTTTTCCTTCGGCAAATAGCTAAACGCCACGTTCATTTCCTGGAACATCGTTTTATTGGGTAGTCCAGGCAAGTCGAATGCCAGTTTGACGTAAATGGCGGATCATAAATGTTCCTGATCAGACGTAAACGCACAATCGATTATGACCACCCTATGGTCTTTGATGTTTTACGCCTTACGGCTTGCGGGCAATTTAAAGGGTTGTTAGTCCTCCTATTCTGCACTCTAGTATAGATCGACGCTTCTTACCCAGCTTTTTATATGTAGTTAATTCCAACGAATTAACCCGTTTGCCAATTGTGCTCAGGCCCGGTATCAACTTCTTTTTAAAGCACTTTTCACTTTACAGCCACAAAATATTTTCTTTAGATATTTGGAATTTGGGTTTACCATTGTTTTGTCAAAGGTGTTTTCTCCTTGTCTAGAATTATTTACAAAGACTTATTCACGTGTTCAAAATCGAATTTGTCGCACATAGCTGTCAGAATTTTGTGCATCACTTTTTCCTAATATTCTTCCGGTTCCGGTTGCAAATGCCTGGCACCTCACATCTTTCTTGCATGTCTGCTGCCACAATTTCGCCATTCAACGGTAAAACGGCTTTGAGGGGTACAACGAAGTAACGAAAATGTGACCTTTTTTCTAAATTACCTCAGCTTCCTTTATAGCGATAGCTCAAGTACGTTTTTCCGTCGTGTAGCAATCACCATCACAGTATACGAATTTGACGTTTGGTTAACGGTGAAATGTGAGAAGGAAATGTGTATTGATTGGGCGAAAATGTGTTGAGGACCTTTGCTAATCATTCATTTTCAACAAATAATTGTCACTCACTTTCAACATTGAACTAATGAAGCCAAAATTATAGCAACACTTCCAAAAATGATTAGGAAATTCAGTAGCAAACTAGGAGCTTTGCTTTCTGTCTGCTGTTATATGTTTTCATGTAAAATTGACAAAACACATTAATATATCAAATATCGTGTGGCTAATCAACCATATATTTTTTATTAAACGGTTTCGCATGTCTCGCACTGCAGAGAATATGTTTTATTAACATTTTTTGGCTTTCACAGACGATACCCCAGAGATATTTGGACAAAGCTTTCTGCTTTGCCACATCCCAGTAACAAATTCATGCATGAATAAGGCTCAACGTTTCTGTTTGAACAAGCTTATTTGACATTTAAGTGTGTCAAGCAGTTAGTTGGACGTTTGTTTGATCAGTGTCCGGAGGTCTTACAACTTGCCGCATGCGAACATGACAATTACCGTAAGGGACCTCGGTGTGATGTAAACTCGCTTTGAAAGTAACGGCCACCAGTGAGGCAACAAAACAGCGAACATGCCAGTGGTCGTGGGAGTTCTCGCTTGTTGTTATAAACAGTCAGATAACATAGCAACAATCAAGAAAGCAAAATTTTCAATTGCGTGTTTTGATCGCAAACGGACAAACTGTTTTGTAGAAGTGATAAACAACTTTCGAAAGGCAACCAATATCGACGGTTCCGATCTTCAGAAGGCCACACGCATCGGAAATAACATATTAAGAATTGAAAGCAGTTTCCCGTAGTTTGTTCACTTGTTTTGCGGTGTCTTTAATTAATCTATTTAACGACAATCTTGCTACAGGTGGGTGTGTTTTCTTCTGAGATTCTGTGCATGTCATGCTCAAACAGGATGTGGAGAGAGTGATTAGATGAATTTTACCCAAAGCTTTTGTTTTTGAATTTTTGATGAGAAAAAACTTCAAAGTCATCAGAACGTTTCTAGTCCTTAGGTAGTTCCCTTATTTCAAGAGCAACTCGTAAACCTATGCATTTTGACACTTAAAAAGTGATTGGCTTCAAATTCGTGCTTATGCAGCTTTGCAAATTGTCTTCGTTTTACACACATCAGTTTCAAGTGTGAACAGCAACTGAGTAATAGTGATTTTCAGTTGAAGGTGCTTTGTTTTCTATTTCCAAGACGAAAAACACTGATTTGATTTCCTCTAAACACAGAACAACTGAGAACCTAGAAGCAAAGTATCCTTATATTCACCAACCGAGAAGTGTACGAGTCCGCGTAATTATACATCATTGCATAAGCAGTATCGAATTGAAAGAGATACCGAAATAATATTGCTTTTCATCACATTACACCCAATCAACCACGTTTACACACTTGCTTTGCGCGCTATTCTGGGTTAGTCCCTAAATGAAAACAAACATTTTATAATTTGTACATAAAATGCCCTGGTAATACATACACAGTCTACGACCAAGTAATGGTACCGTGAGCGTCCTAAAGACTTTCTGCCGGAGCACGTGACAGAAGATTGCTATTCTTGCATGCCACCCACTTTACGCCCCATCTCTAACTCTTGCATTCAAATTAAACTGGACTTTTTGTTGCCTGTAGAGCATTCTGAATCTCCAAACAAACGTAGGACGTCTGAGAATTCCGTTTCAAAGGCACTTGGAAATTATTGAAAAAATGTTGCCAAATGAACATTTCCTGACAAACTTTCCGTACAAACGTTCAGCCAACCTTGGAAGGTTATGTTTGAACTTCTGCTTGTAACAAATTGCGCAACATCCGAAAAAATATAAATGCCACTGTAACAAACACTTCAATGTTGTGTTTACAGCCAGCATCGACATTTTAGTTTCCAAAGAGGCATCTGTTCTTGGAAAAAATTTCAATATCTGTCCGCATCTGGTTCATCACGACTTTAAATTCAACTGCATTTCGGCCATCAACTTAATTAATATTGTTAAGAAAATTATCTAACTGCTGAGAGGTGCTTGACGAGAAAAGCTTGTCAATAGGTGGTTTTTAGCGGTCCCAGATTTTTGAACTTTAATCGAAAACAAATATTTAATAACGAAGCGTCAGACTGTAAATAGCGAAAAAAACAGCATTTTTCAAAAATTAAATGTGTGTTTCAACTTACTCAACTTAACTCAGATAGCAAGAGTTTTCATTTGGAAATGGTAAAATAACTTGAGATTGACAGACTAAGTAAAAGTCATTTAGTTGAAAATTGCAAACGCTTGCATCAAAAAGTCAAGTGTAGATACATATCACAGAAAAACCTGGTTCAGATAAGCGCTGTTGAAAACTAAACATTTTTGCAAAACACACTAAAAAATTAAACTAAGTTTTGTACTTAAACTTTTTTTGAAAACAGTCAGCAACGCAAATTATAAACCAACAGAAATATCTAAAATATATTGATTACCACCTTCTTTAAAGAGCTCTGAAAGTGCTATTTAAGGAAACAGAAATGTTCCTCCTATAATTCCTGATACAAGTTGCTCGTCTACCGAAGTATATTACTTTAATATTTAGAACAGCGTATGAAACAACGATTTTGAAGAAAAGTATAGAATTATCACTACAATCTACTATCTTTATTTAATTTATTTGTTTATGGCAGACACGAAGTCCATAGTATGAACACACACACTCTGCAGAACGCAGGTTGATAAAAACAGACAATACAGAACGTAGTACAAGACATTGAAGCCGGC
>JGI24158J21664_10003614_pt1 | contig 19516 bp, 7 predicted proteins | sample Ectturendosymbi3_FD_21664 | JGI IMG/M metagenome (IMG submission 21664) | reverse complement strand
AGGGTACTTCACCGGCGGAAAGCACCCTATGACAACGGGAAGCAAGATGACGCGGCGCAGCAATGCGAAGCGAAAGTGCCTAAGGACGAAAGTCGAAACACGTAACGCCTCGATCAGAAGTGACGAGGAAAGCGCTTCTTTGGTCAAATCGGTTAAGCCTTACTTTAATTTGGCCTTAGATACTCGCTGAGAATCATGAGGGTACGATTCTCAACGGCAAGTGGAACCTCGGGCAGTTCCACTTCATAAGTGAATGAGATGATGATAGCTATCACCAAACTATAGTTTGCAACAATGAGTTATTCAGCACTAAAAGTGAATCTATACACAATGGTTTGAAATTAATGCGCGAATGATTTCTATTGCAGTACAAATATTATGCGATAAGATGCTGTTAGCAACAGCTAAGAAAAACATCAACTACAATAGGGAAAAACACACTATGACTGTTTCATTTTAGTCGTTCCTATAGCTTCAGCTAATTCATGTTGACGACCATTCTGCGGAAGATTTTGTGCAACTGATGAACAAATCTATTTTGATAAAAGTCGTTGTCTTGCAAACAGCAATACAGTTAACAAATTCAAATGAAAAGGTTTATGCTCAAAAGAAGTGTGTCGTTATCATGAGAAAGAAAAATGTTTTCATACATTTCAGGTATTTGCATATATTTTCAAAGAGTTTTGAAAAAGCCTCGAGTTACACTCTGCTCAAAACTTGTAGACATTTTTGAAAAACCTGGAGAATGCATTTCAGCTTCATATATCTTTTCATGGATAACGTTTGCAGATTTTTTCCCATCTTTTCCATACCATTTTTGCGTCTCTGCTTATTGCGTCGCAAACGATAGTGAAACTTGTTCGTGAAACCTCGGCTTCAACTTTTACAAGCAATGTTTCCAGTTTGGCTTTTTTGAGTACAAATTTGTAATGTTTGGCTATTTTTACCTCCTTTGTTTTTTTTCTATTTTTGGAAAAAGGACAAATGAAACCTGGCTTTTTTGCCTTTTTTGCCCAATTAGAATTCTTATGTCGATTCGGCAGATATAAAGAAGATTTTGGCAGATTTCTGGGCACTGGCAGATTTCTGGACACTGTTTCGGGACACAGAATGATAAATATTGAATGGAAAATTGCCCTGGAATTTATAACAATTCTTAGTTTTGCTGTTTCATTCTTACACTTCCGGAAGACCAAACGTTTCGAGATGTTTATTAGACCAAAAGTTTCGAGACGTTTAGTGAGTTTTATTCTCTTTATGTATATGATATGCATATATTGCTTTTCAAAAGTACGTTTGGGTGTTTGAAGGTGTCGTTGTGTAATTATCTTGCATTTGGCTTTTTTGGTGCTATTTGACTTTTTTCAAGGGTTGATCACGCCTTTTTTGCTTATGACAACCTGGCAACCCTGTTTACCTGCCGCGTGGTGAGGCGTTAACTGAGCGTGGAACTTGAGAGAGACTTTGTCGTAATCTGCCGGAAAAACCAAGGCAGTTTCGCTGTTTGCGTTTTCGCATGATTCGTTCCTCACGTGCACACAACAAGTTTATGTGGAATTGCGACTGTGTTGCGTGATTGTTGGCTGCGTTTAGGCATGGCGTGAACAGTTATAAACTGATTCTCTGTAGCAAGGCTAAGTTTGAGGCCGGTTTGTTTGCTTGCTGCAACGTTCGTTCCGAAAAACCACGTGCTTTGTTTTTGTTTAGCATTTGATTGAAATGTCAATCAACATACCAATGACGCAAGTGCAGTAAAAGGAAACCGTAAAGGAGGTCCATCAGAAACCTTCTTCAATGTTATAGTGTTTCAAGCGTGTTACCCGATCCAAGTCAACTGAGCCAGTCACTTATGTCTAGCGCGTCCTTAATCGTGTAGCGTAATGTTATACCCATCTTGTGAAATGAGTGGTTTTTATGAAGTTGCTAAAACAACAATTTGTTTGTTGATTGGTCATGCATTACTACCATAAAAGTCTAGTTAACGGTTATTATTTGCTAGTAAATGTTTTGAACTTGACCGAAGTATGCCCAGCAGGTCGCGGTTTGTTTTGCAAACAAGATTATGCAAAGCATTTGTTTGAAAAACGTTTCACTGCATCATATCTTTCAAGATCAGGTATCAACAAGGTAAGATGTCTTGGAAACTCGGTTTAACCAGCTTCATGAACACACAAATAATTCTTGTTAAAAACTTCACAAAAGTAGTTGCGCTTTGCCCACTTAATTTGAAATTTGGGGGGAAGCACACTTTTGCTGCTAACCTGTTGTTAAGGACTTGGCAAAAACTTTTAGCACACTTTGTGCTTTGCTTCATTGCAAGTCAAAATTAAGTTTACTTGGCTTCTTTCGCTTTTAAAATGATTTTCGTAGTTGTTCAGTGTGCAAAAATCTTTTAGATGTGTGTTTTGCTGTACCACTGAAATATTATTGAAAAACCAACTGCCTTCCAATACAAGAACTGTCTGAAGAATTTATAAAATGCAATCCAGTCAAGAAATCAGTTAGGACATCTTGAAGTCGTTACAGTTCATAACCTGAAGTAGAAGATACCATTATTTGTCATAAAACAATAGTCGTCTCAAACTGCAGTTTCACTCATTTCCATCATATGTCCAGGCTACTCTTTACAAACATCGGTTGCACATTTGCTTACTTGTCTTCTCAAAAAATACGTTTGGTCATTGAAACTAAATTTACTGAATAAATTACTCGACTTATTTCCGACCTGCAAGACATATGTGACTGCAAAAGTACGTCTGATAATCTGATTAAGTAAAAAATACTGAAGGCTTACATTCCACTGGTCGCAAAAACAGAGTTTAGTTCTGTGGTCGGTCTCAAAAATTAATTCGTACTTTGTGCATTTTCGGTTATCATTCAACCTTTCCCACCTTGTGAGAAGCAGGTGTTTCCATCCAGCCATGATGCTTTGCACCAACTTTCATTTGAAGAGTTGAAGCGTTCCTGATCAAGACTTTATGTCACGTTAACCGAAACAAAAGCAACACTTTTGGTTTCACTGCTTCTTTATTCAACGTTTTCAGCATAAATGCTCATCTTCCTTGAAATCGACGATTTGCTACCTCTGATCAAATCAGTGTTTCGATGAAAATATTTCTCGAGCGAGGATGTCCAGAGTGACGTGAAATCGATTTTCTAATAAATAAAATTGCTGGTTTATTCCACAGCGTCACATTTGTGGAGACAAAAGTTCTGTCGCTGATTCCGCGAAAGCTTGCATCAAACCAAGAGCTTTCAGTTGTCTTCCATAAGTAGGTGTGAAGTGAAAGAACATTCAAAGTTTCCCTGATCAAGAAATCTTGGTAATGTATGTTACTCTTTTGACCTTGCCTCTCACCAAAACAAAGTGAACCCTTGGTATAGCGAAAGTAGATTCAGGGCTCGGACACAAGAACAATGGTCCTATGTTTTCTCTGAGCATCAAACACGCACAAAGACGCCCAGACGCGTTGGGTCATGGTATACTGAAACCAGATACATTGCTAAAATCACGTAAATAGCTAAATTCACATTTCAAATGAATCGATGGTTGCGAGCGAGAAGGTTGACACATTTTGATTTGTTTCGAATCCAATGAAGCCTTTCAACGTCGTATATCTAGTCATCTGCAGTAGGAAATTTCCCAAAGCACGTATTTGTTGCCAGTAGAAATGATGAATCAAGGAATTTGTTACTTCACAATAGCTTATTGTTACATGGAAATGATTCGTGATTTTAACTCAAAAAACGAAAGTTGATGGAAATATTAAAAACATCATGAAGAAAGCTCAGGACTGTTAAAACCTTCTATCATTTTTCCCTTGATGATTTTGGGCAAGAATATGTAACATTCCAGCCATTTATTGAGCAAAGTCTTTCACAAACTTTTAATACACGAAGTAAATACCGCTGCATAATGGGATGTTCCGAAAAAGTGTCGGGTTTTCCGAAAAATCTAGAAAAAACTCTTTATGAAAACGTAAGCCACAAAAATGGTTCCAAAAAAGCCGACGTTTTTGTTTTAGCAAGAATTATTACTAAAATTAGGTATATTTACTCAGTAATTGCTTCCAAATTATAACTTATTTGGAATGATGCTATTTTTGTTACATCCTGACCTATAATCAAAAGCGAAGACAATACTTTAGTTATTTTTCGCCTGTTCCTCTTTTCTTGCACACTGCTTGCTAATGTGCGACTTGGTATCATAGATCTGACCATGCACATCACAAGTGTAAACCTAATTTCTGGGACAATTTAAACATCGGAGAATTAGTGGTCCATTAGACATAGCTTGATCTTTAGTGTGAGTTCGAGAAAGCTAATGTCTAGGACGGTCTTGACCACAGCGAATGACGGCTTAATCGCCCTTAAAATGTGACTATTCTACTTTTCAATGCGAGAATATATTTATCATAAATTTGGGCAGTATTCCTAACATGAGAAATTACATTTGACATCTGAAATATGTCGTTTCGACTGTCAGAGTTTATCACCCGGAGTTTTTGTTTTTAGTAAATTTTATTTCAGCTTCTGCCTCAAGGGGATACAATATTTGAAAGTACAAGAACCGCCATTAATGGCTGGTTTCATGTCAAAATGCACGGTAATTTATACAACATTTTCATTATTTCTTTTGTTCATCTTTACGGCGCCGTGCGTCATGTGGGGGATCACATGACCACGTTTTGTGAACTGTTCCCTCGTTCCGCTGTGGAAAGCCTCGAGGAACGCCGTCATTTGTTCGGGCTTCTTTACCTCCGAAGCGTAACAGCTCGGTATTCACCCTTCTTTGGATAGGGTGTTTTTGCTTCCGATGCACGTTTTGAAGGCTTGCAGGCTTGGGTCTCCATATAGAGTTGTCTTCCTGTGTCGTCATGTCTTGTTCTGTTCGCGAAGACCGTCAATTTTCTTGTGGAGTGTCTACTTTTCTACCCAAATTGTCTTTAATTTAACTCTTGTGGGCTTACGTTAGCATTATCGTCATAGCTGGTGACGTATTTCCGGTCACATGGTTAGTCCATATGTCTTTGTTGCGCAAGTCTGTGCATGCAGAGCTGTTTTCATGGAGTTTTCTATTGGCCGCGTATTTTCCAAAGTTTTTCTGTGTTCCGTGACCAGGCTTATTCGCAACGTTTGAACTTTTTCCCAAGACTCTATGGTTGTATAAATGTTTTCTTTAGAATCCTGTATTCTTTCTGGGTTGGAGCATTGTCTTAGAAAACTTTTCTTCAGATCGTGTTGAGGGTACGGAGCTATTTGCGAAGTAACCTCTGCACAAGTATCAGAAACAATTACATTTATTCGCTGATTGAAGACGAAATTTTTTAATGCGATACATCGTCAGATAACAAATAACTGTGCCGTAATTTGGCCATCAACATAAAATACAACCAGATTTGAAATAAAACCGTTTCATTTGAGCGGTTGTTGTTGTTAATGTTCGAAACCAGAGTAAAGCGTTCAAAATGTAGAACGCTTCAAAGGGTGTTTTGACAATTCTTTTATCTTTCTAATCTTTTCAGTTCCATGATTCAAGTGGAAGCGTTGAGAATTCTCAGAGCAATTCCATTACTTGTGCTCCGGGCCAGCCCTTCGACTAGGCCAACTAGGCCGACGCCTAAAGCGCAGCCTTCAGGGTCTAAAAATCCGCTGTTTTCTTGGTGTCTATGTCCCGAATATTGGAAAAAATTCTGGCAATATTTTGTGAATATTGAAGCGATCCCAGGAGGCAGTACTGTCTAGGCCTGGCCCTGCTTGTACTGTTGATGATAAACTCGTGCATCGCCGTGTCGCATTTCGTTTCACGCAATGTCGACCTTCGTTTCGCTGCACCTTAATCCAAATCTATTATTGAGACGCTAAAGGCAAAAAGATATTTCACAATAAAAATTAGCTAGGGTTAAAGGCAAATAGCGAGGATGGACCAACTGCTGTCAACACGCTTGCCACGATTTCACAGTCACTCCACGTAGTTTTGGCTGCGGGGCCCCCTGTGCATTTCTGGCTCTCATCCAGACAGCCTGGGTTCACTTGCCTGTCTGGGAACCTACGTCGTATGGCAGCTGTAAGACCTAGATAAGTGCGTTGACGAATGCTCTTTAATCATCGATGTCTGTCCTCATTCCCAGCTGGCATTTTTGTCTGAATAGCTGTTCCTCCTTTGACGAAATCAAAATTTAGAAAAGTTGACCAAAACGCATAATCGCGAAATCGAAAGTTACAGACACGTGATCTGAGGACCTATATGTCAACCATTTATGTAATCAACCAAGTCAACAAAAAATGGCACTCTGATTAACATCATCCTAAATAATTGTTGTTTTCGTTTAATTTTTCCGCTGTGATCACTGCAGTCACAGTATGAAGCGGTTTCTACGAGAGTCTATATTTCACTACATCATTCGAGTAGATCATTGATTCCCAAACTTTTTTCTACCAGCGTACCAATCGGGGGTTTCGTGCAGCGTTCACGTACCCTCTATATCAGGGGTGTACAACATTTTGTTATTGCCGGCCGCTTTACTTTTATTGATATGAAGTACGGCCGCCAATGAGTTTGAGTTATGTTTATGATGTACGTTTAGTTAAAGAATAGGTTTCATACTATGTATGTCAAATTGCATATTCATTCTATAATCTTTGTGACATCACCCTCCAGATTGTTGCGCATCGTGTCGACTGATTTTCTTGCCCTGAGTTTGTTTTGCTTCAATATACGCCAACACGGTCTCCAAACCTTATATTTCAAATTACATGTGGACGGCCGCAAATTTCATTATCGCAGGCCGAACATGGCCCTTGCGGCCGTACGGCATTAGGTTAGGGTTGACAGACAAATTGAAAACTAAAAAATGAATAAAAACAAAAACAGATGGTTTTAATGACATGGATGTCATTGTTTTGCCTCCACCAGTTGGTCAATGCGAGGAAGAGCATCGAAAACCATGCCCTGGTGCAACAAAACCGTTCCGGCTTTTCGATTTCATGGTCATCAAAGCCAAGAAACCCTGCTCGCACTCCCACGTAGATGGAAAAATCAGCAACTAAGGAACAGCGTGACAGGCTAGGCACGGGTACGATGACGTCATGCTTAACCAGAAATATATAGGACAGCATATGTTTCATCTTTGGTATCTCTTCAGTTTGAATGTCTGTTAGCTTATCTTGTTCCCCGGTGCCCACAGGCAAATCGGCTGGATCAATGAAGAATGGGTTGGTGGAGTAAACACAAGATGCAACGTCAGGAAAGTAATGCGTCAACTCGTTTTTTAGAGGCGAAAGACGACAAACAATTTCGTTTGATTGTCCTAAACGGAAGTGAAGAATTTCTACATTCCACAGGTTTTATTCTTAGTATTCCTTACCCAGAGGCCGAGCTTGCGGACAAATGCTGTCAGCTTCGAAATGAACTCTGTTACAATTTGGTTGGGCCCTTGGAACGACAGGTTGAAGTTGCTTAGAACTTCGAAAATGTCCGAAAAGTAGGTCAATCTTGCTCTCTAGCTAACAAAATCCTTTCTCTCTAGATCCGCTCGGAAATCGTGATTCTTCTCTAAAATATTGAAGCATCTCATCCCGCAGTTCGAACAGGCGCATTGCTGCATTACCTCGGGAGAGCCAGCGCATTTCCGTGTTGTGGAGAAGGCAAGTGTGGTTGGAGCTCAAATCTTCATGACGTTTTAACAAAATTTACCAGTTTGATAACTCGGTTCAAACATAATAACATATTCTAAGGAAGCACCTTTGTGCCAAGGGAAAATCTGTGTATGACCAAATGAACAATAGTGGCATTGTTCATTTGTGTATGACACAATTTTTCATTCATGCATGACGCATATTGTGTATGACACACAATATTGTGTATGACACAATATTGTTCATTTGTGTATGACACAATGAACAATAGTGGCGTTTGGTGTCACGCAGGCCCGAAACTAGGGGGGCGAAGCTACCTGAAAAAATGTCTCGGACATTGTTTACAAATATTGGACGCAATTAGATAATTTCGGGCCCCTCTTAGAAAATTCTTCGCCCCCCTGGTGTCCCAAGCTGGTTACGGGCCTGGTGACACGGATTTCATATGAGCTGTTAACCCTGATTTACGTCCTAGCACAGACGGACCCCGTCTGTTGTACCGCCAATCAACTTCCACATTCCAGTTAATTCACTTTGAAAAAATTGTCCAAAACTTTGAAAAAATCCATCCTTTTGTTTACTGGAAAGCTACTTGATCATCAGTAACTCAGTTTTCACAAAATTGTCTTCCGTATAGCAAACATATAGACAAGTAGCTGAGCGTTGTTTGTTCGTCCTTCGATTCGTCCAGTTGAATGTAACATCCAAACTTTGAGTCTTTCACTCCCGAAATCACTTGCTCGGCAATATCGACTGACATCTCCTCTATTTGATTCTTAACAGTGCTGTTAGAGAGGGACACACTTTCTAGTTTCGCAGCCACCTCCTCTCCAATCACCTGCTTAACCAAGATCATTGTTGCTCGGATTACGAGAGACACTCCAATAGTATGCGCCTTCGTATTTTTAGCTACTAGGAGAGCGACTACGTGCGATGCTTTGCCAATACCCTTCTTTCTCTGGTATATTGAAACAGTCTTGTCCAGGCAGAGCCGCTCGAGGTTCTCGTCAAGTCCCTGAAAGTAACTCTCACCTCGGTCCTTCTTGTTAGAATGATTTGAATCCAGATGACGCTTCAACCAGAACCGTCGCCAGAAAGTCGTCAAAACGTTTGTGCGTGGGGGGCTTGATGTTTGTGCAGGGGGGTTGACATTCAAATTTAACAAAAATTATACTGATTTATAATGTTTCATACTTTAATTTGGGAAGGCTTGAGCTTTGTTTGTGGAGACTAAGCCCGCCAAAGACCCCCGTGGCGACGGGACTAGCTTCAGCAAGTTGGGTTTCATAGCTGAATTAGCAAGCATCTTCATGCAAATTACACATTGCGGCAGAGAGTCTCCACCATGTTCAATACCTCTGAATCCGTTCTTTATGTAAGTTGGATTGTACTTTCGCTCCGACTTGTTACGAAAAGCTTATATATATTAAACTAAATATAGTTAAGCTGTCGCACTATTCTTAGATCAGTAAATATCAATTTAAGCATTAAACTTCAACACAATTGGAAGATCAATAAATCGGCTACACTAATACTGTTACCACCACTACAGTATTGTACTACATTGAGAAGTCTTCGCAGCTGGCAGCAGGAAAGGCGGAACATTTGAATAGTAAAATGTCTAACAACGTGGGCGTTGCGTCGTAAACGTGTGAAACCCAAACAAAAGTACAGTAATAATGACACTACCGTTAATGCATAGCGCGCAATCTGAAATGTCTCGTAAATTCTATTATTTTATCTTAACTCTTGTCAACTTTGGTAAGTTTCTCGCGTACCACCTGAAAGACTCTTACGTGCCACTGCTGGTGCGCGTACCACAGTTTGGGAACCACTGGATTAGATACTGTGAAAGCTGGAAAAGAGTCAGTTCAATGCAGTACCTCCTCCACTCAAATGAAACTTTAGGAAAATGTTTTCTTAGCTTTTGAAATACTTTTATCCATAGTACAAAGCGATTAACACGGCATGTTATAATGAAACCATATTGAAGTTGCAAATGTCGGACTTGCATGCTTCTTGTGTTTTTTAATGTGTTTTTACAACAAATAGGTTGCAGACGTAGAGCGTTGTTACAAGAAATAAGAAAGGTTTTGTGCATAGAATTTGAATAAACGCAAGAAAACGTATCTTTAGAAAAACGTGTAACGAGGATATACAGGCTGTGAAAAGGTCTCACGAAGGAATGCATGAACTTATATGAAGTAGAACAGTTTTCACTGACCAAAACTCGAGGACACAAAAGCAGTCATCTTCCATCTGTTCTTCTGTATTTTTTGTTAATTAGGTCAAAAATCTAAGTAAGATTAATGTTTATTTCATTTCTGAAGCAACTCAACACAAAACACATTGATATTATGATCAAAATTGATTTTATTTTATCATTTTACACGCAGTTTATTTTTTCTTTGTTGAACATTTTCGTACGCATCTAGTCAGAATGTAGTAATTTAACATTTTCCACTGAGACGTTGCTGTTTATTTTGTTATCAAACTAGAACAACAGCATTAATTTTGCCAGATGAGCAACGAAAATCAAGTTTTTTGAAGAAAACGTTTTGTCGGTCAGTGAAGATGTTATGTATTTGTATTCCGTATATTTCTGGACTTTTTCTGTACCATTCATTTTTTAGAAATGAGCTTGATTAACCATTGGCTGGATTAGTTTTACGATAAACTATTTAGACTTGTGAGGTAAATGTTTGCTCTGAAATCCTGAAAATGTTTGGCCATACAAGTCAATGTGTTTTTTCCACAAGTTTTTTAATGGTAGTGTTTCTTAAACATTAGCTATGATCAGGGCGTAAATAGGTTAGGTGGCGCCCGGGACAAGAAGCAGGTTTGGCGCCCCATGTTCGAAACTTAGGTCTTTCGGAAGCAAATGTACTGTATTGAAAAAAGTACTTGTGACATTATTCGGATTTTCCTGAACGCCCCGCAATGACTTGGCGCCCCGATAGTGATTCGGTGCCCGGGGAATTGCGCCCCTTGCTCCCCCTCGTTACGCCTATGATGCTCGCTATGATGTAAAAGGAGCTGCGTTCCAAACAATGAAACGTAACTAACGACAAAACCTCAGTTCCGAACCGTCGCCAGAAGGGGGTTTTACATTCATTCAGGGGTGCTTGGCATTGTAAAAATTGACAAACCTCCATTAATTCATAGTGCTTCATATTTTAATTTGGGTGATCTGGAGCATTGTTTGGGGGGCTTTGCCGACCAAAGCTCCCGGTGGTGAAGGGACTGCATTAGTTTCGTACGAAGCTTGAAACACAATATAATGATCCTATATGCCAAAATTCCTAAACAATTTGTTCAACAGCTGCAGATTACGTAAATGCAATACCTTTTAAAAAATACATTTCTTTAGAAAATGCATTCCTCTCATGTTGATTTTGTTTTTAGCTATTTTCTGATTGCGTTGGTATTACTATCTTTTATGTACATGAAAAAACATAACAAAGTCCAAAATGTTTCCAACCAAATTTAAAAACATAACTTTTCACGATAAGATCTTTTCACGTCTAAGGAATATTTGGCTTGGCCTGCATCATCCGAAGTGTTGTAAGTGTCATTTTTGATAAAGTTACTTGAAAGTGTTTCTGATATCTTCACAAATCCGGTTTGTGTTTTAAGAACAATTACGTAAACCAATTTTCAGCAAACAACCTGCTGCAGAACATCACACGAAGCATAGAGTCGATATCATTACAGTTAAAAAATGACACCTTGCGTCTTAACACAAGCCAATCAATTGCAACAAAAGCTATTAAAAATAGTAATAAGCCTTGAAATAATACACGAAAGTAAAGTCAACAACTTTCTTGTCGTTGAAATAACTATAAAAGAAATAATCGCTGAAAAAATCTCCATATGGTGAGGCATGCTAAGTTCTTGAAACGTGAAAAGACCATTGCACAACCGCTGATTACTGTAGTTCCAGGCTTGGTAACATTAAAGAAAACATAAAAATTCTGGAGGTTGTTCTTTCGCACTTGGTTTCATTTTAACTCTTCATTCTTTTCACAAGTGCCCAAATACCTTGTTTTGCTATATGTTTTTCTTAAATATCTTTCATCCACATTTTAATTATCCTGATTTTGCGTTTCACCAATCTTATATGAAAAGTATTAACACGAAAATTTCTAAATGCAAGTTTCTGAAAAATCAGCACATATCAAAATTAGGTGGAAGGATGACTGAAGCTTTCTCTCTGCTTGACGTACGACGCATGATTCCGAAAATGTTCTGTAAGCATGTCACTTTTCATGAATTTTCAGTCTGCAAAAAGTAAAGTTTGTTTTGCTATGTGGTGTAAATAGTTTCACAATATTGTCGGCGATTCCAAGATTAAATATTTTAGCTACTGGTGAAAACAAACAAATACGTTTTGTACAAAAATTCAAAGCAAACACTGCGATGTTTATTACATGAAAGAATTGTCTTGATGAAGCTACATTTTACGTCGACAACCCAAGCTACTTTATTAAATTAGTTTCTCAGCGCGGACCGAAACATTTCTTACACCTATCTAGGAAACCTGTTTAGTAAAGTACTGTTTGTGTGGCACCATGATTTCAGGTAATAGTACTGTGTGTTTGACAGTAGTTAAAACCTTCAAAACAAACGGAACACAACTGATGCGTTTGTGTTATTGCGAAATACAGGGTAAATTACCTGAAACAAGATTAATGGTTTGGGAAAACCTGAAAAATATTGCAACATCAAATTTTTAAGTAAAAACGTTTATTGCATCAGATTAGTATCGAAGTTTCCATATTGTGAAGGCAGGTAACGTTGTTTGCTGTTTCTCACCCTGCAGCAAAACGATTTGTACGTAACGAAATCAAAGTTCGGAAGAGACTTGTGAGATGAAGAAGAACATTTCTACCCTCAAACTAATTGACATATGCGTGAAAAGGATCAAATTTGCAACTGCTGTTCACGACGTTGAATTTGCTCCTCACAGAAAAATAGAAAATTGTACCACACAACCCTTAAAAAATTTTTTACAGAAAAGTGAAATTAAATCTAAATGAAAGACACAGCGCTTGATTATAGATAAACTATTACTACCATTCAAACACAGGGAGTCATCCACGGTAATTTCATCATCATAAAACCGATATCTCAGATGCAAATCTTACCTAATCGTTTCAAGACAGCCAATATGGCAGCAAGATGCTCACCGCTCAGCTAGTATAAAGTACATTTATTTTTGCGCGGTGGCACGCTGCAACCTTGATGTTGCTCTAACCAAAAATGTGCGGTATTTACTTTACAGACTCTAGGTCCGGATGAACGCATGACAAACCAACACTATCTTTGCACAAACTATTCACTTTCTTGGTTTTACTATACATGAGTAAGGTGATCAGTTCCTATGTCTCATTCATTTTATAATACGAATTATTACTAAAAATTCAGGGGACAAAACAATGAATTTTTAACGTTTTTGTAATGGTACACGTCAGGGCGGAGCTAGTGGGGTGCCAGGGGGGGCCACTGCCCCCCAAAAAGTTTGCCTGGCCCCCAGTGGCCCCCCAAAATTTTTCAGGTCTCTTTCTGAAAGTCCTACACAGATCATTGACAGCTCCCCTTGTTGCAAAACTGGCCCCTCCAGTGGTCCCCCCAAATGAAAATGTCTGGCTCCGCCCCTGGTAGACGTACCATCACATGCGGAAATCCCCAGAAAAATTATGCTGTGGCATATACTAGGGAATCACCTGATAAAGAGAAATGCACCACAAATAAATATCGAAGCTAGCTGAAAAGTATATAATACCGGGCAGACCTAAACAGCATAGAGTGATCATGGCATATCATCTTTACTGCTGCTGTAACGTAGAAGGCTTTCCCCGTGCTGCGCTTGCCGCTACGCAAAACAGTGAAGCGTTAACACAGAACGATGATAGCATGTTTTTACGTGGCCACTCCGTTATATTTTATAACCTTTATCACAAACCATGGAGTCGAAAGTGCATAATTTGCTTTGACTCCAAAGCAACAAATATTACTTTTTTTTGTAATCAATTCAAAAATTTAGTATGCTTAAACTGCAGAAATCGCCCCCCAAATCTCGTAAATCACAAAATCGCCCCAACAACGCATAAAATCGCACCCTGGGAGGCGATTTCGCCCACATTGAAGACCACTGGTTTACACTGATCGGATATTGCACCATTGCATTTTCATTTGCTCTAATGTTCACTATTGTGATTGGTTTGCTCAGAGCAATGGCTTCTTGTAGTGCTCCTGTTTGTTGGCTGAGTCATATGAAACAATAAGCCATTGTCCATTGTCCAATCTTGAATGTAAAGAGTATATTCAATACAGCTAAATTTTCAGGGCAAACTCTGTTTTTCAGGCAAGCGCAAGTTGCTCAAAATCCTGAGCGGTGAAAAAATTTTCAACACAATGTATTTAGTGTATATTTACAAGAGGTTTCAGGCCCCATTCGGATTGAACTAAAAAAGTTAGTTTCAGGACAAATTGTTTGTTTTTAGAACAAATTGTTATTTTCAGGGAAATTTTTTCCACCCTTCCGGTAAAATACCTTCCCGGACGCCTATGTGTCTGAGCCAATTTAAAAAAAATTTGGTTTCAACAACTGCTGAATTCTTCACTCCCAAAGACTTTTGCGACGAGAGTGCGTTTTCCTTATTCACAACTGTTAACCGAATCTACAAAAACCAACAGTTGCATTTCCAAAAGCACTTAAACGCGCTTATTTTTACACGATGTTTTTGCCAGCTCCACGACACTGACAAAAGTCTATTTCCAGCTGGGGTTCGGTGTCGCTTTACCACAACTCGCAGGGTCACGACTGTGCTGTTTTTATGGAGTTGTGTCAGTTGCCGGATTTAATTTGTTTCTCGGTGTCAGTATTAAATGTTTCTATTCCGTGAGTGGCAGCTTTATGTTTTACTAAAGAGGACGAATCAAATGGTATACCTACTGTAGCTTAATTGCCGCCTGTTTGAACTTCACACGCTGTGAGTCGTACGTGGGACACATGGTAATGAAGTGACGTGACTGTTTTCGGAATGTGACAATTGTGGCATAATCCAATGGGACGGAGTCTAAGTGTGAGAAGGTGACTGTTTAACCAACAAAAAAGATAATTAGACCGACAAGCATATTTAGGCAGAAACTTAAACCGCACTTCTTATCGAATGAAGCGCGTAATCAAAATCAGCGAAGAAACTGAAGGAACGCTGGAAAATACTTGATGAGCACGAGAAATTCTTAATAACAACATGTATCGCAATTTTGCCGCAGCCATTGACGTTAAATCCGTTACATTGTAACAAGCTTTTCATATTTGATTCGTTTATTAATTCGAGGCGATATTCAAAAGCTTCAAGAACAATTTTTCAGTTCAAAGTGTTTTGCCATTCTTAATCACGAAATGGAAAATTAGTTTGAAATCTATTTTTATTAATTTTAAGAATCAGAACCTCCAGACTCCGGTTGTGGATATTCTCCGACCAACCTTCAAATGTGTGGAAATCCTTTAGTCCGTCTCAGCAAGGACCAATGTGAAGCTTTGTAAGGGCAGTGTGTTTTGTATGCTATCATTATGCAATTATGTTATCAGTGCAATTATCATACAAGGTTAGCATTGTGGTTGAACCAAGAATCCATTTAATGTCTTAAAATCATTCCTCATCATGAAAATCAAGCACTGGAATTTAATAAAAGGACGCGGTGTAGACTATTGTGCAGTTTTGGTTGACTGACTTTAGACACGAACATATTGAAAAGTAAATGCAGTAGTTTATTTTTAAAAGATTTTGATGAGGTTGTGATCGGAGAATGGATGCGTTCTTCATTTTCACCAATTCAGAGGTTTTGTTGAAAATAGAAACCTATGTGAATTTATCACAACATAATCAAACATGCCACAATGTGAAAACATAGTTATAGAGTTTTTTAAGAGGATCTGGTTTGTTGCTAATTTTTTAAAAATATTTACGTTTTCGCAGAGGTTGCTGCTTCAGAGAAATTGGGATAGATAGCAGTTCCGTGTGCTATCGCAAAGGTAAATGACGTTCAAAATATTTGCTTAAAAATGTTTGAAGTTACGATGATTTGTTACTCTAGCATTTTACTGCGTTACATCAGAATCTGCCTGACCACTAGAGATGTTCGGTCATACCTGCTGTGGGGTTCATTGCTCCATATCCAAATATTGTTTCAACACATTTCGTGCACTTATTTAAAAGTTTCAGAGAAATCGGTGGCAAGCATCTGACAGGATCTGTCATTTGCATTATAAGCATACTGTAAACGAAATATGCAAAAACTCCAGAAAACCATATTGCTCTTGTGCAAAACAGCAAGATTGTCGTTGAAAATGTGCTTGTGTGTTCATAAGGACTTTTATTGATAACGGTTTTAATGTTTGGTATGCCACAAAGTATACTGTAGGGACTTTTTCTCGAGAAAATTCATTGCAAGGGGCTCAGTGCAAGGCCGCTCAAGAACAAGGATATAATAAAATAGTTAAATGTCTTTTGTTTTTTACAAGCGACGTCATGTTATAATGTTTTGAAGGAACTGAAGAAATTTCAACAAACTTTCAACCAACAGTCTATCCTGAGAAAAGACCATCGTTGGGAAGTAAGTTTTAGAAACTTCCACCAAGGATTCCACCGTTGGTGACACAACACATGATCGTTATTTTTTTTTCATATTATTCAATACGCAAAAGTATGTACAAGAACGAATGACCGATAATTTGACTTTACTGTTACGTCTGCAAAGAAGCTGTTGGAAGTTTTTTTAAATTTTCAGTTGTATTTCATGGTGTTGTGTGGGAAATTCTCTACAACTTGTTTCCAGCTACTTTTTTCTCAGTGCAATCCCAGGGACATGCCCAGTTGCAACCTGAAAGTACTTGTTTGTTGGCACCTTAGTGCTACAAACACCATATTTTGAAAGCGTGTGGTTAGACACTGTAGCATTTCAACTGCCTATGGATGCCACCGCAAACGTTGATTGCAAATACTGGAGTGCGCTGGTTGAAAGTGCAGGACTAAATACCAGCGCAACGATTAATTCTGATTTTTAATCTGGACCAATTTAATCCACTTTCAGCCGAGAAAAAAATGTTTATATTGCATTGACGATTGATGTAAACGTTGTCCATGAGTAACAGAATTTCACCATCGCATAAATATACAAATTGCACGATCGACGATGTTTTGGCTGAAAAACAGTATACTGCACGCTGCGCTTTATAAGTAAGACCGTGTCCTTTTTGTTATGCCGATTAATTGAAAATTTTGAAATTTAAACAGTACAGTTTTCAAGCGGTCGTCAAAGCATAAGCAATGAACAAATTCTAAAAGGTTGCAGCTTTGTGCTAATTAAGGTGGCAAAGGTACAAAGGGAAACTCTACGTCTACGTGATGTGCTCATAAAATTGGTGAATCGGTATTATGGAACAGAGACAAAGAGGATGCACTTGTCATACAATTTGTGATGCGCAAACTGTGTAAAAAAGTAAAATTGGAAGTTTTTTCATCATAATTAGTTCGTGTGATAACAGTACCGTTTTAGCGTTTAGTTCCAATATTTTAATCTACTTCAATTGAAAGTTATTTACTGACTCTAGAAAAAATTCGTCAAAGTTCAATTTTGACAGATGACGCTTTTAAATTAGTAAGCACATATATTTAAGTTTTATCTATTATTCTGAAAGCTACACGCGATCATTTTCAAGTTATCCTATCGTCTAACTAAAACTACAATCTCCTTAATTTGTCCATAAGGTGCTTTATTGTGAATCAAGCTCGAGAGTTTTTGACTAGAAAGACCTCGGACGTTGTCAATGGGTTTGGACAACTGTTCTCGTCGCAAAATTGTTCTCTAAAACCACCCTCTGCTGCATGGGATATCTTGTTTCTTGATCCGTTGAAGCTGGGAAATACAATTTGGAGCTAACTATGATTTACCTGGAAATAGAAGCCTGGGTAAATTTGCTATTAAATGATAGCACTAATAAAAATGGATAGATCTTTTTGGACCATCCAGTATGTATAAAAGTGTGACAAAAATCGACTTTTTATGTCAAACATTTAGCACAAGGTGAGGTAGCAACAGGCAGGCGCGTAGCCAGGGGGGCAATGGGGGCTATGCCCCTCCCCCAATTCCGAACGTTGCACCAAAATGTTTCAGGTAATCAAGGTTTTGATGCGTAAGCCAAAGAAATACTTCACTGCAAATCAACGACACTTCTTACGGAACCTATTACATCGGCCTTTAGTCGAACCTGATCAAAGCACTATGTTTTACCACTTGTCCATGATTAATCAAACGTTGTGGACATGAGGGTCGAAAAATATTATCCAGGGCGGGCAACAGTAGTTTTGTTCAGGTGAATCGAAGGATTTTTCTAGGGGGTGCCAAAAATGATGAAATTTTATTTCTTCAACTCGAAACTAAGAGAATACACTCTTTGCTAAAACTCTGATAGGAAAATGTCAAGTTTTTCGAAGGCCCCCTTCTGCCCCTACCCTTTCGACGCTCATCATTGTGTATACAGGCCCATAACCAGCTTGGGACACCAGGGGGGGCGAAGAGCGTTCTGAGAGGAGGACAAATGTTTTAAACTATGTCCAATAGTTTTGAAATATGTTCAACACATTTTTCCAGGGGGGTGGGGGCAAAAAATTTTCTAGGGAGGCGCTTCAGTTACGAGCCTGTGTGCATATAGCATTACAAATGCTGAAGAATTCATGTCATGGCTGGCATTTACCTGAGGTTTAAGCTCCCTGTGCTAGTTGGTGATAAAGATAATGAAATACAAACTTGTATCTAAGTGCTTGTAATCACTAACCGAAAGTAAAACAAAGAGTAACGCTTTTAGCAGTTGTTTCTGGCACACCGGCTTGCTGCATGTCACCTAATGGTGATATGGTGATGTAAACTTCATTTTAATGCCATCGCAAAAAATCGCTCTGTTAACCCTACCGTGCCACAAATACAGTATTACTTTTGTCTGTAGCATCAGCCGTAACCTTAAATGGACATCGTATATTTTTGTTTTTGTACAATTTGAAAGTAAATAGCAGCAATGTACGTTCTATATGCCTTGCAGCTCAAACTTTGGCTGAGAAGCAATCCAGTGTCAAAGTCTTTTTTTATTACGCAAATAGGCCATAGACCACGGGCCTAAAACTCAAAACGATGGCCAAACGAGGACTTAAAAAAGAAACAGGGCCGCATTATGACTATTCTGGAGCTGCAATATGACGCTGACATAACAAAAGCTGTACCTGAAACTTACTAGAAACAGCTTTTGCATCTTTTTTCCTGCGAATGATATCGTGAGTTATAGGGAGTTTATCTCTATCCTTCTCCATGTTGGTTTAAAACAGGTATGTCCAACCCGTGGCCCAGTCGAAGGTTTTGTGCGGCACATTTTCAGTTTTAGCTGCAGTGATAAGTATCCTACATACTGACAACCAATTCTTATTTTGATAATCTTCAATTTGCCATTTTCGATGCAGGAGGTTCTCAGTGCCACTTTAACCAGGGGCATAACGAGGGGGGCAAGGGGCACAATTTCCCGGGCGCCCTGTCACTATGGGGGCGCCGAATGACTACAGGGTCGCCGAAAAGTAAGAGCAATGTCACATGCACTTTCTTCAATACACTACATTTACTTCCAAAATATCTCAGGTTCGAACGTGGGGGCGCCAAACTTGCTTCTTGCCCCGGGCGCCATCTAACCTCGTTACGCTTCGGACTTTAACACGTCTGTTACCATTGCAGTTAAGATTTGAACGCATTCAGTACATTAGCTTAAGCTAAATTTAGTTTGCTAAGATCAAAGTAAGCCATTCAATGTGCGGCCCACACTAATATG
>JGI24158J21664_10003613_pt1 | contig 19516 bp, 15 predicted proteins | sample Ectturendosymbi3_FD_21664 | JGI IMG/M metagenome (IMG submission 21664) | reverse complement strand
TGTTCTTTGCTTTTTTGAAATTGTTGTTGTGCATCTTGCTTTACGCTGAGCATACAATGCAAGAGCACGCTGTCCGGGATATTTGGGCATAGGCAAATTTTTCTTTTTGACCCAAAAACTTTGTTAAATCAGGGAATTTTTTTATTTGCTTCTTTTTGCCGTGTTGCAGAATAATAATCTGGCGCAGCGTGGAAGTAGGAAGCAATTTTATATGGTAAGATCTTTGACCTGCACCGAAACGTGTGAAACTTCACGGTTAAATGAAAACAAGAAGAAAAACTTCTTTCGACTGGCACCATGCTGTTATTTCGCTGTGGGGTTCCAAGAAAGATTTTGTTTGTTGCAGGCCCTGCCAGAAATCCTGTCTGTGCTCAGCCGAAGATAATCGGGATGTGCAGGGCGGCTTTCGACGCATGGTATTTTGACAGCGATAGCGGTCAGTGCGAACATTTTATATACGGAGGCTGCGGCGGCAACGATAACAATTTCCATACCAAGGAAGAATGCCAGCACGCTTGTTTCGCTCCAGCGGCAGACAGTAAGTTGAAGCGAAAATCGAACTTGTCGACTGTAGAGTATGTACAACAAGGACCAGGGCTTTAACGAACGATGCGTCCAGCAGACGTGCATGTCTGTGTCGCCGACGTGCATGTCAGAATGTAAAGACGCTCATTTTCTGTTGAAAGTCAATGTTTTTAATTAATATTTTTCGTCATAATCGTCAGCCAAACTTGCAGTGTTTTACAATAAACACTGATGGTTGGCCAAAAAAATTTGTTGTCTTTTACAAAAACATTTGCTTTCAATGCTCGAGCGTCAGAGTTTTTATTCCCAAAGGCAGACCTGAGTGCTCTGAGAAGCCTTTTTCCTAATCAAATGCTGTCGCGTTGAAACGCATTGACAAGGAAGAGCCTTACCTGTTGCGTATTGATCGAACAACGAAAACCTATCAGGTTTCCGTGTTGGGTCTGAAAATTCGATGTCATAGCACTCACACGAAACAACCCAGTGTTGCAGGTTTTGTGTTTGCTTTCGTCCTGTAACACTGGCATCGAAATCTTAAGCTGTCGGACGCTGGGCCGCTTTGATCAGGGTGCTAGCTTGCTGCCGGCGCGCGTGGATTTCTTTCTGTATTTTGCGTCAACCAATCAAGTCGTTACTAGGGCGTTTCTGTTTTTGTAGCGAGTGAGCACTTCAACCTCGGTTGTACCTTCTCTATACCATCCAATAATAAAACCAGCTCTAATCATTTGCCACTTTCACCCAGCAGGTGTTTTGATATTTTTCCAGAGCCAGATATTCCAGTGAAGGAATTACCTGTGTTTCCTGGGCTCGGGCCAGTCTTCGTAGATACCGAAAAGCCAACGCAAGGTTCGTTTGCTGCAATTAGCCTAAGTGGTTTGTTGCATCGTTGAAAATGCACTCCTCAACTGTTGTGTTAGGCACGGGCGGGCCGCACCAAATCCACGCCAGCAGTCAGTTATGCAGACTCGATTCGAGCGCTCGCGTTGCGCGTAATCCTTCCACGTCGAATTGCGACCAGACTCAATTCAATAAGCCAGGATTTCCTTGTCACCGACGTGAAAAAGGTTGACTGGGTTGCTCCAAACTGGCGAGTTCTCAGAAAGGCTACCGTTTGAGTTTTTTCTGCGTTTCTATTGCCTTAAAAGCCGCTGCTAGAAGAGGTTTGAAATTCGTGTCTGTTCCTGTTCCGAAGATCCCGACTGTTATGTATACTGTGCACCTTTCGACTCTGACAAATTCCAATCTCTAAAAAGGTTGAGCGTATGATCAACCGTACGCTATAGCGTGGCAAAAAAACGGCCTCAGTCTGCTTTCCAAATTCGTGCTCGAAAAACTTACGTACCATTTTTAAAACAACGAAAGGCTATATAGACTTTCAACAGCCGCGTATAAATTTGACCCTAAAAATACGCGAGCGCATGTTTATTGCGTAGCTCCGACCGCAAGGGATCCGGTCTGCAGCACCCCGAGCGAGGTCGGGGTGTGCAAAGCAGCCATGAACCGGTGGTTCTTCAACAGCGAGACCAGCCGCTGCGAGGTCTTCACTTACGGAGGGTGTGGAGGCAACGCAAACAATTTCAGGACGCAGCAGCAATGCGAAAGTTTCTGCGCTCCTCGACCTACAGGTGAGCCTGACATAAGACTGAAACTTCTAAACCTCTGTTGCCGACCAATACTTGCTACCGCAAACATGTTCTGTTGCGTTGAATTAATCAGTTTTCTCGAGATGGAACCAACGTTGCACAAGATGCTCAAGAAGTTTCCATTATTTAACTCACTTGGCGTTAGAAGCGATTGGACCTCAGTGCTTTCGCGTCGCCACTGCATTGCGTTGCACTCAGCCGTTGAAACTCGATTCACCATTTTTGCTTAAGGTTGTTTGTTTCAAGCTTTGCGACAAATTTTGTTGGATCTGCGACATCAGGCCGCTGCGTCGGTGTGATTGGGTGAAACCACGTTAGTTAATTTTCGTAGCAAGACGTTGCTTGAGCTGAAGATAACCATTTCTGCGAGTCTAAACCACTGCGAGAAGCCGCGATGCCGAATTTTGTTGCGTTTGCTGCTTTCGTTATTGATGTGCACCTACTTGTGGCGAAGGATATGGTTGACATGCGATGTATGATGTATAAGGCTTGGCATTCTTGTCGCAATAACGCATGTGGGGACTGGCGGTAACTGTTCCCAGCTCCATGCGGCAATAAGAGTTATGGCGAATTTGCTTTGCCTGTTCGCATCACGCACCTCGATATTTTTGTAATTTCAATGGCGTGTTTGCATCTCAATATCCTTCAGTTTGTGACTGAGAAAACCGCTGCATCTCTCGCAACGCTTCTGGATGACATAAAACACTAAATTTGGTGGTTAAACAAACGCTACTCCACTCCTACTGTTCGCTCTGAAGACTTATCATCGCGATAATATCAACGCGGACGTGTCAAAAATTTGTTGAATTCTTCCTCGTACGCGTCATCAGTCGGAGAAACAAACAGCGTAACGAGGTGCCTTGTTGTTGCACCCTGCTTATTACTCTACCAACCCAGCAGTTCGAACTTTCTGTATTTACAGCACAGCAATAAACGGCATTGCTCTTTCTTCTCCCAGTCGCTTCATTACATATTAACCGGCGGCTTTCCACGTATGCATTATTCATGATTCACTTTTTCGGACTTCGGTAGAGGAAGGTGTTAGGGAAGGTCGGTTAATAACAGCTTGATCAAATATGCACCGTGCTGAGTTGTTCAGGGATTGCTGCTACAATTTCCTTACTTGACCTGACTTTGACAGGAAACGTTGCTGACAGAGTGTCGCCAGCTTTGATGTCGCAATGTTACTGTTTAAGGAATGCTGTAAGGGCGGGGAGCTGTAGCTTACTGTATATTTCAAATAAAACCTTGCGAGCAACCCTGCTTAATTAACTATGATGTGACGGTAAAGGTTATGTACAAATGAGGTTGATTGCCATCGTGGGTTCTCATGGATGAATCCGACCGTGTCCATTAGCTTGCATCCCGTCAGTTCTTGTTTCTGAGTCTTTTGTCTTTTATGATTGACCTTCGCACAACCTACTGTGAACATTTGCGCTGCAAGAAAAGGCGAAGTCTTTCACTGTAGTTCTCAACGTTACCTGTTACTGGATATGGCAACGGTATGACTCAGCAGCGTGCAGCTCCTCGTCAAAGACTCTGCACTTGTGAAGCGTCTCTTCCGTCCAATCCTACTACCGAGACCGATATGTCAGATTGTGTTTTGCCATAAGTGTTTTTTTTTACGTACGATGTAGCTATTTTTGGGACAGGTATGTCTTCTATGTACAACACGATTTTCAGCAACATGGACATATATACGACACGATGTACAACACCTGCCTCAAAAAACAGCTACGTTCGACGTAGCTATTTTTTGAGGCAGGTATGTCTTCTATGTACAACACGATTTTCTTAGTTGTTTTCCGCGTACATAACGGGGCTTAACCATCGGGTGACTTACGATTGGGTCAGTTGTGCTTACTTAACGACGATTCCTTTCGAGACGAAGTGCGAGCCCGCCGTCCGGTCGAGACAGGCGACTAATGGTTCACGAACACAGACATCGCGCGAGCCTTTCACACCCATACATCGAACCACCACCGAATCAGCGACGTGCCTCGCATGGCTGAGCTTTTCGCCCCGACGGTCGCTTTCCTGCACACCGATGTAATTTGGACGCTGCCTGCGCGGGCCCGACCGCGTCGCCACCTGTGCCGCAGCCTAATCACCGCATCGTCGTGTGCGACGGCCAGGCTCAACCCCCGTCCTTATTTTCCGCCTTCTTCAGTGTCTTGAATGGTCCGCGTGTTTATTCGGCGCGCTTCTAAATCACTCATGATAAGCATATTCCATTGCGCGCTGGTTTGTATTGGACGTTGCCACAAAAGCCAATACAAACAACGGGCACTGTTGATACAACTGATGTTTCAAGTTTTTTTAAAGTGCAATCGAAGAGGTTCGTTTGTTGCAAAACTCTCATTTTCACGTGGATTTGCCGCGTGTTCCTCGCAGAGCCAACAACCACCGAAGCCGACACCACAGTAACTTCCACGACCGCTGCATCCACAACCACCAGCTCCTACTTCAACGCTCAGTTGGACCCAGCTACCGAAAGTAAACGATTTCTGGACTCATCCAGGCCGAGCTAAGCGATCACCAGATGAAGCTGGCGAGGGTAAAAGCGTTACGCGCACTTGCACTCTGTTCTGAAATTCCATGTACAGATAATCAAAGTGTTGCAAACGAAGAACGCATTTTGTTATAAATGCTGTGTTTTCGTTTCCACCCATAGTTTTCAGTCATTTTCGCTATTTACTTTAAAATACATTAAGAACCGTTTTCACTTAAAGTGACTGAAAAATACCAGACACTGGGTCTGATGCCTGCTGCTTACGCAGAATATCGAACGTACTTGGTCAACATGGTATCGTGATGGTTGACATAATGGATCGTTTGATGTGTTCCGTGCGCGCTCTGTGAACGGAAAATGCACCTCAATCCGCTATGCCGCTCTGTCTCAAAACAAACATTATCATACTTGGCTCGCAAAAGCGTTCCGTTTTGGTAGATATACCTACTCTAGGCATGACAATTGACTTATAGTTTTCATGCTTGGTGTCGGCTTTACGCAATTTCATTATGACGTATAACTGTTTACGACGCTGTCCACTGCGAATTTCCGTCGCACTAGTGATCGATCGGCGGTCCATTTGCTCTGCTTCCCTTCGCCAGTCGTTGCGAACGTGATTGAAACGACTGCGCGATGTCATTTCGTGTCGCTTTGCTCTTTGTTCCGGATTTTTGTTGACTGTTAAGCAGCCTCATCCGCTCGTCCGGCAAATTGCACTGAAGTGGCCATGTTTTCTACTTCGATTGTTTGCCGCTCACATGAAAGCGCTTTGCGGCAGTGTCTGCCTTGCGCATGGGTTGGTGTCGACGTCGTGCATAATGCTGAAATCTTATTGTCGACGGCGACTTTCAGGTATTACGCCAATGGGACGACGCCAGCTTGAAGCTGATACGGAACGCTGACCTCGACCCTTCGACTGCTGCTGAGAAACGAGAGCAGTTGGAGCAGGTACGACACGTCGATTGGTTGGCGGTTATCTTTGCAGAATTTATCATTGCCATGGCTTGTTTTCAAAAGGAGTTGAGAATTGAGAATCAACAGTTTTTGAAATTTGTTATTTGGACCCCTCTTCTGTATCGCTCGGAATTGCGTAACTTCACTTTTGCTCTGCACCGTGGTGTAAAATGTCAAAGAGAGCTTGAAATCTAGATAGTAACTTGGTGCTATTGAGACAGAGAAATAGTGTGGTCAATGGGCTTAAAACAAAGATGTTTAGCGTTTCTTACGCGAGACTGCCGCCTCAAAACCCGCGACGAGAAAATTGAGGTTCGAACTAGCCGTAAATTGACATGAATCAATAGGCAGCGCATGAATCCTTCAGTAGTTTTTTCCCGATTTACACTGCACAAAAGGCTTAAACCAAGTTAACGTGATTAAGCTGTTTGCATAATTTGTTGCTGTTCTCACCATATTTTCGTCAACCTGAATTTAAGCAGGCACATCGTGTCTGCCATGGACACAAACTCCGTGCATCGAAAATCTGAATCCTACTTCAAGTTAGCGGACACTGTTTTGAGAAGCTCGATATTGTGCGAATCGTAAACCGAAAAAAGACTGTGCAAGTCGTAGACTGAATCCAAATTCCAATCGCGCGTCAGCAATATTTGTTTTCATTTCTGCGTCGCGCGAACGTCTTGTCTTGCTTTGATGGCTGCGCTTCGACCGGGAACAAACTTTTGCGAAATTGCGCGAAAATAGACAATGTTTACTTTCCTTGCTTGTGATTGAGACCGTGCTTGCTCAGGACTTCAATCGAACCAAGGCGGCCCTCATGCAAGAGCACAAGCAGAAGAAGGAACAACTCACATCCGCTCACGAGGCCAGGATGGACGCGATGCTGATCAGCGACCGACAAAGTTCACTCAAAAATTTCATGCAGGAGTTAAATGCTGAAGCGCCCGACGTAAGCATCACTCGTCTTTGCGTCGTGATGGTCCCAGTCCTCACAGCCGAATACCGACCAGCACAAGTGTTTTTAAATGCATTTGTTTGTTGTGTGTTTTATCCCCACAAAGGGGATTAACCGTTGAAATATAAATGCGTTCTGTTGCGGCTTCGTTTTCGGCGGAAATTACTGGTTGGGGAAAAGAACTCATTCGGTGTCTGCCCCCAGCTTCCCGTAGCGTTTCCTCTGTGTGTTTAACGTAAATAACAGGTCGGTAGAAAATGGTCGGTAAAAACAAAACAGAAACGGTTTGCTTGCTATTCTCCAATGCTGTTTGCTTCGTAAAGATGCTTGCGTCCCGCGACGGTTGTAAGCTCGCGGCCCGATCAAGTGACTATCCTTTGTAGGCCTGCGCTCAGCCGACCGTGACCGGAAGCGCGACTGAGTCGATCGAAAGTTCCCTCTCAGTTGACTGGCGTCTGAAGGCTTGCTTACGCGAAACAACCCTCCTCTGTCGCCTTGTATAGGTTAGAAAACCGCACAGTCAGCCCGTGCGGTCGCAATCCGACATATTTGTTGCTGAGAACACTCAGGGCTTGGCTGGGATCAAAGTTCGTGTGGTAATAAAGCGCAAGTGCTTCAACGACAATTCTTGACGTTGTCGGAGCGTTTTAGCTCTTCTCGCTCGGTGCCCAGTGCTATCGAACTTCACAAATCGCATAACACCGCCTGTCCTACCTAGAGTGGGCATGAAGTTTCAGCGAAATTGGCGCTGCGCACAGTTCATTTCGAGCCTAAAGTCTGTATGTACTTAAAGCTTTCTGATATCTGGTTGTTCCAAAGTGACCTTGGTAAGAAATAAAGGAATTAAAAAGCTTAATTTTGGGAGGCTAAGAAGCTGCCTTTAAAATTGTCCAAATGCAGTGTCAGCACTACTGCGTTTTCAGTCATCTTCATCTTGCGCTAAGACAAAAGCGATGAGACACTAATACAGTTGTATTACCTAAGGTTTGGCTAAATCGTTAGTTATTTGAACGAAACGTTCTTTCGTGCCAGAAAAAATAGCGCTTATGCCAAAGTGAAACAGGAAGAGGTGCTGCACCGTAGAGATAAAATGTTAATGAACGTTGCCGATCTATCATCAGGCCACCAGGGTGCTCAACACTTGGAAGAGCTACCTGCAAAGTGAGAAGCGCGATCACGACTACGCCAAGGACCATCTGAGCGACCACTCTGCTAACACCGACAGACTGCAGAGCAGACTTCAAGGCATCCAGGTACGCGTCCAATAAAACTAATTGTAGCACTTCTGTCGGCGCAGTTGGAAATCATCAGGTTTGCCTGCTTGACGTGGCAGTTGCGTTCTGTTTTTCGATTTGCGTTAAAGAGAAGGTAGCTGTGAAACGGGGAACCGTTTATTGATGACGTTGCCCAGCCGTTCTTTTATGAGAATGAACGACTAATGTTAAAGGCCTTGAGATTGAATGGCTGATATAACGAGATTGAATGACTGATAAAATGAGAATGGGCGGCTGATATATTTGAGAACAAATGGCTGGTATTGACAATCAAAGCCCTTGCATTGATGACGACATAATCTTGAATTTTTGTTGTAGCCGCTGGTTATAGCTGTGGTTCATTCTACTCGTTGCTTTTTACACAGTGAGGAGAACGGCACTGTGTTGTGAGCAACAATTTGTTCATGACGTTGCACAGCCGTCCTTGCGTTGACTGATCGTCTCCGATCGCGCGGTGCAGCAGATTTCGCAATGATGTGTAGCTGCTGGGCTTGATTACCGAATCAGCTGCGCTGTTGTTAGTCGCTCAGCTGACTCGCAAGTCGGATTTAGTGCTAACCACAGGTCTTTGACGCACTGCCGCCGAGTTCGTTTCTATGCGTCGGCGTACAGTGTTACGCATCTGGACTCATTTAGAACCAACCTGACCGCGTCTGGCGAAGACCTGGCGAAACTGGCTTTGCTGACAATAATGAGAAACCTATCAACGCTTTTTTTGTCACACGCAAGCAGAGAAACTTGCGTTGTTAATAGCTCGTACAAGTCTGGAAAATACATTGAAAAACTTTACAGCATAAACATGGCAAGTGTCAAGTTGTATTCGACTTTGCTGAAGCTAGCTTTGCGAAGATTGCGCTGTTGGTAGAACCGCCCAGTTGGTGGAAAGAGGTTTGCATCGTAATTGTGGACCGAGAGATATCAGCGCACGTTTAAAATATACGGATTGTTACTTTAATTACTAACTGCTGTGGCCGGATCCTTCCTATTGTTTATTTAACTGCCAGATTCATGGGCTATACTGTGATGAAGTTCGTGAATCACCTGATTGTGTTCGTGGTAACAGTGTCGCACGAATCGCAGTGGTTCAAAGCTTTTAAGAAGCAATAAGTTCACTGAGAATTTAATGCTTGTTAAGAATTAACTTCCTGCAAACGTGCATGAGCCGAAGTCAACCTAAGGACCAACTTGTTCATCTGGATCTTTGTGTTCAGGTTTCATATAATGTTGATTAACTTAAACACCTGCTGACGTCAGGCGCTGGCTTGAATGTTGTGGGTGTTTTTGAGTTCGGCAAAGGCGTAAAGATTTTGTTGATTCTGCTCCTCGTCGTCATACGCTTTTTAGCGCCATACCACGCACGTCGTATTGTTTTGGAGCGAAGGAACTAAACCTTGTTGGATTGTATTTCCCATTCAAAGAAAATCCCTTTAACCTTGTCGGAAATGCCGGTTGATCACCTTGGAAATGATTTCAACTTGTTTCGAAGCAGAGTTTTTAGGGATGGTTTCCCCATCATCTTAGACAGAGACAGATCGCAATCTTGAAACTTGTATTTAACAACATGCTGTAGTTTCAACTGTTCAAACCTGACCGAACGTTATCTTTCTTTTAAACCTCTGCCAGCATGTTACTTGCCAAGCGTCTTTTGTCACGCTGACTGTAAAGGTTTCTGTTGTGTGGTTTGCGTAGGATCGCGTGGGCAACACAATCAACCTCCTCGAGCAGCACCAGGACATAATCAGCGAAATCCAGGACGAAATAGGTGAGAACTTGGCTGACGTTTATTGTCAATGTTGGTCGCCATTGTTCCTGTTCAGGTTTTCAAAGAGATAAATTGAAGGTAAAAAGTTAAAAGTTTGCAACTTTGCCGAGCAATTCAATCGAGAATGACTTCGAGTACACATCAACTTGAAAGGCCATGAACGGAAGATCGTCAACTACGTCACGTTTTTTGTGGCCTTTGGCACCAAAAGATTTTTCTGGCGCAGTTAGCAATCTATACGAACACAGTGACTGGAAGCACCAATCCAGGAGTTAAGGCTTTCGCCACCAGATACTAGTAACGCGTAAATTTGAAACAAACTGCTGTTGATTTCTTTAAATGTGTTGTATTTTCTTGTTTCATCGTCACAAAAGTTTCTTCATTCAGATGACTACATGAACAAAATGCTACCGTCGTTTGCGTTCGAAGTGGAGTATTCGGAAACGGAGGATGTCGAAGAACTGCCGATAATCGATAACGGCGGCTTGCCCGCACAAACCAACGGTGAGAAACTGCGCTCGGGGAATGCGGTAACATAGACGGGATCTTTGGTAATGCCGGACCTCCGTTGGTTGCCAGTGCTATCTGCGGAAACTGCGTTGGGCATGTGCTGATGTAGTGCGTCCAGTTTCGTGAAATTGTTCTTTTGTCAAAAGAAGAAACGGTCTTTGTTTGCGCAAAGATCCACTGGTCGAACAACGCTGTTTGCTCAATCGTCTTTCGCAGCAGCCCCTCAACCATGAGCGCTTCGTTTTTTTTGCAACCCTCGCCTTTAAAAACACTGGTGGATCTCTTAAGATAAACAGATTCTCAACATAATGTTTGCGAAACCGTGCGTAAGTAAAGTCGTAAATCAATTTAACATAATTGGCTTACGTGCATGGCTGCTTGAAGTGGCGTGTGTGACGCGCAGTGGCCAACTGGGGCTTCCCTTACTCAAAATAATGTTTTCGTGTTGCAACACTGACGTTAAGGTAGCTCCGGTTAAATGTGACATATGCGGCTGTTTTTTTCGCAGAGACACTTCGGTCATTTGTTCGAAATGGCCTAAAAACTTTCTGTCATCTTTCGTTCTCGGACATTTTTTGACCCGATTGACTGAAATTTTTTCGGTCATTTAAAAAAAATCTGGCCAATGACCGCAAAGCAGGTTTGAGGTTGACGTCATACTGTTGTTCTCAAGCAACGTAAGCGTGCTTCTGTCTTGCGCTGTACTCCTAAGGATATTTACGATGCTGTTCAACCTCTGAAAGCGAAACGGCGTCGATAGCCTATTCCACAGGTTGCTATGCTGTGCAAAACCAGGCTTGTCAGCGGAACACTTTGTTCTGTCCCATCCCATGGCAGTTTGTGGCTGTCCCATCCCATGGGATTCCACGAACCAATAAAAGAAAGTGCATTTATCATGTCTAATGTCTAGCCTTTACAGAGCCGTGGCTGAGGATACCCCAAAGCCCCCACGTCGGGGGGCCAATGAAAATTTTGTAAAGGTTTTTCAGTTGTCACCTAAAAACTGGCCCAACAGCCTTGTTTTCGGGGTTTCGCGTCACTACGCCATGACACTGAACCTCTACGTCTAATACTGTTGTGTGAGCATAAAAAATAATGACATTGAACTTCAGAAAATTCCTGCTGTATGGCGTTGAAATTACTGTGAATGGGACAAATTTCAGGTCCAAAGTGCCATCACATTCCTATCCTACAGACAAATCTGACAATATTGATGCTGGCGCGCTTATCGTTTGTGGTTTCCGCCTAAGTTAACGTCATACTGCTACCTCAAAATCCTTATTGTAACGGTTCTTGTGATAACCAGAATTAACACGGATGTGACGCGATTCCTTAGTACATTTTTAGGTGCTATTTTTTTCAATGCGTGCCGAAAAATCATCTAAAATGGTAGGAAAGTACATTGTAAAACCTCACCGTTTTCCGTCAGATCTTACACGGTGTTATCTACTAACGTTTGGTTGAAATACATGTGGTGGACGCGCAATGAGTGACTGAGATTTTACATTTCTGCTTAGTTATGTGATAAACAGCCGCCTCGGGCCATTTGTAACTGTTGGGTTATTCACTACGCACTTACTTTTTTTGCCCTGCGGTCGCACTACAGCAATCGACACCCATTTAATCAATGCCATCCCTGATCGTTAACATTTTTTCCTCTTGCAAGTTAGTTGTGTCGCGTCCGATAGAGTCCGTTGCACTTGAGCTAAACTCAACCTAAATTATTCAGCGTGATCGTTCTTCTGATTGCATGATATACAATTCCCAGCTATTAGCCGTGCGTTCTATCGGCACAAAATGTGACCTGTTTTGAACTTTTACTCAAACGTAAGTATCTATCTATGTAAGTATCTAGGCCTCCATTTGGCTGTTATCCCCTGATGGGTAAAAAAGGATATACAAGTTGAAACCGTAAATGCATCCGTAGAAGGCACCTCGTACATACTCAATTTTCTGGCGCACCAAACTGCTCTTGTGTCGCATAGTTCGGTGGCTGGGGTGTCAGTTCTCACCTCACGTGTTGGAATTGATTGTTGAAGTCTTTGCGCACTGGCCCACTGTAAGCTCAGAGTGGACGCGGAAACGCTTGTTAGCTAACTCAGTAATTGCCATGTTTCTTGTTCGCGTTTAGCTAACACATCCTCTTCCCGCAGGTAAAGAGCCTTCGCCGCCTGATGCTGACGATGAGGTGAGAACTAAGAAAGTCGACGAGCGCCGTTTCCTGTTTCACGACGACAGAGACATTGTTCGCATAATTTTCGAAAAGTCGATCTCGGCTCCAAACGAAATCTTTCGAACTTTCATTCGTTCGGCGAATGACTGTTCCGCATTTTGCAATAAAGTCACTGTCCAGCGCAACGTAAACATGAACAAACCGGGCTGACAGTTTGAATTGGATTTGTTGAACGTTGTTTTGACCACACTGTCTTCGATTGTTCTTTGTACTTAACTTGGCAACCGTTTGCCGCTTCCGCTCCAAACTGCAGCGTCACGCTCGTTCCTCACGTCGGCAACGCTTCCATTCATTTCTCCGGCTGCCTCGCCAGCAGGTAATGTTGAAACTACAAGCATCTTTCTGCTGCAGTTAATTGCTGAAGAAGACTACGACAACGCTGATGATGATGATGATGATGATGATGATGAAGAAGAAGAATACGACCAAGATCTTCTTGACAGCACTGATGACCAAGAGGTCGATCTGGACGATCTTTTTGACGACGATGATGACGAAAGCACTGAAGATGAGACTGTGCTCGATTATGAACCAGCAATGAATGGGAACAAAGTGAAGACAGCTTTTCTTTTCGTAAGTGACCTCCGTCCCTGATTTCCAAACTTACCCGCGGATGTGGGAAGTTCAGCATCCACTGTGTTACTGACGGGTGCGCTTAACTAACGTATAATGGGAGGGGCAAAGCACCTTGTGAAGATCAAAAACTGGAGAAGGGTATTCTGCTTCATGAGCGCCGTTAGAATCTTCCGTCTTGCACGCACTTGAAGCAAAAGTGGAAAAAATGCTAGAACAATGTTTTTTAATTGGGGGGAACGCCTCCCCAGGGGGGCCCGAGCCTTTAACGCGCTCTACAACATGGAAAGTTTGACCAATGCATTTACCAATAAATGCATTCGTTTTTACAACTTATTTAATGTCAAGGGGCTTGAAACAAAAGACAACCGCTTNAGGGAGACGTGGTAGAGAAAAGGTTAAGAACCATTGTGCTAGAACGCCTGCGACGAACCGTCCCTCAGNCGAACAGCGTAAAGGTCAGTCTCTCCCTTCGCCCTCAAAGCCCGTTGTTGCAGCAAGTCGCGGCTCACCTTGGCTGCAACTTGACTCGTCGCTTGATCAGTGTCGTCGAGCGACAAAATTGATCGATTGCGTTGCGAGTTTCGGGATCGGTCGCTCCAAGACAACGCTCGATCAATTATATTATTATCTGCTGCCGTCAGTTTGTTTTCCCCGTACGCGTGCACTCGATCAAACAGACCTGAAGTGGCAGCAGCGCCTTCGAGACGCCCTGTTGTCGAACACCGCTGTACAATGCGCGTAAACAAGCGGACAAGGGTGCTGTGGTTATGTTTGATAATATTTAAAGTTTAAACCACGATTCAGGTCCCAGTGAATTGCTCGCCTCCCGTTATACCGTCCAGCTGTTAAACTGAAATGGATGCTTGCATTTGTTGTTTTTTGCATTATGCTTGCAGCTTGCATTTGTTGTTTTTTTTGGAGGGGTGCATGTTCGCGATTTTTTAAGTTTTTGATTTCAAGCATGCCCGTGGTTGGATCAGTTAAAAGTATTTCTTGGGAACTTTTCTCATGCAGCTACACACAAGGTGTTCACCTCAAAGGGATTTTCCAAAATTTGCCTAACTTAATACTGCAGTGAAAAAGGTTGAGCAACAACCATGAGGGGCGCGGTGACATGGTGAAAAAACTGAAATGTTTCGACACACATTCCTACCAGCCTCGTTTCAGGACGCGAGCGCCCATTTATCCGTAACGTAGTTCGTTTTATGACGCGCTATCGTAAATCGGCAGGTACGTGCCAAGTAACGATCCACTCGAGGCTTTGAAAGACAAAATTCCCTGCATTTGGAAAGAACGGAAACGTCGCACATGTTTGCGTTCGCCTCTGACGTCACTACGGTGTGTGCGCACTGCCAAGTGAATGAAAAAGTCCATCGAAACCGGGAATATTTTCGGTCACTCGCTGCTTCAGTCTCGTTAAGTATTATCAGCAGTCACGTCGATCTAAAGGACCTTGCGCACGCGCACAAGGTCTACGCCTCGCGCTCTTCGTCATGTCGGGTTCCTGATGTTTGTTTTGAACTTGCTATTCACAGAAATGGCGCCCAACGGAAGCGCTGGGCTTCATTCACGCCGCGCCATTCACGTTCTCATAATGTGCAGTGAAACGTCACGCACCACGTGCTCACTCGAACCAGCCTGCAGTTGGGGGCGGTCGTGGTGGAGAATCCGAAGTAAGGGGGGGAGGGTTCGTCGCCTCGGTCGTTAAACACGAGATGAAAACTTGGTCGACCAAAGTTTCACAGTAGAACGGGCATCATGCCTTATCTGCAGCTGGTTGACCAATATGCGGGTATGAAAATGACATTGACATGCACTCCAGGCCAAGCATACCACGCACGAAGAAGCCACGAATTCCAGGGTAAGATCGGGGCGAGACTTGTCGAACCTTAAAGAGTCTTTTTTTTTGAATAATCGTGTGACGTCCGAATTGAACCTGTGCATGAAGCAAACTTGCTTCTGTCCGCTGAAAGACACGCTAATCATCATACATTTACGGAAAAGTGATGGAGTTGAATAACAACTTCTCGGTGTTAAATTTTAAACAAACGGAAACGCCATCATAATTCAGTTGCAACGCGTGCATGGATTTCACGCAGATACACAAAACAAGTCGTAAGACGAAGCGTAACGGCGAGTGATACCTTCGCAAGGCAGATGCTCCGTTCTTGCATGCCGCGTGCAATTGCTGGTTTAGTTTACCGTTGCCTCTGTCGTGCTGACTCGGGTCTTGTATTCGTGTATGTCTTGTGTTCCGAACGAATCTGTAATGGAGTTCTATAAAAAGTTTTCGCACAAAAGAGGGGTCTGGATAATATCTCTTAGTATGAAATATATAAAACGCTAAAAATGTTGGTTTCCAAAAACAAAACGAATTTTTAAAACAGGGATCCGAGCTGGAAAAGCGATGGAAGTGAAGTTTGCTGCTGGAAGTCATTCGAAGTTTTGCTTTAAATTTATTCAGTTGACAAGCAGGCGATCGGATGTGAATTCATGTAAGCAGTGTAAAGGAGCGGTCAGGCTGCCGCGGCGTGTCACATCCAGGTGTAATGCGCCTGTTGCGAAACCCTGCAGATCAAGGTCACCGAATTAAGCAACGGAAGTGAACTACACATTGTTTTCTTACCACAGGGTGACGATGACCAGAGCACCCGAGGCTACAGCGAGCTTGCGTGGCTGAAGTGGTTCGCCGTGGGATTGGCCTGTTTCGCCTGCATCCTGGCCTTCGCTCGCTTGGCTCTGATCCGACGAAGGGCAAAGCCCAGGTTCACTACGATAGAGGTAAGCGGAATGAAGGACTCACGTGCTTCGGCGTTTTGTGTTGCTCGCATTGAAAAGATAAACTTTTTGCGACCTTGACAAAAGAAAGTATAGGATGAGATCGGGCATTGCTGTCGCAGATACGCCTGTGCGCAGCCGTGGCTGATTTTGCGCACTTGTGACCGAAAAAAACACCATTGCCCTTATCATACTCTTGGATTTTAGCAGATAGAGCGCTGCTTCATAACTTCAGGAGCGAAAGCTTCACAAGAAGCAATCTTCACTGGCGACCGCATGACAAACTTTCTACCGGTAATTTTTTTCATTGACCCGCTGCGCATTCACCCATCCTACCTCTTGCGCTTGCGCCAAATTCGCTAAGTTCTTCCACTTCCACATTGTTGTGGAATCCACAACAACAGACCAAGCTCTCCAGCATTGCCTCGTTCCGCGCTGTCGCTTCCCACCGTTTCGGTCCTGGTCGAGGCGGTCTTCGTCCGCCAAAGCTCAAACCCGCATTTTCAATAATCGCTGATGATGTTGTGCGCAGTTTGGCGTCGCGTGAGCGGGAAGTTTGCTTTTCCTGCAATCGCCAATGACGTCATTGCGACATCCGTGAATTTATTTTCCAGCGCGTCGCAACGAGTCTTTCCTTTTTCCACAGGTCGACGATCACCTGACTCCAGAAGAAAAGCAGCTGCTGCAAATGCAGCAGAACGGATACGAGAACCCGACGTACAAGTTTTTCGAGAAGCAGCAGCTGGCGTGATTGGCGCGACGACTATCTGCGTGTACATAGACTCGCGTGCGTTACTGTACCCGTGAAGAAAACTTTTCCGGATTAAATGGTTACTTTTTTGTGATCGGAAGCTGCCGTCGTTTTTTTTTGTCGGCATTTTTGTGCTGTTTTCTTTACTATCTTCTGTTTGATTGCAGTTTTAACCTAAATCGGTTTTTTCATCTGTTGAAAGTTTTGATTCATTATTTTTTCTGTTCTTTTTCTTCTTTTTTTTGAAAGATTTAAGTCCTATTTTTATGGGAAAACTGGGCACTTTGAAATGCATTGCTCTTTTTCTTGTTGTCGAAGCGAATGTCGGTCAGAACGAATGAATGAAGCTTAAAAACGGGAGAAGCTTGGCAGGTCACGGCAAGCATTGATCGTTACCGCGTTTACGCACGAAGCTTAAATCGATCAAGACGGCTCAAAAAACCACCGTGACGTCTTGCAAAGACATTTGCTGAAGGAACAAGCTTACTCCGATAAACGCTTTTTCATGATGTAGTTCGTTGCGCAGTGTCGGCAAGAACTACTTCTCTCCGCTGTGAGGTCACTGAGCTGCGCGCATGCTTCGTATTTTTTCCATTGCCTTCTTCGAACGCCGTGCAACACGAAGCGCTCGCCCGCGCCTTGACGATCATCATCCCACTCAGTCAGTATTCAACTCTCTCCTGCATGCTTTCTGTACAGTACTTGTGTGCGTTATACCTCGTCTCTCCTTTTTCGCTGAGGTTACTTCGGACGTTGTGTAGATATGGTACGCAGCGGGGCCGTACAACTGGTCCCCCACCTTTTTTCTCGTAGTTGCTGTTCGGGTTGGTGCTGTGTTTCTGGAACATTCGGCCAGGTTGCGTTAAAACCGAGCAATCTTGTGTGATTTGTTAATTCGCTGAACGGCTAATCCTGTGTTGGCGGAGTTTTGGTGCCTCTTCTGCTGTAGCTCAAGACGTGCGAAGCGGATCGGCTCCTGCGGCCAGGAGTGACTCGAAGTGCAATCAAGCCTGCCCTGCTTTGGGTTCGACCCCGCACCTCGCGCTGCTTGCTTTCAATGTCTCGTTGGCATAACAACACTTCACGAATCACGAGCGGCCAGGTTCGAAAATCAACATTGCCAGACCGCGTGATCCACAAGCGAATGTGTGAAGCAGAAACGCGCGATGATCCGCTTAAAACACGTACTGATCCGAGGAATAGCGGAGCCCGTTTCATCTTGTTCCAGCCAGCAGAGTGCTTGAAGCAGCAAATGTCGGATGCGAGGTGTGGGAGCCAAGCCTCTGGAAAGATGTGGTTCATCCGTTTGGACAACCAGTGATAATTGGCGCATTTTGATCCTGTTCTTTAAATGCCTCCTAAGACGTGACCGCCGTTCCCGTTTGTTGGACTTAAAACCCTGGCTACTGAAAAGCGCTGCCGGTAAGGTGTATGACTCTCGCCTCGCACGTACAGTGCGCGAGCTGCAAGAAAACTTGGCTGAACGCACGAAATTTCCAGTGAATGTGATTTGAAGCAAAGCTATAATTGACGATCTGCTGTCCATCCCAGCTGTGTGATATGCCTTCGTATTCAATAGCATAAAATTGCACGTGCTTCTGTGTCGTGGCGTACGCATTTATTAATAAACAAGTTATCTGCAACGCGTTCGAATTCTTGTTATAAAACCATGAAGTCAAGCAAGGCCCATGTCGCTTGCAGTAAAGGGTGATGGATTTTGATTGTTTTGTTTTTCCTGTTTCTTTTGTTCGTGGTGACTCCCGCACGTAACACATCGCAACCGCGTGCGTCGCCAGGTTTTGGTTATTGTGAAAGCACACATTCATGAAGGTATGGTCAAGGGAAAGTAATCGCTACCTTCGCTGTGTTCCACTTTCAGTGGAGAAGTCGAACAGCACTGAGTTTATGTTGATAGTGTGTATGTGCGACGAGTGATCACGTAGTGGAATGAGCTTTTCACCCTAGTTTTTTTTTATTTGTTTGTTTATAATAGTGCGGGGCTCTGATTGTACAACTTCGACGTTGTATTAAAGTCGTCAGAGCATTAAACGTTTTGGGCAAGTTGCTTGTGACCATAAAACAATGGATCAGCCTCGCAACATGAACTTCGTTTGTATGAAATCGTTGCCTGGGCCGAATCAAACAGAACCTTCCAACTGAACTGCTGACTTTGTTGAAATTGTATTTTGCTGAAGATGAAAGAAGCAGTTGTCGTTCAAGAAACGACGGTCTGCAGGGTTTCATTCAAAAGTACAGCTTATGCGTCTTGATTTTGTCTTCTGAAACTATTGCAAGATGCCACTACACTGGCGATACCGGCACTCTTTGTAAGGAAGTAGTAGTGGTAAAAGGATTGAGCATTTGCTCTTGCATTTTACGATGCAAACAAGCCAGTCTCATGCCGGCTCGTAGCTATAGGGGACGCAAGAGGGGAGAAGCCGCCTAGAAAATTTTTCACCCCTCCTGGAAAAATTTGTTGGATATAGTTTAAAAATATTGGGTCCCCGCAGAAAACTCCTCTCCTTTGGTGTCCCAAGCTGGTGTCATGGTAACCAGTGGTGTGTTTAAGGGGAGGCGAGCGAGGCACTTGCCTCCGGCCCCCCCCTTGAGGTATTACGCGCATAAATTTTCCTTATTTTTGGTGAAAGACGTATTATTCACTCACGTAATGTGCTACAAACCAAATGATAAGCAAGTATTTTGCTTTCAAAGAGCCCCCTACAGAAATTGCAATGTGCAGGTACTTTGCTTTCAAAGGGGCCCCAACAGCAACTGAAATATGTATGTACTCTGAAAGGCCCCCAACAGTAACTATAATGTGTAAGTACCTTGCTTTCACAGGGGCTCCCAATAGCAATTGTAATGTGTAAATACCTTGATTTCAAAATGGCCCCCAACAGTAACTATGATGTAAAAATCCTTACTTTCAAAGAGGCCCAAATAGCAATTGTAATGTGTAAGTAGGCCTACTATGCTTTCAAAGGGGCCCCAAATAGCAATTGTAATGTGTAAGTACTGTGCTTTCAAAGGGGCCCCAAACAGC
>JGI24158J21664_10003611_pt1 | contig 19519 bp, 19 predicted proteins | sample Ectturendosymbi3_FD_21664 | JGI IMG/M metagenome (IMG submission 21664) | reverse complement strand
CGCAAATTACTAAGATACAGAATTAAAATATGAGGGTTACTCGAGCGTTGTGACATGTCGAGAAGTGTTTGAATAATCGTATATTGGTGAGTAGCAGTTTGTGTCCTTTAAATATATTTATTATGATGAATAAAAGCTATAAAACCAAAAATTATATGCTTCACTGGTGTGTATATTTTATAGTGTGAACCATTGAGAAATAGTTCATATTCGGGCAATTAATGAGGGCTGTTAACCAGACTTAGCTTCTGCGAGAACGGTCCCTGATTTAGTAATGAGAACCCATGCATAAATGATTCTACTGGATCAAAAGCACCCTAAGACGTCTTCCTATAGGGGACGCATCTGGTGCTACACGGGCCTGCCTGAAAGTGCAACAGTCAAGGAACTTCCCAAAGTCATAATCAACTCCTAGGTGTTGTTAAATGTTCATGACGGTAGTATCATGTTGTCCAACTGTGCAGCGACGTGTACCTGATAGCTCCTCAATCCGTATGATGAATCACGGTTACACTATAGTTGTATGCTTAGCTGCCTCCCTCTGTTGCCCTGCGGTCTCAACTCCCTCCTTTAACCTATGCAAGTCTGGCAAGGGAAAACTGCCTGAAAGCAAACGTCCACTTCTTTGCAGTATCTAGCACGCATTCACATTTTGGCCATTCCACAACCCACAAATGGCAATTCATCTTTTTCGTCCTTGGCACACTTGTGAACAAACCCTCGCCAAACGGAGGTTTAAAGCATTTGAAGAAGGTCCGTAGCCAGGTTTGAAGGGGCAAAGTACATTTTTAGGGTGGCAAAATTTTTGTTTTATTATTTGATGTATAAAAATTTTTCTGGGCACAAGAAAATTCGGGGACACTGCCCTTTGGCTACGAGCCTGGTTTAAAGTGGTTGCATGAAATGCTGACAACCCTTATCTGCACCAATCATGACATTGTTTTGCCCAAAATATTTAACCCAACTAAGAATTTACCTCAAATATCGTAATGATTTTGTGACAAAGTTGACTTCCTGAACTGGAAAGAGATCGGCAACTCATCCCTTCCCCAACCTTTGGAAAATTGTCCGACTAATTTGTACTGGCATCAACTCAGTTCCATTGTGTTCGCTTTTTTTACTCTTTTCGGAGTATCACGAGTGGTTTTACGGTGCCCATCTCCGCTTGCTTGAGTCGCGGGCCACGCAGCTTTCGCAGTGAGTGCTGCACTGGTGGCTGCATCGCGCGTGAACTATTTCCTTGCACCCACCGATCAACGCCGAGCGCGACCCCAGACAGACTCTGGTTGCGAGTCACAGTACATACAGACTTACGTCATCGCACCTTCCCAATTTAAAAAATATTCCTATTTTCGTCTGTAGCGGCTGAAGGCTTTCTTCCAGCAGTTTTCGATAGTGCAGCCCAGGTCGGTTGATCGAAAGCACCTCCTCCGCTATAGGCCTTTTACAGGATTCCCACACAATTTCAAAAATCATTTTCCATACTTTTTCAATACTAAATTAAAGTTCAATACCACTACTTCTCTTCATTTTCCTAATTTCTTAATCATGAAACTCAATTTTGCACATCCCATAACACTGCATAAATACTGAAGTGCTTTGCCTTCAATAAAAATCTGCTCAGATGCTTCTGATTTCTTTTCCATTTAGAATTTCCATACTTTTTCAATACCGAATGTATATTTTGGCCAAATTCAATATTTTTCAAGGTCTTGAAAAACAATTTTGAAATTCAATACTGCGTGGGAACCCTGCTTTTAAAACACGAGACTCGACACGCGCGAGAACCTGGCCCGAAACCAGCTTGGGACACCAGGAGGGGCGAAGAGTTTTCCGGGGCCAAATTTTTTGAACTGTGTCCAATAGTTTTAAACTACGTCCAACACATTTTTCTAGGTGGCCGAACTCTCGTGGTTACGAGCCTGGCGAGAATCACTATTATTGTTTGCATTAACACTGGTTTGGAGACGTCTCGGAGTTTTCATTTGAGTTCTTCTTTTTGAAATATCTGAGTTTGTCTTTGGAGTGAGATGAAGTCAAAGGAAATGAAAAAGCTTGCTTACGTAAAGCTCAGTCTCCCTGTGCCAAGAGATCCTAACTACTAGACTGCAGCGGTTACCAAAACGCCGCCTCGCAGAAGGTTCCTGAACAGTCTCGTCACCGCACGTCTCACTTTGATTCGCACCCCCTTTCCCCGGTTACGGCCCTCTAATTACCACCCACCATTACTTCGGTTCCCGCCACAAAGCCTGCGACACTGTCACACGTACGCTACGGGCAGACACGGTGACTATTTTCCCGGTAAAACTCTCGCATGCTCTGCAACAACGGGCCACAAGCGACCAAAATGTCCTGCCGAGTCCGGTCTGCAGGAAACAGGAGAGGAAGACACTTGCAACGACTTTATTAAAACACATGATACTCGCGTGTTTTCATATTTCCGATTCGCGAAAAAAATCGATTACCTCGATGATCGACCACAAGTATTGAAGCTATCCCATGCCATTCTAACAAACAAAGCTCATGGCCAATCTAGACATGGAAACCAGTCTTCATCAATTTAAACGAAGAAAAGCTTAGTCGTGCAACCTCCGGGAATTGTGCTGTCGTAAACGTTGACAACATTTGCGTATATGGACAAGGGTCTTTGTACATGTTCGCTTTCGCCGCATTTTCTCCGCTGTTGAGGAACACGCACCATCATCCTGGAACCAGGTCTTGTCTGTAACTTTTCACCCAAACAGGTAAATGCGCCGAAACCGAGCTGTTTAAAATTTGCAAACATTTTTTGTCGGTGAACCAGCTCGCAGAAACGTCCAGCTAATCAACCTAAGGCCAGAAGTGTAAATTAGACATTTTCATCAGTGGAATGAAAGAACAAGATTTCAGTCATCTTCGGGATTTGTGCGATTTATGCCAGCGCAGCATCTTCTCCAACATGGGGTCAACAGGATGATCTGCAGCTTTCAAAGCTTCTATCAAATCGCCGACAATCCCTCCGTCAACCTGAAAAGAAATATCATTTTAGCTTCGTCAATCTCCTTGCTGAATACTTTTTCGGGTTACGCAGCGAACTGGCCTCAAAGCGTGGCAAGCTGCCAGCCATTTTCATGTAGGGGGAAAATTAGCCACAATGTACTGTATGGTTGGCAGAAACTGGCTGGACCTTTATGCAGGCAACAGAATAAAATTAGGTTGCGTTGAGACGTATCCCATAGGACTTTCCAAAGCACTTTTAACATTCTGAGTGAGCAGCATCCAAAGGTGATTTTTACACATCTGACTAACCATATCTGGAAAATTCATGTTGCTGTGTAAACGGCACTGCAACTTACTTACTAATATAATCAAGAGATAATTTCTTTGCGCCTCAAAAGGACAAATGTTTTTTTCAAGGTAATTTCCCAAGTATTGAAACAAGCTTACGATCACCACACACAGATCATATTTCACCCTAGATCCATGGCTAGAGGTTTCCCTTTAAAAAACAAAACCTTTTTGAGGATGGTAGGGATAATACTGAAGAACTCACGTTCAACATGGGCATACACCGCTGTATTGTTCAAAGAAAAATAAGTGGAACCATCGAAGCACTTACTTCGGTGAGAAAAGTGTGCGCAGCTCCTCGTTTCCCAGCACGTCCGGTCCTTCCTATGCGGTGGATGTATGTGACGCAGTCAGTGGGGCAATCATAATTTATGACGCAATCGATATCCTTTACGTCTGTGCAATGGCAATAAAATTGTAGGCGAAAGCGTGCAAACTGTAAAGTGGCAAGAATGCAATGTGACGCACTTCAGCAACTGCACGCGACAAAAGCAATTATCCCAAATCCTCCAACATTAAATTTTGTACAAGCAGCGATACCAATTCAATAAGTTACAGATTTTGATCTTCCGTAAGAGTGCGGACCAATGCGCGGAGCTAAGTCCAAACCCATGCAGATGGGTCTGTGACCACATTTCGCCAGACTCACACTTGTTTCGACAAGTTTTTCATATAATGCCAAGGACTGAAACAGGGTTCCCACGCATTTAAAAAAATCCTTTACCATACCTTTTCAAATGCACTAAAATTAAGAAGTTCAATACCATTACTTCTCTTCATATTTTGAAATTCTTGATCATTAAACTCAATTTTACACATTGCATAACACTGCATAAATAATGAAGTGCTTTGCCTTCAGTAAAATTATGCTCAGATACTTGAGATTTCATTCCCATTTAGAATTTCCATACTTTTTCAATACCTAATAGATATTTTTATCAAAATTCAATACTTTTTCAAGGTCTTGAAAACCAATTTTGAAATTCAATACTTTTAATACCGCGTGGGAACCCTGTCAATATACAAAAGTTGCTCGTGAACATATCACAAACACATTTTTGACATAGTGGTGATTCTGCAGTGTTTGGGTTACGATGACGCCATACGCCCTGGCTGGGCAAAAAAGTAACCACAACCATTTACCAAGCGCATTGGGATTTCTCACGAGAACTGAAGTTATTGACCCTTGGATTACGTTTCTTTCTGGTCTAATGCGTATTTCTTAATGTATTCCTGTGATCAAGTCAGTGAGGAAAACCTTTTGAAAAGTGAAATTAATACACCGTAAAACAGGTGTCAGCAAATTTTTTGCAATGTCAGACGTTCATGAAGACGCATTAGACCGAAAGAAACATACTCCAACCGCGAAAAAAGATCAATATCAAAAAATTGTACAGAATTAGAAAAAAATAAACACTATTACAAGAAAAAGAAAACACCAAACAACATTTTATGTTTGGTTTTCACAAGCTCAAAATCACAAAGGCAAGGTGAGTCAATACTCGGTTTTGTTGTCGCACTGCTAGGGTAGCCATCATTGGAGGTGAGGTTGCGTACATAGGCGTAGCCAGGGGGCCCAAACAGGTCATGTCCCCAAATTTCTAATAAAACGAATAAAAGGATATTTTTGACGTGTGGGGAACAATTTTTGGAAGTGTATCGCAATTTCATGAAAACTATTAGGTAATTTAGGTGCAGGTTTGCAAAATGATTAAGTTCCAACACCGTGCCTGATTATGACGTGATTGTTGCCAACAAAAGATGTAACATTTCTCATTAAATATCATTTTTGTGTTTTGCGTCGATTTGTCTTTCGCAGTGTACCAGCAGTTCATATTTCGTTGAATTGGTTAATCTTAACGTTACATGATTATCATGCGGCCCGCGGTAGATGGCTTTAGCTTGTTGTAGCCCTTTTCTTAAGTTTTGTACAATTTACGAGCAGTACCACAGCAGTCGGTCACAGACTTGCCACATCTTTACCACGTTCTCTCAATTGCAACAAGACCTAATTTTACTACTCGGCCATGTTTTCGCTTACTGCACATTGTGTTCAATTTCACTCGTTTTTAGCCCTGTCGATATTTGTACCCCGTGCTTTCGAATTTCAAACGTTTAGCCATCATATTTGCTAGTTTTGGATACCGCAGTTTACTTAGATGACAAAACCTAAGCAAGCGAGATTGAATTGTTTTTTTCTACGGGATGTCAAAATTTGCAGCACTTGCAAACGAGAGAAAACAGAAACATAATGATTTCCATTCTTAAGATTGTGATGTTCTGTGCTGTAATTAACATCTCTTCGCGCGGACATGCCGAAGATAAAGGAAATTTTTTGAAGCTTCTTTGATTTCGCGTCGACACTGCCGCAGATGAAAAATTAAAAAAAAAATTTTGCTCGAATGGACGGGAAAGCCAAGAAGTATACAAGCCCATGATACAAAATGAGATTATCGGGGCATGCAGCAGTATGACAGTGCAAGAGATCGTCACCGAGGCTAACAAATCGTTTGTGTCCGGAATAGCCGAGAAGCCGTGCGGTATTTCTGGTAAAAAAACTCAGCGTTGTTTTGAGGTACATGAAAGGTGGCAAAGTGTAGGAGAGCTTCACAGGATTTGTTGAACTGGATTCCGTTTCAGCAGAATCGCTTTCGTGAAGTATTTTAGCTCGCCTTTCTACGATAGGAGTGGATTTCGAAAAACTTGTCGAGCAAGTCTATAATGGCGCATCAACAATGGCAGGTCACGTGAGTGGTGTATAAACACGTATTCACAATTACTACGTTTACATGGCCAGTTTTGCGTTATCTCGTTACCAAATATGGATAACAAGTGGTCTGGTTCTGAACGTGATTTGCTGAGTCAGCGCCATGAACGAGCCAATGCGTTGGCCACCTCAGCAGGAAGACGTCTCGTTATGAAGTGTATGTGGTTTCGTTCGCGCGGTGTTAGGCTAGCACCTGGCACGGCTAGCATTCAGTCCCTGTCTCCAGATAAGATATGACTGCACCGTTATTTTAACTGTTAGTGTGTTGAGTTCAGATTTAGAAGTGTAATACTAACATAATTACCACGTAGTCGACAAGNCACGTCGGCGAAAGATGGGTAGTTTTACAGTAGATAGCAGTTTAGGCTTCGGGTTGGCAGTGTTACTATTTCTAATTTAAAGAATCTTGACCAGATGTTCAGAAACCACCCTGCTAAAAGCTGTTTGCTTCTGCATTTTACGTGTAATTAAAAAAATTGAGTGCAATAATTCTATGCCATCAGTGGTGATAGAAGTAGAAGTGACTACAGTAACTAAAATATACTTTTTGAAATGTAGGCTATCTGCCAGTTTTAGATGTCACTTATTGTTTAGAAATGAAACATTTCTGAAGATACTTATTCACAATAAAGGTTGAAAGCTGTGCACAGCATACGATAAGAGGCTGTTTAAAATAAATATATATTTTAAATAGGGTACTGATCAGCTGGAGTGGCTTGGCATTGTTAGGAATAGTTGTTTTGAAAGTAAGAGCCTTGTGTGTTGCACTAATCTTCATAAATCAGGCTTGCAAAATAGGGCAACTTGCTGGCAACAGTGGTGATAATAGTAAAATATATATAATTATTTCACTAGCTCCTTGAAAAAATGTCATAGGATATATTCAATATAACAAATACTGAATGTTTTGTATTCATGTGACATTAGGCTATTAGTTTAAGTATCAGTGTAAAGTAAAGATTTTGACTGATGTGTCACCAAAAGTTTCACCTAGGCACTTACAGCCACATGCAATATTAAGCGGTAATCTCCAAAAAATTTTTTTCAGCATTGTGCTTAGGAAACCTGTGTGAAATTTGTATGCCTATAACTTTGCACATGTGACATCAACGCATGCTGCAAACGTCAGTGCACGTCTGCTACGGATTTTACAGTGTGCAGCATGATCCATAATTCACGGCACCAACTTCATGAGGGGCATGAACAGCAATTGCCAAATTCGTGAAATCTGTACATCAGGGGACATGCTTTCCAACTCCATACAACATTTGTTCACTAGCCTGCACAGTAGATGTTTACCGACGCGTCTGCCACACGTGAATCACTTTCAGACATGTAAACCGAACGGTACAATGACGTCAGAACAGGCTGTCTCGTTTTCGCGGACCGTCGCTTGGCATGTAAACGTAGTAAATATAAGTATCCTCCCACCGCGCAGCATTTGTGCACTGTGCTTCTCATAGTTTAAACTTGGTTATCAATACCAAAGTGAAGTTCCAATCATCAGAAGCACCTGTGATATTATTAAGGAGACCATCCGTTTCTTCAGAGAGAGTCCTAAAAGGCGCGTAACTTTGGTAATTAACATTCCTTTGTTCTCCCCCACCAGGTGGGCCAAGTAGTAGAGCATCCGAATTTTCAAATTTAACTTCAAGCATGTGTTAATCCTCTTGATTTTTTGATGAGAGGTGCCAGCAGTGAGACGAGGGTCTAGACTTTTTCTTTAAAATCTGCTCTAGAGAAGCCTAGCGTAACTTACGCCGTGTGTTTGCCTGGGTGATATTCGACGTTCATGTAAGCATTAGCACGCAAGCTTCAGACCGTCGGAGTCAGTGTGCCATCTGTGAAGAGCCGTATTTCTCCTCTTCAAACCGTTCTCAATCAAGAACGCATAGACTTGAACATTGCATCGAACATCTATAAAGATTCAAGAAGATTGTGAACTGACTGGAGTAGAAGAGCTGACAATGCCCACAGCAGTCGAGGTGCCAGTTTATCGTGACGTCTGAGCTGAATCGGCTTCGCAGTATTTCCAACGTTCCATATATTTCCCATACGTCGACACGCTGAGCTGCTCTCTTTCTTCGGGAACGATTCAGTTACAACCCTTTGTTCTTTGCCTTGTTATGAATCTTTCCTCGGAACAAACCACTCAAGATAGATGAGATTGAGCGCTTGAATTCTATGGATAACATTGACAGTGAAGTAAGCCTGTGGATATCTTCTTTAAGGGAGAAATACCACGCGTACGCGTAATAGCGACACTTTTTCTGACGTCAAAAAGGAAGACAATTAAACAAATTTGCAGCTTGAGACATAAGTAGGCTGACACTGCCCGCAAAGGAAATAGTTCCTAACATCAACAAGTTGGTTGAACTTCACCACGCACGGCGCTGCAGATGCGCATGACATGGATCAGTTGATCGAGTGCATGTTGAAATGTTCATGTGGGTTTACAACATATTCCATATGCTTTGCAAAGGGAAAAGAAACAATGACAAAATTTTAGGATGATTTTGCTTTCGGTGAAAAAGCTATGAATTCAGTGCATCTCAACGGAATCGTGAATTTGTTCCCATAGTTACGTCCCAATGGAGCTACATGCGCAGTAAACAGTCGGCTCACGCAAGCTGGCTTCNTAAAGCACAGTTACGAGGGGACCCCCTAGTTTTGATCCCCCTCTCAAAACGTCTCGGTCGTTNCTTAGTTAGTCATGGCCGGTATTCGCAACGCACAGATATTGATCCGATACCAGATGTCCCACACAGTCCATCCAGGTTTAATTTTCCGCATAGTGCAACAGCATTTTGATCTGAACTTGACCTACTGTATCGACTTGCCTCGCCACAGTCAGGCGCAGAATTGAGCAAGTTGTTAAATTCCGATACATGCGAAATTAGCTCTGTGGCTCAGTAAAAGTGGGGACGAGCTTTTATTTCGGAACACGTGACAGATTAAAGACATCCAGTAATGCAAACTCTTGGTCGCTGAATGTGCGTCAAGCAACGGTTGGTGAAAGATGTCCTTAAATGTAAATCAGTGACACAGAAAATGTATTTTGATGATCGCGAAACACCACGGCCATGCAAGTTGAACACTGGCATTGCTGACTTCGTTACATACTGGCCGATAAACGAACTGACGTACAACCTACCTGCATTGCACTAGCTGGAATTAATAGCTTACAAAAACACTGTCTTATTCATTCACGGCTTATCTGAACATTCCAGATGCAATGCACAACTCAAATCAAAAGAGCAAGGTCACAGAGTGCCCGTGTAAGCTGCCGACTTACCGATTCCACGTGCGGCAACATTTGTTGCGACCAATACTGAGACATGGCCGTTTCTGAAATCTGAAACACACAAACGATTTTAAGAGAAGGATTGCGCCTGACAGAAAATCCCGACCACGTGCTTAGACGCTGTCCACTAACGCCGCTCCTTAGCAAAATTCACGGAAAGTGCATCAAACGCACGCCTGCCAATAGTACTGGGGCTCACCTTCTAAAACGCGTTCGCGGTGGCGTTGCGACTTGGCGCCGTGTGTTGCGCGACAACGGACCTTCGAGTAGCTTAACAATCGCTCCACCGCATCGCAGTCGCGCTTGGTGTTAACGAATATTAAAATCTTCGGCCGACCCCCGTCGTCGCGCCGCAAGAGCAGTTCTCCGGCATCGATGCCAACAAGCTGCCTTACCATGGACACCAGGCTGCGTGAGCAAGAACACAAGCAGTAGAAAAGATTTTTCGTTGCGATAAAGTAAAATGCATTCGGTCACCAACGGATGACCGCACAGACTCATACAACGAGTGGACTGAAAACAATGGTGCGGTTGCGTTACTTGCGCACACGCTAGTAAGTTATTTTCGCTTTTCAAGAAAAAGAAACGAACTTACAGCTGTCGTTTGTTGCCACTTCGGCATATGTGGAAATTCTGCTGTATATCGGAATTGGCAGTCAGGTCAGTTGAGCCAACCTTAACATAAACCGTTTCTTCCTCGGCATTTTCCAGATACTGGTCTGCCAGCCGTCGTATTTCTTTAGGCCAGGTCGCACTCCACATTGTCATTTGTCGGTCTGGCTGCAACAGAGGAACCGTCGCAAAAACAAGCACTACAACTCTTGCAGGACAGCGAAACTGAAACACTGGGAATATTACATGATCCAATTTACTAGCAACACACATACGAACTAAACTAACGACATTGAGCTGACAGTATCAAGCGGTTGAAGACTTGGAAGTGTTCTATGTCTTTTGGGCCACCTGATTGAATAAGCTAGTTGCTATTCTATTTAGGTGCATTGGGCGCTATGCTAATTTTGTAACTTTTTAAGTTCCATTTCTCCGATTTCACAACCTCTCAACTTTACTAGACAAAATTCGGATTTTATACGCCATGGGCAGCTGAATTGTATCTCTAAGAACTCTTCTCCATCCAGATATGTGAAGGGCTAACGTGGCATGCCTTCATAACTAGGAATAGGTTGTCTATGTGTAAGGTATTCTTGCAACTTCTATTATGTCCTGCAACACTCACAAGGGTTTGAATGCAGCGGCCTCAGTTTTGCAGCTACAAAAAAAATATAAAATAAAACTTGCTCAAACATGACCGACCTGCTTGTACTGAGTTGACATCGTTATATATATATATGGGTGATACACCAAGCCAAAACGATATATTTCAGTAACAGCATTATTGCACTTTTCGACGAATGACGTCTTCCTAAAAACATTTTAGCGAAACAGAGTTTGCAACCAGAAGAGTAGTAGTAGCCTAGCCTATGGGGAGTTTTATTTCACGAAGAATCAGCTTGTTGATGATCTATGTCAGGGTTTCTTGAAGTTCGCCTGAATACCCCCAGGGTGTACTGAGATTAGATGTTGGGGGTATTCAACAGTGTTGGAAATAGAGTCCAAATCCGGACTCAAGTCCTCATTCTACGAACTTGGACTTGCTTCCATCCAGATTGCATAAAATAGCTCCATTGAAACACTCATCATTACATTCGTTCTAGCAATCTAGCAACATTGCATCCGCATGAAGAAGGTTGGTGCTCATGAATGTGATGCCGCCTTTGCATTGACCTTTTTCCCAACAGGTTTAGTGAACATTTATTTACCAGTTCTACTTTATTTCTTACATCATTTTCTTGTTAAACTTTGTTGAAAAGGGGTTACTGAGACGTTAAACCTTTGTGGACCACTGATCTATGTCGCGAAGAACAGACATTTTATCTCGGACTCGTTACTTAAATCTAATTTTTCTTGTGCAAAAAGTATGCTGTAATTCAAACCCGGATCTGGTCGGCGATTTTACGAATCTGGGGTTCAAATCCCATATCCAGCATTGTGTCGGCTTCATCTAATACGAAGAAGGTGCATCGTCTCAAATCCACCTCGCCCTGCTTGACGAAATCAAGTAGTCTTCCTGGAGTAGCGATTAAAATATCGCAACCTGCGCGAAGATCAGCAGATGCTCGCTTGATGCATCCTTTCCACAAAAAAACGCACATCAACAATCGTGGGGATTATGTGATTACTTCCGGTAAGCTGGTCGTACACGAATCGCCATAGCAAGCTTGAAAGGATATGGACGGAACACAGTCACTTTTTTCAACTGTAGCATCGAAAGATTACTTTTTTATTGACAATACCAGAAGAACCCGTGGTAAACAGAAGTTTTAGGACGAATTGAAAGAAGTCATGAGAGACCATTACATAAAGATCAAACAATGATGATTTTCGACATGGGTTTTTGGCTTTGCGAAACGAGCGTCATATATCAAATACAAAAATGTGTGTACAGATGCTGGTTGTAACAACTCCCCAGACAGAAGATAACCAGTGCTTACCATCTGCAATGGCTTCATATTGGGCTGTTCTGCTGGATCCACCATAAAAACAACCAATTTTTAATGCTCCATCATTCAAACTAAAAGCCACCTTCCTGTTTTGTTTCGCCAATTCACGCGTCGGACAAAGAACCACAACCTACATAAACCATAATTGGAGTGATGAAGACTTGAGTTTTTGGAACAACCAGACCTCGCCTGAAACGTGTGAGAATTGTTCCGCTTTCGAAACGAGCGACCGGTCTACTCAGCCTACTTTGTGACACAGACTACTCGCTACTTCAATACATGTGATGTATGAGCAGTTGATCATTGATTTTAATACAGCAAAAAACGCTTCCAACCGCATACTGCGTTCGAAATTAATATACCACAAGTCTTTGCCATTATGTGTGAACGATATTTAATCCAAAGCACTAGTACTGTTCTTTGTAACGGATTTTTGAAATGGAAAAGCTGGGTTAGTATCAAGAGCAACCTCCCAGGACTGGCTGCTGCAAAACTAATTTTATGTTGCTAGATACATCGTATGTGCTGCGGATTGGTCCATCAATAAATGTAACAGTACAACCCTGAAATTTACTGCTCTTTTACCCAAAGTGTGTGTTGTGATCATAGCAACATTGGTACAGAGTTGGTGTTGATTCCAACTCGTGTGCAGTGCAACGTCACAATTTTAAGCTAATGACCGTCGGTAGCTTTGCTGCAGGAGCTGTTTTTTCGTCATAGACTGATACGTTTTTGAAATGACCGAAAAAAATTAAAGTCATTTCGGTCAGAATGTTTGAAAATATAGGCTAAAAAACGCGGTTATGGTGAGTTGTGAGACATATGACGGAAATGTCTCAGCAAAAAATGACCGAAATGTTTCAGCGAAAAAAAAACAGTGCAGGAGTACCAAGGAAAAAACAACTGATGCTTGGTAAACGCGAAAAAGTGAAGCTTGCTGACTTTACTGCGCAACTTTCGCATGACAGTCTTATGGCTACAGAAGTCGACGTCTGAAGTTCATGAAATCATACAACGTTTTTACATTTCTGAAATAATTTCCGTTGCAGGCGCCTGCAACATGTTCCTACAAACAAACAGCTCTTGTTCACCGCACACCGTTAGCATTTGCCCGGATACTATGCAGTGCAAACGTCAGATACTGATATTTTAAAGTTAAACTTACGGGGCGTTATCACAAAACACCCACAGTACGTTGCAAAGCGTATACTGCGTCCACGCCAACCAGTATGACAATGGCACTCATCATCACAAAATCAATGAGTTACCTACCACAGGACTAGGTAGTTCATGCTGAAATCTGGGCTGTTCTTTTGCATGAAGTACGGCTGGCAGCATGAACTGTAAACCAGAAATATTAATAAACAGACGTGGTAAAATGACATAATGCTATCCAATTCACCGCATCAATACTTTTAGTTCCTTTTACTAAGGACATGTGCTCCCTACAATACGAAGAAGCACACGTACAAACAATGCGAGAGGCGGAGACAGAAACGGTTAATTATGAAATATTTATGTAATTCAGGACCACATTATCAACAGGCTAAGTGGCACAGTTGGTTGAGCATGCGCTACCAAGGCTGGCAGTTCGATCTTGGTTCGATTCCCGGTCTGATCACACCACTGACTTCGCAAGGGAGCGACTCACGCGAGGTGCTGCTATTGACTCGCCATCAGTCGAAGGCAGCCACGTGGCCCACGGCAATGCGTCTCGTGATGGAGCACAATCCCTTTTGGAGTCAGTTTCATGCCGTTATGTTAAATAACACCGAAATGAATACGTACGGACAATGTTTTTCCAGAACCGGTCTGAGCGATTCCAACCAAATTTCGACCAGAGAGGGTGACAGGTAACCCCACGGACTGAATCGGAGTTGGTGATGTTATGTCAAGGCGGCGTAGCTTCTTAGAAATTTGATCTGCACAAGGGTTGACAATGAAAATATTTGCGGTGTACTTCTCCACACCGGTGTTTCATACTGTAAGACAGTGGTTCCCAACCAGGGGTGCCGCAGCACCCTGGGGTACCATTTATGATACTGCGTTCCTCATATCATCAAAATAGTATTTCGAAAATGTCACCAACCCTTAAAGCAAATTGCTATGGGTTCGCTACTGGGTGCCGCAAATTATATTTGTCTTCTGTAGGGTGCCGCAAGCCTAAATTGCTGTAAGGATTACAAAAAAACGATGTTTCTTTAAGGCAGTTTTGGCAGTTTTTTTAATTATCGAAATCGTGAAACGCAGTGGAAATTATAAACCTTCCGCAAAATACATTTGGTAGCAACTTGAAAGTATGTAAGACTTTTTAAACCTTTTTCTTTCACCAACAAATCTGAGGTATATATGCACACTGAAGCATTGATTACATTCACATTGATTTTTGTGTCAAAATAACTGTGTTACATTGTTACAAATTTCCAACACTTTCTTCACTGAGAGTTGCCATGTTTTCCCATGACAAAAAATACCGACAAGCAGAGAATATGAAAACAGCCGTAAGCAAGTAACAAGTAATTCCGAAACGAAAAGGTCATTAAATTAGGGAAGCTTTAACAAAAATAACAAGGTGAATTCGAAAGTGACCTCTGAAACAAAATTACTAAAAATGTAACGAATGTGACTATTGCATTCTCTTGCTTAAAACACAGTTTGCATAGATCGCATTGAATTTCTATCTAAATTTTCATATAATTCGATCACTTAATCTTTTGGCGGTCGACGAAAATTGTTGATGCGCGCATAAGCTTTCTTGTGTCCGTTTTCGAATAAAATGATTGAAAAAGTTACATTTATAGAGTAACTGTGACGAAACTTATTTTTTTTACGCAAAACTGCTAACCATTGCCAACATTTAGAGGGAAGAGCGCACGCCAAAAAATTCAATTCCATCAAGGAGAGTTGGTGCAGCTAGAGCACTGGTTGTTGTATAAACAGCTAAAAAACACTAGCCATGTTATCTGACTGCTGTTTAATTGATTTTGAACTTGTTTCTCCACATTACACATTTCTGCGGATATATCTGAAGCAAAACTATCACGCCTAAGCTAAAAATACCCAAAGGTTTGTCAAAAAGATTTTAGTTAGGAGTAAACACTACCTGGCAACTGAACTTCATGGAAGCTCAAAATTGGACGATGGATTTCTTCACTGAAAACGCGCATGTTGTTCGTGCTCAGATGGTGGTCGATTTCTTTCTGCACGATTACATTTACTTTGTTATAGGGCATAAATTACTTCACTTACCAAGCACCCAAGATGTAATACCCTAATTGGCATGACTACAGATAAAAGTTGATCAAATGCAGCAGAGACCGGTTAGAAAAACATTGCTCCTGCTAATTACAGTACATATGCAAAATTCGTAAGTATCTCAAGATTTCCGCAAAATTTTGAATTGTTTACTTCTGCAATTATCTGGCCTTATGCTTTGGAAGCATACATGCATTACAAAACAGTCCAAAGCATAACTGAATGCTCAACAAAAATACGTTATTTTGTATACAGTGCACTATTACTTGCAGTATTCTGTAAAGAAGAGAAGGCAACAATGATCGGAATGCGTAAATATATTTACAGTCTTGCAACACCATTGCATATGTACAGCAGATTTATAAGTTAACTTGTTGCTTCACACCTGAAGAAATAAAAACTTGATCCAGAGGCATTCAAACATCGTGAGGTATACAAGTAGTTTTTTTGGTTAGCATGCATCTGCAACTAACTAGTAGCATTGTTGCAATTTAAAATGCTGGATATTGCAGACAGGATACTCTTTCAGTTCAGTGGTGTGAAACTCACGTCTCGTTTGTGATTTTTTGGCCATTGGGACAAGATTTTAAGGTAGAAAATTTGAATAAGGTTGATCAGGCAAGGTCACATCTAGCAAAAGTTTCACGACACAAGTATGCGATACGAGATTTGTTTTTGCAACATTTGGATCACAATATTCAAGTTGACTAAAAAATGTTTAATCTCGTACAGACAAACGTATATTAACAATAGAGTAGAGAAATGTAGTTTGTAATTTTAACATGAAATATGGCAATGAGCCAATAAATATTTTGTGGATCGATACAAAAACTATTTTGGACATCTACTTAAAAGAAGTTTTAGTGGCATAATGACAGAAATCCCAATATTCAAAGTGGTAAATCACAACATTCTCATGTTATTTCACTGTCATGGCCATCGATTACTACGTTTTTCTTTTTTATCAACATACTCACTGGCATAGGCGCCGAGTATGGGAGTGCGTCGCACGCTTTCAACAATTCTTTGCTAGCATCTACCTAAAATCGTTTAAAACATTTGCTACAATATGCAACTTCTGGATGTTAAATATGGAACAACTTGAGACTTTTATACAGAACAACGTATATGTTAAATTAAGGTATGGATTTAAAAAACAATTACCATCTACGAAAAGTGTAACCAGCGCACAATCTGCAAAATGCTCATTTTGCTGGGAAACATCAACTTGCGAGTTGTAATTAATTTTAATACTGAAGTTCAAGCAAACTCTTATTTAACATTAGAACTAAATTATCTTTACGTCGAAGTGTCATATGGGTTCCTACGCCATTTTGAATACAAATTTCCAGGCTTTTTCAAGACCTTTTCAGACTTAACTTTCCGAATGACTTGCCAAGGTCAAATACAGGCACTATAATATTTCACACGATAAAAGTAAAAGTATATCAATCTTGAATAAAATATTATGAAAACGTATGTCAGGAGATCAACTCTGGAAAATTATTTCTTTTTTCATACTAACAGACCAAAAAAACAATTTTTCCAGGCTGGAAAATGACAAAAACTTTTCCAGACTCCGCAGTAACGTTGCATACGCTATACAAGAAACAACATCACCTGTGGTCTGTTCACAGTATCAGGATGTGGTGTGTACAAATCTTTTTTGAATGGTTTTGAAAGGATTGATTTAAAGTCTGGATCAACCTCAAAGTCCAAGAAGTCCAACATATCTTGCTTTGTAACGTCTTTACCAAACGAAAAATAGTCAGTTTCAAATGACTTCTGCGGCTGAGATTGACCTTTTCGACTTTGCAAAAATGAAGCATTTCTTACTCTTCTGGAATGACCCTCTGAATTATGGTTTGTGAAAAGGTCGCTGATGAAAAAAAAACAAAATGTAAGTAAAACTTTCACTGATAGTAGTTTCGGTTAAAATCCCGCTTTGTAATATGTTTTAGCAACACAATAACTTGCCAGGCAATTGTGCTAGAGAGCTGTTTAAACCCTCAAAAGACTCGACAAGTCTTTGAGTCAGCATGGAAAAAAAATTTTGGTTTTGCTTTTTTGGGAGTGGTGTCATAAGTGGGGTAGGTTTTTGGCCATTTTTACTCAGATTACCTGGCCCTGGGCCCAAACCTCTAGATTAGGGGTCTCCAAACTTTTTTGTCCGGGGACCACACAAGCTATTACACAACAGTCCGAGGGCCAGAAATCGTATGTAATGTCTTTGTTACAGGATATGTTACATTCTGACAAACAAGTTTTTTGTACTTTTATTCCTTTTTAATTATTGACAAAATATCTCTGCGGGTCAGATGACATGGTTTCACAGGCCGGATTTAGCCCGTGGGCCATAGTTTGGACTTTGGAGACCTCTGCTCTAGATGGAAGTATTTCACTCAAGTTTTTATTAGAAACTAGGTTAGAATGCGAGTCTTTTGAGCCTTTGATTGACTTTCTAGGGTTCCAGGTTCAAAAGTTATGGCCTAAAAACAACAAAATAATTAATTAATACCACAATTAGACAATTAATTATTTGTTGTTTTTATGCCTAACATCATTTTTTTAGAGTGCAGTCATATTTTCTAATGCTTTCAAAAGTATGTGAGGGCCCAAGAAAAACTTGCCTAAAGCTCAGAAGTAGTGGTATGCTCACAATCCTCTGACATTTTGTTGAAAAATGACCCCTTTATTTTTGTGATGCTATAGCTGAATCTTTGCTTGAACATATTTGAACTCCTCATGCTGTTTTCGTTTTCCATTTCAATGAGAAATACAGCAATATTAACATTGAGTGAATATCATTTAACATCAAATAAATTTGCTCAAGTAAAACTTTTAGTGCAATGATGAAGATCAAGTTTATGTCTAGGCTACACTTTGCAGTAGTTATACTACGCTTTAATCATGACACATTTTTATACTACATAAATTCAGTTACTTTGATTGAAGAAAATGAAAAGCATTTTAATTAGTTAAGAAATGAACTAGACAAGTCAATGGAAAAACATCTGAGACCTGCTGCAGTTGCAGAGCCAAAAATTGTTTGGGAGGGGCTAGTCAATCACAGCTTCAGTCACTGACATCTTTCCAACAGATGGAAATTAATACAACGCACTAGTAAAAATCTTTTGTCTGTTTAGGGGGGGAGGAAAGTCTGTTTAGGGGGGGGCATGGCCTCTTCGGCCTTATTCTAGCTGCGCCACTGACCTACTGTCTGAAGCGTTTTTTGGTGACCAGTTATTGCCATAATCCATTTGATCACAGTGAAGGTCCGATCAGTTTAACATGCTTGATGCCAGGTGACATGATTTCATATTATTTGCTCTCATACATACAGGGGAGCAAACAATACATTATAACATCATTACAAAATGGTTGTTTTTAGGTGCTAGCAATAGTCATTACTTCTACATACAACTTTTATTAAATGAAATCAAATCTTTGGACTCCTTTTTTGACAGCCGGGGTATGATCTAATCGTACTTTGATTTCAGCCTAAAAGCAGCAGTTGTCAGCTGTCTTATCAATGCCATAGCTCCTCTGCCGATTGCGCTAGAGAGCTATCCAAACCTTCAAATGGATCGGCCAGTCTTCTAGTCTGCACTAAAAAAAAATTTTCTTGTTGGGGGTTGCGAATTTTTTGTGAGTGACGTCATAAGTGAAGTAGTTTTTGGGCCATTTTGGCTCATGTTGCCTGGCCTAGGCCCCAACCACTAGGTCAAAGTATTTCACTGGAAACTAGGCTCGAGTTCGAGTTTTTTGAGCCTTTGATCGACTTTCTAACGTTTCTGGTTCAAAAGTTATGATATAAAATAAACAAATTAATTAATTATCTAATTAACTAATTAATCAAGTATTTTTATTACTTTAGATCATAACTTTTGCACCCGAAACCCCAGCAGGTCATCCAAAGTATAAAACACTCAGATTGTAGCCTAGTTGCCAATAAAAACATCAGCGAAACACTACCATCTAGTGGTTTGGGCCCAGGGCCAGGTGAAATGGGCCAAGGTGGCCTAAAAGTCCTACATCTATGACATCACTCACAAAAAATCCGCACCCCCAACCAAAAAAATTTTTTCAACTGCAAACTACAAGACTTGCCTAGTCTGTAGCGCTAACTAGACCGGAGAAATTCCTGCGCAAAGCCACGTGCGATCCAGCTGTTTTTGGCAAACCGCTTGAATTAACCCGGCTGAATGGTGTTAACACTTTGAGAGCCGGGTTAATTCAAGCGGTTCGCAAAAAGCAGCTGTTTCGAACGTGGCTTTGCGGATGAATATCTCCGCTCCTGTTCGC
>JGI24158J21664_10003609_pt1 | contig 19520 bp, 14 predicted proteins | sample Ectturendosymbi3_FD_21664 | JGI IMG/M metagenome (IMG submission 21664) | reverse complement strand
CTAATTTTTGTAATGAATGCTGCACTGATGACGAGTCAGTGGCAGCACTGCGCGTGAACCTTTTCCTTGCACCGATCCATTGACGCTGAGCACGAGGCTGGACTGGCTGCAAGTGCCATTATGTTTCAACTTTTCGGTGTGACTGTGGCCCGACCAGGAATCAAACGTGCGCTACCACCTATGGTGGCGCGTCCTCAACCAACTGTACCACTTAGCCGGCATTGCGTAATAACTGCAATGTTAAGCAATATTCAAATTTATAAATGCATTTTAGCTACTTTTATTCGATCGCTCCAGCCAATAACCAAGTCTTGATCCGCCATTGATACAAAACCACTTTGTGCGAAAAGTTTAATCATAGCGGGCGTTAGAATTGCGGAGCAATGATAGGTTTTCAAGACAAACGGCCTGAGTCCCTCCCCAGGAAAAAGCCTTTCCGTGCGCTTATGTCTGGAACCCTTATGGCGCATTAAATTGCTTTATTTAAAGAAAAATGGTCGTGTTAGCCCAAGATGACGTTTTCACCCGTTTATTCTAAACATAATTCCAGCAACAGTGTTATTTGCCCAAGGTGTTTGTTGACACTTTCACGGGTGTGTTGAGGAAAATGTCACAATGACGTGCTGATCATATCAGGCGCCGAATGCGCCCAAGTACACTGTATGGAAGTAAGAAATATCCAGGTCGCGTTACCGGTGACAACGGCGCTACGCCCATTCGAGTTGGCCACCCACACAAGGCTTACCTCGTCGCCAAGTCATGTGCGTTAGCAAGTAAACGTATGTCGTTGCTGTGGATCGAGTATCAATGCCGTAGTGTCCCGTGACCAAAGTCCGCTATTAATAGTTTGCTTACGCAAAACGGCGCCGGTCATTCAAAACGTCGTCGCTGAGATTGCGGTGCGAATGTGGAATGCCTAAATCAATTGAAAGACGTTTTATGCAACGGAAACTGTATCCACGTTTGAAAAACGTGCTCCGGTGGCGGTCAACACGCTAAGAACTTTGGGATTTCCCTAATGTTCTATATAAAAGCAAAGGAAGTGTTAAATCTATAGGTGTATTTTGTTTGACATTACTGAATGGCGTAGCACAAGTAACTGGAGGCGACCGAAAAATATTTGACGATGTATAAACTTAATTTAGTCATAATCATAAAAGTATCAACGTTCTGGCACCACGTGCCTGTACAAATGTAGACGTATTCTAAAATAGAAAATTGAGCTTCAGAGCAAACGTTCGACTTGCGGTACTGTTCAGAATCCTGCATTCCGCAACAGGCGTCAAGAGCGCGTGTTGGTCTTGTGGAAACGTTCGGCGTACAAATATGACCCTTGCCATGAACTGTTAACTTGGCACAAATGCGTTGCGTCANCGCTTTGCGTATCAATGAATGCGGCTGTCATTGCGTGCTGTACGCCAATACCTNNCCCAAACGTCGTTACAAGCCGTATTCTTCGACAGCGTATAACTCCTATTCATTTCCTTTCAGTGTGGACTAGAGCGCTTCAACGCCGTATGTATTCTTGGTTTCAATTCTCCACAATGGTTTTTCGCGAATATCGGTGCAATTATGGCGGGGTAAGCTCTCTCATGTTTCTGTACCGTCTTTGTGATATGGTTTTGTCATTCATTCATTCTAGCATTTCAAATATTGTTTTTCTGACATGTTGAGAGAACCAAGTGGCATAGTTCTAAAAGGGAAATACTTCAATTGAATGGGTCGCTATAGTTTATGGATAGCGTCGCTGCCGGTTTAGGAATTTGCGTGGGCGCTGTGCACGCCCACCCTAAAGATTTTTCCTATTCAGTAAGAGACAAACGTCGGCGTTGGATCGCATCGCTATCACATTTTTCCAATGCTACTGTTGTGCGTTCCGCTTTAGCTAAGAAAGTTATACTTATATANAGAAACCAGCACGGAANTAAAGTTGTCCTGAGCTTTCGACGTGTGTTGCTTGTTTTCAAATACCCTCTAATATAAGAGTTTATGGTACGTCACTTGCCCAAACATGTAACAACCCCAATGTACGCAACGACCTATGCTGTGCCGCGTGCTTGATGAAACAGGCGTGCCCAAGTGTCTGCTTAATTGACATTTTATAATGTCGCGCCAAATATTATTGGCAGGAAGGGGGCGAGCGCACCATTTCCTTCTGTCGCCTGACGCATCAAAACCCTTTATTATCGATGATGAAACACTTGATTCAACCCTTTTTGTCCGTCTTGTTTCCTTTGGCCAGCAAGTGGGGAAGTTATCTGCACCAACCGCCGCAGATGATTGACGTAACTGGGGTGCTTGTATAAGCACGAATTTAAAATCACTGTCTATGGAAAGAAATCCTTTTTCACTAAAGAATCGGACACTTTAAGATCTTACAGAGTGTATATTTCGCCTACGATGTAGGCATCATCAGCTCTTATTCAAATAGAATCGAAATGTAAAATCGTTTTACGTTGGTTTCCGTGAAGCTGTCGGATCTATTTTAACTTGTTTTTTGTCGCAGGTTTCTACCTTGCGCTTTAGACAGCAATATATACTATGTTTTGATGCTCCCAGCCAACTCGTTATAATTTCGTATACTTTTGCACTCTATACATCTTGGAATATGACACGTTCATCATCACCGTGTACAAAAACGACACTTATTTTTGCTTGACTGTATATGAAGTTTTCACTCTGTTTTTTCTGCTTGTAACATTTAGCAGCACTTGTAATGTAAAATCTTTGAAAAAATACTAGCTGAAACTATTTTCTTTACTAAATATGCTGTTTCACAACCTTTTGCTTGCATTTTTTATTAACCGCTTATCAACAACTGCCTTTACAAAATCGTACAGACTATGTAGGTAGAAGTTGCTTTCTATTCTGCATTCAGAAATCTAGGTTATAAGCAAATGGGTATACAGTCTACAAACCAAATACTGTATTTTTGTTTCACGAAAAAAGAGGTGTTTAATTGAGATGTTTAGGCTAAACATATTCCAGGTGCATATTAAGCATAGGCGTAGCCAGGGAGGCAATGGGGCCATGCCCCCCCAAATTTTTAAAACATTTAGTAGTCTTGTGGTTTGAGGGGCGTTTTTCCAAAGAAAATAGTGTTATTCGCCAAAAATCAAACATTTTAGCCTCCCCCAAAATTTTTGCCTCCCCCCCAAATTCCTGGCCTGGCTACGCCACTGATATTAAGGCAGTGCCCGTCATGTTGTACCAAGATAAGAGTTGTTATCTGAAATGGCGGAGTAAGCTAAACGTTTCTGGCAAACCTAGGTTTATTTCACACAATTTCCGTGTACAAATACTTTGGCATTTAGTTAGGTGCATAAGTACCGTTTTTACTCTTAGCAAAAATCTCACTAAGATGGTTTCTCGTAATGCCTGGAGGATTCGGTCTTCCCCGCGCATTTTCTTAGCTTCAAGAAGTTTTGACTTTCATTTATAACCACCACTGTTATCGCGACGTGCAATAAGGCCGCTACGATACATAAGTGAAACTCCGAGAGAACTAGGCCTAGTGGCCTGCATCAACGGCTGATTGGAAATTCTACAGTTGGGTAGCGCTTGTACTGCTAAAATATATACCTAATCCAACCGACTACTTGAATTGCTCAACAACAAAGGCTAATATGTGCATCTCAGGATTGAATTTACAGTACAAACCTCAATGTAGGGATGCCAATGCAACAAAAAGTCGAAGAACAAAAAACAGCATTTGTTTCAGCGCAACCTTATTGCGTCATTTGAATTGGCGATACACACGCAGTTCCCAGCTCCGCGTTGTTTCAGCCACAAATGGCCGACAAGGTTTTCAACTTCGCGTAACGTCACTGAGCACGGCGTAATGAAGTGGTATCAAGTTGCTTTTGTGCAGAGGTGTGGGTTGCGGAATTTACACCACAAACAAGGCTGAAGCGTGCTATCATGTGCTGGACAAGACGTTGGCCAACTTGGCTGTAGTGGAAGATGACCACCAGCTAAACAAAGTTCTACAGGTCGGTGCTGTTTGTCGCTGCTATACATAGCCTACAGACAAGTTGAGCAGAAAGAAAACACAGTGAATGTCAAATTGCAGCCGTTCACATCCAACCAGGTACACTTGCGACTGCCCACAATCAACACAGCCTTCGTTATGTTTCTATTCCGCAGCACACGGTCCATGGTTGCCCAGCGAGCCCTGCTTTCCTCACGTGGTTGTATAGCCACAGCCTCTGTACACTCGCTGTACTGTGTCATGCGGCGTTGACGTTTGTCTGCTTGCAGGTTATTTCGCGCTCGCTACAGCAGAGACCACCGTAACAGTACAAGGCCTCCTAGGAGGCCCTGAACATTCCCGACGTGAGCTTAGTATCTAACATGTCATTAGTGTTGGCTGTCGACGTTTTGTTTCGAGATGTCTAAAAGCAACGTTTTTGTGTGTCGTCAATGTGAAACTAGCTGTTGTATCATGCTGTTACAGTTCTCCTTCCTACGCAATGTAGGTAACTTTCACGTTATGTGAGTAAAGGCACCATCGCCATCTACGAAATTTAATGAGCATCCTTTGGCTTTTGGCGTTATCAATTGTGAGTATTCGAAAGCGCCAAACTCTATAAAATCGCTTCGAAAGCGCCAAACTTTAAAATCGCTTGTCGCTTAGGAATTTAAAAATATTTGGATGCGTTAACTCCGTGGTAGACTTTTCACTACAAATGGTCATCTTGGTTTGAATTTCGTATTCAAGTTTCACAATATCTGAACTCAATACTGAAGTTTCGCATTAATGAGCGATTGTCAGGGTGTTTAGACTTTAGGTCGTGACAAGTGTTGGTCCACACGTTCATTTGAGCCAGATCGGACTGAAGTTTTTCAAAGGTTGCGTAAATGTCGTAGACGCAACAATGGTCAGTGCCAAAGCAACCTGCGCATATGCAAATGAAATAAAGTTTTTCGCCTCTCTCACCATGTAATTAAACGACAGTAGTTGAAGATTTTGCAAAGCGTTATTTCGCTGTGGAGATAGCACCCCGTTTTTTGTGAAAATACTTTGGAATGCCCAGAATTGAGTATTTAGAATAATACGCGCACAATCAAAATCGGTTGTGGCCACTAGCGTACGGAGCGGGGCCACTGTGCCATGGCCCCCCTCAGACCCTAAAATAAAAAAATGTATAAGCAGTATTCGGCAGTGTATACTGTCAGTATTTGGCAGTGCATACCAAATGTTTAATTTTAGACGAATAACACTATTTTGTTTAGAAAAACGCCCGTCAAACCACAAAATGACTATATTTTCTAAAAGTTTGGGGGGGAATGGCCCCTTTGGCCACCCCCCTTGCCTACGACTATGCTTCGACCCACTCGGAAATTTTCTGCGTACGCCACTGGTTGTGGCGCACGGCGAAGTTGAGAATCACTGGTCTAAATCATATGATGCAAAAAATAGGTTAAAGTGTCACAAACCAGCTGATCCGCTTACTACCCTGCTTGAAGTTAACGCTTGAAGCAGTAGTTCTCAATCTGTTTTATGCCACGCACGCACTCCTGCAAAATTCTGTTATGTTCTCGCACCCACTGAAAACGTTTTAGCATTAGCAGCGTTTCTCAACGTAGGGCATGGCAATTTTTGAAGGACCTTTTCCATATTTAGCACAGTCATGAAATTAATCATGTTGGGACGTACAATTTTTTGAAAATAAATTTGGGGCATGACACAAAAAAGGGCTGGGAAACACGAATTTGAAGTAACAGTTATTTATTACTTCATTTTCGTGAAAGCTTTTCATCTCGGGCGGGTCGCGTGGGCAACGACCCTAGGAAAACTAGAAATACCTCACGGTCTACAACAACCTCAAATAGTTCTGGTTGCTCCATACCAAGACTCCCACCTTGAGATGTAGTCACTCCAACTGGTCCTTGGGCGACCTCTGGGCCGTTTTCCCGTTGGTGTAGCCAGCAGGACTTGCCTCGTCGATCTTTCGTGGGACATTCTGGATACGTGGCCAAACCAACGTAGCTTGGAATTCTGTTGTTTTTTGCTGCGACATTTCGATCATTTTTTGAGAGACATTTTGGTCGCTGAGACAATGCGGTCATTTGTCTCACAGTGTGCATTAAAACTCGCCGCAACAGTGTTCATTAGCCTGCATTTTCAGGCATTCTGACCAAAATGACATACTTTTTTTGGTCATTTCAAAAACCTTTCGGTCTTTGACCGAAAAATGACCGAAACAAAACAGGCTTGGATCTTTCGATGCTCGGAAGACGTGGCTTGACATTCAGGGCTTTACAAATTTCACGGCTATTCACTTCGTCCCGAAGAGTCACACCGTGAACTCATCGTAAACAGACCATCTCTGCCGCTTGCAAGTAATAATTGCTTTAGGGAAAAATTGAAAGATGTTCAATACAAATTTGTAGCGTTTGGAATGCTATCTCGCACCCCCTGGCTGAGAAACCCTGACTTAAAGCGTCTTATTGTGATGCGGGCCTCTGCATGACAGGACATTCAGCTGGAGACCGAACGCAACTTCCTACGCTGCTGTACACCATACGACGCCCGATTGTTTTTTCACCTAGCTTCCGCTTTTGTTTTGTGAAATGGAAACCACCAGTTTACTTTCAATCGAGCCACCTCAATTTTGGAGACAGAGCAAATTCTTTACCATGCACTTCGCTGTCGCGTGCACTTACGTGCCAATGGATTGTTTCAACCATTCACTAGGTCGTTTCTTCGTCGCTGCTGGTAGTGCGTCCTTATATTAGTTCTCCTGAGAACGCAACCCATTAGCCCGATTAACCGTGATTATCGCTTAATTTTGAGTCATTGATCTGATTTCAGCTGATAACCGCGTCGTAATTCGAAGAGATAAGTTCCTTGTACTTCATTGTGTAACAGGCGTGCACATTGAACTTCTGTTGGTGTGTATGCCATAAACTTTTACATGCATTTGTGTGGTTGCGCAGGTATGGGACCGACTGCCTGAATTAAAGGCAATCATTTTGCTTTGTGGCGAACCGCCCGCAGATAAAGAACGGATATATTCGGTGAGTGAATTGGGTTCCAGCGTTGACGAATCTGTCTCGTCAAATACGTAACCTACAGCCCTGACCTCGGTTCAACCCTGTTGTTTCTTGCACTGAGCTTTTGTGCATGACAGTGTAGTCAAAAATCGCGCTCTATGTTTAGAATTTCTGCTGGAAGCGGTGGTTTTCTTCCCTCTGCAACTGGCAGATACTTGACTGTTCGGTTACGAGAAAAAATCCTTAACTAGGGCGTTGCGGCGCCCTGGTGCGTCATGTTAAGATTGCAAGGTCGTCTCAAGCTTACATCCCTTTCACTGCCAAGATCTTAGGTGCTTAGGATTTTAGAAAAATCTGCTCAAACCCATTCGATGTACGTGCAGATGAGTCTGAAATAGGTTGAAAACATTGTGCCTTTCAACGTAGGTGTAACGAGAAATCAAATTTGGGGAGCTACAGCATTTTACCTACAACGTATGCTCATACCTAAAACGTAGATTTTCAAAAACGTTTACAATTAAATTTCTTTTAAGTAATGAAAAGAAGTATTTGATGCAATTTTCACCTCATTAAACCAGAAAAGAGTTAAAGTGACAAAACACTTTATTATAAAGGTACCTATTTCGATACAATTTTTTTTGAGGGTTTCAAATGATTTTTGCTCAAATCTAAAACAGTGTAGTTAGGGGGCTACATCCTCCTTGCATCCTTGCCTTCTACGCCTATATGCGTTTCAAAAATAACACCAGGTTTCGATGTGCTGTGTCACAAGAAGCAAGATTACGAATCGCATTAAATAACTATTGTGAATACTTTTTATATAGTGCGTCGTTTTATTTATGCATAGAATTACTTCCGCCGGGAGCTCGTACAATCTGGGAACCATTCGGCTACGAAGTTGGCAAAGCTGCTATCTTTCGTCCCCTAAATGCCACTACGCATAAGCAAGACAAACAATCACTGGGGTCCTGTAGCAATTTAGTTTCGCGAAACCTATTAAAGCAAATAATTTAGGACTTGTAAGGTTTATGTACTCGACAGTCAGTTGTCAATAGATGATTTGTGCATCAATCACATGTTTCCGCCATGGGCGTCTGAAGGGGTGGCAAGGCAGGGGGCCAAGACTTCCCTGGATATTGAAATTTGATGGTACTTTTTAGTAGAAAAATGTTTCGGAGTTGGTGAATTCAAATTTCACCACTATTCTCCCCTTCTGGAAGAATGTTTTGGGCCACGAACTAGAAAAATCCGCTATTGGGCTCCCCCCTGGAAAAAAATCCTCCCGATGCCCATGGTTCCTGGGCAATTTCGTGAAACATTTTTTGGCGTTTCTACTACTTTTTACCAATGAGAAGCATGTTCGTAGCAAACTCTAAATGTAAGAGATGGACAATGATTTGCGAAACAAGGTACCACCGGGTTTTATTAAAACTGTCCACAAATTGAGAAGTTCCGTGTAAAATTCATAATTTGTTGCGAATTTGTAACGGTGAAAAACTGTCCTCTCGCGATACCGCTTTTACAGAAGGTATAGCCATATAAAGTGTCTCTCGATCGTAATATTGTGCTGAGTTTTCGGGAATAACTGTACTTGGAAAGAATTAGACATTCATGTGAAAAAGATCAAGACGTACAAAAATTTCGATCCGTTTTTTGAAAACGTTTTTTGAAGTAAAATTCCAATGGAGTCCTTTGCCATTTACCTAATACTTCATGACTCAAACCTGAGTCTGCCACTGTTATAAATGTTTGAGCGGACATAACTGAAAAAAGCTTTTGGTGATTGTCCCACGTTTACAGCAGAGACGTCAGGGATTTGATATAAGCAAGACACATCGTTATTAAGGGCATGCGAAAAAGACCTTTTAATTGTATCGTGCGGGTTTTGCTGCAGCTTAGCGCCAGCGATGAAAAGTGGAAATGCCGCCCCGTACCCTGAATACTAATTCCTGTACGCCGTGCTTTTAAAGAACAGTTAAGCACTATATTATACGCCTAAGCTTAGTCGCCTGCTGTCATGGGACACATCCAATTTGCTTGTTGTGTCATCCTAAAGTGATACGTAGCAGCGCGCAAGTGATATGGAATGACAACTGTTGACCCGCGTTTTGAAGTCGAACACCCGCCACGCCTCCGCTTACAAATGGCCGCAGGAAATCATTGCTCTGCCGAATTCGGACATCGCGTGTACTTTATATTAGATCGTTGTGGTATCGTCATGTGAAATACAAGATACGGTTCAAAACCCTTTTTTGAGCTCGGTAGTTCGCCAAATGTGGGCAAGCCAGCTAAATCAGGATTATTTACGCTATAATCGCAATCATTTAAGAAAAACACTGGTTTTCGCGAAGTCCCCCAAACAATTCATGAGCTTTAAAAACACCTACTTCGCGCAGTAACGTATTGGTAATTCTGTAATACCTTGCGTCATATTTGATACCGCACGTCGTGATCAAAATTTATACCCTGTACTGGCAGCTACTGCGAGCATAGAGGTCTTTGGGTGCAAGAGCTAAAAGAGAAAAGCAATCAATATTGGTTCTCATTTCAGTTTCGAGTTCCTTGCAGATGGTTATTTTGCTATGCTTTTTTCTAGGAAGTAAGGCGTTCATTGTCTGCGGCTTGTTGCGGCAACACGGGATTTTTTCCCGGCTGTGTGATGTCACAATTTTGACAACCGTTCGTTGTCCGGTCAACACTGTTTTGTTTTTGCGTTGCTACTGCTCCCGGATTCTCGACGGCGAATCTAAAAAAAAACGGAGCCTCCAGCCGCCTCTTTAATTTCTTCCTTTCATGGCACAACGCTTTTGCATGTTGCTGACAGGCGTGAGTCAAAAGCACAAGCGTTGAACAGGTGTCAAGCTTCCTTCGTAAACCTCTGAGTTGTCCAAATTTAAGGTTGCGCCGGACATGATAGTGGAACGCCAAACAGACTCATTCTTTTATGAAAAGGAATTAAAGAATACCAAAACTTTGTTTCGTGACTTTTACAACCTGCTTTGCACTATCACATGCTTTCGGGTTTTGTTTTTGTGTTTGTTACAACGTATACCATGTTACCGCCTAAGATATAAAGACTACAGCGCTGACCACAGCGCCCTTGTTTGGTGGTCTTCTTAAATTTTTTTGTTTGAAAAAGGTATTGCCCTAGTGTGCTTCAAATTTTCATGTTCAATGAGTGACAACGCACTACTTGCAGTCGTAACTTTTTTAAAGTAGTGTAGTATTTTCGTCTGTTGGTGTGTGCATTTTTGTCTGCAAACGTTCATCACAATTGCAGTAATAGTGGTATTTCCCCTTTTGTTAACCCACTGTGATGGTTGCTTGGCCCCATTTTATCCTCTCTGCGAGATTTTTACTCAATGAACATGGTCGGAGCCAAAGGGGTGATAGAGGGCCTCTCCCCTCCAAAAATGATTTTTACCCCCAAGTACCTCCAAAATGCTTGGTTGTCACCAAGAAAATTTCTACTTACCTTTGTTTTAGTGATATTATTGACTCCCCAGCAACTCCACGAATGAAAAACTGTCTCCGCCGCTGTTCGCGGCATTGCCGGTACTCCCCACAAATATTTTCAGCGTCTTTGTGATGGCCACTGCGCTGATGTTGTGGCGGACTAGTGAGCGATCCTCAGTTTTCACAAGTATTTGTGGCCGTCTCAGTGGGAGGCATTCATCAAGACAGGATCAGACGTTTCCGACACGACCGTCCGTGCGCGCGTTGAAGCACAGCGCGCGAACGAATGCTGCCAAGTGGTCTTCACCTCGGGAACGGCCGGCAATCCCAAAGGCGTACTGCTTAGTCACGACAACGTAAGTACTGAAAGTGATAACCACATGAAAGAGTGCTTCTTTAAGACGTTTGGACAGTATTCTGCGGCCCTTGAAGAGGCTCACCGCATAAACAATCGAGATTCTTCTTTGTCCTTATGGCCAATGCTGGACTCGCATGCGTCGTACTATCTGATCCGAATATGTAGCCTTCGCAAAAAGGCGGGTGAAAATTTACGTAAACGCGTGTAACCGTCGTTCACGTGTCGCTGGCTTAGAAACATCTGAAAACGCTGCTTAAGCTAACAAACTTACCTTGGAATTACGATATGGAGCGAACGGCTTTTTCTGTTAAACTTGAATGAAACAGTCTGATATTCAGTCAACGCCAATTTAGTTCTCAAAACCGGAAATGTCAAAATCCACCGTTTCTAGTAGACAGGCAGCACGAAATCAATCGATAACCACCGGTTTGAAGTGTACCATTGTTCTTATGACAGGGGAATCACGTTGGTGGTAAACATGGTCGGTGCGGCGCAAAACAAACACCCGCTTGTCGTCACCATATCGCAACGGTACGTGACCAAGCAAAATATTAGCAATAATTTTTGGCGATGCCAAGACGCTGACTATCGCAGGATATAAGATATTTCACGTCATGACAAGGGTGCTCCACTTTATTGTTGTCGCGTTTCCCGGATCGCCCACAATGCTGTAAGCTACCAATTAGTCTCGTTGCGAAGCCGGCTGGAGCGTGCGAAACAACGATGACGTCATTTAAATTGTGCTGTCATCGCGCAACGTCACGTGGCCAGCCCACCCAAACGGTGCCTGGGGACGTCTTCCAAAGATACTAGGCAATGTTTTGCCTAGCAGCCGTAGTAAACGCCGCCATGTGATATCAGCCATCCATCACCGCTATAAATGTGGTCTTGCCCTGTCTTGTCTGTTCGATATGCTTTGTCCTTCGCTTTCCGGTTCTGGCTACTTTCGGCCATTCGAGCGTGATGTTATTCTCAGAACCTATGAATACTTCGTTGGAAGTTTGGTGCATGGCCGGGTGCCTCTGGGGAACTTGGGAGAAACGAGCTGCTTATTTTGAAGCAGAGCAAGCACATCTTTCGAGAGCTCAGTACATAATACAATGCACTTGGTCCAATGCAAATTTTCTCGAAGTTTTTTTTCATACTGGCAGTATGACACGCACTCGTCATTTCAATACAAAAGGTATTTCTCCTTTGCAATGCCAGCTGCACCAATGCATGTGCTTGTGATGAATATAAGTACAGGAAACAAACAACGTTTGTAGTTTTTCGCGTATTAGGAGGTATATTGTCAAGTTGTGATGAAATGTTTATTTTGGAATGCAGTTCATCTAGCGTAGATTAGTAACCCATTTTTTAAATAATGTTTTTGCTAAAAAAATTTTAAAGAATAGCTGTTTTTTTATGCTTTCAAAAACGAATGAAAACTCGCTTGAAACCACCAGAAAACTCACTTGAAACAAACTGATCACGTTTACTTCCTAAAAACACTGATGTGCCTTAACTAAAATTGCATTTTGGTTAGCCATACTTGAGGGCGTAATTCGACCGCCGCTAAAATCAAATTCATGCGTGAGAATAGAAAATTTCCTAAAGGCGCTACAGCACATGCTGGTTGAACCAGACGTTATCTTGAAGACGCGGGAAGAGCGATTCGAGAAGAAATCCGATTGTTGTTGCTTTGCGAAATTTTTTTTCGTTTTTTAAAAACAATATCTTGTTTTTTTGTTGTTGTTTTTAAGGCGTTGAAACAAGCCATGTAGCTACAGCTTTTTACATAGGTGTTGCAGCGTAGTTTAAACTTTCCAAATGCGCTAATTGTTTGCTCTCGATGTCTACCTCATGCACCATACAAGGTCGTTTGCTATTCCGCGTTCCGCCTTCCGTGGTCATAGCGAAGAGCAGCAGTTTGTCTGCCTGTGAGTAACGTGAGGAGGCTCATTACAGCATTTACATGCGCGCGATTGTTTGTTTTCCGGCGTCGTTGTGTTTTGATCGGCGGGCAGCGAAGCGTGAAAAAAGGTTAATTCGTCTTGAACCGCTTTGTTATCGGCAGTTGTATTTCCGAGTGAGTCACCCTTTCCGCATAGGAAAAGGATTTAAAATTGATATTGCGAACAAGCTGTCAGTGGGATCAGTGTCAACTCCGGTTTGGTATCACGTTAACACGTCCGTAACAAGGGGTGTGTTTCAGGGTCAAGAAATTTTTGGAATCGCTGCATAATTGACAAGCTGCTTACCAGCGATTAAGTTCAACCGACTCCCGCCGGGAACAACGTCGCGTGTCGTGCTTCTAAGGCTTGCGACATCTGTCAGCAAACTGCTATCGATCAGCAACCAAGTTTTGCATCTGGCTGCCTGTAAACGCGCAAAGACGTTGTTTACAGGCTTCGGTTTTTCTTGGACTGATATAAATTGACGTGTGTTATGGACATGCGGCTTGTTTCAAATGGCAAATGATAACGATAAAAAATTGACAATAAAAACAATTTTGATGATAAATACGTGCTATCTGTAAACTGCAATATCGTTGTAAATTTCTCAAGAAGTTTTTTACCACAGACGGTAGACAAGCTGATAAAATTTGTTACCGTGAAGATTATAGTAAGAAAAATGCTTTAACGGTTCTTGGCAAGGTTTTCTAAAAAAACGGTTGCTTTATATGTTGTGAAAATGCACTTATTCAGTAAGAATGTCTTGTATTTTATGCACAACTCTGAAAAATTAGTTTGGGACAATTTTTTGAAATCGACCGATGTATCCTGATCCACTATCTCGTGCAACTCACATACTGTACAAGAAACTGTCGAGTATTTTGTGGTTTCCCAGCTAGCCTCCACTGCCCGTCGCGTAGTTGCATGGACGAAGAGCCATCGCGAAGTCCTGCTCTCTTACTTGCCTCTCTCGCACATTGCCGCTCAGATGTGTGACATATGGACAAGCATTATCGCTGGAAACACCGTGTATTTCGCGCATTCCGACGTCTTGAAGGTACGTGGAGTTCGTGCGAGCGCGTACCGAGTTAGATGGCGCACGGGGCGAGAAACAAGTTTTTCATCCCCGTGTTCGAACCTAAGGTCTTTCGAGAGCAAATGTATCGTTTTGAAGAAAGTACTTGCAACATTGTTGGTACTTTTCGGCACCTCCCAGTGAATCGTCGCCCGGGACATTGTGCCCCTCTCGTTACGCCCCTGAGTATGTGCCATGCCTTCTCTAGCGTCTTGACTTCGATTCCGTCCGAAATTAGACGCGTGCTTATTTTGACATTTCTACTTTTCTCAACTTTTATTCAAACTATTTTTTGTTGTTGCAGCGTTTGACAAAGTTTGACATCGTTTTTTTGTTATGTACAAACCCTTCGTTTTTGTTACTGTTGAAATCCTAGCTGTGTAAAACACAGCCCAGCAGACTGGCATTTGCCTTTCACGAAACTTTTGGTCGATGATCTTGCACTAATTAACGCTTTCAACAATTTTTGAACGCAAAAGTCAACATTTGCGCTAGAACCACGTTAACTAGTGGACGTTTAATTTTGTATGTACTGAAAGCTTGATACTACGGTGATGAAATCCCGGTATTGTCTACAACAGTGGTTCTCAAGCGGGTGCCACTTGGCTCACTAAGGGAGAAATTTTTATTTCCTGGGAGGAAATTTTTCCAGGGAGGAATTGGAGAGGAAAAGCTGCAGATGAAAAAGCCTTTCACGTTTTTATTATTCGCTTATTTAACACACAAAACTGCACAACGAGGTTGGTATAGATGGGAATGTCTACAGCACCCATGGAAAAGCTGCTTCAACTGGAGAGACTGACATTATAAAATAGCTTGTTTGGTTCATAAACATCTGTTGCTTCTTCACAGTAGGTACTGTGGAAATTTTGCAATTATGTTTGTGATTTTTGTTGGGAAGGAATTGACAGTATTTGGGTTTGTAAGGGGGGAATATGAAAAAAGCTTTAAGAACCGCTGGTCTAGAAGATAATAACGACATCAATAACCCCTACCGACAGATTTTAGTTAACTCAGTGATTTGATAACCGGAAAAATATCATCAGAAAACTTTTGACCAGAAATCAACAATGTCTGCAAAGGGTAGTTAATCCGTACGTGTCGCTATTGGTGAGAGAGGGCCGCTGCTGGTTTCGCTTCCGATTTCCGCTTGAGCGGCCGAATTTTGCGCCTCTTCATCTCCGTGTGCGTCACTACACCAAGAATATTACAGCGAAGTTCTCTTCAACGTGGTTGAAATCAAACACTCTTTCCGATTAGATTTCGCGGAAGGCTTGCTGATGCTAAGCATTGCACAAAACAAACAGGTCATTTGAACAGCACTGGCAAGCAGCGCCTATTTTTATTTAGAAATTATGCTAGTCGTCAGGACGTGGTACAAAAATGGATAAGACCGTTGTCATTCGATCACAGCATGACTTGGCTGTTTTTTTTAAAACGGTGGAATAGCCCTAAAGCAACGTCACTCCTTAAAAATATCGGACAACACCAGTTTCTTTCTGTTCAAAATGAAGAACAAGTGTTACTCGTAAATGATCGTTTTTCTTTATATCAGCGCTTTCTTCGTTGTTTTTTACAACCCTGAATAGTGGTTTTGGTATTGCTTATGCTAAATCGGTTTTTATATGTTTGGGCGCAGTCGCATGGGTTGGCATCCTGGTCCCACGTCTTTGAAGATCAAAATTTGTTTTTTTCGTTTCCGCATCGATTTTTGTTTTTTACCCGACATTTCTGACTTCATTGACCACATTCTGCTGTTCAGTCAGGTTGTAGTAGTCGTCTGCGTCAGAAGCATTATTTTACGTCATGTGCAGGTGAAGCCGTGATTGTGAAGAGAAAACATCTCCGTGGTCAACTTTCTTACATATACAGTATGTCTTTGGGTTTAACTCTCGCAGCAAGCGGCAAGACGGTTTTAACTCATGAAAAGTTTTGCTCCGAAGCAACGTGCGGCTTTGTAGTGTGTCCTAACGAAGTGTCACAGAGAAGGATAAGTTTTCTGGTGGCAGAGTGTGGCATGCAATTGAATGAGTGTCGGTCGATGTTGAATTAACGGGACGCGAGCAGACCACCAACTGAAAATCTCGACCTCCTTACTTTTGATAAACGAGTCGAACTCATACGACATGACGAAATCATGCTCACCCAGATCACTCGGTCAGCCGGTTATTCCGCCGAATCCCACGCGCACTCATCTTCAAGCAAAAACAACTTGCTTTAGTCAGTGCGTCCGGTCCACGCGTTTACTCAACGCGCTGGATGAATATGCACCGGTGGAACGCTTTTCATTCTCGCGAAATGCCGCCCTTGTCTGGAGGACACGAGACGCCGTTTCTGGACGCTTCCCGGGCTATCGCGTGCTGCAATTTTGTTTTGATTACTGTTATTGAACGATGAAAGATCGTCCTCTTTGTACAATTTGTCACCGGCCTGGCGCACCGCGACTGATATGTCAGTAACGTTGAAGCGATAGAGCCGGGGAAGCGCGACAGCGATCAAAAAGGGTTCGCCTGGTTGGTGATTTCACAGGAAAAGTGATCAAGTGCTGCGTGACAAGGCACGACCTCGATTCGGCATGTCCCGGTCCTCTTTATCGTTCACCACAGGTTCCTAATATGGTGTTTGATTACTGCGTAGTGGAAGAACTTTAACCCAGGCTGGACACAGTGGGAAGTGGGAACTACTTGAGTTGTTACGTTATCTCATTTTTCCTGCTCGTCGAACGAAACCAAACTTAGGCATGTGCTGAAACCCTCGCTGACTCCGCGTGAAATTTCAAAAATATGAGTTACATCGCGAAAGCAACTGGAAAACAACGCAGTTGGCCAAAGTGGCATCGCGTTTTTTGGTGATTCATCTGTTTTTACACTCGTAGACTTAAACCACAACTCAAATAAAAAAATATAGTATCAGTCTTGTAGACATTTTTCTGGTCTAGAACGTTGTTATTACTCCCTGGTTTAAAAAAGATGATTTCTCATCTAAGTCTATCTAAATATCAATTTGAATCTCAAAACCCTTGTGTCTTATAGCAATGATTTGATGTGATGATTGAGTTGTATTTATTGATGCTTAGGAACCTTTAAACCTTGTCCCAGTAACGTTTTTTGCCTCCACGGCTAAAGGTTTAACGCAGGGGTTCCCAACCTGGGGTACATGTACCCCCAGGGGTAAATTTGCCTATCCGAAGGGGTACATTTAAAGTTAACAGTAGAAGATAGAAATATATTTACATATTGTTTATTTCCAAATATTTATACATATATCAGTTAATATTATTATCAAAAGTCAGTATATGCTTATTGTTAAATATATATATGAATAATCATAATAAATTATTGTGTCATAAGAATTTTAGGGATACATGTTCATCTGTCGAAATTCTGAAGGNGTGNATGCTTATCTGTTGAAATGGTGTAGGGGTACATGCTCATCTGTCGGAATGCTGAAGGGGTACATGGTAAGAGAAAGGTTGGGAACCCCTGGTTTAACGAATACTTTTTCTTTTGCTATATAATAAAATTATTTATATACGTTCACTGCTGTGCAGGGCACTTTGGCGCAGACTCTTAAATCTGTAAAACCGACAAACTTCATGGCCGTTCCACGTGTATGGGAAAAAATGCATCAGAAAATCCAACTTGGTGATGAGAACAGAAATGCAATGAGCAAAAAGCTTCTTCAACTTTGCCAGAAGATCGGATTTAGGACAGTTGAGGGGCTATCTTTCGGGTGAGAAATGCCGATAGTCTGACCGGCTTGTTTTTCACTAATATATGAGCCAACAATTAAAAAACTCTAGCTCTTCTGTAAGCTTTCAACGACTGGGCTATGCTTTTCATCTTTTTGCGATGATTCAAACTTGCATATATCTGTATTCAAGCAACCTACTCTCCAAATGCAGTATGAGAGAAGCAATGAATCTATCGGCAAATTTTTAAAGTAAGAAATCGATTTCACGTAACACTCCGCATCGTCAGTCCTTAAATCTTACTCGAAAATAATCCAATGAGCCAACTAACGTTTCTCATACTGAGATCCGCGGTTCGATTAGTAACCCGAAACGAAGCAACGAAGCTGGGGTCCTACGTTCCAGAAATAATTCGGCATTGTTCTGGAACAAACCACCGACAGGTGAGCTATTTGGTCCGGCTGAAAATTTGTGCACCGGCTGCGCGCAACCTATTTGATTCTTGGTAGCTGATTTTTGCCGCGCTTCCGAAACAAATGCCTGCAGCAGTGTTTACAGTTCGGTTCGTTGTTTAGCAAGCTAGCTTGTTTATTGCAGGTTCCGTTGTGGTCCGGTACAGCCGGGTACAGGAATAAATTTTTGAAGACGCGGTTAAGCTTTCACACTCGCCCGATTAAAAACAGTGGCAGCAGTGGGTGTGGGCCTACCGCAAATCTAAAATACCAGTTGTACTTCCTGTTCTGTGGCGCCGCTGTTATCTCTGTCAACGGCAAGCACAAAGGAGCAGCGCGAGCTGAAATTCGAAATTTTGGGCGCGACCAGCGAGTTTTTTGTACATACTAGGCAAGAAAACACTTGTTACTATGATCTGATCGTGATCTGATCAACGCAGTTTTCAGTCGATGCCGTGCGCGACAGTTGTTCGAGTGTGAAGTGAATGGCGCGCAGTTAACGCTGCATGAAATCCAACAGATTTCTTCCGACTTACTTTTTGTATCACGCGCCTCGGAGTGTGCAATTTGGTCTTAGAAACGGCTTTAAAGCTTACTCTGTCTGAACGAGAGAACGTACGGTGCCAATAAAAGAAGCAAAAGAAAAAGAAGCGACAAAGCGAAACACGCGTGCGTACGGAATGAACCGAGTGGCAATTTTTCAGGCGGTAATCGGCGCGGACAGAACTGTTTTCTACGTTTACCGCGACAATTCGTCATTGCCAATTCAAGTCTGCTCGCACGCGGCGTACGTCAAAAAAATTCTCTCCCAGCTGCGTTGTCGAATAATATCTTAAGAGTTGTCGTGACAGAGTAAATTGTACTGCCCAATGTAAATACTTCGATTCGATCATTTTGGAACAACCGTTGGGTTCTATCTTCGGAACGTACTTCCACGTAGGTGGCAAGCTGCGACAAAGCAAACATGCCTGGCATACTTGTAGCGCTTTCCCTAGTGCCGTCGAACTTGTCGCTAAGAACAACTTACCACGGGAATCTTGTAGTCGGCGCTGTCACAGTCAACATTGCATCATAATGCCGACACAGCAGGAAACGCTTCGGTTTTTTTTTACTGCTGCGCGAGGGCGTTCCAGCTATACGCCGGTCGTTCTCATCCGTTCACGCGCTTGTTTTAAACGTCAACTATTGATCCATTTTTGCCGACGCAGTGCGTGGGCGTCACACACGCCGAGTACAGGACGCCTGGTTTTTTTCCTTCCGAATCTCGGTGCTTTGATAAGAATTTTTTTACGTTTTTTGTTGGGTCCCGTTTGATCTCCCACCCCCGGAGTTTTTTATGGCGTCCTGTCGCGAAACGTTTGTTGACCATAACCATCCCGTGAATATGTTTTTATTCATTTGGAGAGAATTTTCAAGCTTTGCTGCCGTTGGTACAGACTACAGTAAACCCATAATATCATTGTTAGAACAATTTTCGGATTTTCGGCGATAAAGGTTGTTGAAACATATCTCGCTGGTTTGCAACGCTTGTTTTCTCCAGCAGTGTAAACTACTC
>JGI24158J21664_10003606_pt1 | contig 19521 bp, 10 predicted proteins | sample Ectturendosymbi3_FD_21664 | JGI IMG/M metagenome (IMG submission 21664) | reverse complement strand
TGTCATTACTCACATCATCAAATCCCAAGAACGCTTCCTTCACTTCAAAAGCCACCTCGCTTTTAGCCACATAATGACAGAGATCTGAGCTTTGTTTTAGACATTCGTTGACTCGTCTAGTTCTGCAGCAAGAAATGGGGCTGCTCTTATATCCTTTATATCATATATAACCACATCACCCATTGCTGCAATTAAATCGTTCTGAATTATGTTTGAGAAGACAGAAAACACAGTAGATGTCTCTAAATGTCCAGCTAACCTTTCATCTTTCGCAGCAAGAGTATGTAAAAGTTCCAGACAGTTGCCACGATTAGAGGAAATCTAACTCTCATCGTTATTACAAAATGCTAATTGCTGTTTGGGTGGGAAGCAATTTACATTAATGAGGTCTTTCAAAATCTCTCGGTTTTCCCTTAACTCAGCATTGTGAACGCTGATATGCTGTTCGTTCAAAGTCAAAGTATATCATTGCGCTTCCAAAAGTTTTCAAAGCAATTTTGGTTTTGATTGTTAGTTTTTGACCTGGCATGTCTGCTGAGGCTTCTTGGTAGATTTTTCATGTCACAAAATTCTGCTGTAGTCCACCCATTTTCATAGCAAGTTTCCCCAACGCGTCTTGTCGGTCACTCCAGTGATGCCATATCAGCACGATAGAATTGCCTTTGTCGTAACAGTGAAACGTTTTCATTGGGGCAGGGGTGTTGGCTGCCTCCCTTCGCCGCCTATCACTGTAGCTGCATTTCTGACCAGCTACTGATGTGGCATAACGCTGCATATTCAATATATTATACACAACGTCAAGTAAGTGCCAGTCCATGGAAAGCAGAAGGAGTACATATATTAAAAGTATATACAAACATTACACTGTTACTGACTTGAAGGTTACAGAGCTGACATAAAGGTAATTGCACGGCAAGCGCTCACCACCACAGTTTGTGACAAACTGCTCAATGCGAAAGCCACCTGGTGAGAGGAGGCACAAGCAGTCGCTGCCTCCCTTCGTGACTTCCCCCTGACTTCAAGAAGAAATACGCAAATTCGAATGTATTGACTATGAAAATGATTAGAATCATACCATAATTGTACCTTTTCGGTAGGGGAGGAACTCCCTTGCCTCCCCTGACCGCCCGTCACTGATTTTTTATCATTCAAATTTTTGAACAACTTTCTTGCCTTGAAAAACAGAGTTGCCCTAAAACTTTTCACGGCGTTGAAACATTTTTTACCTTTCAGGATTTTTTAGCAACTTGTGCTTGCCCTGAAAAACAGAGTGTGCCCTGAATTCACTGTATTGAATACATATTTTTATCATTCAGAATTTCGAACAACTTGTGATTGTCCTGAAAAACAAGAGTTTGTCCTGAAAATTTCCACTGCATTGAAATATTTTTTATCTTTCAGGATTTTGGAGGAACTTGCGCTTGCCCTAAAAACCGAGTTTGTCATGAATTTTTTCACTGTATTTAATATACTTTTTACATTCAGGATGTTTGAGCAACTTTTTCTTGCCCTGAAAAAAAGTGTGTCCTGAATTTACTGTACTGAATATGTATTTTTTATCATTCAGAATTTTGAACGACTTGGGCTTGCCCTGAAAAACAGAGTTTGCCCTGAAATTTTTCACTGCATTGAAATATTTTTTATCTTTCAGAGTTTTTGAGGAACTTGGGCTTGCCCTGAAAACAGAGTTTGCCCTGAAATTTTTCACTGTATTGAATATAGTTCTTACATTCAGGATTTTTGAACAACTTGTGCTTGCCCTGAAAAACAGAGTGTGTCCTGAATTCACTGTATTGGATATATATTTTTCATTATTCAGAATTTTGATCAACCTGCGCTTGCCCTGAAAAACATAATTTGCCCTGAAATTTGTTACTGCGTTTAAATATTTTTTATCTTTCAGGATTTTTTTAGCAGCTTGAGCTTGCCCTGAAAACAGAGTTTGCCCCGAATTTTTCAAGCCGGGGGGCGGCCGCAACCCACGCCTCCCCGCGCCACTGGTCGTAATGTTATAAATTTTTAGCTAAGTTTTATCAGCAGATGGGCAGCTGTTACGATGGGTAACGGCGTGGGATTACTGTTAGTGTAGTGCTTTCCCTGAGATGGCAAGTCATGTCTATCTCCATTCACGAAACTACTTTGGTGAGCAAATGTTCCAAACAACCTTTCAGCTGAATCCACGAAAAATTTTCACGCGGTGATTTCTAGCGGCTCGCCTAAACGATTCTTGCAAACTATCTTGCTTCATACGATAAACATTCTTAGACGCTGAATTCCCTTGCCAACAGCCAATACGAATCGTTTCTATCACTCTGAAGCAGGTACGGGCTAACTACAATCCGCGGGCAACATACTTTAAGCACTGAACTTGTCCAAATTGTAGCCATTGTAGCCATTATTTTTACATCCCATTTTTATACAAACAATGCAACCACTTACTCTCCATCCGGGTTATTCTCAACTGTTTTACTCCAAAGCAGGCTAAGGGTCAACAACTTTCCCCACCCTTGCATTAAACAGTGAAGTTTCCGCTTAGGCTTTGTTATAAACAGAATGAGTGTTTGCTGCAGAATTTATTTTCTAGGTTGGCAGTCAATAAAATTCGAGTTGAATTTAAGAATCAGTTCTACACTGCAGACGACACCTTTCAGTTTATTCTTCGCACATACGAGTACGACTCTTTTCACAGTTGATCCAGTAAATCTGAATTACTATTCCCGCGAAGCACTGACATCTGAATGTGAACAATCGCCTGCTTTCATTTGCTCCAGACAAGACACAAGCGGACACACCGCACGTAACCCGAGAACTGAAGCGCAAAAGCGCAAATTCATGTTTTGCTTTTCAGCGACGTGAGACAAGCATAAGTCAGGCGTGAAACGGATGCACTACACAAAAGATGAAGTGCTGACTGCTGGGGAAATAAAAGCCACGCAGTAGTGCATTCGTTGGAAAGAAAAATGACTTCGCCGCCGAAGTTGCGGAAGCGCTAATGCAAGGCACGTCAAACAGTATGAAACAAACAGTATGAAACCAGATATACCTTGTCAGCAAGAGCACTCGAGACGCACAGCGCTCGAGTTGCGCACGACCAAAACAGCAAATCAGGTTGGACTAAAAGATGTGTTACTCATGATGTAATTTATACAGATATGAGCATCTTGAGTTGCAAAATGGCCGTTTGTTTTCCCAGCCGTTCCATGACTACTTGACATACGCTTGGCGCATCAGGGTTACATGTCTGTGCAACGCTTTGTTATTTACGTAACATGTTGTCCCGTTTGCCCCTGTTGCGTGGTAACCGGCCACGCACGGCGAACTTTCTATGAAAAGAAGCTGCCATAAAAGAGTCGACCTAGGTTACGAGGGAACAATAGACAATCCTTTCACGTACTCAAACAAAAGATGTTGGAAAGATAGAAATGTTTGAATGGTCGCGCAGGTTCCGTTGCTTGTTACTGCAGGAATCGCTTTCGACAGCCAGCATTACAAAACACGGTGTGTTTATCGCTTTGTTATTTTGCGATGAAAACAAAATTTCTGCAGAGACTCAATCTATTTTGCACGAAGAGTTTCCACTTAAACTGCTTCCGATCGGCATCATGTTTTGAGTTTTGATTAATTTTACACCAATTTCAAATCATGTCTCATCAACCAAAGTTTATTTGTTTGCGAAACGAGTAAAACGCCTGTTCTGTTTCGAACAAAGTCATTGCCGCTTCCGAATTTTGTGATTTCATGTGCTATTGGGCCAATCGTCTTTCTACTTGAAGAGACCATATAATTATCACTTTAAAGGAAATGCCTACATAAGTATGTAGTTAAACAAGTGCTTTTTTTCGGTAAAACACTGAACATTTTTATTATTTGGCGTACCCATGGTAGGCTGAAAGGTCGAGTTGCATTTAATCCATTTCGTGATTCCTGAACGATTATGTTTAATTTCATATTTTTTATTATTTTTACAATAAAAGAATAAACGCGATGCCATAATTTTCATATCATGAAAGGCATAACAAGTCAAATACAGTAACTGAAGATGTTGAGAAGATTACCGCAAAAGAGCTCTGGATGTTATATTTAGTAGTTGTCTGTTGTGACAAATGAAAACAGTAAATACTTGACTAAAAACTGTTTTGCAGTCTTAGCATAAGATTATGTTCATCAATCCAGGCGCTAAGACGACTGCGCCAACATGCAGTTAAAAACTTGGTCCCATCAATAATTGACGCTGTTCGTGACCGAGAACTATGTTAGAAAGGCATACAACGCTCAACTTTCTGCCTCTTGTCTACTGCGAAAACCGCATACCACCCCTTAATTTCATGGGAACAGCTCGTGACTACAGAAAAGGATCATCAACTGAACGTTACAACCATTTCGAATAACAGCTTCAGACCTTGACAAGATGTTTTCCAGCTGTTGCAGCATAACTTGGAAATCCAATGGTTTATTGTTAGATCGTTTATCTATCATGTAAATTCTGTTCAATCTATTCCGCTTTGAACAAACTAGAAAAAGCAGTAATCGTTACAATATTTGATTATTGTGCTTAATCTTCGTCTTTTCGTTTCTGAGAACTAGTGTTCAGACTTATCAGTTTCATCACTAGATCATATACAAAAAATACTCTTCGGGGTCATACTGAGCAAAAGATTTTATGCAATGTTTCGCACCATTCTAAATCTAAAACAAATTGGGTATTTTTAGTGAGATATACAAATCTTAATTTACAACACTGAATTTAAGTATAGCGGGAAGTCCTCATCAGTCATAGTAGCTTATTTGTAGTTTGTAAAGTTCACCTCGTAATCTAACGCATAACTTGTAGAAAATAATGGACAAGTATATTTAATTGACTTTCCTGACCCTAAATAAACTTTCTTTCGAACACTGTTACCCAAAAGCGGGCTGATTTTTCGAAGTGCTTGCTCATCGGTTAAGAAGAATCTAAAAGTGTCTTTGCGCACCTTTTGAACGTTTGACGTCTTGGTCGGTTCTACATTTATAACTTTCTCATTTCAAGGTGAAATGCGAACCTTAGCTATGTCGCTATTTTCGCACAACTTCCACGGTCGTGTTTATTACTGCACAGCTGCGGAGAAACAAAGCTGAGAGCAGAACTTACGGGTCATAAAATGCTCCTTTTATAACTTATATTAGCTGCTCACTATCCACCACTCGTGAAGAACGTCATTCTACATTATTTACTCAGCTGTTAAGCAAAGAAACATGACTTTAGTAAAGCTAATACTTGATATAACAGCACATTTTGAGTTTTTTTAAACATGTTTTAATGACATCAATTGCATTTTCATGAGATGACCCGCGAAAGACTGGGATATCTAAGTAACTAAGATAATCCTTTACCCAATTATTCTGCAGTTAAAATGTAATAACTACTAAGCCCACGCTCGTCGGTTGCCAACTATTGTCAGTGGCTTCCTATACCAACAAAACAACGAGAGATCAGCGCAACGTTTTAACTCCTTCACGGTCAGCTTACCAACGACACCTAGAGACTACAGTGGAAGTGATACAAACACCAAAGATGAGGAGATAGTCATATATCGCGATCCAGATCCAGTGCTGAATTTTTAAAACTCAATCCAAGTCCAACTGCAGTCCAAGAAATTATTTAAAACTTAAAGTCGAAGTCCAAATGAAGTCCAGAAAATGAAAAAATACTGCTTTTTAACAGAGTTGAAAAATAAACACGGATCTGGATGTGGGTTTTAATCCTGCGGTTTTTGAAGGATTTGAGTTGGATTTGTCTGCTATATATTCTACTTAACCGGATTTCTATTCGATAATTTTGAACCTCTTCGCAACTTTCATTTCTGTTTCGGGAGTGTAGTTTACTGCAAATTGTGCATCATGCTCGATATATTTGGAGCTTTGACATATCTAATGATACAAACCATACCTGTCTTACACCGTCACGTGCCATTTCAAGACTTGGTGCTCGTCGTGTGGATATAGCATACGTTGCCATTGCTGCATTGTTACCTTCATGTCACACCTATTTGTGACAGCATGTTGAACCTATTTTCAGTACAGTGTGGCTAGAGTGTGGTAGATGTTGTTTTATTTATTTATTTTAATGTTTGTACCAGACACGAAGTCCATAGAAGACACGAACACATTGTTTGCACAACCCAGATTGATAATAACAGACACGAACGTTGTAGGCTACAAGTAGAAGTTAGGTTCATAATTTTTAAATTTCTTTCTTCAATCTATCACCCTCATGCGGGTTTGGTTATCGTTCCAAATTGAAAGAGCTCTCTTTCGCTGCGTTGGACTTGGGATAAACATTTTACGTTAGCAATGAAAGTATTCAACTTATACAAAACTGTAATAAAAGCATTTAGCTTATATGAAATTGCAACACTAATGTAAAAACCTGATGTTGAAGAAGGCCACAATCTGATTTTAACGAGACTGACACCAGTGGCAGCACTGCTTAAAGCGCATACAAGCAGGGGCGGATCCAGCCAGTAAGTCTAGGGAGGGCGATTTCAATAATATTTCGTAGACAAGGCTGATTACGGGTTCACTACTGTAAAAAAGATGAGGTATACTTCACAACACTGCTGTGACAAAACAATGGACGGTAAAGTTGACTTATATCGCGAATGCTGTTTTCCGAATTGTACAAAATCATGGTGAAAAAGTTACTTTGGTAGGTTTTAGGGCAGGGGTGGGGAAGCTGCTACCCGCGTGGACATTTGGTATGGTCCGCATCATAATTTTCGTTACCCAATTTAGAGTAAAAAATCTTGTCAAAACGAAGCTCCATGACAAGCAGTTATGTAGATAGTAGCCTATGTCAAGAGCATCCTGTATACCTCGTAGTTCGATAAAGGTTGAATTTTTGGATTTAACCAATCGTTTCTGCAGCCCGCCAGCGATAATCCACCATTTATGCGGCCAGTAATAGTAAATAGCTTCCCCATCCCTGTTTTAGGGGAAACGATCGCCCCAATCGCCCCCCCTGGATACGCCCCTGCATACAAGGTGTAAAGCCAGGTACTGTATGAGCGAGCCTTCTTGCTTATCCACATTACTTCATTCGAGCATTGCTTTGAAAGAGGGTTCTGAATAAAATTGGAAAAAAACACACTATTCCTGTATACAATGTCACATGATGGAACTCCCAGTTGGATAAAATATAGCGTGCTGCGTACTTGGATCATCAAAAACTGGAAAATGTATGTGAAGATACTGATCAAAGGGGATACATCTTGTCTGTGAAGGAGTGGGCCCAAATGAAGGAGCTTGTTGATTTACTGAATCCTTTCACAGAGGCTATTAATCTGATTCAGTGTGATTCAAATTCAACAAGTCGGCTACTTTTGTTCTACCAACTCTTCCGGCACTTCACAATCATAGTCATCTGATATCATTTTTTTAAATCAAAATTTGTAAAAGTGTTTGTGATTTGCAACTGAACTTTTGAAATCTTTAAAATTTAGATTTTTTGCTTTTTTCTATCTTTAGGCATGTAGCATGATTTATCTGCTCATAGCTTGATACATAATTTGGGAAACCAACACCCATTTGGAGATGTAGTTCATGGCACTGCTGCAGTTTTGGATCCTGCAATTTCATTTCGTTGACTAATCGATGCTGTGGCAAATGATGTTGAGAAGATTTGAAAACTACCATCAAAGATGTTATTGTTCAAGAAGCTGAGTTTGCAGAGTCTCAGCACTTGAAGATAGCTCACCAAATGAAAGTGAAAGCTTTAACGCTCACGTTTGGACTACTTTTGCAAGATCATGATATTCCAACTTTTTTTTTTAATATGTGGTTGTTCATCGACTGAAATGATTTTAATGTCATGTAAAACAAAGGGGGAGAGAGATAGGGTGTAAGGTCGTAAGATAGCGAAGGAAGTGCTTCATCTCTCTCTCGGGTCATTTAACGTACGTTACATTTGCATGTCTCTCTCAGGCAAGTTCCAATCAGAAGCAGCTTATGTTAGTAGCCTTTGAAGCGGAACACCCGCTTTTGCCCCGCTTGCCGTTCGAACTTCCTACCGAGGAAGTGATCAAAGCCAATTGATCGCTATCTGAGCCTTAACCGATTTGACCAAAGAAGCGCTTCCCTCGTCATTTCTGATCGAGGCATTTTGAGTTTCGACTTTCACATCAGGCACATTCATCTGATGAAGTTCCCTCTGACTTAGCCGAATTCCATGTAGTGGCACTTGTGTGACCACTACACCTTACAATACGAAGAATCATCTAGTTACAGCATTTCAAAAAAATGTAATTTCACTCTTTAGATGCCTCCTCACTTGGTTGCCCGGGGCGGTCGAGCTGGTCGCCCTCCTCTGCGCGTCCCTGCTTGGAGCCAATGTTGCATTTTAACTAGGTAAGTCTTTGTAGGGTCTGACAAGTTGTGTTGGAGATTGGCTTTGTGCTGAATCACATATCCCCAAACCCTGGGAACAGAAAGGTCAGCCCAGTCATTTCATGAATAATAGTGTGGTCTCTCGAATAAGCAACTTGGCATTTTAAGTTACCAAGCCAAAGCAAGTCTGATAGAAGGCTCTCACTATATCAAATTTGCAGGTTCAGTAACATAAAATCTTAATTACACGAGACTTCGCTAGAGCAGCAGAGTGACAGCAGCACGATAACAGAAAGAAACATACATACATTTCTTATTACATTTGAGTCCAGTTTGTTCACATATTTTCAAATAAACCTGCGATTTTATCACTGCTCATAACTGACTCAAATATTGAAAATAGTCCCAAGAAATTTATCATTGATACTCATTCAATCATAGTGAGGCAATCATCAGTCAGGTACACGATTTGTAATAGAAAAAGTGGCAACTCTGTAATATTACAGCGCGCACGGTCAGGCAAAACTTCTTCGATGCAAGTTTAGAAGAAGCATACGTCTGGTGGTGCATTTAGTTCAAGTCTAAACAAGCAATAAACTGATAACAATGAACAACAAAAAAACCACAGCAGAATATTAAGCGTAAGCGTCCCTTTACTGAACAACAATGGGAAACAAGTAGGCTACTGTTTTTTCAGGCTGCCAATATCTGACCACAAGAGGGTGTTCAGCTCTTTCACTTTCAAGAAAATAAACGTATGTCCCAATGCGAAAATTCTGTCGTGTTCTCCAGGTCGGATGTTGTCAACATTTTTTCACCCAAGAACAACTTTTAAAGCAGTCACGCTGTACCAATATGTACATTCTACAAGTCCAATCTTAACCTTAGACTGCGCTAACCAACTTCACAATCTTATTGTGTAGTCACACAACCACTAGACAAGAAATCACAAACCTCCCACTCTACGACACACGCACACATAGGGGCGGTAGGGAGGCCTTTCTCCCCTGGCTTTTGAAATTTAACATTTTTCTGTCAATTTTTTTGCAAAAAAAGTTTTACTTAGTTTCAAGTGTTTAAAATGAAATTTTGCTGCTTTGTGACCCCCTGCAAACATATTTTTGGCTACCCTTAAAAAGTCCACTATTGGCCCTCCCTGGAAAAAATCATTCCGACGCCCATGCGCACACACTGATGTTTATGATAAGCAATAGCCTAATCATAGCTGACCACAGTTGAAAACCAAACAGAAAACTAAAAAGGCAATTATTTTGTAGTCGCTCAACACACAGGACAGTTTGGTGGCCATGCTTGCCAATGCCGAATTCTATAACCACACAATAGAACTTTTTTTGATGTTATTGATATTTCTAACCAGTGGCGTAACTACAGGTTTGAGCCAGGGGGGCAAAGCTCAGCTGAAGGGGGGCCACTGGTCACCGTAGGGTCCCACTAGCCAAAACTCAGGAAAAAAGTTAAGAAATGTTAGTGAATCTCTGGATGTCGTGAATGTCTATACTAGCTAAAAAAAAGAAAACACCCGGAAAAAACGCAAGAAAAACAACAACCTAAAGCAACGGTGCACAACCTGCGGCCTTCGATAATGAAACTTGCGGCCGTCCACATCTAGTGCAAAATATAGGATTTGGCGGTCGTGCTGGCGCATGTTGAAGCAAAACGAACGCAAGCCAAGAAAATCAGTCGACACGATGCGCAAAAATTTGCTTTGCAAACCTTTTTTTTAAATGTGTTAAAATGTTTGACATTTTATTATACTTTTAGGAACAAGTAAATGACGTACACCGGAGATAAAACTTATTCTTTAATTAAACGTATCTCATACATATAACTCGAAATCATTGGCGGCCGTACTTCATATAAATAAAAGTAATGCGGCCGGCAATAGCAAAAGGTTGTACACCCCTGACCTAAAGAACACCAAATATCAAAATGTCAACCGGTTGGCACCAAAGGGAGCCCAGTTTTTACATTTAGCTTGCCAGGCGCCAGGGGGGCGGCACGCCCCCTTCCACCTGTCAGTTATGCCACTGTTTCTAATTTTAAACCCCAAGCCGCACGGTCGTACCTAAACAACTTGCGGTGTTTCCAACTATTCAGTGATGTGCCCGAGTAGTTTTTGTCAAGTTGGAGTCACAAGCCGTTTAAGTCAGAGTCAAGTCAGAGTTATCTAAAATTTTTTCGAGTTGAGTCAGAGTCATGGCTTGGTCGAATCGAGTCACAAGAACTGTCGAGTCACTTCACGTCAGTGGTTTGCAAGCTCGGGCCAATGTCAAGTCAAATGAAATTTCACTTTTTTCTTATATCTTTTTTGCTACAAAATTGTACCCAACGAGCTACACAATGGCGCCCAACGAGTTAAAAATGCTTCCCAACGTTGTTTTAGCAATTTTGATTGCAGGTTATTTAGATTTACGTTTTTTTCGAAAGCAGTTTCCATTATACTTTTCTCCTTCGCGTTCAGTCATTTCCACAATTCTGGCCAAACCTTGCTGCAAGAAATATTCTTCCTTGTCTTTCACATGCCCAAAAATGACCAGGGATGAACATGGACTTGGATTTGGATTCAAATCTTGACGCATTCGCGTATGTTGTTGGGTTTGGATTTTATAATTTCTGCTTAGCCAGATTTGGATTGGATTTGATAATGTTTTGTTGAACTTCGCAACTTTCTTTGAAGTTTTCGAACTGCACATTACTATATTGAAAAGTTTGGTTTAGTGGAGTTTTTCAAATTTGTTGCAATTGTTTAAACCTTGAGCCTTGTTTATGACCAGCGAAATAAGTCTGATCTTTTATGTATTATGTCATCAAAGTTACAAAATTTGTCGCGCACTCATTGATCCAGTCCCTTTGACTAACTCATCATTGTTGTAGGTACCATAAACCTATACCTCATAACATTTAGCACAGTTCAGCATTGTTTATGTCAGTCCTTCTTAACCTATTTCAATTCATTCACCCCTGCCATCCATAAGCGTACGACATCGAGATGCTGGTAAATTGGCCTTTATTCGGGCAAAAAGTTTCAACATTTGGGCAAATTATACAGCTACATTCACGTTTGGGTGAGATAGTGTCTATTTTTCCATCAACAGCAAAAGCTTTGCTGAGACTATTTTGCCATTCTATTTTGCTTGTGATGGCAAAATAGACACTGCCAACCCTTTAACAACCGCGCTGGCCTATACATAGGCCGGCATATTTTTGGCCATAATTCGCCAACCACTATAGATAGAGAGCTGTTCAAACCCTCTACGGATTCGGGAAGTCTTCTAGTTTTAATTTTTTTTTTAATTTTTTGATTTGCATTTAGGGTTTTCTCTTGGTGACGTCACAAAGAGAGCATGTTTTTGAGATTTTGACCAATTTTGCCTGGCCTTCGGCGCCAATCCAATGAGCCATATGTTTGGCTCAGTTTTTGTGGAAACTAGGTGATCTTCCGCGTCTTTAGAGCCCTTGATTGACCTTCTAGCATGTCTGGAACCAGAATTATAGCTCAAAAACCCCATTTTGCACAATAATCCAATTAATGCAGAAAAAGCATGAGTCTCCCACTAACAGCTTGTTTGATAAGCAATAACCCGCCAACAGCTTATGCTAGAGAGCTATTCAAACCCTCGGAAGACTCGTGAAGTCTTGCAGTTTAAACTGAAAAAAAACTTTTGAGATTTGGATTTGGGGCTTTCGCTGGGTATCGTCAGGGTTAGGGTATGTTTTACTTTTTTTTCTTTCATGACGTCATCGCCTAGACAATGAGCCGATATTATGGCTCAAAATTTGTTTGCATTCTAGGCTGGAATATGAGTCATTAGACCCATTGATCGACTTCCTAGCGTTTCTGGTGCCAAAGTTATGCCCAGAAGACCCCAATTTATTCAGGAACTTACTGAGTAATATTCGGGGATTCCTTTATTAATGTCTGCGTATTTTGCCATAACCTTTGGACCATAAATGCTGGGAAGTTGATCAAACTCTCTAAAGACTCGTATTGTAGCCTAGAATCCAAAAAACTTTCAGCCACAAAATCGGTTTCATTGGTCAACTCCCGGGGGATGATGACGTCATCCAAATGTAAACAAATATGCATAAACATCCTCTCATTATGTAAACATCAACAAAAAACGCGAGATCTCAAACCTAAAATTCTTTTTCAGTCTAAACTACAAGTTTTCACAAGTCTTCAGACGGCTTGGACAGCTCTCTAGCCTATTCTGACGGCAAGTTATGGCCATATACAAAATGGGTGTTATTCAACCCAGGCTTCCTTTTGTGGGGGTAGAAATTTTGACCACTTTTTGGTATTTGTGTCATAATTTTGGCTCCAGATATGCTAGAAATCCAATCAAGGGCTCTAAAGCCTCGGATAATATTCTAGTTTCCAAAAAAAAACTTGATCCAAAGAATTGGTGCATTGGATTGGCACCTAGGGACGGGTAGCGTAGGCCATGAAAACGCAAAAACACCCCCATTTGTGACTTCCCCACATAAGAACCCCAAACCCAAAACTGAATTTTTTTCAGTCGAAACTAGAAGACTTGCCGAATCTGTAGATGGTTTGAACACCTCTCTCGCTCTAGCGGCTGGCGATTTATGGCCGGCGCCATCGCTAAAAGTAGCTTCATTTACTTTTTAAGCTATTTGTTTGTCTTCGATTTGGATTACCTATGAGTGCTGCAGCCGCAGTCATGCATCGCCTTGAACCAACCTCAGAGAGAGTCGAACGGACGACCCTCGGCATACCAGCAATAGAGATTCCCCACACGACCAAGTTCACTTTTCTATAGCTGCTACGAAATCATCAGTAGGCTATATGTGGTGCAATCACGTCACCACATTACTTCCCCATTTCACAAGCTCAAGACGCCCTTCAACAGTGAATTGCAGCCCGAGTCATTTTTGTCGAGTCAGAGTCACAAGCCCTTCTAGTCAACTAACATTTTTACGAGTCGAGTCAGAGGCGAGTCATGACCTAGTTGAGTCGAGTCAGAGACGAGTCACAAGAACTGTCGAGTCATTTCGAGTCATTGGTGTGCAAGCTCGAGTCAATGTCGAGTCAAACGAAATTTTACATTTGTCTATGGCTTTTTCATGCTATAAAATGGCCCCTGATGAAATAGAAAATGGTGCCGAACATGCTACGGAACGACGCCCGATAAGTTAGAAACGGTGCCCAACGTTGTTTCAGCAAGTTTCATTGCAGGTTATTTATAAAGTATTTCAGTTTGCATTTTACTTGTGTCTTTCCTTCTCAGTCATTTTAACAAATCTGTACCACCCTTGCTGCAGTGTTGCAAAAATGCATTGAAAGTGCGATTCACCACGAACAGGATGTGCATGATAGAGATGGTACGGGCCGCTAACAGTCCAGTCTTCGGACAGTCCGCTAGCAATTTTTTTAGCGATGACGTCATTCCGGGCCTCTACGGGCTGCTGCAGTCTGCTCGCCAAAATTTTTTGTTTTTTGCAAAGTTTCATAATCTAACAACGAATATTTTTTGCTGCTGTTCTCTCCATTTTACCGTTCTGCCAACATTCCGTTTCACTTGTTTCCACGCAAATCAGTGAACCTTGTTAGGTATCAATCAAAGCAACCAACATTTACATTTATGGTCTGTAGCCGAGGTTTAGGTTTAGGATAAGTATTCCCAAACTTTCTACGGCCATGTACCCCTTCAGGATTTCGTTATATGAGCATGCTCCCCTAATATTTCTTATGACAAAAAGGCTGAGGAAAATAAAAAAATATATTTACTGTACCAATAAGAATCTACTGACTTTGAAAATAATATTTACTGATGTTGACCTATGTATAAATGGGAGTATTTCGAAATGAATAACATGCAAACATAATTTTTCTCTTCTCTTCCATTACTAAGCTCAAATGTGCCGCCATCTTGGCGGCAAAATAAATACTGCCTACTTCATATGACGGGCCACGGGCCAGTCCGGGCCAGAAAATATGTTGCAGTTTGGCATAAACGGACCAGGCCGGGCAGTTTCATGTTAGCTCTGGGCGGGCCGGGCTGCAAAACTGCTGGTCCGTGCCATCTCTGGTGCACGAAGAGCAACACATGTGATATATATCAGAGGTGGGAGCGGATCCGGATTGCAGGAGTCGACTCCATCAGGATTCTGTGTTTTTCTTTCTTTCGGACCGGATCCGGACCCGGATCCGGAGTCATTTTTCAACTTCGGCAGTAGCAGGAATCTGTGTGGTCATTTATTAAGTAAAAACATTGGTAAATTACGGTTGGATCGATTATTGTAGCCGGAGTCTGAATAGGAGTCGGATTCACAAATATGAAAAATTGTCAGACCCCGATGCGGACTCGGATTTTAAAAATTTTGGAACTGGAGCGGAGTCGGAATATGAAAAAATGATTCCGGCCACCTCTGATATATATGGCATGAACAAGCAACAACAAAGTGATCTCGTCGGGAGATCTCTGTTGTTGCTTGCTGCCACAGTGTGAAGCTTTGCGCACTTAAAGCTCAAGCTTTGTGATCGCGACACAAGAAATTTACTTCCTTGTCTTTTGCATGCCCAATACATGAAAAAGTACAGAGATGAACACGTATCAGGATTTGGATTTAAATCTTGCAACATTCCATATATTGATGGATTTGGATGTTATCATTTTTGCTTAACCAGATTTGAATTGGAATTGATGATCTTCTTCTAAACTTCTTTGCAACTTTCAGTTCGGTTCTGGGACTGCAGGTTCTTGTGTTGATAAGTGTTTCTCAAATCCATTGAGATTCTTTATACATTTATTGTGTTTGTTTAAATCCTGAGCCTTGTCTCTGACCAGCGAAACAAGTCTGCTCCATTGACTATCATCACATCAAACGTATTGGTTGGACATTCATTGCTCTAATCCCTTTTGTGACTCATCATATACCTTACATATACTAAGAGGATTTAGCACAGTTTATCATTATTTATGTGTAGCCCAGTTATAATCATCCATTTGTGTTACCTACTTGTTAGTCTTCTGGTATGACATCTTACACGCTATTGCTAAGCTTAACAAAGCTTCACACTGCATTGCTGCTAACAGTGAATATTTTTAATCTTTATAGTGTCAATTGCTATGATGTTGTTAACCAATGGTAGAGCATAAGTTAACTTCATTTACTTTCCAAATTATTTATTTGTCTTTGAAGTGGATTACGTATGAGTGTTCCAGCCACAATTCAAACGGAAGACCTTCGGCACACCAGCAATAGAGATTCCTCATTGGACTAGGTTCACTTTATAGTTGCTACAAATTCATTGTTAGGCCTATATCTGGCGTAATCATGACGCTACATTACTTCCCCATTTCACAAGCTCAAGGCGACCTTCAATAGTGGATTGCAGCCACAGAGTTGTAGGGATCTATTTGCATTTTACTAGTATCTGGAAAAGACTCAAAGTAACAGTATTAGGCCCACTGCTGTGATCACAGTATACAAATACTATATTAAACCTCGATATGGTGTTAATATATTGTGACCTGCTGACAACTCAGTGAAAACAAAGTCTCAGGTCTGCCTATGTGCAAGTTGGGCACAACTGATCCTTAACATGCAACACAGCACAACTAGACGGTCAAAACAGAATCTTTGCACTAATCTTGATCATCACTGAAGCAAAGAGTTGCTCATTTCTTTATGTGCAAACAAAGTGGGATTTTCCAACAGGAACTCAGAGATTTTGTAAAAATGGATCTGAATCGAGTCGAATCGAGTCATTCTGTAAAAAATTTGACTCGAGCCGAGTCGAGTCACCATTTTTTTCAACGTGACTCGAGTCAAGTTTGAGTCACCAAAAAATCTGCCTCGAGTCGAGTCGAGTCATTGACTCGAGTCACTCTATCATTGCTTAGCAGCACCACGTTGTTGCGATTGGAAAACCTGAATGCCAAGTGCACAAAGCTTCACACTTGCAGCAAGCAACAATTGAGATCGCACGTCATGCTCATTCTATATCTGCTTGTTCAAGCCACATATGCATGGGTGTTGCTTTTCACACATATCCCGTTCGTGGTGAATCGAACTTTCAATGCAACGCTAACCAAGAGATGAAAACACTTTCAGATAGTATTAACAAGACTTCAGAGGTGGTACCGGACCCGGAGTGCCGGAGTCGACTCCGGTTAGATTCTGCGTTTTTCTTTCGAATCCGAACCCGGTTCGATGTCACTTTTCAATTTCGGCAGTAGCAGGAGTCTGTGTGGTCATTTCTTAAGTAAAACATGGGAGAATTACAGTTGCATCGATGATTGCAGCCGGAGTCTGAACAGGGGTTGAATTCTCTAAATTGCCGGACCCGGATCCGGGCCTGGATTCAAAAATTTTGGAACAAAAGCGGAGTCTCTGAAATAGTGACTCCGGCCATTTCTGCTTGACTTGTTGAAATGACTGAGAGTGAAAGAGACAAGTAACATTCAATCTGAAAAAACTTAGGTATGAATCAGAGGTGATCACGGAGGCGGAGCGCCGGAGTGGACTCCGGAAGGAGTCTACGATTTTTGTCGAAGCCGGAGCAGGAACTGGAGTCGGATTTTTGAATGAAAACCGCACCCAGAGCAGGAGTGAGAATTTTAGTTTGTACAGGAGTCGGACAATCGATTTTGTTATTAAACTTTCTCTGAACGGCTAATTGTTAGATTAATACATTCGCTCTATTCTCTTCAATAAATTGGTCAGTCATTAGTTCAGGCTGTTGAGGGTGAGGGAGGGTGGCAGACTGGAGGTCTGTGTTCTGATCTGATTGGTGCATAGCTTATGCTCAACTTCTGTATCACAGGACGTCAGTTGGTGGAAGTTTTCACCTCTTTGCTGGATCGTGGTTTGAGCAGTATTCACAAGTTGTTAGTTTCAGTGAAATGTGTCTGTGGAAAGAGATCCTTTCTCAGCAAAGAATCAGACACTTTAAGACCTTACAGAGTATATATTTAGCCTACGATGTAGGCATCATCAGCTCTTATTTAAATAGAACAGTGAAATGTAGAAGACATTTCACTGTCTCCCTTTACACAGTGAAATGTACACAGAGAAAATCTCTTTACACAGTGAAAATCTCGTTACACAGTAAAAACCTACCTTTACAAAGTGAAATAGAACAGTGCAATGCCTTCTACATTTCACTGTCCCCGGCAATCGACCGGACCCTCTCTCACCTTTTCAGTGAAATGTAGTCGACAACAACTGTAATGCATGTAATATGTATCTTTACAATGCAGCAACGCAAACAGCAGTGCAGTTTCAGTTAAGCCAGCATAAATGCAGTTCAAGCTATTCTTAAACATGCCATTATCATCTTGCAAGTTCAAATACAATAAGAGAAATAAATTAATTGTGTGAATAAGGTGGTATGAAGTGTTTTCAATGTAGCCAACGTGGCTTTATTTGTAGAGGCTAAGATGAAAAGATAGCAGCAGTTGTCTTGTTCTTGTTTCATTGTGCTTGCGCCTAAATCACAAAGAGTTAAATGAAGACGTTAAACAAGACTTAGTTTAGGTCAGACCTGAAAGAGTCAAATGAGATTTGGTTCACATGAGAACACCTTATGATTCTATTTCTTGGTTTCAAGTTTGGTAGCCTTGTGCATATGTTGCCCCATGAGGCAAAATGAGATGTACAATACACCAATGCAAAATGAGTTAGGATTTAAAGTTAGGGAAAACCTGTTGACCAACATAGACAAGAAACCACTACCTGCTTGCCAGCACTAAAAGCATGACAATACTCATCCATATTGGCTAAAGGCAAAGTAGTTCAAACAGTTATTTTACCTCATGTGGCAAAATAGACTCTGCTTTCAAGCTTTCGGAGTGTAAACAGGAGTTGGAGTGTAAATTTACAATGAACTCTGGAGCAGGAGCCACTTTTGTTGGAACAAGAGCAGGAGTAAAAACATGCGACTCCAATCACCTCTGGTATAAATAACCAGCAATCAAAATTGCTGAAACAACATTGGATGCCATATTCTAGCTTATCGGGAGCCATTTCATAGCATGTTGGGCACCATTTCATAGCAAGAAAAGTCATAGAAAAAATGTGAAATTTCATATGACTCGAGCTTGCAAACCAATAACTCGATGTGACTCGACAGTTCTTGTGACTCGACTCTGACTCTAATCGAATAAATTTCAGATGACTCTGGCTCGAAGGGCTTGTGACTCTGACTCGACAAAAATGACTCGGGCACATCACTGGTAAATTTAGTCATATTTTGCTTGTATTTTCGGATTTGCCACCCTGGTTTTGTTTAAATTTATACGCTGGCTTTTTGTTTTGTTCAATTTTCCTACCAAACGCATTTTGGTCTTTGTTTTTCGGGTAAGTTACTTATTTGAGTTCTTTTTTCAGATTTACTTGCTGATTTTTGCAAAATAACCTGGCACCACAGCCAAAGGTGGCTACGGAGCGTATCCGGTGGGCTGTAGTCGACCAGGAGTGACCATGGACCTGGAGTGCCAGTGTCGACCTCCGGCAGTATTCTACGTTTTTCGTTCGGAACCGGATCCGAGCCCTGAGTTAAAAATTTGTGATAAACCGGACCCAGATCCAGAGTCACTTATCAATGTCGGCAATAGCAGGAAACTGTGTGGCAGAGATGAGCGGACTGTGAAATTTTTCAGTCCGAGTCCAGTCCTGATCTGCAAAATTTTTGAAAATCATCAGTCCGATACAGTCCTGATCTGCCAATGTAAAATCATTCATTTTTCTTTTGCCTCATGAGGCAAAATGACTGCTGGAGGTATTTTGCGTTTAGCCAAATACGACTGGCTGAAGGGAAAATACTTCCAGCAGTGCTTTTGCCTCATGAGGCACAATAGACACAGCTTTTCGGCATTTCCAAAATTTAACAAAGAAATGTCTATTTGGCATCAGAAGGAAAAGCACTGTTGGAGTTATTTTGCCATTAGGAGAATCCGACTGCTTGGATTGGTCAAGTGACAAGGATGATACCCTTGGATTGGCGTAAGGTCCTTGTTACATGACTTAAAACCCTAAACCTAAAACCAAAACCTATAAACCCAAAACCTAAGCTGGAACCTAAACCCAAAGCCTAAACCCAAAACCTAAACCCAAAACCTAAACCCAAAACCTAAACCCAAAACCTAAACCCAAAACCTAAACCCAAAA
>JGI24158J21664_10003605_pt1 | contig 19525 bp, 13 predicted proteins | sample Ectturendosymbi3_FD_21664 | JGI IMG/M metagenome (IMG submission 21664) | reverse complement strand
ATCAACAGTAGTTGAACTTTTGCATGTTCATACCTGTTTGAAAGATCAAACCGGTGTGAACATGCAAAAGGAAATATGCAGAAAACGGAAATTTTCACGTGAAAAAAACAGAGAAAAACAATGAAATATAAGCAATTACGTTAAGGATGCAAGTAATTGAAATCTATAGTCACCAGTTATTGAAGTATAAGTGGACAGACTTCTCAAGCAAACAAAGAAGTTTTTATTTCACAAAATCATCCCGTGGGCCGGATCCAACCACGCAACGGGCCGGATTTGGCCCGCGGGCCGTATGTTTGACACCCCTGTTTTAAACGTATATTAAAAGCAAAAATCTTGCCCCAATAAAATGTAATTTCCCCCCCAAAACCTTAAAACCTGGCTACGGACCTGCACTTAGAACCAACCCATAGGAGTTCACCAACTCCGTAGTGTCTGACAACTTGAAAATAAAACCGAACTGATGAGACACAAAAGCAGAATCCTGTTGTAGTCTCAACTTTGCAGTTCCGATAATAACCAAAAAATTTAAAAAACACAGTAGCACATTCCTCACGCGCAGGTTAGTCTCGGTTGTTGTTACCTTGGATAGGGATTGCGTATGGAGCATGTGGCGGAAATGCAGATTGCCTGACGTAAGAATAGGTGGGTTGTTGCGATGCACTTTCTTCGACCTTTACCGGGCGGTTTCCTTGGAAACATCGCAAAAAATACCAATCGACGTTGGACAATTAAACGACACAGCAGTCATTTATGACACAACGAACCGGGTACTTGTGGCGCTGGTAGTCTTGCATACTGGAACTGTGTCTGCATGGCGGCGTAATCAATATGAGGGTGACTGGATGAAATCTGATAGGAAAAAATTCGAAACGACAAGTGCGAAAAACCGCAGAAAACGCGACAAAAATGAATCATCCTGAAGGTAACTAACTTGCTCGGGCTGTGACGTCACTTGGTGGTACTGTGACTCAACAGGAATAGCGATTGATGGGGCGAAAACCGAATCTGGAATCCTGAAAGTTGAAAGGTAACTTTGAGTGGGCGCGCGCGTCATCAGAAATTTAAAACAAAGATTACAATGTGAAAACACTCGAAAAGCGACAATGGCAACAAATAGCGTGACCTACCAGCACGTTTGCTGTGTTACTGCCGCCGCAGACATAACTTGCACACGCAGCAAACAATGGCAAGTTTGTCGTCATCACCAGTTAGACTTGAACAAGAAGTGTTTAAACGCTTCGTGAAATGGAAAGAATACATTTGTGATGTCACAGAAAAATGAATAAAAAATCCGAAATGGTGCTTCATTTGAATGTGGCCAGACAAGGAGATGTGCCTGCTTCGCAACGATATCTAACAATCTTTTTTGACAAAGTGCAGTTCGATTACTTGATGAAGCTTTTTTCAGGGTTTCTGAAGCATCAAACATAAAGCATCTTACAGTGACTCGGTGACGAAATACAAACCAAGAATAACCCCAGCAATTGATCATCAAAAATTACAAATCAGTCTAAAGGGAAGAGTTTATTTTGAGCAAGAAACTTCATGTCGGTTGGTTAGATACCTGAGTTGGCCCTGCGACAGCACTGCATACAGCATCTGATCCAAGTTGCCACACACCGCAATGCATTCACACAATACACCCATAAATTTGCATGTAAACACACTCTCCTTCAAGCGCCCGTACACGCCGATTAGACTGGTTGTCGTCGCATTCGGGCGTGACCCTCGACGTCACCTCACATTGTGTATTGCATCGGCACTCTCCACTTTTGGTTTATTTCCATGGAGAAAACAAGGCTAGCTTTTTGGCGACGGATGGGGACTCGGGCAACAAACAGCTTTGGACAAATAATGGGACAACACTTGAAATTGAAAGAGCACATTTTCTGACAAGTTTCTCTGTTTTTTGTTAATCGGGTACAACACTATAAAACATGATCAAATGTTGTAAAAAAGTGGTCTAAAGTCGTTTGCTATTTGGCCTCTGCTCGGGTTGGATCGCCAAGTGGTCCCTCCGATAATTGCTTGACCCCCAACAACAAGCCGGTCAAATTTGAAAGCATATAAACCTACGAAACACGTAATTTTAATTTTTCAAGCTTGCTAAATTTCTATTTCGCTTTAAGTTTTATCAAATTGAAAAGAAAAACTTCTAGAGTTTTTCACCCATTTTTTTTCGCCTTGTCAAAATCGTTACCTAATGTGCTTGCAAAAGGATCCAGACTCCATACAACTAATTTTTCCCATGCGTTCTACCAGTTGCTGTCGTGAAGGTATAGTTGGGCCAATGATTAGAAAAATAAGCCATGAAGGTCAAGGAGAGGAAAGTTGCGCCACTGCGTCATCACGCCACATGCAACTGCAAAATAGTTTTACAGCACCTCTGCTGCATCAGCCCCAGCTATAAACCCCAGCTGATGCAGATCGTGTCTTTACGTCGCATTAAGAACCTGACTTGCAGAGGGCTAAGTTGGTTGTGTTACTTGGCTTTGAAAAAGATAGCGCTCACGACTATACGGGTCGATGTCTAGTATTGCCAGTAAATATTGTTGCTTAATAAACACATAGTTCTGGCTTATCAATACGTGCAAGTTCAAACAAGCAAACCTCCAATATGTTTTGCTCAAAATGATCTTTCGATCTTTCTTCGCACTAAAAATTTCCTATTTTTATTGCAGCACATGAAAATTTCTTGCATTCAAAATCTGGCTTCAACAAGTTTTTTGTTTACAGCACCAAAATTATCTGATCTCGAGAAAAACGAACGGGACCTTGAAAACTGAGTGCCGGGGTTGTCGGCGTGGCAACAGCACCAACGCCCCGGGCGATCCAACTTCTTGGCGGTCCAGCCGAATTCAGCCCAATTTTCTTCTCGTTATTGTTGACTCAGGCACAAGTCCTCGAAGCTACGGCGGCAAATTGGTTTAATTTAAGTCCAAAAATCCCCGCGCCAACGGGGACCACATGGACTGTGTCTGCCACCCAATCGCTAAACAAACCTATAGTTGATTGTACGTCTCTTACCGACGACTAATCTGTTTTGTTGCGTTGTTTATTTTGCCTTAATTTGTATTACGGCGCTCACGTGCATCGGGCTGCGTCATCAGCTTCAGATATTGTTGCCGTCACAGACAAAGGCAAAAAACACATTGGCTTAAGCGTTATAAATGCTCAGCATTCGAGCAACAGCAAAAGAATAGACATATGATTATAGTTTGCCGAGGATGAAGCTCATAGAAGAATATAATGATGTTGCGCAGTTGTGGATTGTTGGAGAGTCCTTGCAGAGGCTTCAGCCTTTCTTGCTGGGACCTAATAGTCTTATAGTTCCTTCTTCTATTTGAATAAGGACTGAGGATGCGTAATTTTACGTGAAATCGATTTCCTATTAAAAATTTGCTGATAGATTACTTGCTTACACCCATCGTGGAAAGTACATACTTGAGTTCCTTCTTCAATTACCAACAGAATGGAACGTTGTTAACGCTGCTTAAACTCATTGGCGAGCTTGGCTAAACAACAACTCTGTCATTTTCAATTTAAAATTGATGCATAACATTACCAAGTTTTAGACCAAAACATTTTTCCTTTCATTGAAAAATGATCTTTTGAAAGTTGCCGTTTTCCGATCAAAATAAGTTTTGTAGTCATTTTTTAGTTATGGAAGAGAATTGAAAGCAGTCAATTTAAAGGGAGGCCAACATATCGGGAATCAAATAGAAAATTGCTTCTAAAAGTAATTGAGAACGAAAAATAAGATTTTAAACAGGCTTTAAACAAATTTTTGCATGATCAATACCCACTAGATCAACATAGTAACAAGCTGAAACCTCAAAAATAAGAAAAATCAGCAGATGTGAATATATTTGATGTGGGCCTTGAATCTAAGAAAAATACCTGAGCAAATAGTAAAACTAGCATCAGGTTAATCAAGTCTTAAAAAAATTAACTTAAGGTATGAAAAACATACCAAATTGTATGTTCGAATTAACAGATTCATATACTTTGTCAATTCAGATCTACAACAAAATTTGACGTAAAAATTGGAGTTTGAGAGAAATTCAGCAGCTCTTTCAATTCTAACGCTTTCGGCACATACAGCTGCAATACAAGGTGGATGAAAATCATGTCATTTACTTCAAACATAAAATAAAAATCACGAATGTTTTCCAGCGCACTGCATATATCAAAAATGATTTTCTAACTGCGCAAATAGGTCTTGACTGTCAAAAAAGCTATTTGCCAGCGACCAGCGAAGGTAAAACCAATTGAATCTTTTACGAATTTTATGACGTGACTTTAATGAACGAACTTGAATGAAACCGATTTGACAACTTCAGCAAGCGTTTACGGGCAGACCTGCAGTAGCTGATATTTCTGAAAGCCGCGATTTTGACTAAACAGATCTTCACTCATGAACTTAGTCATTACAATTCGACCCGCTCAGCAAACGTTGAATTGGCTTGTAGCTGAAGAATCAATTTAATGCAACTAAAAGGAATACCGCAGACAACAACAATTCTTCACTTACACAAAGGAAGATGTTTGGTATTGAGCTTGAATTTGTGCGAATGAAGTTGGCGTGCCTGTGACGTAAAATGGAGCTCGTCAAAAACAATTTAACTACAAACTTTTTAAAAATCTCTTCTCAACTAACGACTACTGTACCTTCATTATAGCTTGACGTAGATTCAGGGTATGGCTCAGCTAATTCTGACGTCATGTGCTGCGTGACGTCATGCATCTGCTGGATAACTGGTTGTTCTGTTAGAACAGGTAGAACTACATATCAAAACCGGCGGTACTATAACTGGCACGTGCACACCAACGCGAATTAATTAGCGGCGACAAAAATAAGAGGGGAAATTGGAATTTCCTGAAGCTGTCAAAACCGTTACGCACCGTCGGCCTTTGCTGGCTCCTCCGGCTGCCCCATTGCCATGACAACCGGTGAAGTAATTTGAGGACTTGAATTGGTTGCAGTTTCGGGCGAAGGCGCTGAGACAAAAGCAGTGATGTCACGAGAGCGCATTCGAACATTAGGGACAGTTTTATTACTCGTTTACAACAGCATAAGCCCCCCCCTCGCCCCTACCTGTTGCGCCGTTGGGGGATGGATTTGGCGATGGAGACTTTCCCGAACTGACAGGTACGTTCACGTCATCTCCTGGCGCATACTCCGTCATCATAGCAGTCGTCATAGTGGTTCAAACGTAAAACATTTTACGTACAACTGAGGAACACAACAAACCAGCTATTACGATTTTATGACAGGCTGCACTTAAAAATGGGTATTTGCGAAACATATTTCCTTCTTAACCCTTATCCGTAACCAAGTAAAGCTTGACAACTGTTGAGGCCTACGGGTAAAGCAGTGCATCACATAGGCGTAGCCAAGGGGGGCCAAAGGGGCCAATCACCTCCCACATTTTCGGGCTGGCTACGCCACTGGTGCATCAGCACCTCCACCCTAGTACCTACGACACCCCTACATCTTGTGCAAATGTCCATACATTCCGGCGAAGCTGTCCTTGACATTTATTACCAGCAACACACACTTTTATTACAAGGTTTCATGTTCGAAAATGTTACTTACAGAAACATTTATTCAAGTCTTTATCAACAAATTAGCCAGTAACGTGTTATCAACTATTCCGAAATATTTCCTACATTTCAAAGTTATGTTGTCTCCTGTTGCAGATGATGCTATAGGAAAGCTGGAAGTAAGTACTTGTAAAAGACAATTGCTCATAATTTAGTAGCGTTCATATCGTTGTTTCGCAGTCGATGAATTTTACAATTTTACCCGGAGTTGAAGTTTGGATATCTATATTCCTGGAGTCGGCGTTTAAAACAAGTCACTGACTCCGACTCCGGCAATGCAGTTCAAGCACTCAAACCTAAAACCGAATATGTAGCGATGTTTAATTATGTCATCACAAAGCAATTGTAATTCTTTGCTTCACTACAGTTCGCGATTGCTCTGGAGCTCTGGTCACTGTGTGCGTCATGCATTATGATTATGACGGAAACATCTCAATGTTCCAGACAGACCTGGGTTTCGCTTTCTTACATTCTCTACTTCAAATGGAAAAAATCGGCCTTTTATGTTTACAAGGCCACACAATGCTACCCTCCAATCATTCGGGAGTTTGAAGAGATTATTAATCTTTTGTACATGTACATCAGGGCGAAATTATCACGTCATTTTGACTTTCGTTTTTCTCACATTTTAATTGGTTCTTCATGTTGTTTGCGAGCCATATTCAAGTATTTATTTATTTAGACTTAAATTCCGTCCTCAAAGAATTTGTGAACCTTCTGAGTCTTGAGGCGCAAGAAACGAAATGTTGCATTCATTTGAGATTTGCAAGCTGGTTACACGAGCTGCTCTGCATGGCAAAAGTGATAAAGCGTGCAGATTGTTCTGTTTTGCTCCATCTGTTACAGGTATTTCCACATAAAGCATTACTTAGTTTCAAGAAACTTTGGTCCAAGCATTCAAATGACACTACTTGGCAATAACAGGTAAAGTAATTGCAGTACAAAAATAAGTGTATCTTATTCTTAACAGTATGTTTAAACGGCAAATATTGCTGTTATGTATGACAGCCATAGGTGTAGAAGCAAGTAAATTTTTGGGGATGCAACGGATTTTTGCCCAAATTTTCCCAAACTTGCCCAAAATGTTGTCGTGGAATTTTGCCGGCCGTTTTTGTGTTGTGACCTCAAAAAATGGTTTTCACTTGTTTTTCTGCGAACCTTGGTCGCCATTTTTCGAAGTCAAACAATGTAGGGCGCCATTTTTGCCCAAATTTTCAAGGATATTGCCCGGATTTTCAACATATCAAAACATTTGGGGTGCGCCTGCGCCCCCGCCTCCTACACCACTGATGACAGTGATAACATACTAACTTTCTGCTATATTGCTATGCTGTATCGTGTATGGCTGCTAAGTGTAAATAAAACAAAATATTTCACATTTTAATTCACATCTACAATTACGTATTTATCAACGAACTCCTGGCAGCAGCTTATAATTACAAGTTTGCAACCTTTAAGTTTGGAAAGCAAACTTTGCTGAAAAACACCTGCTTCCCAGAGTGATAATTTAAAAAAATTTTCTCGAGCCGGAGTTCAAAAATTTTGAAATTTGACCACGGAGTCATACAAAAATATTTCCGACTCAGAAGCCCTGGTTCATACAAAAGCGCAAGGTTGCAAACCGCTGACGTACAGCACAGCAATGAAAAATCGACAGGTTTCTTTGATGTGTCTCCTACAAGACGTGTATCAGTTTCTTTCCACGAATCGTTTCAATCATTGGACATATGTATGAATCACGCCAGCGGAAACCCACAGTTAAGCTGCATGTAACGAAATTGGCTGCACACGAAGAAGGAATGACACTTTCGTTTCTTCCATCGTCACTGCAAGATGCAATGGGTGCGATGCAGGGCCGCCGCCAGCGGGGGGCCAGTGGTGCCTGGACCCCCATTTGAAATCGGTGCTCCCCCATTTCACGTTTGGCCCCTCGATTGCTGCATACATCCACTACTGTATTTTAAAAATGTCGCCTCCCCTTCTGGTTTTGGTCCCCTCCTTCTGGTTTTTGGCCCCCCCTGCTGCTACATCCTGGCGACGGGCCTGGGGCGATGATCGATCAAGTCCGCCTGTGATGCTTGGACATGCTCACAACCTTAGAATATTTGTCATGAACAGTGTTGAGCAAAGTACCAATGGCTCAGGCTATTGGTAGAAGCTGACCCCGAACCAGTTAATTTCCGGACCACCGGCAAATACAGTGGGGAATCTCATCCAGGTCCACAACCAGGGGGGCAACCGGGCATTCCCAGAAATTTTCAGAAACCTGCTTAGTTATTACTTGTTAGCAGGGGGAGTGTAGTGCTAAAACAAGAGGTGTGGGAACGGCGTTCCCACACCATATAAAAAGGAAGACTATACTAAATACTTCGAATAAAGTAAGCATTCGCCTACAAGTATTTCCACGCTGGATCTTCCTGTTTCACTATAGACTTGTGACTAGCAGTGCGAATCTGCGTGCCACTGCCACAAGCACATCTGCGAAATCGCAGCCATGTTTTAATCTAATCTTTTGAATCCCACATCTTCAAGTAACGTCACTTATGCAAAAAGTTGTGGGAACGCATTCCCACCCCCCTCCGGTTGTTAGGTACAAGTTACAATAGTTTTGCCCCTCCGAAAATATCACCTGGTTACGGCCCTGACCTCATCACCCCGTTTGACGTACACCCGAATGCTGAGATTTAACCACTACTTCAACCATGGGCCCGCAGCCAGGTTTTAAGGTTAAGGGTGCAAAATACATTTATAGGAGGGAAATATTTTTCTTTTTATTGTATGTTTAAAACAAGTTTTTTCTGGGCACAAGAAAATGTGGCGGGCCCAAAAGATTTTGGTTTCACATCCCCTGAATGCCCCACCGTGGTTACGGACCTGCTTCAACCATGGTCGTCGGAAGTAGGGGTTCAGAGGACGTGGCTCCCATATATTTTGAAATTTGATATTTATCAATTAACATATGAGTAGAAAAATGTTTTTCTCTCAGTTTCAAGGTGATAAAACTAAATTCCACCACTGTTGGTCACCCCCCGACAACTGCTTTTGATCACGACCTGGAAAATCTACCATCGACCCCCCCTGGGAAAAAATCTTTGCGACGCCCTTGACTCCAACAAACCTTTGATTATTCTTTATGTGAATTATCTTCAATGTCGAAAGATCAGGGGTTTAAGAATGTAGTTGCACCTGCCCTTGTGTCCAACACTAGCTCCCTGCAACGGAGGTGGGCCACCCACCCCTCAAATCAGTCGCGGCTTGTGGGGCGAAATTTGGCAGCACGAGATAAAGTGATGAAATCCAAGCCACATAGGGGATACATTTTTCAATTCTCAAACGTTGGTCGAAGATCCCCGATGGCTTTTCTGGTCTTTCGAACTCTTCACAAGAAATGCAGCAAAAAACGTCAATTTTCAGGAAAAAAGATTTCCGTTGCTATTTGGGTAAAAATGCTATGCTCAGCAAATATTGCTGTGCTACTGTATCTTCTACCCTACACAGTTCGGGTTTGCCAAAACAATTTTAACCAATTACTCTCGATACGGATGTCTTTTTCAGGTAATGGTTCTTTGGTTTCAGTATGTCAGACCAGTGTCTTCAGCACACTGACCCCTCAAAATGCGCGTCCTCATGCTGTGACATCACAGTGTACATTATTACACGGAAAAGGAGCAGTGAGCAAGAGATGTATTTTTATTCCGATGTTAGCGCGGGAGAAAGGTTGTGGACAGCAACAATATTGCAGTATTTGAATAACGACAAGACCTAATATATAGATTTATAATTGCGAACCTACATAGCAACACACAACTCCGTAACGGAGTTCGCCAGTTGTTTCGACGGTTACTACTGTAACTTGTATTAATCTGCGATGCTGGCGTTGCCAGCACTTGCGATACTTCGGTAGCAATCGTATTCACCGGTCAGAATTTCATGAAACAGAGCCTGAAGAACCTCTACAGCTTCAAACGAGTTGCCAATTTTGAATTGATTGACCAACCAGGCAATTTGCTTTTCGCACACAAAAGTAGCTTTCCTCGTCTCTAACCTGAACCAGCCTTCCGGCAGCAATTCAACAACAGTCAGAGACGTTGTATCCAGCAACTAACAAATTCCACCAAATCCCAGTGCAGTTATGCGCCCTAAGCCTTGGCATGGTGGCAGTGATGGTGTCAATTTGCCTTGTTTGGAAACCAGAGCCTGTCCGGCGTGCGAGTAACTAGTTAGCACTTAAATATGATCGGGCCTCGCTAAGAATCAGCTCTGTTTATATCTTCGACCAGAGCGCCAGTAACAAGATTCCCAGCCTTCAATGCATTGCATGTAATCGAACCTAAACTCGATGAAACCAAACCTCACAATCGGAACAATGTCACGTCATACTACCCTTTCTTACGTCATCATGGCACGAGGACTGCAAGCTTCGCTCTTACGACGACGTGACGATGTTTACACTGCTGTGCATTAGCTCGAAATATTTCCGTTAATTTAATATTCGCACACACTCTCTCACTTTCATGCATCTGCCTACGCACCAGCAAGTTTACATCACAAATAACCTTGGATGACGCAACAACGACCATTGTACGACGTCACAGCACAGCAAATATATAACGAGTACAGGACAAGTTAGCGAATATACGCAGCAGCTGGACTGCGGCTTCTTCTCGTAAAAAATAACTTTTTAATTTTCGCCGGCAATCTTCTTTCCAAAGTAAGAAGCACTCACAACTTTTCTACGGCGCTGAACGTCGCAAAGCGATAAAAAGATTTTCAAAAGGTAACTAAATACCCTCCTATCGCATTACCCCCAGACCAATACAATCAAACAAAAGCGGGCGGCGGTTGGCGCTCTTTCACTAAGGCCTTGTACAGCCGTCCGGTCTTAATCATTCTTTGATGACGTCACGCTGATTTCATTGTTCGTTTTTGTGACGTCAACCGAGTCCCATCCAACCTCCTCCCACCCGCCCCACGAGTCTTCGGCTGATGACGCGGACTTAGGGGGAGTTGTCGTCGTCGTCGTCCCTTCGTTCAGCCACGCCTCCAGATCGACGTCATCGTCCGTAAATTTGGTCGATGATAAAGTTTGACCGGACACGACGTCATCGAATTCGGTTCGATTCCTTGCGTTTTGATTGGACGATGAAACCTCGGTCGATTCGGCGGAAACTCCAAACGTGTCCCAGAATTCCTTGTTCTCGGGCTCCGCTTGGCTGAAAACAAAAGACCTTTGTTTCAACACAACGACGACTTCCACCAAGCCAACAGGCACGCTGGGTTCCTTCGCCGTCTGTTCCACACAAAGGACCCACGCCAAGGGTTAAAAACGAAGTAGGGCGTCCTGGATGAGGCTACCCTTGGTTAGCAAACCTGCTGCTGGCGCTGAGCAAGGTAACGTTTTTCATGTATTTAACATACAAGGACTTGGAAGTCGTGTTTGTGCTTTAAACTAAATGATTTTGAAATTACATGTTTGCAGTCATTTCAGATAGGGAGGGAGGCTTAGAAGTAGTTACTTTTAGCTTGGTGGGGGTTGGACTTTCTGGTCTCAACAGAAAAACTGGGAAGTCACGAACATTCACTATAGGCGCAGTGGGAGGCATCTTTCGGGGGACGAAGGATATTTTGCCCGAATTTCCCCCAAAATATCTTTATGCGGCAAACTTTCCCCCTAAAAATATTATGTAGCAGTTGGTTACTCACCAACTCTCACGGACTCTAAAACACGAAGTTTATTAGACACTTTTTCTTTTCTTGAGTAAAAAAGTCAAGACTTGTTTTGAGTCGGACTTATTTATCACTTGATAACAAATAAAGATGTCAAAACGCCCGTGACCGAATTTTCAACAAATCAAAAGTTTTGGGGGTGCACTTCCACCCCCACCCCCTTCACCACTGACGTCAGCGCCACAACCGAGATATCCAGCAACGCGAAGTTGAATGGTCGGGTACGCAGCAGAGCGTGACCCGCGCAGTCTGTGGACCGTGAAATTCGCATGACTGACTTGAAGCAAACGTTACAGGAAGAGGAAGTAATCGCCGGTGATTCGTTGAACAACAACTAGTATCTTTATTGAAGGATCAACCCAAGAGACTGAGCTTCACAAATCAACTGAAAATACTTCTCAGTTTCAAAACTTTTCTCATTTAAATCTCAGCAACTTGTTTACGAAAACTGAACAGATAATCCACATTTTGTTTGTCCAGGTATTACTTATTGATAGTTCGGAAAAATTCGTTTGTTTTTCATTAAATGCAGGTTGAATTTGGTGTCGATTGAGAATCCAACGACTCACGTTTACCGTTAGTTCTGAAATCATGAAACAACAAGAACTTCTACCACATGGGAGAGGAGCTTATAACAAACCTTTTCTCACAAACATCTTAACACTAGAACAATCAAAGGGATTTTGGCGCGTTTAAATTTTTTAACAGCTGGTTTTCAGTCTAAAGCTGCAACTTTCACCTGAAATTTCCAGATAATTCGTTATTTTATTCTAACTTGGGTTTGAATTTTGTTCCCGTCTATTACAGAAGCTACACATGAAACTACCCAGAACGAATAAGTTGTGGTTTTAACCCTACCCAAAGGCAATAGGCTGTTTGAGCAACGTCATTCGGTTGAAAGTCAAAGTTGAAAAGCATTTCACCCGTCATAACCAATCACTTGCAGGTTTCAGGACTGACGATGAGTAGTGTTACGTGAAATCGATTTCTTATTGAAAATGTGTGATGATTCAACTTTGTCGCCTTGATGGAGACCAGTTACTTGAATACCATCGAAGATGCAGACGTGCGGCACACACCCGCAATTCTGGACGGCAGTGCGGGACACTCCTGCTCAATTGTCATTTTTTTATTGAGCAGTTTTTTGTTAACAAGTACTAAGACATTATTCTGAAATTTATTGAAACTTTTTCGGATAAATATGGAATAGAAACTAAAAAATCGCAGGTTTTGACGTCATATTTTGTGACGCCATGGATTTCGCACTCCCGCAGAAGTTTTGAACTCAGCACCAATGATTGAAGGGTTTAGGAATTTGTTGTTAGTATCGCACCATAGTTTGCGCAAGTACAGCACACTGGTAATTGCTGAAGTAAAGCAATATTTTTCTTCTATTCAGTCAACTTTGCTGCTCGCTCATTGGGTAAAGAAAAGTGTGGAATGAAGCGAAACGATAATGTAAGCAGACTGCAAATATGGCAGAAGATTGAATGTCCATCATGTTTGGTTGTGTTTGCAGGACATCAAATCAGATTGTTCTGATTGCGAACTTTCTGGCAGTGAGGAACCTTTACAGAAACGATGCATCTCCATCACCGGAATGAGTGGAGGAACATTTTGTGGCTGCTTCAAGTTACGCAATTACTGATTCGGATGGAAATGATGGAGGGAAGGACTTGACAGAAAAAGATGACTCTTCGTGGCGGAAGTTGCCCACCTTTCAATCACAATGTGGATGATTGCAACAACGAAACATGGTCAGGTTCGGACCGACCGCGTTTGCAACAACCTTGCGATCAAAAGCAACTCCCCGAATTCTATTCAGTGAAGCCGTGTTCTGAAATATTCACAAATGTGCTGTTTCTGAAGCACAGCTTGTCACAGGGGATGTCAACTGGAATGTGGCAGTACACGAACTTGACCGGTTGAAACTGGACTTATTAATACCAGGGGTGCATTAGGGGCAAAGAGGACCGGCTGCCTGGCTTTGGAGTACGTCTTGGGGTTACCCAACGTTCAGTGCGACCCTTTCCAGGAACAGGTTTAAGTAAATAACGAAATTTCTAAGATTTGCCGTAATGAGAGCAGAGAGGCGTCGACTGGTTGAGGGCAAATTTCGCTTCTGTTTATGGAAGTGCTTTCATTGAGAAACAGAAACTGCAAAAATCTTTCGTGCCTAAATGTTTATGTAAAAGTTGATGAACACACGAGTTCAATCAGTGCATGGTTGAAAAGCCAGATATATTTGGAGACGGAAATTTTCCATGGTGGTTGGTGCTGATGGCAAGTGTTTGCGTGATGGCTTCCCATATATGGGCAAAGATGAGACACCTCCATGAGCACGCAACGCTGCTGTTGCAACGAATCCAATACAACAACTCTTCAAGCACGGCTGCAGTGTGGCTTGCAGCGATAACTTTTCCACATCCCTGGATTGTTTCTGTTGATCACATGGAATGCGTCGTGCTGTTTGTCGGGACGGTTGAGGTGAACGCTCTTGTGGTCAGTGGTCGTGGTTCCCTTCCCACTGGGAACACCCAACCTTCCCATTGGGATGCGGACATTCTACCACTGAGCTATTGTCGCCCATCTCTGGATATTGCTGTATGCTTAGCAAAGGAAAGATACTGTCTGGTTGGCACTATTCGCCGAAATCGTAGAGAACTGCACCAGGCAGCCAAGGCAAAGCAGCAGCTGCATGAAAGTAGATTTTTCAAGACCAACACTTCATTGACAAACGTAACTTTGACTTGTTGTTACCAATACAAAAAAGCAACGTCCGTAACCAACTGGGCACACGTCTGTCAGACTTAGGGTTTTCTTCAGAAAATAACACTAAAAAGAAACCAGAGACTGCTTTGTTTTGTAACAAAACCAAAGCAGGAGTGGATGCTGTTGACAGATTGCAAGGAGATACTCTGCAAATGCACGAAGTCGCAGGCGTCCTTACACGGATTTTGCAACGTGACTGATCGTGCGATTGTCAATAGCTGGGTACGAAATAAATATCATCAAACAACAGTGATGCATCAGCTGGCAAGGGAAGTGGACCCCCCACAAAAAGCGAAGGACACGTGGCCAAACTTCCAAATGTCGCAACAGAACGACAATGATATGTTGCAACTGCAATGAAACAATCCGCCGGAAATGCTCCACAAAATGTGACAGATATAAAAAATGATTTCTGACATCATCAGCAGATCTTGAGGGATTTTAGCTTCGTTTGATACAGTAAAGCAGAAAAATTATAACATGCGTGAAAAACGCTACTTCGTCGTCTAGGTATTTTGAAATTCCGGTCATTCTATTGTTAAGAATCAAGACAAGTGAACTGACATTTGACTGTATTTTTTGCAGTCTTTCCTCAACACCTGGTTCCCAGAATCACTGTTGTTCTTCCCATCAATACACATTGAACGATGGGAGGAGGAAATAAATGAGAAAAGGTGTTCGAAATAAAATTACCGCAGCAACAAATTTTGCTTCAGCTCGCAACAAGATTATCGTTCAGGTTGGTTTGGCTCAGCTCTCCCACGCCCACTGGCGGAGGAGACACAACTCGATCATTTCTAGCAGGAAGTACTGCGTTTGACGTTCACAGAGCTGGCCGGATATACATCACGGCCTCTATTTGTTTCAAGTCCTGAATAAACCAGGATATTTACGTTTGAAAATATCTGCTCTATCCTGCTGCTCACTGGAGCAAATCAGATTCACAAAGGGTTTCGCTTTGGTTTAAATTTTTGCTTTTAAAAGATGCAGTTCAGATGTTGGCTTACAGTAGGTTTCAATTTCGTTTCAGTCATAAGTAACACTCTTTGAGTATAAAAGATTTTGACAACAACAACAGCCACAAAAAGTTGTCATAGATCCATCGAAACTGACAGCTATATCTCGCCGCTAAAAACATGGAACAATATTACATCTCTGTATGCAGTTGTTACGTCACGAAGCTTACCTTTTGTTTTGGATCATATTCGATAATGACGTCAGGCCAGATTTGCTGTAATCTGTAAACTGCGCAACAAAAGGTGAGCGAAGTTGTTTTAATTGTGACGAGACAAACAAACGAATCACATTCCAAACAATGCCAGCTTCATCGACGTGAGCCATGATTACGCGCATGCCAGTTGTTCTTGCTTCACGTACCATTGTTACGAAACAAATCAACTTATCACATGAGTGCACATGCAGGAGTCTTTCAAATGACGCAAAATTTCACGGAGCACATAATCTGGTCGGTAGAAAATGCAACAGACCGTGACAATGTTTCTAACAAAAAACAAAGATGAAGTTTCAAACGGGTTCAGACAAAAGTGCACGACAATCTTTGGAACGTATCTTAGCTGAAAAGAATGTTATAAGTTTTTTAGAAATATTGTTTCCGTCCATACGGGCTGTATGTTGGAGATTTTACGTCGCCGCATAGCTGGAAACATCGTTTCATGAGATTGATGCTAATCTGATGACGCAATCTAATGACGTACTAAAGCAGCGACGTCCAAGAGAAGTGTCGAACACATGTGCAACGTGGAACCCGCACACAGCCCAGTTTTCGTTGCTGTGTGTTTAAATATAATGACAACCTGTCTTACTTATCACGTCCGTACTTTGTACTGCGCCGTTTCTCTTTGTCGTCATAGACCAAAAATTTTTTGAAATGGCAGAAAAAAAATTAAGTCATTTCGGTCAAAATCCGTGAAACTCTAGGCTAATGAACAATGTTACGGCGAGTTTTAATAAAACTGTGAGACAAATAACAGAAATGTTTCAGTGGCCAAAATGTATCAGCAAAAAAATGACCAAAATACCTCAGCGAAAAAAAACAGGTACTGCATACTGGCAGATTTCCACGTGCCCCCTCTGACATGATCCGTTCCCCCTCTGACATGATCCGTGCAAAACTGATTTCTAGTTTGTCCTTGTGGTTCCATTGGCACTAAACTTGCCTGTGACGTAACACTTAGGGAATGATCAGACATGTTAAACAGTCATTATTATCATAGTAGACAAAATTACAGCGATTTAATTGCAGTAGCTTGAGCTAAATTTTAGTTTGCTGAGGACAAAGTACGTCATTCAAAGTGCGGCCTTCATTTAAGACAGGGGTGGGGGGGACATGCGGCCCGAGAGAAAATTTGAAATGGCCCGCATCAAACTTTCCTTATTAAAGTTAGAGTATTGAGCAACGAGTGAAAATGAAGCTCCATGATAAGCAGGTACTGACAATTACCATCTCTACACCACTGATTCTCAGCCTTTTCGCTGAAGGGAGCCAAATCCAGACCACGATTTTGTTTTGGAGAGCCGTAGTAAAAAGCTTTAACGCAACACAATCGAGACGTTTTGTTTTGCAGCAGAACGAAGTCCGTTGCACAAATTTATTGGAGGTTTTATTGAAAGACTGCTGAGGACCACACAAAGGTGCTTGGGGCCACATGCGGTTTTCAGAATAGTGGTTGAGAGAGAACCACTGCTATTGACACTGACAGTCAGTCAAGAGAAGTCACTCTTCCACATAGTTAGATAAAGTTATGATTTGAGGATAAAATCAACTGTTATTTGCGGCCTGCCAGCGATAATGCACGATTCATGCGGCCCGTTATAGTAAATAGGTCCCCAACCCTGATTTGAGACAATGACACAATTTTAAAGACATTTCGGTCGAACACGGCTGCCGTACCTTTCCAGCCCATGACGTCACACTGCTCGTGATGTCATCGACCACCTTCCCATCGGATATTTTCTGCTGAGTGGGCTTCACCACTTTTTCGTTGACCTTTGACCCGAGATCTGTGGCCAAAGTGGACGCTTGCGAACCCAGCTTGACTGCCTGCGAGGTAGGAAGATGGGTTGGTCAAAATCGGGTGAGTTTTTTTCATCTCTCGCATTTCGCCACATGGTAAAGAAAAATTAAAGTCGTGAAACGCTTTATCTGGTTTGTAAACCTGGGATAGGTAAAAAATTAACGCATGGCTGGCAAAAGTATTTCAAACGTCAGTGCGTCCTACGCTGCACAACTTGCATGTTGTTGGTGGCAAATTAATGTTTGAAACAAAAAAACTTTTGTTTTCCTTCGTCGCCCGCAACGTGTTACAGACACGCCGAGCACACTGCAAATATCTCGTGCGTGAATCTACTCACGTTCTCTTTCGCGCGGGTCGCGGCCGATGACGTCCATTTCGCCGCATACTGCCACCCGGTGGATAAGGACGACATGGCCCCGGAAAGCAAGTCAGGCCCCTCGTCTTCTTTCGGCGCTGGCGTGTTCCCGAATCCGACGTATTTGGAATCTGCAGCTAACAAAAACATGAAATATGTAGCATGTTTGTAATATTCCCCCAAACTACACAGGGTCTTCGCAACCCATTGACGAAAATCTATGTTTTTCATGTTTTCTTAACCTTCCTAAGTCGCATTCCAGGACTATTTTTTGAACAAAGGCCTGAAGAATAAATTTCAGATGACGCGGCAGAAGAACTAGTTCAGTAAAACACAAACTTCTCTCAGTGGATCGAGGCTGAGGTTTGAAGCTGTCGTCTTGCTGCAGCCAAGACTCGAAGTCGTCCATGTCATCATTGCTTGCGTCATCGCCGACTGTCGCTTTGGACCTGCGCGAAGCGAAAGCGGCACTGACGTCACTGTCCGTTGCAAAACTCGCACGGGACAACCATGGAGCAAATGATCTGAGATGGGCAACATTTGCAAAAACGAATGTCGTTAACTTTCTTTTCTATCGGCTCCTGAGGCAGTGTTCGAATTATTGTCAGTGACCAGTGATTTGAACTTGGGTCGAGAACAGTTAAAAGTGCTACACGTTATATGTCAGCTTGAGATTGTTGTGTCTTTTCTGAAAGGCACTAAACACGTAACAAGCAAACAATATATTCTTTCAAGCGGAATAAAGGTACAGAAAAGTAACCTTCTTCAGTTTGCACACCGCCTGGTTCAGCAAAACGGTGCAAAATCAACAAACCCTAACATTCTATTTGAATAAGCATTGCTTGCAGGTGATAGGACTGACGATGCGTAGTTTTACGTGAAATAGATTTTCTATTGAAATTTGTGATTGATTCCTTGCTTTATTCACTTTTGGAGTGAAGTTACTTGAATACAGATATGAGCAAGTTTGAATCATCGTAAAAACATGAAAGCAGAAAGCAGATTCCTCTTAGGCCGATAGATATAGAAGCCCTTCGAAAGCTTTTAATTGTCAAACCCTCACATGTTTCCACACAGTGATGCGATGCATGTGCACAGGAAGCTTGGCAACTTGAAGCAACAGCCCTGCCCGGCCTGTTAAGTTCACCCACCTGTGACTTGTGCTGAGGCTGAGCTGGCTCTTCTGTGTGGCTGGGACGTAACTCTGAGCAGAAGAAGCTGATTCGTCCCACGGTTCGCCAGACGCCTCCGTTACAATCTTTGAAAACGAGGCAACATAAACAACACGCGAACTTTGCACAAATTGATTTGTCGCAATATTGCACAGTCAACCAAACCACCCGAACAGTTTCCACGCTCTTTGCTCCTGCCACTTTACGACACAAGTGGGCGATTTCGTTTTCAATGTGACGTGTTTGCGCTTTAACGCCCACGCGAGCCAATATATTGGCCCTAGGTTTTTTGGTTATAACTCTCCAGCCACAATAGCTAGAGAGTTGTTCAAACCCTCTAAAGATGCGGGAAGACTTCTTGGTTCTATTTAAAAAAAGTTTTTGATTCGGGTGAGGGGTTCGCCTGGGAGAGGCTCGCAATGTGGGGGCGTTTTCGTTTTTTTGACCAACTTTGACGGGCCCAGGACGCCAATCCCATGGGCCAAAATTTTGGCTCAAATTATTTGTGAAAACTAGATGATCTCCCGCGTTGATACAGCCCTTGCTTGACCTTCTAGCCTGTCTGGAACCAAAGTTATGGCCCCAAAACCCCATTTTACCCCCAAAATCAGAAAATTGCAGAAAATGCATGAGGCTCCCACTGGCGGCTAGTGTAGCTCGCGATAACACTGCGCTAGAAGATGCTAGCGAGCTATACGAGCCCTCAAAAGACTCATGAAGTCTTCTAGTTTGCACTGAAAAAAAAAACATTTCAGATTTGGGTTCGGGGTTTTCGGTGGGTGGGGTTAGAAAAAGGGTAGTTTTGACTTTTTTTGATTGTTTCATTATGACGTCATCGCCTCCACAAAGGGCCA
>JGI24158J21664_10003603_pt1 | contig 19527 bp, 14 predicted proteins | sample Ectturendosymbi3_FD_21664 | JGI IMG/M metagenome (IMG submission 21664) | reverse complement strand
TTTTCTGTGGCATGCTGTCAGCCATTCCTATAACGTGGTGGTCAGTTTTGCGTTTTTTGTCTTTGTACGTCATACTGCTCATTGTTTCTTGTTATTAGTAAGTTGCGTGTTATACGTGGTTAAAAAACATTGCCCTGAGGAAGCCCACTTTAATAGGTGGACGAAACGTCGGCTAATAATAAAAATCGCCAGAAGATGTAATTTATCTGCTTGATAATTGGCAACGATTTTTTTGTTTTTTATAAGTTTCCATTGCCCTCAACATTTTTGCTGCTCTCACTGCCTTACCGCCGCTCCGGTGTCCCTGGATATGTATGTTGTGTCAACAAACTTCGCCAAAACGTTTGTATACAAACGTGAATATGACGTCATATTGTGGCGTCACAAACAGTGTATATGTTGTAACAATGACCACCATGGGCCTACGCCACTGCTCAATACTAGAATTTGGTAGGGAGGCATCCAATCAAGCAGTCGCCCCGGGCATCACTAGACCTCTGCACGCCATTGGCTGAAATCCACAATAGAAATATCGGCGAGAAGACAATTCTCGACTATTTTATTTGAAATACGATCGTGCTTCTTTTCATCACAATCGATGTGTTTTCATCAAAGATACATATGCGCACGCAAATATTATGCCGACAGAAATTAATGTCTGTTGTGCTGCATTTTTTATGTCTCTAATACTACAAGCACTTCGTGAAAGGGTTTACTGACGTAGGGAGTGGGGACCAGAACGACGACTTGTTTTTGCAGCAATGGAGCAACTGTTTTAATCTTTAGGTACTTGTTCTATTTCATACTTTGCGCACATAGTTATGGCCTCATACCCCAGTGCCTCAAAACTGCAGATGAAATTGTCTTTTCAACACACAAAAAATGTCCAATAAAATCTGATATGAATGATTTCTGCGATGGAATTTAGAATGCTGTTTTGTTTTTTGTTGACATGCAGCGATCGTATGCTTCTACGAACACTGGGGAACGCCGAAGACTTCGATCAACGCATTCAAAGATGAACGTGCTATCACTTTAATTTAAGGAATGAGGAAGTCATCAACGCACTGATGTGTCACGCAACACAGATACAATCACATCTCTTGTCGTGTTCCTCTCGTTTCAGTGATGCGTTTCTTTCAAATGTTTTTTTATTTCGTCAACCGCAATCATCAAAGACTTAGCTCACTATTTGTGTATCTACGGCCAAGCAAGTCAATCACAAAGTACAGCGGTCAGCTGCACAGTAGGCCCTTGGCCAGGTTTTAGGGTTTGGGGGGGAAATACATTTTTAGTGGAAAGATCTTTGTTTTTGTTATTTAAAAAATTTTTTCTGGGCACAACAAATTTTGGGAGCACTGACCCAAATGTCCCCCGTCGCTACGGGCCTGCTGCACAGGATAACCTGATCGGCATAATCATAAGTGTACGGGAGTGCATATTTTTGGGGATGCAAAAAAATTTGCCCAAATTTGATCTTGCTTTCCCAAATAACGTAGCCTATAAACAGCAAGACTCAATGTTAAGACTAAAACGTGCCATTGTAAACTAATCAAGGTTTCTGCATGCCTAATTAGGCCTAACAATTACCGGGTTTCAAAGCCGTACGCCCTCAACTAGCAATCAATATTCTGCATAGTTACACGTGAACAACGGTAATATTTATTATGTTGAAAAATGTTAGCTAATTACACTAAAATCCTCCCAAAAATTGCTGTTCATGCCATCATGCGTGGAAGGTGATGTTCAGAATCTTCATTTTCCAAGTTTTATGTACGTTCAAAACTTATTCTTCCAACACGATTATCCTAATAGTTAAGATCTGTTCTTCTCTAGCATAGATGTGTGGATTTGTGTTGGCCACAATGGCAATCAATCTGGAAAAGGAGTAAAATATCGGGTTACGATCTAAAGTATTACATTGCTGCAAATATGTCAAATCTCAAGTAATTAGAGGGAAAGGAGGCAATTTAATACATAGCATATACCTTAACTTTCCGCATTGGAAATCTTCACTGCAACATGTTGTACTTATAATACTACGACTTACTTATATGAAAACCACAAATCCACTCCAGTTTAGACAGTTAAATGTGCATTGAACACAGCATGCTAAAAAAATAGCAATATGTGTCTGATACACGCAAATACTGCAGCCTATATGATCAACTACTAAGGAATGTGTGCAAATGCACATTTCCAATGACAAATGATTTATAACCTCACCAAGAATATTTTATAAAAATGGCAGTGCTTCACTGCATTAGCATACGTGAATTATGCAGTACTGTTCATGAAAACTTCATTTCACAGCATTAAAGTGAAGCAATAAACTTTGGCAGGATGCAACATATGCAATTCATTGCATGAAACAAACAGAAAATATGAAAGCCTAAACAGTATAAAATCACAGCTACATTACCACCACGCAACATGTTACAGCTGCAGTTATGTAGTTAATATTATTCGTGAATACTTCATGGAAACAGATTTGCACTTGCAAATCTCACAACATCAAGCAATTTTGAAACACGAAAACTTCACACTATCATATCAAAGCTACACCACATTACTACCGCAAAACATTTCGCAGCTACAGCTACATATTAGTTGTAAACGTTACAGCATCAACAATTTGAGGTTTACAAAAATAAGGGTTAGTTGGAATGGTGAGTTACTGCTCTGCATGTTCCTAATTTTTAAATGCTTCTAACTCTACCCAAATTTGAATGAAGTTGTTTCAGTTGGTCCAAGTTTGATTTGGGCTGTTGTAATTTGCTCAAATATTTATAATATCTGCAAATCTGAATGACACTCTTCCAATTTGACCAGATGTTTCTAATTGTACCCAAGTTGGAATGAAGCTGTTTCAATTACCCAAATATAAATTAAGGTTATTGGAATTTGCCCAAATGTTTCTAAGTGTATGCAAATTTTAATGAAGTGGTTGTTTATTATTCAAATTGGAATTAATCTGTTTGAAGCTCCCTAAAATTGAAAAAGCTGTTTGAAGTTTCCCAAAAATGACTAAAGCTGTTTGAACTTGCCAAAAATGGAATAAAGATATTCCACTTGCCCCGAATTTGAATGGAGCTGTTGTTGTTTGGACGAAGTTGATTTAGTCTGTTGGAATTTACCCAAATTTTTCCAATTTATGGAAACATTTTTAACTTCACCCAAGTGTGAATGACGTAGTCCCAATTTGCTCAAATTTCATTAAGGTTATTAAAATGTACCCAAATGATTTTCATTTTATCCAAAATTGAATAAAAATCTTATGATAATTAACCCAGACATTTCTGAACATACTAACATTTTGAGGGAGCTTTTCCACATAGCCCTGCTTTGAACAAGACTGTTTGAAGTTGCCCAAAATTGAATGAAGCTGTTGTAAATTGGCAAAATTTGATTTGACTGATGGACTTCAACCAAGTGTTTCCAATTAATCTAAATGTTTTTTTTTTCACCCAAATTTGATGGAAGCTTTTCTCGTTTGCCCAGATTTAATTCAGGCTGTTGGACCTTACCCAAATGCTCCTAATTTACTCAAATGTTACTAATTTTACCCAAAACGTTATTTAAGTTTTTAATTGGCCCTAATTTGATGAAGGCTGCTGGAATTGCCACGTGATTCCAGTTCACTCAATGGCAGTGTCAGTTTTGCCATCAGGGGCAAAAAAGAATGGTAGTCTGAGACTATTTTGCCGTTAGTCTGAGACTATTTTGCCGTTTTGTCCATTATTTTGCCGTTGATTTGTTTACAATTTTGCCTCAGTTTGGAAATTATACACTACCTCATTACATGGAATGTAGCTGTATATTTTGCCCAAATTTTGAAAATTTTTGCCCGAATAATGGCCAATTTTTCAGCTTTGGGGATGTGACCGCATCCCCTGCATCCCCATGCCGTACGCTTATGGGCATAATCAAATCTTTGACAACTGTTGCAGTTTCGAAAACCCTTTCACCAAGAATTATGTACTTTACATCACCACCAAATAGCGACTGTCAGCAATCCGACTCAAATTGAAGATCATGCTGTAGTTCTAGTCGTGATCTTTATTGGGGTCCGGCAGTACGTTTATATTAATTTATCAGAAACTCCAACCATCCGCCTTTTCATTAAATTTGCAGTAAGACATTCGACATTCACAAGTTGTGTAAAGTGAAATTCTGCGAACAATCTATGTTTGTGGGCGGAGTATATTTATGCTGATGCGTTCCTTTATTTTTTTCTGTAAGCCTTCACCCTCTAAAAGTTGACAACAGGAATTCGCTTTTCCTTCCCCTGGTAACCATAAGTTGAGACAAGGTTTGCCAGGATCATGCGAGAATGGAAGCAACTCATCAGCTTAACCTTTTGACCGAAGTAATGAGTAGTGGCCAGACATGTCGCCCATGCGTAAGACCTATCAGGGACGTGATGCACTTGTGAAAGCAAGAGCTTAAGATTAAAAGTGTTTGCATCTACCTGGAAATTTCTTTCGAAAAAGTGACCTTAGGTGTACATCAGGGGTCCCTAAAGTTTTTGTCCGAGGGCCACATAAACTATTACACAACAATTCGAGGGCCGGACATCTTACGTAATGTGATTGTTTCGGGATATGTTAGATTCTACCACATCTACAGGCACAAATGTTTCGTAAATACTGTGTATTATTTTTCCATTATTGACAAAATATCTTCGCGGGCCGGATTTGGCCCCCGGGCCGTAGTTTGGAGGTCGCTGGTCTACATGATACGCGTATTTCATTACTTTGTTATTGAAATGAACTCGACACTTGATAACAGCTATTGTTTGAAATTGATATCAGCCCAAGCAATGTCGTCACATGCAACGGTTGATAAACAATATACTTTTGCGCCGTTCCTTCTTTCTCTCCGATGCATTTTCCTTTTTCTTTTGTTGTCAAAATCTACCGCTGATTTTAATGCGTAAGCAGAGGTCAGGTGAAGAAAAAGGCAGTTTGAAACATGTTCGACTCCTTTACTGGAAAATAGCTTTACTCAACGACATGAAGTAAACGAATTTAATTTTTCAGCTATCTGCATTTATGAACACCACATCTGTTGCTACGTAACCCTGAATACATGGTAGGACAGCATGGTCTGAACTCAGAAGCGATAATTACCGGCTGTTATGCTGAAGATTTATACCCGAGTATCTGTATCCGGTCAAACCATTCATTACTGTTCGACGGAATACCAGACTTCATTTTTTACTAGGCGCTTCCATGTAAGTCACAGAATCATTGGTGCAATACTGCATTTAAAAGCGATAATTGCTTCTTTTATTGGCGACCAAATGCAAATTTTTTCAGAAAAACTTTATTGCAGTTTGCAACAGCAATAACAGATCTGTGCAATGGATGAGGCCAGAATTTTTTCAAAAAAAGCAACTAACAGCATTCAAAGAAAAGCGAATGCAAACAACAATACTTTTTTCGCAAAAGAAAAGGATTTTCAGATAGTTGTAAAAAAAAGTGCGAGAGGTGTTAATATGAATGTTGGTGCTGATGCATCGCAGAGCGCAATCCCCGGCATGCGTTTTGTGGCACTGTTACTCAAAATTAGGTTTCCAACCTTTACTCAAATCACGTGCAACCGCTGAACCACGACCAACAATAACTACGCATGTAATTGTACAAGTTTTCAGAAAAGAACACGATATTTGATGAAGCTCAAAATCCAAACGCCATGAAGGCACAAATAGCTCCACTAGCTTCATGCCTTGAGGCCTGCTCATCTTTTTTTCTTTTCTGGCAAGGTCTCTTATGTGTAAAGCAGGGTGACGCAAGCCTTCAAACAGCAGTGTGAAAATCCCACCACCAGGACCTCGCAGTGAAACAGTTTGCATGTTTTGTCCTGTTGGATTTTGAAACCATCTTTATGTTACATTTTTCGCTTTAATTTGGTGGTTTTCGAGCGTTAGCAAGATTTGCTGTAATTTTCCAGTATTGCAGCAGCTTTGTATCGTCTTCCAAGTTTGCTCACTACTTTGGTCAGTCTCCTTGAGTGTCAGTGATCAGACAACTTTTCGTGAAACGATGTGCGTCAGCAGTTTCACGCGCCAATGCGACCGTGAATCATCAGCCACTGCGACGACTGTCGCAAAATTGTCAAGAAAAAAAATAAAAGGTCGAAACTTCAAAGATTTACTGTCAAACCAAGCCACCCATCCCTGCCAACGACGTAGTTAAGCGCAGAATTGCGTGATGCGTGTTTTTTGAGCAACACTGAATGAGTGGCGCGCTCGACTTCACGAAATGAATTGCGAAGTCAGCATAAAAGCGTTTAAGAGCAGGATTGAACACTGCACTGTTTCATGTGGTTAACTTGGACAATGAATGTAATTAGCCCTGAGGCGGCCTTTTCAGGACACGTTAAGACGCAGTGGAGCATAGTTTCGGGTGATTTTCGAATCATTAAAAGACGAAATGCTGTGACAACACGAAGATGCTGGGCTAGCTTGTACCAAAGCATACAGTAAATTGCTACTTTTCAAAGTGTTCATCAAGCAGGTTGAGAGCGCTCATGCGTGAATGCATGTTCACCGAACCATGATGGCGACAAACCATACTCTATCGAGCCTAACGGCTGATACAGACCTCGGGTGCAGCGGTAAGCTCCGAAAAAGGCAAATATTGCCATAATGCCTCTAATCGTAAAAATATTTTGGACCTGCGGTATCGATACTTGCCTTATTTTGTGGCTCACACCGCATGAGATACCAAAAAGCGGGTCTGCAATTTTGCCACGAAACGTTGTTAACATCATTAAATGCTTTTTGCAGGGTGAGATTTAACAAACGGAACCGAATGAATTTGCGTTTGAATACACCTGTCACGATAAAGGTCATACGCTACGATTACGTTTAAACCTAGGGAGGAGATTTTGAACTTCAGACGCAAGCTCAGCACCAGCAATTCATACAAAGCCAGGGGAAGTCAGTGTAGTTCAAACATGTCATTGGTCGATGAGTTGGTCACGCAACTGGAGCATGGGTGGTTTATGTCTGGCAGACATACGGAGTAGGATGAAATAAATTGTTCAAATTCTTCGGTAGTGCAACGTTTAAACGAAACCACTTCACAAGCGCTGTGTTAGTTATTGAACAGTTACCTGCGTTTTAACTCAACCTGTTCAACTTTTGGTGAAATAAAAAATAAACAGCGGAGAAAAACGTCTTAATGTAGTAACAGCAGAAGTAATCAAAACAAAATAAAGAACGCTGTAAGCGAATGAAACGTGAATGATTTTATAAAGTCTTTCAAGTGCGAACAACACCAAATTCCAATTTTTTGACACTGTATTGCAATTAAATGTCGAAGTGAAGGCCAGGAGTTTTGACGCAATGCAAGCTGAAGCATTAAGTTAATTAAAGATGCGTAAAAAAGCATGGCATCGAAAATAACAATCCAAATCACGTGAGGCAAGCAACTCTAGGTCTACGAAAATATCCTGTACTTTGTTCTTCGGCGCTAGCTGATAGAGCCAGACCTCATGTGTCGTACATGTTGAAGCTGAACCGTCCATTACCAGTATGAAGGCGGTTAAAGCCTGAACCATGCTTGTCTTGGCAGGGACACCCTAGCAGGGCTGGTACTGACGCTGGGCATGGATTCACGGAATCTGTTGTTGCTTCATGTCTAGATTATTAAGTGTTAAACATGCTAAATAAGCAACGGTGGTGCAAAGTGAACAAGTCGCTACAAAATTGCGGCCGGTGGTTTCAAGACCTTCCAAATAATTGCTCTTAAAAAGAATGCAATAATGCACTACAGAGTTTCTTCGCAGAGAGCTTGAAAATTGTTGAAAAGAAAAATTACTCGGAACACTTCGTTTGCGTCGTGTTCTAATAAGCTTTCTATGGACCAAAGTAAAAGCTCCAGAGAGAATATCGTTCAGGAAAGGTCTTCCATCCGATATGCTTTAAACTAGATCTATGTTACTTCCAATCAGGGCTGTGAACGTTTTACAATAATTTTGTTTGACATGTCCTTGTTTTCGTACTTCCCGTAAAATTGACGCATTTTTCAGCCCTACAAAATATTACTTGCTTATCTGCTAAATAATCAGCATTGATTAAAAGGAAGGATTCTATTCCCTTGCAGAAAGAACAGTTGAGCAAAGTTCTGCTGCAAACAGAGAGCGAGTGGTGAAAGTGGGAAAGACAAAAGCACGCAAATAAAAAACAAAACTTTCAAAATGGTCACTTTTACGAACTGCATGTTTCCTCATCATAAAAGAGCTTCTTGCACCCGCCAATCTGACCATTTCACATGAATTTTCCAGTACAAGCTTTCGCACAAGTGTGGAAACGAACTTTCAAACCAAAACTTCTTTGTCGTCGTCTGTGGTCTTTGCGTAAACTTCCTCGTCTGAAAAGAGCGGGTCTTCTTCTAGAGCGGTCGGCTGAAGTGCAGGGGTACTTTCATTTGCCGACGAAGCACCGTTTTCAAGTTCGTAGTAAATGCTACCGCCGTCGTTAGTCAACGAACCGTATCCTTCGCGCTTCTTGCTTCTTCTCCAAAGACACGTGGATACACCGAGCGCGAGGAAGACGATGATCAGGATTGCGATGATCACACCTGAACATACATTGTACAATAAAACGTGATGCCTTTGTGTGTGGCCTTACAATTTCTGTGCCATCTGCGACTGGCTTTTAAATGTTGGTTGTGAGCTGATCCTGTAGCTTGTTGTGTCTGTTGCAGAAAGGTTTTATTCTGGTTTAATTACATTAGAGTGTCATTCATTTTTCCACTTATCATTTTCTAGTGTTATCCAGCCCCATTTTTTGCGTCATTCAGTGCCATCACTTCTAGTCTATTTTACCAGACCGGAACTTTGCGCAAAACTAAAAGTTGGACAGAAAGTTTAACCAAATATTTTACTGTAGAGTTTCGGCTGCAATTCGAAACTTACTGGTCAGGTTGCTTTTTACCATTGCGTACGTCTACTCCGAATGTTAAGATCCTGATGAAAATTTTAGAAAAACGCTGCTGCGATAATTATTGACCGACGTTTTGTTGACGAATAAACAACTACTATAAAGATATCATGAGTCAATTTCTCATTTGTCTGTTGATAATATCGATGTCGACAGGACACAAGTGGAGTCAAACATTTTTGAAAGTAAACCTTTTTAATCTGACGTAGCATATCGGGGTGTTGGGTGCTTTTCAAAGTTATATTTTCGTTGTTTCATGAATTAAGATACTTAATAGGTTCGTAGTGGCTCACCGTTTTTGTAAATAAAATGTTTTTACATTCTAGCTGCAGAAAAATAACTTCAAAACAGTTCTGAACAATTCTTTGAAGGGTTTGCCATTACTTTCGTCTTTGGTATCTCTTAGTCAATTTGGTTAAGGCACGAATTGCTAACCGTTTCTTTCTATGTATTCCCAAAAGAATCCTTCTGGTAGAAATCTTTAAAGCTTTATTAATGCATCAATGCTTAATTTGATTGAAGATTATCTCAAATACACAGAGATTGACTAAAATATTTCTGTGCAAATAAATTTGTCCTCCAGTCAAACGACACTCGCCGTTTCAAAATGCATTCTAGTTTCTTTCAATATGGTGCAAATACATTGCAAAATACTCTTCTGATACTAACATATATTACCACAGAAAGAATTATTGGAGCGCCTGCGTTGAAGAAACCTTTGGAAATATTTAAAATACAAAGCATTATAGCATAAAATTAAGTTAAAAAATATATATGAAAAAAGAGGTAAAAATTTAATACGTTTCAGTTCAATTTTGTACACGAAGGTTGGCATATTTTTGAAAAAGTTACATTTGTTATGCAAACAGACTATCAGCAGTTTAGGCACCGATGTTCTTTTTCTTGTTTGTTGCAAAAGCAATGACCGGGACATTGAAATACTTCTGAAGAATTTTACAGTCTTTGGCGTTTATTACTCGTTAAAGTCTCCATAAAAGTGACTGCAGTTGCTAACATAAAAGTGTCTGCAGCGTGCGTCGGTTATAAGATCTAGTTTCGTACCTGGCAGAAATTTAACCAACACACCTCTGGACAGGAAACACGTTCACAACCATACAAGAGAGTTGCCGGCACTGTTTACCACTTTGCGCGTGAAAAGAACAAAATACAAAACACTTTACCGCGTTGATCACTTTCGCTGAACAGCGTTGCTGATCAAATTTTTAAACTCTTCTATCGGTTTGCGAAAGTCATCAATTAATTTTACTCCAACCGAAGTATGAAAAACTCTCAAAGGTAAATCCGATTCCCTTCAGTTTTAGCCAAACTTACACAGGTTAAAATCGTTGCGGTTGCTTTTGACAAAGATGACTGTTAACAGAAAGCTTCGCTTAAACCACTTCATGCTTACCAAAACTAAAAAAGGAATAAAATATCAAACTGCTCAAGTTACTCGCAAGTTTCTGAAAAAGACTCACCTGCTGCAGACGTGTTTTTCGGCGTAACTTTAAGCCGCACCTCTTGCGTGGTATTAATTGCTATATGATTGCTGTTGAATCCACTCAAAAGACATACATATTTTCCTGCATGATTTTGTTCGACAGGATGAAGAATCAATCTGACAGAACCTGACAAAAAAGACTCTTTCATGTACGAAGATATCAAACGACGAAGATTTCACATCAGGAAATTATTAACTCAACAAAAACATCAAAGCTTTTTCGCTGCAAAATAAACCTAAAATACTCAAGTGTCATTGTGCGTTTCTCCCGTGCAGGAAACAATTTTGATGTTCGGATGGTTTGGCTTGGGTGTTGTGGCTTTCTTGTTAATTTTCATACAGCGACGATGAAGGTCTACCAGGGCCTCATCTCAAAGTAGAAAATCACTATCGAAATAAACTTGATTTTGGGCACATTTCATTACTTTGTTTGTTGCTTTCTAAAGTTTTCAACCCTGGAATACTATCGTGGGTCTGTCAGACCCGGGTCAAATAAGGTCATTCACCTGAAACTACGGAAGCGGAAGTCGGCGCGCTTTCAACTCTTCAGTAGCTTCATGTTTTTGTGTGACTTGTAAATACCGGTAGGTGCGCTTGCGGTCATCCACGCTCTTCTAGATTTTTCAAAGGGGAGCGAGTTCGGGTCTGGCAGACCCGACGATAGTATTAGTGTGAGGTGACGGGTCACGCTTACCCGACGTTATGGTTAGAGGGAGTTTTGCCTGTAAAAAGCTGAAACTCACTCAGTTATGCTTCTACGGTCTTATTAGAAGTATACAAAAGAAGTTCTTCACACCCGTAATGTTTTTTATGAGTAATTCAGTTCAGGCATGCATGACACCTTCGCTATATCAGGCATATATGGCACCTTCGACACCCTACTTACTTTTCATCAAAAAGATATGATATTACAGTACAAAGTAACTTTGTTAGTGCTCCAACTGCTCAGTGAGACTTATATTTTCAATGTAGTTTTTGTCATAAACTGCAGTTGAAGGAAAGTATATATTTTTTATTTTTGAAAACCGGGTCTAGCAGACCCGACGTTAGTATTAACGTGACAAAAAATGAACGACAGTATTCCAGGAAATTCATCTGTTGTATTTGGCGAGTATGTGGGATCATCGCTAAGTAAGTTGCCTCACAAGACGCTGTGACTTGATCAAACGTCCAGCAAATTATAAATCAAACTTAGTGGATTAAAGCTTTTACTCTTGAAACTGATTTTTGTGCAAATATATGGTGGGCACGACGTTGAATTTACGGAAAATTTAAACCTGTTCACCTTAACTAGTCACAGCCAAAGTGAAAATACAAAGAGTTGAGCTGGACAAGATGGGCACGTTCATTTGTAGCAGTTTTTTTTAAGGCGTTTCAGGTACCCGATTCGGGTCCCTAGAATTGAAAATCGGGTCCCTAGAATCAGCGAAAATTGTCATCGGGTCCCTAAAATCAGAGAAAATCGGGTCCCTAGAATCAGAGACATCGGGTCCCTACAGGTCGATACCGGGTACCTAACATTTTCCTTAAAAAAAAACTGTTTGTAGTAAAGCTGGTGGCATAAAATTGTTTGTTTTTTTACTGAAAATAACTCAACTTCGAAGTGTTGACTTTAAATCTGATTTTTTACTGTTTGAGGTCTTGAAATGTCTCGACCGATTTAACTGCGAAGCAATAACCAGCAGCAGGGCAAGTCAGGTTATCTTATAGATCCAACAGGGTTTATTGCTTTATGCGAAAAAACATAGCAGCCCTCGCACGTTTTCCGCAAACATGTTAGGAAATTAAATGCTCAATCATGGTTGTACACAATGTCATTCACTACTGTATTATCATCAGCAACTCCTAATTTGAATGAAATCAGGCACTAATATCTTTTATTATTTTGAAGATGTTGTTGCCTGATGAGCCCGATATTCTGGGAAACGTTTGTACTGTAGCGCTGAAAACGTGCAGGCCTCGCTTCAACAGGACTTGCTGGAAAGTTCTACTGATCAGCGTTCAACATTTGAATGCAACGGCTTTCAACGCAGCATAATACTTGGTATGTTTCATGGTACAGTTTAGAGTAGACCAGTGGTTCTCAAACTTTTCTGCACGTTGACCCCCAATTAAAGTACACAATTTTCTGTAGACCCAGTGGCCTAGCCCAACAGTTACTGATACAAGGAATTGTTATCCGTCCTACTGCGTAGCCTACTGCTGTACCAACAGTCTAACAACTGCCGAACTGCGACACATGCAGTACAATATTGTTTGTGAAGTGACAAACCGAACAATTTTCATGACTTCATCACAATGGATGATTTTATAAAAAACTATTCGAATCAAATGTACTTTTAAACTACGGTACTGTAGCCGAGATTTGATCAGCCCTGTTGATTTTGTTTGATTTGTTGAAAAACGCCGTTTGCATTCCTTGCCCGATTAACAATAATTTTGAATTGGAGGCTTCATTGCTCCAGTAAACCCCAGCAGTGACCCCCATTCGACCCCGTGACTATTTATCGACCCCATGGATGGTCCAATTGACCCCTGGGGGTCGATATCGACCACTTTGAGAACCACTGGAGTAGACGGTCGTCCCCTACCGTGAAGCTGCGCAACAATTAACAAGCTGTATCAAAACGTCTTCAAAACTAAAAAAGGCCTTCAAGAAACTATTATTGTTTGTAAGCAATGGTGTGAATAAGCAATGATGCTCTTTCATAAGCAATGATGCAACCGAATCGAATCAGAGAACCTTTTCAAATTAACCACTGTCGGTGATGGTCGACAATCATGATGTCAACTACACTTTTCACAAGCTTCACCCCACTTCAGTTTCTGACAACACTGTCAGGTTTTGTTTCCACCAAAAATGGCTGTTTTGTTAGGAACAAAATCTGCTTTCAATACTAGACAGTAAAGCTATTGCAGGATCTATCAAAAATAATCATTTCGCAACCAAGAATCTGAAACTACTGTATGACGTTCATAGATTATATGATTCTCTCGCTGAGCAGGCATAATCAGTTTCTATTGAAATCAAATGTATAAAAAATTATTACCAACCTTTTTCCTGAAAAGCTTTTGAACAAAGATTTAAAGATAGGAAAAACAAAAAAGTTTAGAGGTAGTGCATAGAACGTATTGTAACGGGATCTACTGGTGTGAAGAAATTCTTAAGTTCATCGTTGCCGTCTGATTTTTTGAAACATTTTCATGTGTAGCGCATGTATCCGTACAGTTCAGTCGTGTTTTGGCCAATTTCAAGTAAAACTTAGGGGTTTTCGGTTTTGTCCCGTTGAATGTAACGAGCTGCAACTCATGCTGTTAGATTCTGAAAACGCTGCTCTTAATCGTGCAACTGCATTACTGTAAAAATGATTACCTGTTCCATGAGCAAGAACTTCACCACTCTCTGTGAGGATTTTGATTTTGGGTGTGGGCTTTCCTTTTCCTTGGCAAGTCAAGTTTTGATTTTCTCCTTCGTTAAAATTAAACTGCTTCCTTCCGGTGAACGACGGTTTCGAACATATCAGCTGCTTTTTATAAAGATCGCTTAATCGTTTGCCGACAAGCTCCGGTGGAGAATGGCAGCGAGGAAAATCGATACGACAGCCGCTACCGCAAGTTGAATCCTTTCCTCTGTATCATGAAACGGACTGGTTTAAACTCACTTTTCAAATAAGGCTACTGCAGTAAATATTCTTCCCTGCCAGTTGCCAAAATCTAAGCTAGCCAACAACACTTGGTAAAGAAAGGATTCGAACAAGCATTGAGACAAGGTTGTTTAAAAATAAATTTTTGGTGCATGTTAGAGTTTGGACGTAGAAGTTAGCCAGAACTTTAAGTGATACATGCAATTATTTTTTACTTAAATAAAAATGGAAACTTAGCGGAAACATGCAACTGGAAAAATACTCAATAACTAAAAATTTTGCTGAGTGTGACAATGTTTCGTCGGAGATCTTACAATACTTTGCTGCTTGCTGATGGTGAAGCGTTTTACAATCTCAACAGAGAGTTCAAAATATCCAAAGTTGTACTCTTGCAACACAGCAATCATTCAATAATTATTCTGTAATAAAATCATGCGACCAGTTATACGAAGACACAACGTTATTTACTTTGCAGAATGTATCCATTTGGCTTTGTGGAGATTTTTAAAAAAGTCAAGCATTCGACAATCGCATGACCATTTGTTGGAATCTAACTCAACGGCAGATGATCGGCTTGAGGAATTGAAGTTGCCAATCCAAGACCTGAGGTAAAGCAAGATAGAGTTGATCTCCAAAACAACCGCCCAACAACAATAAATTAACAATTTATTTTATTAAAGTGGTCTGCGTGTTACTTTCGTTGGAAAACTATTATCGAACGATAAACGCACTGCATAGCACGGTGTTCACCGGAGGGATTTATAGAAGGTATCTGTTCTGTAGTGTTGAAGAACTCTGCCTCAAAGGTTTTGTACACGATACTGTGTACTTTACAAAAATGTCTCATCCTCTCAGCGTCGAAGCAATACATTTACGTTACGATAATTTTGCTAATATTCTAGACTAAAAGAAGATAAAGCATACCAATAAGCAGTTTCCAGTCTGTTCTGTTCCAGGTACAGCTCCTGAAGAGATACAATGCTTGCAAAGGCTTGAGGATGCACGACCGCTAAACGATTGTTTTGCAACCGAACATGAGTTAACATAGTTAATCCTTGAAAGATGTGTTGATCAATAGTAGTAAGTAGGTTGTTGCTGCAGTAAAAGTGCTTGAGTGCCGTGTTATTTCTGAACAGAGTTGCTGGAAGTTTCTTTATAGAGTTAAAAGACAAGTCGATCGTTGCAAGCTGCCAACTGTGCCGGAAGCTTTTCGCTCCCACAGTGGTAAGCTTGTTGTAACGCAGTGAAAGCCACTGCATGCTAACATAATCTTGGAAATTGTGTTCATTTAACGCACCATGGAACGCTTTGCTGTTGTTATCAAAACGATAATCACGTTTGTCTTTTGAAATGCTGCTGGATTGAGGAAGGACGTTTCTTCCGGTGCAGGTGACCGTGACTGTGTGTACAGCGCAGTTCGCTGCGTGTGCCGCCGCCAACCTTGAATGCAAATCAGTGAAAGAAGAGGAAGCAACAGCAAGGTGGAACAGAAATATCAGAAAAAGTTTTAGAAATAGCATTTTGTATTTTGTGTGCATTTGCTACTACCTGAAAACTGCAAAAACGTTGATGTAAATTCTGGTTATTGGCAAAACACGCTTCGAGGCAGTTGCAGAATACTTGCGCTCATAGACTGTGGAAAGTTGACTGCCACTTTTGAACACACGCCCCCAATATTGTCAGGGTGGCAGGGGTGAAGTCATATGAAAAAATGCGGCAATCCTGTTCTGGTTTTACTTGGGAGATAACTGATTTTAAATGCAGGTAGAGCATATGTCAAACAATTTCACCAGAAATTTGTTCTGATGATGATGCTGGGAAAACAAAATTCTCCTTTCATGCTTTCACCAGTCACAAGAGAACCTTGCGAGTAGTATAACGCATCCCCGATGGAATCCGTGATTGTCCAACACCATGCATCTTGAAACAAGCGAATTTGTTTAATTGCGAAGCATAGAAAATTATTATCAACATCTTGACACATTTTTATCTTGAACTTGCAGCACGACTTCACAGTCATTGCAAAGCAAGCTGTTTTAATTTGATTGATGCGGAATTTATTCACACTCGCAAGATTTGAACTTTGATTTGAGTGATATAGCTTTGAGTGACATAGTCCATATGGTGCATTATTTGAACGATGAGTTTCGACATGAACTAAAGACAAAAAGAAACGCATTTTCTCGGAACGCAACACAAACACAAAAGCAGCTTTCTAAAATAAGTGTCAGTACTAAGCAATTCAACTTTGAATCTGAAAAGGTTAATTTATAATTTGAATTTGTTTTCGTTAGGTTTTATGATGTAAAGCTTTTCCTCAATTTTTAACTACTGCCAGAACATTTTTGGCACACATTAAATGAAGTTTGTTTTTGGTGTTTGTTCTACAGATTTAAAAAAAAACTTTTAATCGATTATGAACAATGGTTTTGAAAACCTGGCCAAGTATTTCTTTTTGCATCTGAGCTCCCTTAATAAATCTGAAAAAAATTCAGAATTTTCCTATGAATATTTCAGAATTTCTAAGATTAAAGAAATGTTAACAATTTTAATTGCTAATTATAAGCAATAGGTTATAAGCAAATCAATTTTTATGGCTTTATACTTACTAAACATTTTCAATTAATGTTTTAGTTTTGTATAGCGATAGCGACAAAAAGAAATCCTACAAATAATAAAAAAACATGAACTGCGTTTCTTCTAACCGACTGCATTCAGTACTTCAATCTATTAATGCCACTGCACTTTTTACGAGTGGTGACGTTTCATAACTTAGATCACTAAGCTTACGTCATGTTTCCAAACTTTGCACACACACGACTCAGCTCATAAAAAGAAGCAATACGAAACTCCATCGCGCAATAAGTAAATCAACTATCAGTGATCACTGGAGCAAATGAGAATACAATGGCTTAATAGCTGATCAATGTAAACAAAGAGTGGTGCTGTGTCATATAAGATTGTTGAAGGACAGTGGCGGTCATCTAGTCCAGGGCTTTTCAAACTTTTTTGTTCTGCGGCCTCATTTTTAAAAAAGTTTTTCAATGCGACCCCCTCATAGAAAGGCTAGATGTTAAAAGCATTTTTGTCTCTGGCGAAATCAGGCAAATGTATACAATCACGGAAGTAGTAACTGTAGAGTAATGAAATTACCACGTAATGGAAACAGTAAGGCGTAAAAGTATTAACAAAAAAAAAACAATTCAGTTTATAGAAGCCAGGGGTGGTTCCACGAGGGGCAGTTGGGGCGAAAGCCCTCCTAAAACCTACGAAAGTAATATTTTTCACCATAATTTTGGACAATTCGGAAAACAGCATTCACCATATAAGGCCATTTTGTCATCCAATTTTTTTGTCGCAGCAATGTTGTGAAGCATTTCTCCCTTTCATCTCCCTACTTCTTCTCCCATACAGTAGCGAAGCTGTTGTGAGACTTGACAACCAAATGTTACTGAAATCGCCCTCCCTCTAACCTTGCTGGCTGGAACCACCCCTGGTAGAAGCTATCAAGCACAATTAATGGGATGGATGCACTCAGGGATGTAGTGCAAAGAAAACGGTGTGGGAATGCATCAAAAAAAATATATCCATTTTGATACAAGCTTTCAACTCATTTTAAAGCAAAACGTGAAAAAGGTGTGGGAACGCCCCACTACACCCCTGAATGCATTTGTTGATTTTTACGACGATCGTACATTCGTAGATTGATTCAACACAACGCAAGAGTAGGACGAAGGAGATTCTCAATATTTTTTAAAGTGGATCGGTTTTCGGTTTTTGGACTGGTTGATTATCAATTTTGAGAATGTCGCTACACACAAATATGTTGTGCAAAAGTCTAAGGGTTTATGAACGGCTAGATCAGAAACGACTGGGCATTCATTTCAATTTCTTGTCCAAAAATGACATGAACTCTGTTTTTAAAATTCCTCTTGCAAACTCTTGTCGTTTAATAACTTGGCAAACTCATCCACGGCGTAGCAGGTGTGTCGCCACCTTAAATTTCAATGTGTATGATTTGAGGTTCCAACTTTTCCTGATTCAAAGTCCAAAGTACTTTTGAAACTGTGCATGAAGCTTTAACGTTAGTCTAAAACTGCTCAGTGTGCTCTCAAAGCAGTTACCATAGACCCTAGACCAGACCTAATGTTCTAAACAAAAGCACGCCATCGTGTCGGAATGAATGCAATATACCCCTTTGGTTCCCAACCTTTCCATGACCATGTACCCCTTTAGCATTTCGACAGATGAGCATGTAACCCCAAAATTTATTAGGACAAAAAGACTGATGGAAACAAAATAATTAACTAATAGGCTATATATATAATTTTTCCCCCTTCTGTTGCTAACTTTAAATGTACCCTTTCATATAAGCATATGTACCCGGGCCGGCCTCAAGCCGTTGCAACCGACGTGGTTGCATTGGGCCCCGCGCCTATGGGGTCCCCGCGCCTCTGGTGACCCCGCGCCTCTGGTGGCCCCGCGCCATGTGTTTGGATAGTAGTTCATTTTTGCCAAATACTCCTTGCGCTCAAATTCAGTAGAAACGGCTTATAAAATCTCATTATTAGCAAACAATGCTCTCGTTAGAACGAACATTGACACAAAAGATGAAATGTTAAGCCTGGAGACGCAGACCTTTTATTCGAGTCTGAAGACTCTAACAGTTGGCCATTCAACCATAACAGCAAAAAGTGTCATATTTTGCATTTTTGGGCTTGGTCTGTACTGGACACTGAACCGTGTCAGCCTGTATGGGCAGTCGCCCAAAAGATGTTGAGCAACATCAAACGCTAGTTATGCCAAAAAGCTTGTTGGTCGTTGTTCTGAAAAAAATGCACGCTGGGGCCTTCGCGTTGGGAAAAATATCTAGTGCGCCAAACTTTATTTTCACTGTGTCCCCAAACTTTTTCATTTGTGATGGGCCTAACGTCAGCTTTATCGAAAACTGTGGGATCCTGCGTCTTGACCCAAACCACTTTCAACAGCTCAGCGAGATTTTCCAATCGCTGAAAGCACAGTAAGCTAGATTTGAATTATGAATTTCCCTAAGATGTAGCAGGCAGGACTTTTTCAAATTATCCAATGGAGAGGTGATGCAATTGAAATGGCTGGTGCACTCAGCTGGAAAAATTGGATATTTTGTTGTTTTGTAAACTTTTTTCAAGGTTTATGTCGCGCTGTCCAGTCAGTGGTGAAGAGCTGAGGGGGCAAGCTCACCCCCAAAAGTTTTGATTTGTCGAAAATTTGGGTAAAATTCCTGAAAATTCGGGTACGGAGGTTTCGACCCGTTTGTTCACTATTGAGTTATCTGACTTTTTCTCCGAAAAAAACAACATTTTTGGTCCAGTGCAAGTGTGCGCATAGCTGAGCATGAAAAATCCAGTTGTCACTTTCAGGCAAGTGTTCAATGGTTTGAAGCTGAGCAA
>JGI24158J21664_10003602_pt1 | contig 19533 bp, 12 predicted proteins | sample Ectturendosymbi3_FD_21664 | JGI IMG/M metagenome (IMG submission 21664) | reverse complement strand
CTAGACTGGCCAATCCGTTTGAGCCCTTGAACAGCTCTCTAGCGCAATCGGCGGAGGAGCTAGGGCGTTGGTAAGGCAACCGAAAACTGCTGTTTTTCAGGCCGCAATCGAAGTACGAATATATCGTACGCCGGCTCTCAAAGTATTAAGAAACTACAATTGTCTGACTTCTGGCATTTCAGTTAAATGCTGAAATATTGCTGTAGCTCATTTAAGTAGCCTTTTTGATAAAAGTATTTTGTATCTTACAGAGTTTATAGATAGAGGTATCGCACAGTATGGTTGAATAACTGTTGGAAAACAAGCATGAATAATCAGAATTCATCGTTCCCTCAACAATCCCGGCCCAGAGGGTTTGGGCCTCTAAAGTTTCCTCCGCAACAAACCATCCACCTGGGTGATGATATGCCACCTGGAACTCTTCCCAATTTTTTTGCTGGTGGTCAGCCCAACCTTCAACCCATGTCATTTGGAGGACAATTTAACCCATATTCTGGAAACAACAGGAATATTCAAGGTGTTCCTGGAGGGTTGAACTTTGCCCTTGGAACTCATCAAGGCATGAACTTGCCAATGGATCAATCTCAGTTCAGAGGAAGCTCACCATCTTCTGCTTCTGTTTCCACGGATTCTGGTCGCTTTTTATCACCTTCTTCATCTTCTGGTAGTTTAAATGCCTCAGCCAGAATGACTCCAGAGCATATCATACGCTCTTACAGCCAAGAGAGTGTAGGAAAACTTAAGCTTGTGCCAGATCTTGAGGTGAGATTTCGTTTGTTAACTCATCCATGATTTCCATAATTGTGAAAGTGCTCAAAAACCCTGGAAATATTTGTGTTGGTTTATGGAGAAGTTTAGAATAAATTCAAAGGTAGGTTACAATGGAAAATCAAGGAAATTGGAAAAAGTGTCTGTCATAATTACCTCCATTAAAAAAAACTGAAGTAACAATGTCAAAAGAGGTCATCTGTTGTCATCAAATAATTCACTAGGTAGGTGATGCATCAATAATTCAATCACGCCGACTCAAATGTGCTAAAAATTGCATGTAGATCTCAAACGACATACCTGAAAAATAGATTTTGACACAAACTGTACTACTCTGAAGCAGAAACTGTGACAGATTTTTGATTATATGCAGGATGAATGTTTGCACATTTCAGTGTAGACAATGAATATTTGTGTAATTTTTCAGTGGTTCTGTTGGTCTTTTTGTGACAAATCTGAGCATAGCTAGGAATTTTGAGTGACCAATCTTGATACTTAATCTGTTTCCAGAGAAAATTTTCCTTATTTGTTCATTTTATTTTTAGGGTCTTTGTCTGGTTTGCTGGTCATGAAATAGAAATATGCCTTGGTGTTGAGAGAGTGTTTCAATGTATGCTGAGCCAATTCACTCAATGCTTTCAGAAAGTTGCTGGCTCCATTGTGCCGTAGCCTCATGGGNTAATAATACTAACAAGTGTGTTGTACTTCGGACATTTCTACTGCAAACCATGACCCATCAAAAAGTTGTCCTGATAGTTATTTTCTCTCACCAAATGTTCTACCTATCAACAGATTGCATGAGCGAAAAGTAGCCTTGACTTTTTGAGGGGTGTTTCTAACAGTGTGATCACCAGCGCTCAGTGATTAGCATCAGCACTCCTCAACTGCTGGTACATGTGTTGGTTCTGGTAATAAGCCTATCCTTACTGTCGCGTGGCCACAATATAGTTGAAGAAGAATGTGTTATCGTGCACTTGTGAAGCTGCGATTACGCGACGAGATGGAACTGTTTCAATAGTTGCTTGTGTGCGTCATAGCATTTTTTAAATACAACAGCATGAACTTGCCAATGGAGTTCTGGCCTCATTTCGTTTTCAAATATATAACCTTGATCTATAATCCAAGGCTAAACAAACAACAAGCGTGTCGTGCACTGGTGTTATGTTTTTACACTGGTCACCACGCTTGTTTCGCAGAGTATCGACATCATATGAGTGAAGCAGCGTTGCTCTATTGCTGGTACATGTGCCATTGCAGATAGACAGACGAGTCCCTCACTATTTCGACATGGGAATTACGCAAAAAGGAAAGAAACATAACCAAAGAATTCCATGCATGAAAGTGGGACAGACTTATCAAGTTGGGAACCTTGAAAGCCTGAATCTGTAGGTTCTAATTGCCAAAATGATTCCAAATGTTTTAAGAACATGGGTGCATTTTTCAACAACTCAGCACGTACTGACGTCGTGTTGTGTCTGGCTGTTCCTTCCGTTTATTTTGTAACAGTTGAAAATTGATATAAAACACCTGTAAGAATCATAGCAAGTTCGTTTCGGGGGTGGCCATGGCCTCTTCGGCCTCATTCTGGCTGCGCCACTGGCTCCAAATCATATTCAGCTCTAAAAAGACGCATTAGTAGGCTGTTTTTCGCAACATTGAGGAGTTAGCACGCATAGTGCATCCATATTCATCTGCAGTGCGTACTTCAGTTTGTACGCTGTTGTACGAGGTCTGCCTGCGTTGAACACACCTGCAGTCATCGGCAAACGTGCTCGTAACTTGGCAGTGTTATCAGTTTGTATGACTGTTGCTGTTTACAGAAAATGAAAAAGAAGAGGGACAACAGTTGCGATGCCATATAAATGTAAATTTGCTATTTCATTGTGTCTTGCACCTTCAGCAGAATAAAGCTCAATCTTTGAGGAGAACGGCAAAAGCTTTTTTTGTTATACCTATAGTTTTTTTCATGTTGCAAAGAACTTTTCACAGGGTCGTGGGTTGCATGCCATTTACAGATTTGTAAAGATGACACAACTTGACTCACGATACTGTTTTTAATGGAAGACTGAAACATAGGAAAGTCTATTTTTGTCGGCACGACGCTTGTTTGACGGCCTTGGCTGTCATCCTGCACAGTTTGAGCTCATGCCCATGGTAACTGAATCGTTTGGAAATTACATGGTTAAGGAAAGAAATGCAAGCAGGTGTTCTCAGGCAGAGATAAACCCGTCGTAAAAACTATCGCAAAGTTCGCGATTGGTGAACAAACGCTGAGACAATGATTGCAGTATGTTGAATATTGCTGCCATACGCTTTTCATCATGGTGTTTCACTAAGAATGTAGGCATGGGTTTAGGAAGCAATTATGGACATTGTCGGAAAACTAAAGTTTTCACATTTTGAGAAAACATCAGGTGACTTCCCAGCATGCTATGTGTACGGCGCTGAAACTGTCGACGGTTGTAAATAAACCCTAAGCAATCACAATGATTTCGTAGTGCACGTGATTAAACCTATTTTTTATTTGCTTCACGAAATTGGAAAGCGCCTTAGACACAAATAAATTGTACAACGTGCAACAATTCACAGAAAATGTGCATAGAAACCAGCCTGGTGGGCAACTTTTTCAAGTTTGCTTCGAAAAAGTGGCAAACGCAAGTTGTTGTGGACCCAAGTTTTTCACAGTCGTTGCCAGGAAAGAGATCTAGCATTTTAAGTTGATCGAATTAGACAAATCAGCGAAAAGCACTTTCAAACTTTGCACCATGGTTATTTTTCGTAGCGAAACCACGAAAGATTAATGGATCCCCCAAAATTTATTAAAAATGGGTGCAAGTTTTTAACTAACAAATTAGCTTTCGAAATATTGCACCCTTTGTACTTGTGTTACTGTTTGTTTCTATAGCTCTTTCCAATATGCGTATTTCAACTTTCCAATACGCGTATTTCAAAACAGGTGGATGTAAAGTTCCAGCTCAACTGTTAGCAATGATAAGTTTTATAGTGAAAATCATTGGAAGCACGATGTTATATTCGGAAGGAAATTTACATAGTTTCGAATTCGTTGGGAGCCCTCCTTTGTTTGCTACAACTTAATTTGCTTGGTTTTGTTACGTTGCGTTTGTGAGAAACTGTCTGTCGCATTGGTCATGCTTGATGTTGAATTTCGTGCTGATCTCCATTCTGCGCATGTATATGTGATGTTTGTGTAGAGTCAATGATATCGGGCTAGCGTCCAGTTTTTTCTACAGTGTCGCCCCTCTTTAATTTTAGAATTTTACAAACGTAATTTTAAATATGTAGCCAATGGATTTCGTTGCCACGGATTTGGTCGACCACGGAGAAATCGGACGGGGAGCGTTTGGATCTGTCAATAGAATGACTCACCGGCAGACATCGACCGAAATGGCCGTGAAACGAATTCGTTCAACAGTGGACGAACGAGAACAAAAAAGGCTACTGATGGATCTCGACGTGGTTTGTGAACTATCTTGGTTGTACTTGGGAAAACGTGTGGTTTTCAGCCGAGACATTCTCAGGAAGAGTTCTTGCAGTGTTTAGGTTAAGCTTCCAAAAATGGTACGATAGTATCAGTCAAAAGATCCGCTTTATCCCCACTGTCAGTTGTGAACAATATTACCTCAGACGGTCGTACGTCTCAGGGCAACAGGATGGTCCAAAGATAAAGTTGCTCCCATTTTTTTTCCTTGAGTCTTTCCATGTCCTCTTTATATGATAAACATTCACAAAACGTTATGAAAAAATTGTTCTTCCTGCTGGTTGCACCAACTACCGCCACGTCGTATCGAAGTTTCAAACCTAATGTTGTTGCAAGTGACGTGTGCTGGCTTCTGAACATTTTGTTGATTTTATCACAGGCACGAGATCAGATCGCCTTGCAATATTAAGGTTGCCAAAGGGCTTGAAGCTTTAACCTCTCGCAGTGGTTTCAACGCTAGAAACTTGCCAATGAAAGAAATGTTTTTGTTGATTCAATGTATTACGTGATCAGTGAACCTAATATTGCCTAATTTCGGCCGAGGCGTAAGAACATCAGTCAATATTTTGCAGCGAAGCTTGCTCTAAATTTGAAGCAATCCGAGATATGTTCCTCTGTCACGACGATGTAAGACAGAATAAAATTTTCCCGATTGGTTTTGTAAGTAATGTTTCTGACTTGAAGGGAAGCAGCTGATGCAGACTAGGGCCCAGACGCGCAATCTTTGCTTCTCAGGCTCCTTTCGTTGCTCCTTAAATCACGTGTGCACGTTGGATGAGAAACGCTGGCAGAAGAACTGCTGAAGATGTGGCGTTGCTACGTAAAATTTTGTGCATGCCTTGTGCTACGTTACGCAACTCCAATGACACGTAACTGTTTTTGAAGTGCTTTGGAGCAGTAGTTTACGAATTGCTTGGCGCTGCGCATCCTCCAGAACGTTTCACGTTTTTCTGTTTTTACCTCATAAAAAAATACTAAAGCATTTTTCCCATGGATTCCAGCAGAAAGTTCGCCCCGCACTCTTTAACATTTGCTTGTCGTCGGAAAGCGCTGTCGCAGATCCTGTTATTACGCCACGCTTCTGTCTGGCTTCGATGTTTCGTTCCTCGCATCCGTTTATGATCGCCAGGTCATGCGCAGCAGCGACTGCCCGTACATCGTCAAGTTTTACGGCGCCCTTTTCTGGGAAGGGGATTGCTGGATATGCATGGAGCTGATGTCTACGTCGTTGGACAAGTTCTACCGCTTTGTTTACCATCGTCAAAACAACCGGATTCCCGAAGAGATTCTCAGTAAAATTGCGGTCGCCACCGTCAAAGCGTTGGATTATCTTAAGGTACTCCATGCCACGTGATGCGTTCTTCTGTAGAAAGTTGCAACAATAAAGAGATAGCGATCGCTGGAGATTGATTTTTGACAACAAGAGCAATGTGCAACGAGATACGACGTCGTCATATACGTTGTCAAGTTGTTAGTGAATTTTTGCAACGCTATCAAAAGCTGCTGGCTGTATGGCTGGTGGTTGTCTTCACCACCATAATGCTTTTGTGAAATGTCTTTTCCCAAGAGGTTGTTAGGCCGTGGATCGCAGTGTCACTCACGATCGTTAAGCTTTAATTTTTAATTTAGGCTCCTGACTTGTTTGACGACTTTCTCTGAGTTTTGGTAAATTTCCGTCGGTCCCTTTACCGTTTCAGGGAAATTGTCATGTACTGTTGAAGAACGTATTCAAGCCTTCGTGCTCTGTTAACATGGGTTGTAATGTCTTGTTAATGGTTTCGTGAAAGTCTAAAAACATCCCAGCGGTTGGAGAACGAGGGCGGTGTCTGTTCAGTTCGTGCATTAGATTCAAGCAGTGCCGGCGTGATTAGTCCTTCCTTGGTAGCAGTGAATTCATATCGACCCCCACCCCCCCTCGACTCTTGACGACTTCTCGCTGATTCTCGCAGGAAAAGCTCCAAATCATTCATCGCGACGTGAAACCTTCCAATATCTTGATCGACCGCGGCGGCAACATCAAACTGTGCGACTTCGGCATCAGCGGCCATCTGGTCAACTCGATCGCCAGGACGCGCGACGCAGGCTGCCAGCCGTACATGGCGCCCGAACGAATCGACACCAGCCGGTCGAGAAACGGTGCGTTGCTATCGGTCATTGGCGTAGCCGGGTTGGGCAAAGGGTCATGCCCGCCGAATATCTGACGTATCTTGTCATTTTGTGCTTCGAGAGGCGATGTCCCAAACCAAATACTGCTGTTCGCTTAAAGCCGAGATAGTTGGTCCATCCCAAAGTTTTGGGCCGACTACCCCGCTGCTATCGGTGCCTGCGTTGGCAGCAGGATCGCCACGCAAGTGTTCCGCCCAACTTTTCTCAACATGAAAAGTGGAATATACCGAAAAGACTTTCCGGGAAAAGTTGTGCAAAATATGCGAAAACGCCCGCGGGGAGTTGCGGTGTGTGTCGACAGTTCCGCGTTTCGTTATGCTCTTGTCTGTTCGATGCTTGGCCGAAGAGTTGCAGCTTTTTTTCAGCAATCTTCCGCTGCCAACCNCTTTGCATTGCCCGGTAGCGACGGAGCAGTGGTCTCCAATGCAATCCTGCATTATTTTTAACTCACTGTCGCACGCATCGAACCACGCGCTACTTAGAAAAAAAGCACCTTCCTCGCGCTTGTCCATGCACAGAGGGCTACATTAAATGCTTGTGGCGAGGCGTTGCGTAAAACCACCCCCCGATCGCGCGATTCTAGTGTCGTTGTTGTTTGTGTGCGCAGGTTACGACGTGCGCTCCGACGTGTGGAGTCTCGGCATAACGCTGATCGAGCTGGCCACCGGCAAGTTCCCCTACCCGAAGTGGAACAACGTGTTTGATCAGCTGACGCAGGTGATTCACGCCAGCCAGCCGCTTGTTTACGCGCTCATCGCGCCCGTTCAGCTCGCGCCGCGACGGTGCGATTTGCTGCTTTTGCGACTTTTCGCCGGCTCTGCCGTGACCGGCAGATAAGCACACCGCCACAAAGAACCAGCTGACGAAACCGCAGACGCGTCGGCAAAAAAAAAAATGCGCAAAAAAACTTTTCTTAACATTGCAGACCCGTACAGTTGTCACTGCTTGTTGTGCTGTAACGCGCTGAGCTTTGAGGTTGTCACGGAAACAGTCGATAAAAACCTCGCTCCTTCGTTACCGCTGCATATTTGAGGCGTCGCAAAGCAATGACTCATCATCCAGCCGTCTGTTGCGCTCTTTGCCGGGAAAACGGGGCTACATGGTAGCCTTCCGCAGCGGTTGATTGCCGAGCCAATTATGCCCTTACTCGCCTCCACCCGCTTGAATGCGCCATACGGGATCGAAGCAANCACCCAGTTCTGCTAACGCTGCATGCGTGCAGCAGTTCTTCGGACGGCCCTGCCGTCGCTGCTGCTATTAATTTGAGATCGACTTTTTCAAGTAGCGGCGACCTAGTGACGCCAAGACGTCGAACACGAGCTCGGCAGGGTCGCGCCTGGCGGAACGTGACAATCGAAAAGATGTTTTTGCGCTTGCAACGGTGCGGTTTTGCGGTAGTGTATTCCGGAAGCGCGCGCTTTGCGGTTTCAAACGTTTCTTTTTTACAACGATCGCCTCGAGCGTCATGGACTTTTTTGCCATTTTCTTGCCCAGATGCCCGTTGGTTTTTGATACCGTAAAGTTCCAGAACGAAAATAAAAGACAAAGACGACGTTTCAATTCCATTTTCTTGATTGACGAGCGGATAAATTTGACCTGGCTTTGACAGTGTTTTCTGAGAAAAAAATTAGGAAAATTTTCGTTCTTGTTTCAGTGCACGCTTAACCTAATTTGCTGCCGGTGCGGCCGAATTGTCGTGTGAAGTACAAAACGCAGCAAGATTAGTTAAACCCTTGCCTCATCGAAGTTGGGTAAAACGCAGCAAAATTTCATTGCCTCATTGCTTGTGCTGTTTTTTCTTAAGTTAATTCATAACCACGAAATCTTGGGTCAGAGCGGGCTGCACCAAACATGCGTTCGGCTTGCTAAGACAAGAAGATCGAATAATTTCTATATTTTCACGACTTGCGACAACCTTGTGCATCAGTGTTCAAAAGCTGACGAACTAGTTGAAGTTGGGCGACGTCTCTTTCATATCGGCGATGCTCTCAGCGTTTGCGTAAAGTTATTCCAACGTGCTTGTAAAAAGAACACGACTAAAAATCGGGATTGTGAAAAGTCACTTGCCAGATCTCAACAGCCAGGTTTAAATCTCGTGACACTTCGTTGCAAAGCCTGTTTGCTTTAAAATGCACTGTCAGATGTTGAGAGCCATGCCAACCCCAATGAGTGCTACATGCAGCTTTGACTGATCTGCTGCGTGATCTGCAGCAGTGCCGAAACGAAATGTGCGCTGCGGATACGCTTCACCGCGGCTCTTCCCCGCATCGATTGGATCACGATAGGCTCCACGAATGGTGTTACCAATGATTCCACACAACATATGTACAGTAGAGTACGAGTAGCGCATTCCTTAGTGGTTCCAAGTATGGGAATTTCTCTCCGGTGATCTCCTGTGCAAGAGCGCTGCCAGTTCTACCCTAGTTTTTTTTTATTCTTCGGCAACTTCTTACGCAGTGAACCATCGTGTGTGTGTTAGTTCGCCTCAGTATCCGTGCAAATTAGAAATACAGGATTGTGTGTGCATACCACAAAAGTTTATTATGCTATCTTCCTTGACGTCATTCCAGTCATCAATCAGGCAGTAAATGCGTATACTAGAGTCTAGGGCAGTGGTTCTTAACCAAGGGTAAATTTACCCCTGGGGATAGATTTCATCTTCCAAGGGGTAAATTTACTGAAGTATAAATTGCAGCAAACGCAAATTTTTGTGAATCATTCTAAACTGTAAGAGTTTGTTAATTCTTATTTTTAATAAATGAGCACCACTGAGTGTATTGGGGGTAAATCTGGTAATCTTGTTTGATAAAAGGGTAAGATATGTAAGAAAGGTTAAAAACCACTGTTCTAGAGTTTCCCTACCTTTTTTCTCTTGCACCCTTTTTTCTCTTGAAAGTTTTGTTCTGATCTCTCGCCCCCTACAGTTTATGATCAAGAACTAGCCTTGAAACGTTTAGAAAGGAATCTGCAAGCTCGCAAATAAGAATAGATTGCCGTTGCTGTTCACGCGAATAATAATTAATATCGTGACATATAGGTTTGAACAAACCTCGTGTTTTTGTCTATTATATTCCACTGCGAAAGAAAACAAAAAATCCGCAGGAGGGTAATAAATACATCAATTTCCTGGCATTAAGACGGACGCTTCCCGCACCCTTGGTTGGGAACCACCGCTGTAGTCTAAAGACCGTGGTTGGCATTGGGTTTGCGATGTGACTCTCTGGAAATTTTCGTCTGGAAGTAGCATATTTTAATGGTATGGTTGTTTTGGCAAAATTTTATTTTTCCAACTCGGAACGAAGAGAAAAACATTTTGTTACAAAGTCAATGGGAAAATATCAAATTTAAAAGTCCAGGGGGCTTGCCACACACTTCCGACGTTCATGGATACACATGTGTCGCCGGTGTGTCTTGCACGACTCAAGTAAATCACACGAAACAACCCAGCTGCGTATGAGTGTGTGGTATAAGGCAAGCAGCCGGCACTGCCAGCTCTCGCGATCAGTCGGTCGTTGAAATAGTCGCCATCTTCGTCATGAAGGCAGTGAGCTTCGTGCTTTATCGTCTCAACTGATACTGAGCAAAACTTTAAAATGTCACTGTGGCTGGAAAAGAACACATATCTTGAAATAGAGAAGGTGAACGAAAAATGTCCAGTTTCTTTTTCCTCCCAGCCCTACAAATAACCTTCCCCGCTGCTGCATGCCCAGCTTTCAAGCATAGTTCGCGCTTCGCATAGGAAATTCCATCGTTCATCGTAGTATGCCACTCCTTTCACAATACGAACGTCAAACCAAGTCCCTGCCAATTGCGATTGGATGACTCGCTTGTGGATATGTAGGTGGGTGGTTCGTGTGCGGCGCTCATTCGTCGAATTACGCGTTTCCTTTTTAACTGCGGCATAAGCGTCGGCTGCTGTTGATGGATTAAGATCGAACATTTACAATAGTTTATAACGATGTACATTCATCTGGTCGATCAAGTCACTATCCTTCGACTTTTTAGAAGCATTTAGAAGCAAATTCTGGATATGGTGCTTTTCAGCTATTTCAAGGATCTGTGCGAAAACTGCAGTAACTTCGGTCAATTCAAATCCTTATCATAGCGACGGAAACAAGCTCACCCAGAGATTGTCCGACACCCTGCGAAATTGCTTTGATGTATCGCGTATAGTTCGAGCGTAGTTTTATGATGACGCCCACCTCCGCAAAACACGTCTACTGTCGATAGGGTCGCGAACAGCTAAAATATTTAAGAGAAATCATTTCGGGGCTAAACGTCTCCAAATCGGAAAAATTGTGCTTAAAATTTTGGGGTCAGTTAAACCCTTGCTGTTAAGAATTTTTCACGTATCGCTCATATAAACGACAGTGTGTTAAAAGCTGACAAAAGTGGCATGTTCTTAAATATTGGCTACAAAAGTGGTACATTTTTCAAAACAAGTTTAGCAATGAGTAAAGTACTCTATTCCAACTATTCCATTGCATGGTCAGTGGCAAACCCCCCTGAAGACCAAGAATTTTAACAAAATTCTCATGTCAGAAGCACGTGCGTACTCTTTATTCTTGCTACGTAGTGTGTTTGTTGGGTGTTCTTGTCGTCCTTGTTTTTCTTCTGTCATCGGCGGAGCTTTCTTTGAAATGACCAAAAAAAAAATTAAGTCAATTCGGTCATAATGTACGGAAACGTAGGCCAGTGAATGCGGTTACGGCGAGTCTTGACCCTATTGCGGGACAAATGACCGAAATGTCTCAGCGAAAAAAAGCCAATTGTCACGTACTATCTACGACCACTGCTTCCCGCGTTATTTGCCGCATTTTAAATCGCAAGCGTTAAATCTTCTCTGTAATGAAACATTTCGCGACACAATCGCGTCAACTTGGAAAGCTTAGTCACGAGCGAGTAGGTCCGACCAGCTTGTTCTCATGCAGTTGTTCCCAGTAAATAAATGGGGTTTTGCAGCAATGCAGTTTCACAAGCTGGCAATCTTGGTGTCAAGGTGTGGCTTGAATCTCCTCACAGTTGCTAGCGGTCGCTTCACATTCGCCAAACAATTGCAACGTGCATACCCTGCTACGAAAGATAATACATAACAGGAAGTATGCTTGTGTGTTATCAAACGTTTGAGCAACTTCTTGATCTTCAAGATGTACGCCTTTGTTTCTCTGACTTCTGTGTAAACTGTTCACTTCACGCAAGCTATAACTATATGCAAAATATATGCTGTATGCAAGCTATATGCCAGGGGTCACCAACCTTTTTGAAACTGCGAGCTACTTCTTTGGTACCGATTAATGCGAAGGGCTACCAGTTTGATACACACTTGCGAAATAAAAAGAATTGCTCAATTTATCTTCAATTATCTTACCAATAATAAAATTCCTGATATTCATCAACGCGAAGACACTGATCATGTTAATGCTATTTTCAGCAAAGGCCCGCAGACGGCCCACGTTGTCCGTGTGGGCGACCTGGTTCCCGTACCACGCTGGTGACTCCTGCTATATACTNTACGCAAACTGCGAACATCACGGTTTTCGAGGCGAATTTAATCCTTGAACGATTTCGCGCTCGCGGCTGCTTCGATTCCTGTGCGCGGCAAGTTCTTTTGTTTGAAAGGTGGTCCGCGGCGACCCCCCCAAGCTGAGGCAGAACATCAACGGTCTGACGTTCAGCGGCGGTTTCGTCGATTTCGTCAACATGATGACGATTGCGGACTCCGAGCAGAGGCCCAAGTACGACCATCTGCTGTCCACCGCTTACCTATGCGAGACGGCGCAGCGCAACGTCAACGTCGCCTCTTACTTTTGCGCCGTATTGGACCGTATGACCCCGTCCGACTTCCTGGGAAATTCCGGCGGTGACGACGCTTTCCGCTGACAGGGCTTCGGGCTGTGGAGTTAACCGGGGTTGCCGCGTGAACGAAGGCCTCGTTGTCTGAATGCTTCTGAATTTCGGTAAAGAATGTTGTGATTCTCGAGCGAGTTATCGTGCGGAGCAAAGTTTTATTTGCTCGTGACGTTTTTGCTGCGCGTCCTTGACTCCTCACATCTACATATCCTCCTCCAGAGTGACCATTCCAAAACCTGGAATGGGTTCTTCCGTAATTTGCGCGTTGAAAACCTCGCAAAAGGACAGCTCGGTTTACCACATCGTGGTTGAACTCTTTTTGACGCTCAGAGTATAGCGCCATGACAGCTTGATTTTGCATAAATCGGAGATTAAGCGAATATTTCGTGTTTGCACAGACATCGTTGGATTTGACCAGGCCGCAATTGCATGTTTTCTGCAAGTGTAGGGCGCCGATAAACTTTTAATTTTCTCCCATTGCTGCGTGTACTTCAAGTGGCCTAGTTCATCACCGTAGGTGTAGTCCGCCACTCAAGTTCAGCATCCCATGTACTAAAAGCAGCGCTGGTCGACATGCTCGTCTTTACGTGTGCCGCTTGTCCAGCAGAGTCATGACAGAGAAAAAAGTTCTGCCGTGTTGGCTTTGAAAGTCTCGGTCACATGATATCGAAGACGTAGCGACTGTTGCCAAAGAAATGAGCATCGGGCTTGTCTCGCTTTAAATTTTCGCCTTCTCGCGTTCGTCCCAGTTGTCGTTAACGCCAAAAAACGGAACTGCTACGTTCGCTGCCCTCAGCATAAGTCGCCACGACGCCTGTCGGCACCGGCGCACTGCTGTTCACACTTGACGCTATGTCACCATGTGTGTCGGGGAAGGATCCGATCATTCCCGAAGTATTGTCCGATCGTTCCCGAAGTATTTTCCAGCATCATGTCATATTCAATCAAAGCTGTCCTACCGTGTGCGCGTGTTGTGAAACATAAGCAATTGCTGTACCGCTTACAGTTATTTAATCGTCGTGTTCTGTTTGACTTTCGTTGGTGAAGTGCTCGAGCTTCGCGCGTAATGACCCTGTCATGCGTTTATTCTCGCCGAAACGGTGCACTGTGTCGGAAGCGGCCGATGCGCTGTTCTTCGGGGACTGTTTTATGCGTTTTGTTGTGTGCTGTTAACCTCTTTTATCGCCCGCAGCCATTCACTTTAACCATAGAAGTGAAACGGCGTTTACAGCCGTACCTTTTTCCATTGAAGCGCAGTGGAGTTGTGTGCGTGCGATGGAACGCGACCCGGAAACGCTTCACTTCGAAACGCTTTTCAAACCCATCGTAAAACAAAATCTTTGTTCCGTTCTCCGTTTCTGCTCTTCGCCAAGAGTTCTAGCACAGTTCCTAGTGCCGCGCTGAACCCAGCCGACGTCGTTGTTCGGGCCTCCGGGACGCCTACTCGTTTGCAGCAGCCAAAAAAATACGTGTCACGTGCATTTCGCTCTCCTAGTCGCGGCGCAATTGACGAGTCCGTGCCGTTGTCATGGCCACGGTATGCCAGGCATGCGTCAATGACTGGTTCTCCCGTTTTTCCGCGCGCGTCCCGTGCTTCAACATATGTCGATTTTTTTCGCTCGCTTAGCGTGGATATCCTCGGTTTCGTGGTGCTGTCCGTCTGGTCGTTTCAGGAAATCCTATCCCTCCCCCAATCAGTGCTGCGCGCGTCTCCCTGCTTTCGCGAGTATCGCGCGTGAACTTTGCAAGTGTTGACTTCGTCGGTCCGCCGCGTCTGCTTTTCCGCGCTGACGCCGGAGAGCACAAAATTCATTGTTCCTTTCTCCAACTTTCAGAGAACGTTAAGGTTTGTGTGCAGCGTTCCCTCTAGGATTCGCACATGCGCAGTACCACCAGACCATTTGCGCAGTGAAATCTCGTTCTTGCGCACTTGCAACATTATAAATTTAATATCGTATATATATATCGCATAGACCTTTTACAGCTTGAAACGCTTCACTAGCTGCGTCCACATGGTTGTGCAATTCAATGCGCACCAGAACAAAGATTTGCTCAGTGTAAAATTTTCTTGGAGGGAACACTGTTCGTGTGTGAAAAACAAATGGAAAAGTTCAGGCATGTTCACACAATGGTCGTGGATGTTTCAATTTCTGAAGCTCACTGCTATTTGTTTTGCGGAATAACGATACAAAAGCATTAAGAAGACAACCGAATATTCCTGTATACAAAACGTTCTTCAGTGCATCAGAAAAGAAGCAGCTCGCCTAAACGTCGCTTTGATCGCGTGTTGCAGGCGATATAGACGTGCCACTGTATGAGCTTGCATCAAACAGCCTATCCACACTATATACTTGAACGTATATGGTGTGCGCTCACCTAATCATGCGTGCGTTTATGCTGCATCGTTCAAGTATGGCACTTCTTCTCTGCCCTTACTGCAAACGTTCGTCAACGCGAACCCCCTTTAGGTGGCTTCTGGTAGCCTTTCAAGATTTTGACAATTATTTTATGGTAATATGTAGTTGGTTCAGCGTTTTGATTTATTGTTGAATCGCTTCGGCCTGAGGCGCGGACGCCTGCAAGGAAGGGTGCGGAGGAGACAGTCACGTTAAAAAAGTTTCTTCAAAGCGAAAGGCATTCGCCAAACCACTTCTTTTCCAGGATCACGTTGTTCCGATAGCCCTATAGTGCCGCTTTTTTTTGTACAATTATTGCTAAACGCATATGAAAAAATAATGTTTCAATCAAAAAAGTGTTAGCGAAGTTCTTGCGTTCCTGTTAGCGTTTGTTTTTTAACCAAAAAGCGTTTTTCCTGTAAAATTGTCTCTGGGCGTCTTTGCGTTGACTGTCTCAGCTACGTTATTGTTTATTAATTACGTTGCTTGATTAATTTAACCGGAAGTCGCCGTGCGCAAAACCACCGCCATGACGCAAGGTCGTTTTGAAGGGTTCAAGCGCTTTGCCATGTATCCGTATCAAGGGCAAATTTTTAAGCGAGGAAATTTGCAAGTGGCTTGACTTGACCAGGCTACAATGTACCGCTCATTTCCAGTGGAACAAATCGATCCGCTTTGTCAGTTGCTTGTTTTGAGCTCTTCAGGCTGGTGTGTCCGTTTCATGGTGCGGAGCTGCAGCTCCTCGGTTCCATCACTGGCCTTTGCGCTCGATTAACTACTCTGCACGGATCTGGTTGTGGCGCCTTTTCAAATCCAAGTTTGTAATTCACTTTTTGGCAAAACGTTGCTTCAGGAAATAGCAGGGGTGTTGTTTCACGTCGTATCTTCACCAGAAATATTTTCGGGAAAAACCATCACCCTCTTCCGCCATGACAATTCATAGCAAGCTTGAGCAATGTCTTCTAATGAAGGGCTTCTAACCACTTCTTCCCTTCCGAGTGTGATATCGCTTAGGTACGAACTCTTCGTTGCCGCCATCGCCGTGCTCTTACTGAAGTTACGGTGAAAACGAAACCGAAATACTCGTGGACGTGTAAATCGCTAGTTGGAGGTGTGTTGCTCGGTATAAGCTTACTGTTGGCCGCCTTTCAATCGAGAGGTCGAGACTTGGCCCTCGGCCACTGAATGACTGGTGCTAGCACTCCCAAGATCAAAACAGTAACATGGGCCTGCTGCGAATTGTCATTGGATAAATGGATGGCATTAATTAAGGCACAGGCTGCTTGTTCAGCCATGTTTTATGAGCTTTGCTAAGGGATAACTCTAAAGTTGTCCCCTTTATTGCGCCAGGTGCCGTATCGGCTGAAAACTATTGCTTGTGTTTTAAAATTACGTCCCCCATTTTTCTCGATGGCCGGTTAACTTACCTGCGAGCGGAATTTTTTACCAGAAAGCCGTAAGGTGCTGAACAGAAACGCTACAATCTTTTTTCTTCGTTCAGATAGATAAAGTTCGCGGTGCGATCCGAAGTTGCTCTTGATCGTTATGGCGTTCGTCCGCATACTATCGCAAAGCGAAGTTCGCTCTGATGGAGGGATAAAAGCAGTTTGCATCAAAATCTTGTTATTGCCGCCTGTCACAAAAATCAACCGCAGTGAATTGTAACAAAAGATTCGCATCGGCAATTGCATTCAATGGAGATACATACGCTTTGTCTTCGACTCGAGCCATTCCTGGCAAACCGATTACAGCTCGCGCATTCCTTACCACGCATTTGCATGTTTCGTTGCGTATAGTATTACTCCATTCCTGTTATTTCGCGTAATGCGCTGTTTGCACTGACCAAGGCCTTCCGTTTTCTGCGTCGTGAAGGAAAACACCCTTATCCCACCAGACGATTTTATTGTTTTTTTTTAACCTTCAGCAGCTGTTCGTTCCCCCTTTGTTTCAGCGTTCCACTCTTTCTTGTTGATTTTTTCTCGGAGGTTACGACCAATCAGTTTCTTGTGGTCAATGCGCCGCCAAATGTGTTCCGGGTTTTACATCTTCTTCTTCAACAGAGTTCAAGTATCCGTTTGTCTCCAGAAGCCTGAATCCTCTAAGATAAAGAAAACGACTAAAGGTTATTAAGCATCAGTGGAAAGATGAACCGCAGCCTCTCATTCGAAACTTTCTTCCGCATGCCAGTTTGCACCGGCAAGCTGGAAAGTGTTTTCATGCGAACGCGTGACACGCAGCGGTGACCACGCATCATTTAAATCCCCCTTAGATTGTGCGATGAGCCGCGTACGCGAAGGACTTGCTCTTCGAGATTGTTGTTGGTTTGTCTGCTGGCGTTTTGCAGGGAGCGATTAGTTAAATTAGCAGCTTGTGGTAGAAGTCTTCGACATTTTGCAGCAAATTTGTTTTCTTCACTCGTTTAATTGTCATTACTTTTGTCTTGTGCGCTGTTACCTTTACAAATGAACCTGTGCCACTTCACACGCGTATTGACTCTAAATACTCCAGGGGCCAGTGCATGGGGCCTACGAACGAGGCGTGCCCCGTATGTCCCTGGCGGGGTTTTGGCTTGCGGGTCACACTGCTGTCTCGCAGCTCATCTCAGCCTCAACGCGACCATCGCGGTGCCCGGTGCGAAGAATTATCTCTTTGCTGGTCGTTTCGGATGCGTTTTTTTTCAGTTGCTATTAACGGCTGCCAATAAATGAGCGCATGACTGTGTTCGGCTGATGGTGTTTCATCTTTTCAGGCAAAAGCTTCAGTTCTCGTGCCAGGTGTCTTAACCCTTTCGTGACTGAAGGGTTAACACTTGTAAGATCGCAAAGGGATGACAGATCAAATCTCCGGATTCTGGTAGAGTTTAGAGTCCACTTAATTCTCTAAATGCAATTGTTTGTGTTCTTAAGGTGTTGCGCTTACGACTTGTCATTTAACTGGAGCATTTCATACAATGGCAAGCGAAGGTAAAGGCGCGGACAGGTGCTTAGGAGTGGCCAAATCACTATCCTTTAAAGCGAATCAGCTTTCACGGGTATATGTTTCGCTTGGTGCGCTAGACGTTCAACCGAGAATGTGTATCTTGTCTTTCCATATCTCCGCGTGTCCGTTTTCTCAGTGGTAATCCGTCTGTCACATTGCAAACCAGTTAAGTACACGCATAAAAAGCACAGGAGCACAACGTTTGTGGCCACAAGACCACTTTACGAACAAACACATTCTAGTTCAATAAATCTTTTGTGTCGGTCTGTACCGGTGGTTATGAATCTCCGGTGATGAGCGAAAGAGTTGCAAGAAGATGGAATGTTTACGAAGGGTTCTTGTCAAGGGTGTCGTGCATGCATAAATGTGAGAGTTCCACGTATTTTTCACATTCATGAGAGTTCCACGTAAGTTAACAACAAAAGCAATCAACTTTTGTCCACCACGCAAGCGTCTCGTCTGCTCATGAATTTGGGGATCGGAAAATAGTGTGGTAACATCTTGGTGGAGCCTGGGGTCCGATCAGCACCACGCCACTGGATGGTATCAGGACTGTTTTTAAAATTATTTGACCAATTAAACAAAATTGGGCCCCGTACGTTAGGGGACCACGCGCCAGCGGCAACAGCGTTCAGTTTGAAGCCTTTTCTGTATTCATTAAGCAACTACAGTACTGAAAACGTGACATGATTTAATTCATTTTTACGTCAGACTCATGGTCCATATCACAAGGGTACTTGAATAACACAGAAATGGTTAGTCATGGCGCAGTACAGAGCAAGAGTTAATTGATCAGCACGGACAAGACGGAGACGCCAAACACTGAAATAACACACCAGCTATGAGTGCTCATCATATTCACTCATCAAATGGTAATCTAGCAGTGGGAAGAAAACAGAAGACATTTTAACATCAGGTTGTGAAGTAAATGGATAAAATCGTCGGATGGGGATGCTGACAGAAGCATGCAAATTATTTTGATCAAGGTTTCAAGTGTTTTTGCAAGTCATTTTTTAGAGAAAACAAAAATCATGAGGCACCACGAAGCACACAAAAGGTTTAGATTGCTACGCATAAGTAATGCTGGAGGAAACAGACATCAAGACAACACACCAGTAACTACTGCAATTGGTCACCATCATACAAGAGCGTTTAAATGGACGAAAAATTAAGATTTGTAAAAAGCATCAGACCTTTGAAATGATGGAACGTGAAGATAGGATATTTTGTTAATTTTGGTTTTGTTAACAGGAAATGGTCATCATGTCATATCTACCAACAACGAAGAGGTTATGTTTTTCAACCAAAAGAGAGTTCGTCTATGTTTGGGCTACTCTACGATGAAATCGCGTTTGTTTTCTCTAATTTTTCTCAGTGTCTCACTGTAAATTCCTTGCGTATTGTGTAAAGACATGTTACAAATAAAATATTGATAAGCATGCCTTTTCTGTACAGTTTTACTTTTCTACTTTTTTCTACAGTGAATCAGTTCAGAAAGAACTAATCAAACGCAATTTTTAACGATGACACTGGATCGAACGAAATATGTAGTATTGACTCACAAGTTTTCATCAGATTTAAATGTTGGCTTGACCTTAATATTCTACAACCAGGGCCGGATTGAATGAACGCGAGGCCCCGGGCAGAGTTGTGACCGCGAGGCCCCTAAAATGCTTGGTGCAACTGCGTAGAGCAGGGGTGTCAAACTCGTTTCAGTTCCAGGGTCACTTCAGACATATTTAATCTGAAGCGGGCCGGACCAGTGAAATCATTACATAACATCCTGTTATAAGTAATGCCAACTTCCAACTGTTTTTATAACTTCAATGCAAAATTTCAAGCTTATCTGAAAATGATTATTAGCACATTTAAGGA
>JGI24158J21664_10003600_pt1 | contig 19537 bp, 10 predicted proteins | sample Ectturendosymbi3_FD_21664 | JGI IMG/M metagenome (IMG submission 21664) | reverse complement strand
CAACAACAACATACGTGCGGCGCAGTGGGCGGACAATCAATGGAACGCGGAGTGGGTGGACAACCCCACAAGACTCCGCACTTTAATTCCAGACACCGGTATATAACCCCCGGAATGACCCTCCCAAGAAGAGCCTGGGTCCGGCTTAACCGCCTCCGCACCGGTGTCGGACGTTTCCGCTCATGCTTGTACAAATGGAGTATGGCCTCCTCTGCTACCTGTGAGTGTGGCGCAGAAGAACAAACCGTCAACCATGACGCCCTCCAATGTCCAATATATCGACCTCTCCACGGACTGCATGGCCTGACGGTTCTGGACGATGGGACAACCGAATGGCTGCCCAACAAATGCCCCGAAATCTAGCGCGGCCAAGAAGTGGATAAAAGAACTCGCTCAAACGAAAGAAGAACAATAAAGTGGAATGCGTTCAGTTTTGGGATATTCATGTATTTGAAAGCTATCGCGTAACTGGAAAGCTTTCGCTGGTGCAACAAGGGGTTTATGTGACAGAAGCGACCAAAAGCATCATAGGTCCTGTCTCGTTAAGAAAAGTGATACCTTGAAACATAGTGTCTCTTTTTCATGTGTAGTGATTGCCACATGACTGCCCTTGCGATACACTCAATGCAAGGCCTCCCCCACTGCAGCAGCGCCTTCTCGTGATACCCGCTGATATCGCAAAAGTTGCTGTGTAAATGGCGCAACAGGTTTGCCCAATGATGTAATTTGGGAAGTTACTGCCATGAAATGCGCGAAATTAATCAATACCGTCGAGCATCTGTCGGCGTGCACGTGACCAAGAATCGCGCGTTCGGGCTGAAGGCAGAGGGGACCGTTCATAAAATTTACGACAGTTTTCACCACCAGCTATCCGCAACTAAAGGCCCCACATTGCGCCCGCTACACACCTGGGGAGGTGAATGTGGACAGCGCAGAGTACTTCTACTCTAGGAGGCCTGACAAACACATGTAAACGGCAATCTCGCCATGAGCTAGTAATTGGAAATTGGAACATCACGTCACGCATGGGAAAAGAGCACGGACTGGTCGAGAAAGCCAAACGACATTCACTGGATGTTGTTGGCATCTCTTCGACAAAGGGTCGTGGTTCTAACACTGTAGAACTAGATGATGGGTGGAAATTATCCTGCACAGGCGTTGAGCCAGCAAAGTTTACCCAGGCTGAAGTACGAATCCTTGTAAGACCTCAGCTGGTAAAATGTGTTGATGAATGGATCCCACTAGGAGAAAGGGTGTGCATGTTGACGTTGAAGTTGTTAGATCGCTCCGTGTGCTTGATACAGGCATACGCTCAAAACGCAAGTGCGCTGTTCCCGGAATTCGTGAATGAAACTAGTGATGTCCTGCGAAGGGTAAAAGTTAACGAATCCACGATCTATTTGGAAGACTTCAATGCACATGTTGTGAAAGATGCCGGGGTATGGCGAGGTGTGGTTGGCCGACATGGTGATGTCGAAGTGTCAAAGGAAGGCTTTTACTGCAACTGTGCTGTAACGAAGCCCTGCGCACAATGAATACCATATTCCAGGGGTCACCAACATGGTGCTCGCAGGCACCAGGTCGCAAGTACGGACCACGTGGGTCTCCCGCGGGCCTGTTCTGACAATAGAATAAACATGATCCGTCTCTTGATATTGATGAAAATCTTTAATTTTTATTAATGATAACATAATTGAAGACAAATTGAAAAAATGTTTTACAGAAGTCTGCGTATCAAACTGGCAGCCCTTCGCATGAATCTGTATCAAAAAACAGCTCTCAGTTTCAAAAACGTTGGTGACCGGTGCATATTCCAACACAGAGATTTGCATAAGTGTACCTGATGCAGGGATTCGTTGTGTCAACGTTCACTCATTGATTTCTGCATAGTTTCAGCTGACTTATTTCAATCAGTGTTGGACGTTTGTGTAAAAAAGATGTAGAATTGTCGACCGACCACCACTTGCTAGTCTGCTATTTACGTTCGGAAAAACCGCCAGGGCCTACACAAAAGTGCAGGACTTGTAGGTCTTACCGAATAAAGTGGGAGATGCTGGTGGACAATGATGTAAGAAAGACCTTTGCAGACAGTCTATCATCCTTTTTCCTAAAGCTCCCTGAATACACAGCGGACGCAGAGATGCAGTAGCATCTGTAGCTTCATCAGTTGCTGGGGTATGTGGATGAAAACAACTGGCTGTGGGGAATAATGGCAAAAACGTAACCCCATGGGCCATGATGGAACCAGATGGTGAAAGATGCTGTGCGAGCAAAAAAGGTAATCTATAAGACCTGCCTTCAAAACAAAACAAAACCTTTTTGCATTCGTGGTAGGCTGAGGCGCGAAAAAACGTAGCCCTCCTGGTGCAATTATCCAAAATGCAACCTTGGAAACATGTCAAGAATAAACTGGATTACAACGGACAAGCCAACTGGTTATCTGAAAAACCATCCAGCATCTCCGCAGAAAAAAATCTGCTATTGCTAAATCCATCAAAGACCAAAATGGTGTTTTACTCAGTAATGGGAAGGACAACCTTGGTAGATGGAGAGTATCTCAAAGATCTTTTGAACCAGTCACTCTCGAAACTTCAGCACGCACAAGGGACATTTAGGGGAGGATAATACCAGGGCTGAGGAGCCGGAGCCTAAGCAATTTTGGAAGGCTGGAGCCGGAACCAAAACATTTTAGATGGTGGAGTCGGAGCCTGAAGTTTGGGTACCCGTTCAACAGACGTAGTTTTTTGGGCAAGCGAGTTGTACGGATAAAACAACGCTTTTTAGCTTTTAATAGCCCAAATTGTTCCGGAGCCAAAAAATCTACATGTTTGGAGCCGGAGCCCGAAATCTGAGATCAGGCTCGGCATCCCTGGATAATACCAAGTCCTCCTACCTGTCAAAACGCTGAAGGCTGCTGGTTGCGATGAAGACTGGTTGCGAAGGCTGCTGGTTGCGATCTGAAATGCACAAAGCCTTCTATCGAGGAGTTTTTGCCTGACTGGAAGGACACGCAAAGACTGCCAAAACTGAGTTATCATCCCAATACACAAGCAGGAAGACGGGAGGGAATGCACTAACTACCGTGGTATATTTCTCCTTAGCCTCCCTGGAAAAAACGTGGACCAACATCTTGAAAAAATATGCCGCGAAACAACTGAACCAAAGCTGGAGGATACCAAATCGCCCAGTGCGGTTTACTTCCTGGAAGCAAGGTTGCCAGGTTGGTTCTTCTGAAGACAAATTTTACAAATTTCGTTCCAAATAACACTTTCTGACCTCAAAATTTTCGTTTGGCCCTTTTCCAGGTAAGATTTGTTGTTTTAGTAACTTGCCTTTACTCTGAAGTTTTGCGATATGTCTGGTCTCTCTGACTGCTGCCAGTGATGAAATACCATTCAAAGTGATGATTGGCAAGTGCTAATAAACCATTTATCTCAGTTTATAGCTATAAATGGAAATTAAGTTGTTCTCTTACTACAGTATCTTTCATAATGTACTTGTTTTGCTGTTGAACTCCAATTGTGATTGAGGACCATTGTCATTTAATACATTACTAAATACGAGTTCATGTGACTTTGTAGCTGCTGATAAATTTGGAAAAAATGGTTGGCCCTTTTTTGGCTCCTTGTCTTAGAGTTTGGCTCTTTTCTGGACTCGATTTCGCCTCTTGGCAAAAATTAGATCTGGCAACATTGCCTGGCAGTAGCACAACAGACCAAACTTTTCGAATCCGTCTTCGTTGCTATTTTTACCTATGGTCATGAATTTTGGGTAATGACCGAAAATGTACTGTACCAAATACCGGTACAAGCGGCAGAGATGGGATTATTGCGAAGAGTTAATGGCGTTACCCTTCGCGACAAAGTGCTCAGCTGTGAAATTCGTAATGCCCTTAATGTAGAACTGCTTCTACGATTACTTAGACTTTGAGAGATCTCAGCTACGTTGGTTCGGCCACGTGACCATAATGCCCCAGTAAATATTTGTGAGGTGATTCGTACTGGCTACACCCACGGAAAGCGGCTGAGGGTGGACCAAGGACCAGGTGGCGATAAAACACTTATGCAGATTTCGATAGGGCTGCTCGACAGAGCGCATAAAAATGCAGCTACCGAAAGAACCAACTTTAAACGTTAATTCTGAGTATTTATAAATTTAAGTTGAAAACAACTTTCGACCAATTTGGCTTCGTGGACCTAAGCAATTGTTCTTTTTGAGTAGTTCAGTTGGATCCTATGCAATACGACCAATTTCCCTGCACTTGTAACTCTAGGCAAATCAGTCCATGTCATTTCTAACTAAGTTGTTAGACGACTTAAAAAGCTTTTAATAACTCCATTTTCTGCTGATTTTTTCCAAGTTCTTTCAAGCAGTTCTATCCAAATCTGCATAATTTTTGTAGTTTTTGAGTAAGGGTTGGTAAATGGACAGGTTCAGCAATCATCATTGCATGCGTGACAATGATGTCATGCCGGTGTCAGTGGACATTTTGGCGAAAACAAAGCGAAACCAAAATTTGTCAGGTGACCAGCAGCGCCGTTTTTGACACAACCAGGTTTAACACATAGTTCCTGACTCGAGGCAGGCCGAAGCTTGGATAATGCCTCTTGCCTAATCAGTGGGCACAAAAATAATACAAAATGAACTTTGAGTAGTTTTGTGAAGTCAGGTTCGTGGATTTCTCTTTGAAGTCATGACTGGTTTATGGGACGAACACTTTCACTTTTCGCAAACCAAAAAGCAGAAGCGTTGCATTGACAGATGTTTATTTGGCAACAATAGCGTTTTTGCGGCTGGCGTTGTTTCGCAGCTACGCCTGTGTGACTCATAAATATATGTTTGCCCTGATTTGATTTCTATTTTACTCGGCGGGAGCTGGAAGTGTTGTTACCGAACACCGGAAAACACTGAACAAAAACATTGCTGTTTGTTTGTCAACAAAGAAGTTGTTCTCATTTGATTTTTCTTTTTTATGATACCGCCATCAACGTCACAAATCGAAATCGAAATGGTCAAACGTCACAAATCGAAATGGCGTTTAGAATCACATGGTTTCTCGCTGGGACTATAAACACGATGAGAAGTTCATTTTATGTTTGCAATATTTGCAGCTTCTACGAAAGTCCCGCATCAATATTGACTTGTGGTGCACCACAGCAAATGTAGCGGTAGTAAATGTAGCGGCAGCAAAATACGTCGCATTTGTAACGGAAGTTTTGCAACAACAAACGACCATAGCTCGTATTGTACCGAAAAATCAAAGATTTAAATAAAAATTTTATGGAAGTAGAATGATATTGCAGTAGCTTATATGCTGAAAAGCAGTCACTTTGTGTAACACTCTGAATCAATTATTAAATCATGCACTCTGTTTAAAAAATGTTCAAAAAATATTGCCAAGATTTTCAGATAAAAACACTGGTCTAGGTCTATCTGCAAGGAACCCAGTGGCAACGTCGTCCATTCACGTTGTCTGAGGGTTCGAAATGTTGACCGGTTAGTTTCTGTTTTTGTAAAATTCTCAGTAGGCAGACTACTCAACTTTTTAGCCTGTTACCAGGAACGTCTCAGTTTTTGTTTGATCATTTGCCCAATACTACTTTTATATCGCTTTTGTAACTGCATTCCTGGACACAAACTTCATTATTACATTTTTTAAAACTTCCCGTTGTTCAATTCTTTGCTTGTTGTATTATTTCGCCAGCGCTTATCATTCGGCGTTTGATGCCAGTGTTAAGCCGGCGTCTCAGGTTTGATTCAATGTCCCTTATCATTAACAGTTGCCAAACAACTTGGTTTTCAACCTCGCCTTGGTCGACAGCATGGTTTGCGCTATAGTAGTTCCTTTCATCAACGCCAACGCAATACTGGCTGGGAAGTTGCTAAACAATTGGCTTTGTTACATTTCTGCAAGTATTTCCAGTTTGGCTTGCCATACCGCATCACTCAACATGACTTTCATAGCTTTGAACAGGTAAGGTAATAACGATATGGAACTGATAAAAACTTTCGCCAACTTTAAGATCAAACAGAGTGGAGTGAGCGAAGTTTGCAATTACCACAGAAGCTTGCAAAACCTGTGATGTTCTGTTGAAAAAATTTCATTTTTTCAGTTATTCCGAAGGTGAGTTGCGATGCAGAACGGACAGAATAATCGTCCACCCTCAACCGCCATGAAAAATGACAGCGAAAATTATAACCTCTCGTTATCGTATGCGTTGGGTGCATATCTGTTCATGCAGTGGAAACAATGCAAAGGCCTCTCTTACAACTACACAAATATACCACCAGCAGCGCCTTCTCGTGGTCGTGGTATTCCTTGTTTTCGCAGTTTTCTGCGCAAATAACGCGGCCGGTTGTTCAACGGCATAGCTTGGACAGCTACTGATATGAAATGCAAAAAAAATGATCAATATCGTCGGGCATCTGTCGTTGCACGCGTCAACAAGGTCACAAAAGTCGGGTTTTAGGCTTGGTCTCGCCCTAGTGTGGATTCTGAAAACTACCAGAGGTGTCTGAAAACAGCGTGGCATTTCGAGACCTTCAAGGGCTACTGACCCAGTGATCTTCCCGAGAGGAAAAGCGGGTGTGAAACTTAATAAAAAAGTTTTGGGAAAGCTTTTAAGCTCACACGAACGAAAGACACTGCTATCAGCCTTTGAAATTACAAGCTTGTTTTTGTTCTATCTACAAACGTTTGTTTTGTAGCACATTAGTATTTAATGTTCGCTTGCTGATTCAACAAGTACATTGGCTGTTGGCCAGCAGGATCACTCGTTTTTTTTCACTTGCCGCAAGTAAATATTCAAATAAACTTTTGAAGCAAATGTGTTGAAATTTCTGTCGTTTTCCAGCTTTTGTAGACTGCTGTCCACTTCAGCAGATAATCACGCAATCGTAGCTAAAGTCATGCAACCGTAACTAAAAAAATCAAACCCTGAAACAACGAAGCTTTACAGCAATTACATATTGCTAACAACGTTTGATCTCCTAGACTGCACAAGCAAAATATTTTGATTCAAGCTCAAATCAGAGTAAAGATATATCAAAGCCTTGAATTATTTTTTCAACACAGTATTGTGTGTCGCAGAAGAGACAGGTGTTTCTGTCACTTGCAGGCATGCTGCTGCAATGTCAAGTGGAGCGTATCATTGCTCGAAAGCAAGAGTGGTGACAGCGATTTGTGTGTCTTGGATATTTGGCGTCGCTAACACGGTGCCAACGTTGCTGGGTAGGAAGAGTACGATCGCAGCTTTTTTTTGTCAAAGACAAGTTTGTATGAATGTCCTTGTTTCGTGTTTTAACCGATTGAGAACAAGTAATGTCGTTTGTGCTTTCCTAATCACTGTGCAAAAATTGTACCTGAAAATTACTCTCTTCAAAACTAAAAGCAAGGATGATGTGGATCTAAGATAATTTTTTAAGCAACGTGTGTTCAGATTTTACCAACATTTTTAATATTTCGTTGATCAATACCCAACCGTTTGCGGTAGATTTGAAAGACAAAAGCAGAAATATAGAAAAATAGTTCTTTTCTTTGGCTCGCGGCAGCACTTGGGGAAGAACAGAAAGTTCGCGGAACCTTTGTCAAGTTTGACAAGATGCTGGAGTGAAAGTTTCTTGACATTTTTAAGTGTTTATTCTTTCAAAGATTTTGAGATCCCACTAGCCCCGGTTAGGCTCCTTATCACCTGCCGGGCACATCCTGATGTGAACAATAATTCCAAATGTATTTTTTTTCTTTGTTTATCAGATAGGACAATCAAGGCTGGCCTGGGTGGAAATATATTGTTCGTTTGCGATAGATATATAGGCCTCAGCAAAAGCATATGACTTACGATAGTTTGTCAAAAACACTCAAGAAAAAACAAAAAGCTATTTTTAGTCAACACGCATAAAGAGCGTACATTGCAGAAATAACACGGAAAAGATGAGATGTCACGCTTAGAAAATAACGCAAGGCAATATAAAATTCCTTTTGTTTAAAATTTCTTTATGTATGTCTTTATGAAGTGCAACAGTATGTATGATTCTTACAAACTTGCTTTGTCCTTGACAGCTTGGATGGAAGTTGATTACAATCCTGAACGACATGTTTGCATTTGCTTCGATGGAACTTTTCCCTTAAAATACACTTTGGCTCCAGTGATTGTTGGTCATCTCCTCCCACACTGTGTCACAGTCTTTTGTTATTTCAAGATTTTAAAGGTAAAAAAGAAAACGGACAGTGCTTGTGTTTCTTAATGAATACAACTCATTTTGATATAATCTGCTTCTAAAAATAAAAATATCGGCTTTTCAAGTCTTTTAATGTTGTGTGTACCAACATTCTTTTTCGGTAAACCATTGCAATTATAAAAAAAAATACCAACACATCTTTGTAGCGTACACCTTCGACCGATTCATTAAGATCCTGCCTTTGAGGACTCAATCTGACTGGTTATGATATTGGTTGTGCATCGGTTACAGCAGCGGTCACCAAAGCGGGCATCATTCCAGGGGTTATTGCATGATATGGTGGAGATCGTGGATTTTAAAATGTGTGTGGGGGTTATTTGACAACTACCAGACCAGGAAAATATCAAATCACTTGACGCATACATGATTCAGACCACATGACGCGACATGAATCAGATCACATGATGCTGCATGAGAAAAGCTTTCCTTGTTAACATCGGTGGTTATCGCGCAGTATATTGAAACTTATTAACATAAATCCGATTCTGTTGAAATCACAGTTTCTACAGAAATCACAGACTTTTGGAAAACTTTCATTGAGATCACAGATGATGAGAAAAGGCCAAAATAAGATCGCATTCAAAGGGTTAAATGAGTATAAATCCAATAATTTCACTGAGTGTAAATATAATAATATACTGTACAATGTAGCTACCATAGCGGACTTTCACGATTGCCAACAACATCACGGGAGTAAAAACCGTTAGCTTTTTCTTAACCCCTTCCCTCACAAAAATATAAAAATGTCGATTCATATGTCGAGGCTGGTGAATAGGTTTTTACTCAGAATCAACGCAGTCATAACTTATCCTTAACCGTAATCTCGGCTTGAAAAACAACTTGCTTGAGGATAAATTTGTAGGTACAGTGCAGTGACAAACGTCTCGAAGTAAATCAGTTTACAGTCATTTTGTACCAGTGAAAGTGTATTGCATTGCCCTGGAAATTAGCAAAGCCACAAAAGCGGAGCTCAGTCGGCTGATTTCTCGAAAGCTGACAGCAAACCTAGAGTTTTTAATTGTTGGAATTTAGTAAAGCTACTATTTCAGCTTGCGCCCAAAAACTGAAATTTTCATCCTTAAATAGAACGATGTATGGTGGTGGTAAGAACAGGTTGTTTCTGGTATGTATGTTATTTTCACAAGATAATTGGCATGGAGCCTTTTTAGTTGAGACCCTCTTTGCGGAAAGGCCGGTGCAATCTGGCGTCACATTAAAGAAATGTGGCATGGGACCCCGCCATTGCTTTGGCCTTCAGATGAAAACCTGCCGACGAAAGTGAGAACTTTTCTAAATTTAGTAGTTCAGTCATTTGCGAACAAAGGCAAGTTTTACGTGGCCAGAAAAAAAGCTACGTTTAAGCTGTAGAGCCCTCATGTCCTAACTGGCTTTGCGAATTGTAATAGTGAGAGGAATAATAAACTGCTTGTCACATATTCACATCCTGGCGACGCCAGATCCAAATGTTGCCACAACAAAAATGTCCTGCGTCTTGAACAATGGGGTGCAATTTTTATCGTTGTCGTCTCAAGCACGGCACACCATCGATCTTATTCCTCAGTTGCGCAATCGACCGGCCGCGCGTCGGCCATGTCTTAACGAAACGCTGAACAAAAGTTTGGAAATACTGATCAGATCAGTGATTTGTTTGTGGTTGCACATTATGTCGTTATGCTTAAGATCATTATTTCCAAGCACTGATGTTCTGAAGCTCAGAGCTTCCATGCAGTGAAAATTGTTGCTCACTTGGCTTTTTCTTGTTACCTAATCACAAGTATGGTCATAGGGTGGTTTGATTACTACGCAATACTCATTAGTAGTGATGCATTAGGTTTGTGGTTTTCACCCTAGAGCGTTATATATACTGTACGTACACTGCAGTCTTCATTATTTGTTTAAACACATTTTCTACAGGCTCTTTCGGCAAGTCGCAAAAGAATGGAAAAAACAAACACAATAATACCAAGCAGATGTTCCGCCCTTCCAAATCTAGATAAAAGTGATTTTAAAGTTGGATCTGATCAGAAGAGCTCCAACTGCAGAAAGAACGAAAAGGGCATGATGGATTTACAGAAGTGGGGTCGAAATGAAATTCAAATGCTGAAAACCTCCATATGGATCATCGTTTTTTTTAGCTTTTGTTGGATACCATATGGTATTCTAGTGCTGCTGCGAGACCTAGCTCCAATGGAGTTGAAGCAGGTACATTAGTGGTTGTTCGGAGACAGCACGCGCCCATTTTTATCGCAATGATTTTCATTAGAGAGGCTGGATCTAATGATCCAATGGTGGGGTTCAATGCAATTGACCCTTTTCCGAGGAATGCTCACGAACCGGCGCCCTTTTCGAGTAATTTCTATTCTTTGAAAGATCGATGACATCTTTTTTCTGTTCACTTTCCTTTTCAGTTAACAATTACGAAAATGGGTATTTTTATCCTCCGTTGTTTATCAGTCCCATCACAGATCAGGTCTGGAAACACAGCTGGGGGATCCCCGCACAAACAGCCATGAAAACGAGCCTTTAGAAGCGGATAAAACCGTGTTTGGTTCAATGAAAAAAGTTCAACGAAGTCAATTGACTTATTTTCATTGTTTAGTCAGCAAAGAATGCTGGTCATTCAAAAACAAAATTGTGTTGATGTTCCGTAGCCTCCATAAGCAAGTTTTATTTGAAATTAAGTTGTTAGGTCGCTTTATAGATCAAATCATTCCACGGTCAAGCTTCCGCAAAATTTAATGAATCAAGTTGTCGCGCAATAACTTCATCACTCAAATTTTCTTTCGGGTAAATAGCCGCAAAAAATCTAACCATGACTTTAAAATACCTTCTGGATAAATTTTAAGCAAAAATATGAAAAAATATTTTGTAATTCGTGATCCACACGTGAACCGCACCTTTGGTGAACCAAAGGTCACTTAAATTGATCTTTAAAAATTTTTTCAAATATTTGCAACTCTGCGCAAGTCACGTGCTTACCGTACAAAAATAAGGAATGGAAGTATCGCAAAAAATTAAAAAATTTGCGGTGAAACCATCATCCAATCTTTGCTTTTATCAAAATTTTTAAGAAAAGCTAAAGGTTGGGACATTCGGCTTTTAACTTCAGAAACATAACTTACTTCCAGTCAGGATCGTATCTGAAAAAGTTTGAAAAAAGGTGTGCTTTCTTCTAAGACTAAGACTTACCTCTTCCTTTGAGTCAACAAGTTATCAAAATGATGGCAGCCCACAAAGAGATAAAGTCATATGAGGTTGAGATGTTTTGTTTCCACAGGTATTTGGCTTTTTCTGTCTTCTCAGTTTTTCTGTAAATCCAATCATCTACGGAGTTCTGACCAAAGCCTTTCGTCAGACGTACAAGGAAATGCTGAACAAGATTTTCTGCAACGATGCAACAGGAACAAAACAAATATCGCCCACACTCACAAGTGTCCATGTCGTTTGATATCTTTGCAAGGTCAATGTTCAAACGTAAAATGAACACTATTCAGTTTTTTTAAGGAAAATATTAGGTACCCGGTATGGACCTGTAGGGAGCCGATTTCTCTGATTCTAGGGACCCGATTTTCTCTGATTCTAGGGACCGGATGATAATTTTCTCTGATTCTAGGTGCCCGAATCGGGTCCTTAAAACACCTTAAAAAATCCTGACACTATTATTCACAAAACCAGTTTGTAGGCGTATTGAAAAATTGACATAAAGTTTTCAATGACAGTGTAAATTGTGTTAAATAAAAAAAAAATATTGGTTTTGCTGTATGGATTTTACTCAAAGCAGGTCTTTACATAAGAACTTGCTCTTACCACATTTGAAAAGTACTTATGTCAGATTGTGAGCTTACAGATATAATTTGTTTTTAAACAATAAAATCATCGGATTACTTTGTTGTCGTTCGCGCCAAGTAAAGACCATACGTTTTCAAGAAAAAGTCTTCGAAATTCTTCTTTAGGATTCGATTTGAATAGATATTGTATGGGAAGAAGCAATTATTCCTTCACCGATGTTAAATGCTTGTTTATCTTTAACGCTTAAAGCAAACTCGAGTAATGATTCTTTGCTGTGAAAGTGATAAAGAGTCAGGATATGCTACGTTAAAACCACAAAGTTAAACTAGAGGATTTACCAAAATATCAGCACGTACACTAGCTTACCAATTCACACAGCTTTCTGGCAAAAAAATAGCTGTTATTATTGGTGAATGGTGCTTACTGATATTTTCGGTTATTTTACGTAGATGGTACTCAAACCCTGTTCAGGTCCCCTTGCCTAAATTTAGGCAATAGCATTTTCCAACTTAATTTTAGAAATACTTGTGAGTAACGTTTGAAGCTGATTCTTTCAGTAGCTGCATTTTGTACGCGTCCAGTCGAGCCGTCGTATCGGAATCAGCATAAATTTTGTATTTTTTTCGAGTTAAGGGGAAAGTTGTCCAATTTGGCCTTGCGTTACCTGGCGTGCAACAAAAAATTACGTGGCAAATTTGGCCTTGCCTACCTAAGTGTTATAAGAAAAACTAGTTTGCTTAAAATAGAATTTGCACATGTCTGGAGAAAAAGTATTGCACAAAATTTCCTTTGTTTGTGATCGGAATGGACATCAAAATTATCATTTTCCCATTTGGGATTTCTGTACCTTTTTTTTCTGTAAACTACACAAGTACCTTTGAAAATAGCGTATTTTCATGTCTCAACCTAATTAACTACTGTTGCGTGTAGAACCGCAAGCTTCAAGCAAAATATGATTTCGATCTTCAAACAACCGCCAATAAGAGCTACTTTGGGCGGCGATAGCTTAGCGGTGAAGTGTCCGCTTCTCAACTAGAAGGTTGGATGTTCGATCCACAGCAACTGAGTGAATCGCCGTCGCGCTGCTTGGGCAAGAGCGTTCACCTCAAATGCATCATCCAGTCGCCGGCCTGCCGCCAATCGTCATCATCAAACTTAAAAAGTCTCCTGACGGAATTTCCAGATGTTTCCTGCTGTTTTGGTGTCTTTAGTATGCGTACTGCCCCCGTTTTTTGGAGAGAAATTATGTGTTGTTTTGAAAAAATTTTTTTTGTAAATGCCATGAGTTTGTTCTTTTGCGGTTAGATGAGCTTGGGAATAATTGCTGAATTTTTGAAAAACGGACCTGTGCTCCTGAAACGTCTCGGTTAGCTGCGGTAAAGGTGAGAAAAATTTTTGCCTAATTCGAGCAATAGTACCAACCGCGTTAATGATTTTTCGTTATCTGAACAGGATAATACACCATGTACAAACGTACTAGATTATTTCAAACAGGCGTTTTATTGGCTTCTCTTTTTATATAACAACCTTATTCATGTTTACACATATTTTTCTTTTTCTAATCTGGTTTATTTCATTCATTTGTACATATTTGCTGCTTACGTGCAATTAGTTATTTACAGTGATGTAGCCGAGTCATATTTGTCGGGTCACCAGTCGAGTCGAGTCACAAGCCGTTTGAGTCAGAGTGGAATAAAGAGTCATCTAAATTATTTTCGAGTCCAGTCATGACATGTTCGAGTCGAATCACGAGAACTGTTGAGTCACTTAAATGGAGTCGTTGGTTTGCAAGCTCGAGTCAATGTCGAGTCAATGTCGAGTCAAATGAAATTAAACATTTTCTCTGTGCCTATTTTTTTAGCTGCAAAGTGGTGCCTAATGTTGTTTCAGGCCTTTTGTTACCAGGCTGCTTAGATCTGTGCATTTGGTGAAAGCAGGTTTTTGGCTTCATTTTACTTCTCTTCTTCACACTCAGTCAAAGCCACAAGTCTAGCCTAACCTTGCTACAACAAATATACCTTCTTGCTCTTCACCTACTCCAACAAAGAACAAAANTAAAAGTATGAGAACGACTGCCACGTTCACGATATATACTGTAAATACTTACTAAATCACAATAATGTGTCCAATGTATTGTGTTCTTCTGNCCCAAAAATATAATCTCAGCTCTACCTCAGTGTCCCTGATACTGAGAAACTAGCATAATACCACTAGTNGACACGGTGACAACAGAAAATTACGCAAGTATTAATCATGCGTCACTGAAGCAAAAAAACTAATGTCTCTGTATGCAGACTAACCGTGTTTGACAACAAGATATTTGGAGATTTTGTAAAAATGACTCTCACTCGAGTATAGGTTTGCCAGATGCGTTTTGTAAAAATACCGGCCATTTTGATTTGTCAACAGTGTCAGATCTAAACCGTGTCGTATTTCGTAAGCGGCACAGGGAAAACAAAGAGACAATCAGTATTGTTAAGCCACAATTACCTGTATTTTGGCTGGCTCATTACATTTCGGTGTGTGCGTGAAGCGAGAAACGCACCACGAATTTCGTCAACAGTAGGAAATAAACTTCGCTGAAAGAACTGTCCTAACAATTTTCACTGCTAGAGTCATTATAATTTGAGAAATTCGGCGTTAGTTTTTTTTGAAGTTGCGGCAAATTATTTATTTTCGAAATACCGGCTTCAGGCACTGATTTTCAAAATACCAGCCTTTTACCGGCCTCTGCTAAACTAGCAGTAACATACCGGTGTCAAGCGAAATTTCTGACCTCTGCGAAATTTCTGACCTGTTATTGTTTTTAGGTTATTTTGCTTCTCAGAATAAAGAAATAAAGCCTGGCAATTACTATTTTGATGTGTGTTGTGTAAATCAACACCTCTGGCGAGATGTCAGGAACCCACAACAAGCTGTAGCACGGGAATAACTTTAAGCATTAAAAATTTTCGGACTTAGTCGTTGACCTCAATTATTTTTCTTTTTCTTACACTAACCCAAACCCTAACACGGCACATTTACCTACACACGAATTCCTAAGCCCTAATCATCAGTTTTATCAGCGCATTTGGTATGTAGAATATTACTCTGCGCATGCGCACATGGTGTGAAGTCAGAAATTTCGCAAGTCAGAAATTTCGCTTGACACTGGCCAGGCCGGTGAAATACCGGCCATCTGGCAACCCTACTCGAGTATTGAGTCATTCTTTGTGACCCGAGTCAAGTGATTCAGTAAAGCACGTGACTCGATTCGAAACATCGCAACATCGTTTCTCAACGTGAGTTGCGTCGAGTCGTTAACTCATGTCAGGCTATCGCTGCTCATCAGTGCAAGCAAAAATAGCAGCTGAGTGACACAACGGTTTAATCAGGCGCCTCCAAAGCTGGTAGTCTGAGTTCGCTTCCCGGTCATGTCATAAGGATGACTTGGTAAAATATATTTACATATCCTCGCCTCGCGCTCAGGTATAATGAGCGGGTGCACGGAACAGGCTCACGCACTGCAGTTTGCCACCAATGCAGCATTCACAGCGAAACCAGCGGCGCGTCCCTTGGTACGGAGGGAGTGGGGTGGCGTCGCGGAGCACTCGTATCATTACAAAGAGAGCACGAAGCGATCATGACAATGAACTTCACGCAAGGAAAAGCGTTTTGAGTTTCGTACAAAATATAAGCAAACGTTAAATCACTCTTAACTACAAAAGTTCGTTTTTAAATATTATGCCCAATAATTGCGTTTATACGCATTTTTTGTCTGGGATTTTTCAAAGAGCAGCCGAGGTCAAAGCCGAGTTACAATGAAATGATTGTTGCTACGATATCGGAAGACGGTTGTTTCAAGCACTGGGTTAGATCGATTAACAGGTTGAAGTGGTGGGCTTGTCAGACTTGGATTTCGTTGAGCAGTATAGGAAACGCGCCGGTAGGCGGTAATGTTTAGAGCAGCTATGTCCAAGCGAAATACAATGCTGAGCCAAAAATTATGTCACTCTCTTGTGAGGGCCGCACACTGAAGAACATGCGTTGTTCTCAGCAAACTAAAACTTAGCTAAAGCTGCTGAAAGCGTTCGAATCCTATCAGCAGTGATAAGGGCTTTTTGGCACATCACTCCATAGCTGTGATGTCATACGCGAGTTTGAAATGACAACAAAGTAGAACTCAGTTTAGTGCAAATGGAACAAAAGGGGTAGAAATCACAAAACTAGAAACCAGTTTTGCACCTTATAGGACACACGGAAATCTACCTGTACGCAGTGATAGAGTGGCACTGAAGAACAATGCAGCAAAAACGTCCAATTTAATATTTTCAAAATAAGGACAGGCTGTCATTAATATTGCATATACACAGCGAAACCTTCAACTGGGCCGCATGCTGCCCACGGGTTGGACATAGCTATATTTAAGTATTAATTATTGTACACAGTTCACTGCCATTATTATTTTTCACCCATGGCGATACATCAGAAATGCTGAGTCTCTTTTTTAAAATCAGCTTCGTCTTCGTCCAGTGATGGTGAGAAAGCGTTGCGTAGATTAAAATTAAGCAATGTAACTTTACAGATGAAAAACGACCACTTTTTAGAAACAACTGCACATGGACCAACGATCGACTTCTGCTTGTTTGCTGCTTTTTTATGCTAGTTTAAAAGCTTTTATAAATTCACTCTTGTGACGTGAAAAATTATTCAAAAATCTTCCTCCCTGATCCCCATGGGAACGATGCCATTAGATGCAGCTGATGCTTTACACAGAAAAGTTATTGGTCTCAGTCCTAAACATCTGTATCGAAAAGAACCTTTTTTCAGCAAGGAGATGTTTCACGGAGTGTAAATTTCGTTCTGCAAAGATCTTCAGCTCTCTGTAAAGTGTATGAAAAGTGGAAAATTACTTGAAATTCATTTAAACCGTAAAGTCATAAACGTCTACATGAGAAGGAAAAAGTCATATCCAGTTGCCTGGTTCACACTGCGGAGCAGCAACGGAAAAACAACCAAAGCAAAGAAAAGGCAATTTTTAACCTCCGTCTTTCCAACAGCGCATCACAACTTATTCACAGCATCATTAGAGCAAACCGCTGAATTCCAATTGTTGGACGCGACTCCTAACAGTCAACCAGTTTTCCAATAATTAAAAAAAATGGGTTTAGGTATTTTAATCATCAGCGTTGTTTTTCATAAAATCCGACAAACCCGCACCAGGTTTATCGCTGTCTTTTCCATGGCATATCAACAGTAGGTTCCGTGCCGGAGGCGTAGTTCCATATGTAGCAGTGAATGAACCAACAAAAAAAAAAACAGTACAATTTGTTTTGCCGTTTACGTGCAAGAAACGTATCACCATTGACCCTGTAATTGCATCTCTGTGCGGCAATTGGTAGTTTGTAGCAATTCTAGCATCTGCTGGTCAGTTTATTTAGAACGAACAAAGATTTTCTTTTCCTTTTGGGCAAACCGATTTGAAGCATTTGCGATGAAACTGTTATTTCCAGGTTTGCGTGACATATTTGTCCTGTCCTATTCCATCTAATGGCAACTTGGGTCTGTCGCATCCCGTGGTATTCCCAAAAAACTGGTAATACGGAATACAATACATCAGGGCTGGGCAAACGTTTTCTGCAGAGGGCCACATTGAAAATTTTATTGCTGCCGGCGGCCGCATGTATTACACCCATAATCGCTTTAAAAACTTTAACCGAAACTTTTTACATTAGTTAGCACAAAACGAAGGTAACGATAGTCACTTCCGGTTAAATAAAAATGCAGTTTCTAATGAAACGTGTGGAATAAAATCTCGAGAATTTTAACTAATTGATAAATTTACTTTAACAAACTCGAAATATCGAAGTACTACTGTATCTATGTACAATTCGCTGCCATGCGGGCCGCACAAAATGACCTCGCCGGCCGCTTGAGCCCCACGGGCCGTAGTTTGCCCACCCCTGCATTACAACCATGTGAAGTTGCAGAACCGTAACTAAGACGCCTAAAGCACCCAATTAGGGGACACATTTGTGATGGAAGCCAATGAAAGCGGGGCATCTCTTATTTGTTTGTTACCTTGAAAAGGACCAAAACACCCTTATTTCCTGGGGCCTTGCGTCACCACGCCACCTCAGTGAACCTCTAGGTCTGATACTTAAAGTGATGTGAGCTTATGTTGATAATGGTATTCAAATTTGGAATATGTCTTCTACATGACGTTAGAATTACTTAGAATGGGACATGGGGCCAATGTTAAGTCCACTGCCCCATCTCATAGGAGACCCATTACCGTATGGACAAATATGGTTATTTTCACAAAGAAAAAGATAGACGCAACCAAACATTCCGTTGTATAAGTTAGAGAGACCCTCTGACTTTGAAGCAGCGATGGTTGGTTGAAAAAAACAACATATTTTCATATTTACGGATCATGACAATTGAAGGCACTAGGTTTTCTGTATGCTTTCGAGGAATCAGCTGACTGTGCTCTGCTTTCATCTTTTGGCGATGATTCCAACTTGCACATATCTCTATTCAAGTAAGTACTCTCCACAGTAGGGGTAAGCAAGCAGTAGTGGTCTTACCAATTTGGGGGCCCCTGTGCAAAATATTTTGGGCCCCTGTCACGGAAGTTTACTTTAGTGTTTCGGTGATGTCACCATTTTCACTTTACTCAACCTTGGTACGACCTTTTTGCGAGATTGGCAAAATACGAGGCATAAAATTATATTGCAATACTTTGGAGGCCATGGCCCAAATGCCCCTGGCTTCGCCCATGATGTGCTACTTGAAGCTTGCTCTTTAGTTCAAATCTGGAAACATTTGCTACCTGAAAGACAACGTAAATGTAGGCTATTTGTTCCAAATCACTGCAGAGAGTCTTGTCAACCATACCGTGGAGCAAATTGCTTCCAGACAGTCAGGCTGGATGGTTTCTTTACCATCACGTCCCAAGTCCATGTTGCGATGTGCGCGTTTTAAAAATATTTCAGATTGTGTGTACAGTCTCTGAAGATCATGTATGTGGCTTTTACTTCCCATATATGCACCACATTCCACTACATAAATAACACAATGGCATACAACATACGGCAAAATATAACAATAGCACTTTAGGGCTGCTTGTACTTCAGCACAGGGAAACTTGGCGTTTTTATTGTGAGTATTTGACCTGACCTTTGGTTTGCTCGCATATATTGTGTTTGGCTTTTTGTTTTTTTCGGAAATTTGTCCTATCCTGGATTTTGCCCCACATTCCTCCATTTAAACAATCTCAGTGCTAAATGTTTTCATATTAACTTCGTCACTTGCCTTCCTGCCAGTTGAAAATATCCAATTTGACATTCTAAACCAGTGGGCTTCAACCTTTTTTGTAAAATCGCCCCCCTACAGGCACTTTGCTTGAAAATCGCCCCCTTCCTATAATTATTCTGAAAATAGTATTTTGTTTTGAAAATAATTCAGAGCTAATGAAATATAAACGGGCAATCTAGTTAGCACAAAACAAAACGAATGCAAATGCATT
>JGI24158J21664_10003599_pt1 | contig 19537 bp, 13 predicted proteins | sample Ectturendosymbi3_FD_21664 | JGI IMG/M metagenome (IMG submission 21664) | reverse complement strand
GCCCCAAACATGGTGAAGGAGTAGCAAATGATGGAAATGTCTACAGCAACTTCACACGGTAATGACGTTTGGTCAGTGTAGCCCATATTGAAAACGACTTGATTCGCCATCAATCGAAGAAAACCGCTGATTGTTGCAAAAACAGCCGATGAGTGAGCAGGTCCATCGTCGGCTTTTATTGAGTTGAATTGTTTCTCTTTCTCCATTTATCCGTTTGTTTTCCATAAACAGTTAGACTGAAACCAACACAAATTACGAAAGCAGCTTCCAGAAAATTAAATGCTTCTGCTAAAATCCATCCCAGTTGTTCTAAACGATTGATATACTTTTCTACAGCAGTTGATTCGTGAGAAGTTATTGGTGCACTTTCTTGACTGGGTTGTGTCAGACATCTCTTACAGGCGATGAATATATTTCAGTGACTGAATATGTTACTTTGCAGTTTGCTGAAAACCTTGGAAGAATATAAGTTGTTTGTGTGATGATGATCGAGTTTAGAGTTTACCACAAACCTTGGTGATGAAATGACGAGATCACAAAGATATTCGAACAACTTGAATAGTTGTACAACAAATACATTACATAAATTGCTCGAGTATCTTATATTTATCAATTATCAGTGATAAGTTTTGAAACCAATTAAGAGGTGTTAAGTCGATGTTGGGTGCAACAACAAAGAAAATATTGGTTTAATGGGTGTCATGTTAGACATTCAAAAAAAAAATTGTAATGAAAAGTAATGCAACAGTGAATACGGGAATAGTGTTGACACCAGCTCCATACTGTTGTTCAATTGAAATGTTTGGCTTAGACCCAAGGTAATTTCTTTAAATATTTATGCCTGACGTAAATATATTTGTTACTTTCTTTGTTCCCTCTTCTGTACATTCTCGACTTTAGCACATTCTGTGTTTCAACGCATTTACGCTTTATTTGTTCCATGTTGACGATGAAAGTACTTTTTTCGAAGCGACTGCATATAAATTGTTAGTTGTTGCGTTGTTTTTTCATACGAATTTCCATGACTTCGAACTTTATGACTTTCCTTCTGTTCTGAATTACTGTATTTTGATTTTCTGTGATATTCTATGAATATACAAAATGCTGTTGATTTGCTTCTGAAATTTTCTCTTTGAGATGTTAAATCCTGAGAACACTCAGTGAATAGCATACTAAATACCATCAACTCATCATACTGCATATTTTGCCTTCACTTCATAATCACAATCACTGAACCACTGGTGCCTTTGCAAAAACGTGGGATGTTAATCTGAAACGAGCTTGAGTAACAAGGTGTGCAGCCTCTTTTGCAATTATATGTTCTTGATTACAACCTTGCAACAGAATTAACAGCGAGTGACGCATGCATATGCGTGCATTGCAAGCATCAAAATAAATTCCTTGAACCGTCAAATGTTTGCCACCACACATTGTCGAAACGCTCCCAGATTTAATTTGAACATATATTTTTGTTCCTGCCAACAATTCTGTTGCAATCGTTAGTCACATAAACTCTCTCTACTGTTAATCTTCCTGCATTCATATATGCTGTATGTTGGTTGTTGTGTGTCGGATGTTCATCTGTAACGCACGTATTAGGTGCGATGTTTCTTCAGTTTTTTTCCTTCTTTGTCCAGTTGAATTATAGTCTGTAACTAACTGCTGCTGGTCACGAACAGTGAATTGCTTTTTATTGGACAATGCACGTTGGTCCAAACCAATTTCGGACAACTGGCCAAAGCAATCACCGATACACTGAGCCTACGGTCAACAGTGCAAAGTTACCATTACGCGGTTCAGTGGAGGTTTCTTTCAACTGTTGAGCTGACATTGCAACAATCAACGTCCGACATTAAACCATAGGAATAACAGACCTAATCACCACGTTAAACAAACTACTGAAACGTAGATAAAGTATGCACAATGAGAATGGTACTTCCTTAACAGAAGAATATGAATAGAACGCTTAGAATAGCGCAAAGTCATGTAGTTTCCATTCGATAATAACCAGGCTTTGGCCGTAGTTCACACATTAGGAGTTTTAAATAATACATTTTTTTCTGATGCAATATGAGATGCAGACATGTTTGAAAAAAGATGTTTTCAAAACACATTTTTGTGACGCAAATTAAAGTTCACAGAGACTTTTGCAGGACTAGCATGGGTGTGAATTAAATATTATCAGCACTAAAACATCGGACGCATAACGCCTCTTCAGAAATCAAAGCCAGTGCGCGTTCCAAATGAGCAGCAATGCACTGCAGCTGGCCGCCATGTCCAAGTACCTTGGGTGCTGTTTACGGGTGGTGGAAGGCAGAACAAGGAGATTGATACAAGGATTGGTAACGATTGGTACCGCAAACGCAGTTCTGTGTCAGCTTTACAGCTCTGTGATCGTAAAACGAGAGCTTTCAAACACCATAAATATATCGGCTTTCAAATCTGCCATTGTCCTAATCATCACCTATGGTCATTAACCTAGGGTGATGACCAAGAGCGTTCCATCTCGATTCCAAACGGTGAACCAGGGCATTTCGTGAAGAATTCACGACATGGCACTTCGGGAAGAAAGTGCGAGCAGCTTTGAGGTTCGTGAAACCCTGAATGTCGAGCCATTTCTTCTTCGAATAAAGGGATACCAGCTGCGATGATTGGTCACGTGACCTGAGGCACCTAGAAAAATTGGCGATCCTCTTTTTTGAGATAGTGTTTTCTTCTTCGTAGTCGTTTGAGCAAGTTCTTTCAATCTACTACTAGGCAGCACTACTGTAGGTCTTGGGACAGGTGTTGAGCAGAAATTCGATTGTCCGCCATCCAGAATCGTAAGGCTATGCTCTCCATAACAAGGCCGATGGATTGGGCGGACACAGTGGGTCAACGGTCTGTTCTGCGCCATATTCACAAGCCGCAGAATGGGCCATACCCCTGGAAGGAAAGGTCCGACGTAAGTGCGAGGCGGTAAAGCCAGACCCACGCTGGGTAGCAGGACCATTCCAGGAGAGTGAGTGCCGATGTCGGGGATAAAATTACGGAGTCGCGTAGTGCTCTTCAAACACTATTGTCAGATGAATCGATGAGTTGTTGCGCGGCGAGTACAAATGGGTGTCTCCATTTGACATGTCGTGCATTCCCACCCAGAGGACACAGGTGAAACCTTAGTGGAGCAGATGTCCAACATCCATGGCACGGCGTGTTAGAGGCAGTATGGCTCCATTAGGACGACGTTTAGCAGGTTGGATGCCTGCAAGGATTGGAAGGTTGTTCGCTGTTGTAGGACGCAGGTATCCAGTCACAGTTTGCAAGGCGTCGTTGATGGCGGGATCAGTGAGGCGTGTGTAAGGGCTGCGGTAACAGCCAGGAGCGCAATCCTCTGTTTTTGAGTGGACTAAGGATAAGGTGGCTGTTCGCACTTTTGTCGCCCGAGGAGCCAAAGCCAGCAAGCCGTCTTATGAGTGTGACGCTTGATGTCAGTTTTTGCTAAGTATTCCTAAAAGTTTCACGTAGTATCGCGATCACTTCATTTCTACAATTCGTTTGTTTTACGTGCTGCCATAGCCTATCGTTACTGTACCATAACATTACAAACCGTAAAAAGTCGATGTCCGCAGTACAACTTCCAGAAGAGTTTGCAGTATGAGTTGTTATGTCACATTGGTAGAACTTGCGCTTGCACGCACGTTGCACGCCTACATCCCTGTATCTACGACGCTTCAGGGCGTGATACCGCTGAGCTAATTGCCGCTGGCAGGTTACCAGTTTTCCAGCGTAATGATACCGATAAAAAACGTGGTCGTGTTGCGCAGGGTCGGATTAGCAGTTTTGCAACAGCTGGACTATGGCCGCGGTCCGGATACCGGGGTGGTCGCGTTAGTAAAACAAAAAGTAATACATTAGCACAGGGACGGCCGCGTTAAAGCGATCGTGATAGAGGGGTGATCGTCAACGAGGCGTCACTGTATTTCAAAACATTCCACCGGTGTTTTCTGAACATTTGTCGATATGGTTTCAAGTCTCCAGCAAGAAATTGAGACTTAAAATCAATGAGTTTCGTTCATATTATGACGTCCATATTAGCTGACTACTCGTTTTTTTGCTCAAGCTTTTTTGTTTCAATAATACAAATACCTCAGTTCATTCATTTATTTTATCCCTATTAACGACAGTTGCGTATATATAGAAAGGGCCCCTTTCTACGTTTCTGACAGAGGCCCCACACAACCTTAATCCGCCCCTGGGCTCTACGTATTTGTGATTGAACCGTAACAGTAGGTCTATATGCCATCACGACTAAATATCTAAAATAAATGCTATTGCTGCTAAACATTGTCACTGGCGTAATTGCGTAGGCTAATAAAAAAGACTGTGACACTGAATAGTTCTTAGCCAAAGCTCGAGCTTCAAAGCATGCAAAATTTATATCACCGCCATATTCGAGCATGTTGTTGCAAAAGTGTACACAAACACAAAACTACGATATTCATTTAACTACGGCTCAGAGTTGTAAACAAGACTCATTTTGAAGCCCGAACCAGGCCCGAACCCGACATTTATTTTTGAAACCCGATTTAGCCTGGAAGCGATATTTACCGAGTTTTTCAAGATATGCGCAACTGCTGGATATCTAAAACATGCGGGCTCGTGTGTAGCTGGAGGTACGCGTTTATCACACCCAAAACAAAAATCAACTTGACCGAAACATTAACTTAAACAAGCATAAACTCAGCTTGTTAGTCAGTGCTAATACTGCGGAATGTAATGTTTTTCAACTTAAAAAACTCACAAAACTATCCACGATGGCGCCATTGGCATAACAGGAACTAATTGGGTTAGTGCTATAGGCATGGAAAGCGGAATTGTAGGCCATCGTTTCTTAACGCAAGCTAAGAATCGTGTAAGTGATTGATCTTTCCGACAAAATGCCATCGCTTGCTAATTAATTTCCTCACCGCTGTCGCCTTCTACGAAGAGCGTGAGACCAATCCGAGCAGAGAACAAAAGAATGCAGCTGCGCTTACAAATAGAATTAGCTGAAGAAAATCACAATCACTTCACCCACAGAAGTCACCACCGCAGTAATCAGAACAAATGTGCTTCAAGAAATGAAAAAATCATTACTTTAAATGGTATCAAAAACTTTGTACGCCGGCCCGAAATCGGCCCAAAACATTTTGACAAACTTAAAGCCGGCCCGAACCCGGCCCGACTCGAAAAGCCCGGCCCAGCTTACAACTCTGCTACGGCTGATGCTGCAGTCACGAGCAAAATATACAGCATTTGCAGCATACTAGAGTTGTCTGAAAGGATTTTTTGCGATGGTGTTGAAATGAAGTACACATCACCATGAGGTGGGATACTGCAAGGTAGTGTGCGAGAAACACCTGCGAAATGCGCTATTCCTTGTTTTACTTTCGGTTAGCGATTACAAGCGAGCATACATGGGTGTCAGAAAGGGACAATTTTGAAATTTGACATTTTCTTATCAATGTTTTTTGAAAAAAAGACTGCCTTCTTAGTTTCGAGTGGTTGAAATGAAATTTTGCCACTTTTATCCCTCACTGCATACATTTTTTCGCTTTCCTTAAAAAATCCACTATTGGTCCCTTCCTGAAAAAAATCCTTCCGACACCCATGCGCGCATACATAGGTTTGTATTTCATTGTTACCATTTTCCACACGGAGCTTAAATTTCAAGTAAGTTCCGCCATGACATGAATTCTACAGTATTTGCACTATACCCAATGTTTGAGTCCCGGGATTTGCCCAAGTTCGGCTAGTCATAACTCGCCAGCCGATTGGGCTATAGAGCTGTTCCAACCATCTACGGATTCAGCAAGTCTTCTAGTGTCGATTAAAAGAATTATTTGATTTGGGCGTAGGGCTTTTCATTGGTGACGTCACTAAAAGGGCATGTTTTTGAAATTTTGACTGACCCTGGGCGCTAATCCCATGAGCCATTTCTTTGGTTAAAACTTTGTTTGGAAACTAGAAAGTCATCCGTGTTTTTAGAGCCTTTGATTGATCTTCTGGCATATCTGGAACCAGAATTACGGCCCTAAAACCCTGTTGTGCACAAAAATCCAAAAATTGTAGAAAAAGCATGAGTCTGCATGAGTCTCCCTCTGGCGGCTTGGGCGGCCGGCAATAACTCGGCAGACGCTTACGCTTGAGAGCTATTCAACCCCTCTAAAGACCCGTGAAGTCTAGTAGTTTGCAATGAAAAAAAACGTTTGAGATTGGGATATGCGGTTTTCGGTGGGTATCGTCAGGGTTGGGTATTCAAGTAACTTCACTCCACAAGTGAAAGAAGCAAGAAATCAGTCACAAATTTTTAATAGGAAATCGATTTCACGTAACACTACGCATCGTCAGTCCTATCATCTGCAAGCAATGCTAACAGTTGTGAAACGTAGAAGGGCCAACACAAGGTCAGAGAAAGTAAACAACCTCAAGACTGCAATGAAAAAAACGCGCATACCCAACCGCGACAAATAAAACAAAACCAAAACGTCTTGTTAAACCACATGCAAATGCTGAAGCCTCAAAACGTACTGCATAAATGACAAAAACTTAGCAGAACTCAACGCCAGCTAACGATGAACACCAAGGCAAACGTCTCTTTCTGATAAAAGTAACTATTCGCAGAGCAAGGCTTCCGAGTGCCTTGAAACAACAAGCGTTATGAATCAGACAACTATGTCAAAGGTTGGGGTATGTTTTACTATTTTTTGGTTTTTCGTTTATGATATCATCGTCCGGACAATAAGCCGATATTGTGGTTCAAAATTTGGTTGGATCCTAGGCTGTGACATGAGTCTTTAGAGGCCAAAATTTATTTCCTGGCGGTTCTGGTGCCAAAGTTATGGACAAAAGACCGGATATCTTGTGCAAATCCCCGAGGGAATTAGATGGAATTTCTCTGATTAATTTCTGGACGTTTGACCATAGCTTTTGAACCAAAAAGGCTAGAAAGTCCATCAAAACCCCCTGGAGGCTCTTATTGTAGCCTAGAATAAAAAAAAAATCTTGAGCAACAAAATTGACTCGATCAGTCGACTGCCAGGGGATGATGACGTCATCCAAATGTAAACAAATATGTATAACCATCCTCTGATTATGTAAACATTAACAAAAAACCCGAGATCTCAAGCTAAAACTATCTTTTGCAATCTAAACTACAAGTCTTCACGTCAAATGGGCGTCCGCAGAAATTTCTCCAGAGGAGGCAAAGTCGACATTTTGCTTCTATGTATTTTTTCGGGTTGTTGGCGATGCAACGCAAATGGACACATACAAACACGAAAATGTCGAATGTTGCGGCAACAATTGCATACAGTGTTTTCCTTGCAAAAAAACGTTACACTGAGCAAATGTTTGTTTTCGTGATCATGGATATTTAAGACTGAGTTTGCAGAGTTCTAAATGAATTACAAACTTTGTGAAATTTTAGAATAGTGTAAAATCCTATGAAAATACGAACAAATTAGACATTTCATTGAAATAGCTTCTTGTTTTTGTGCGTTTCCAATGTTTTGGAATGTTGCAAGTGCGCGAGATGAGATTTCGCTGCGCAAATGGTCCTGTGGTACTGCGCATATCCGCATCTTTAGAGGGAACATTGGTTGCAAAAAATGCGCTTTGTTGGCAGCGATGCTTATTGACATATAATAAACCAGGAGTGGGCAAACTTGTTCAATGGAAGAGTCATTTACAGAAACCAACAATACCAGCGTACCGCAAAACCAGTTTGTAGTGTCAAAAAATGCAAGTTTTACATTAAATGATGTAGAGTAATTGTCAGCAGTAAGTTTTTGTTTGATTTTCTAGTCCCCGAAAATCTGGACAATACGTTGTTAAAGCTGTGCAAATTAATTCTCCAAAGTTTTCATTTTTCAGGGTTGCACGATGGTTTGTTTTTAGGAACGTCATTATAGAGAAAAAATGTTCACAGCAATATGTTGTGCTATGCACGGAAATGAGTCATACACTGGTATTTTAAGTTTTAGGTATTTGCGTTCTGGTACCTGTCGCCAAAAATGAATTGTAGAGTGGCATTCAATAAAGCTTTTAATTGATCCAGATTGTCTTGCATTTCGGTCAGTTTATTTCTACAGCAGACAACTGTGCAACAAACGGTTAGCGAACTGGACAGCCACCACCGATACACTAACATTGAATGGATTTACAAGGAATGCAAAACATAGTTTTAACTCTTGGAAATGGCTAAATCTGGCTTCGAACTCCTCCAGTAGTCTTACAATTTATTTTAGTATTGTTCCACGTTATGGTCTGCAATTGCCTCTTCGCGAAAAACATTCGTTCTCATTCTGACATTGGGAAAATGACATAATGCTTTTAACAATATGTGTCTTTGAAAAATTTATTTTTTTCTGGGAATTTAAAGTAACTTAACTTGCGATATAGGTTCACTGTCGTTATCAAATCGCGCAGACTCCCTGGTGACCAATGTTCCTTCTAAGGTGCTGAACTGCGCAGAACCACCAGAGCATTTACGCAGTGAAATCTCGTTCTTGCGCACATGCAAAATTCCAACTTTGATATCGTATGTACATCGCATACCCCTTTCGAAACGTTTCACTGGTGTGTCTCCATGGTTGTGAAATTGCATGCGCACTGAAACAAACATTTGCTCAATGCAAAATTTTCTTGCAGAGAACACTGCTGGTGACCAATTTCACGAACTTGTGTAAACACTATGATAAATGAAACAAACGTTAAATGTGAGGCAACAAAACTCTATCGATTTGAGAGAGAAGAGCCACACAAAATATGTCGTCGAGCCGCAGTTCGTATACCACTGGTGCAAACCTACGTGGCTTACCGCTATCAACAGTAATTGTCTCCCTGTCGCTGCACTACCTGCCAAAATGTCTGCGTTCAACAGTCACATGCCATGCCGCAAAACGCCTACCACCGTGTCTTCAAGTGTATCTTAGAAAATTTGTTGCTATTTTATCGTTACGCAACAAAGGCCATTAGTAGAACAATTCCATCCCAAGTTTCGAAACCTGCCCATGCAGGCAAAGAAGCGGATTTAATGAACAGCAAGATCATAGCTGCATGTTTTCAAAACAGTTAACCTGACTCTTGCACAGTGTGAGTGTCATATCAGCAAAGAAACTGTCATTACAAGAATTAATCCAACTAATCAGAATCTCATTGTTGATTTCACGTTTTCAANAAATTTTTGCTTCTTAGTCCCAATTTCCAGGGGGGCAAATGCCCGTTTTGCCCCCTCCCCTGCGGACGCCTATGCTTCAGGAGTCTTTAGAGGGCTTGAAGAGCTCTCTAGCCTATTGTGGCGGCGGGTTATGGTCATATGCAAACTAGATGTTATTCACCCCGGGTTAGTGTTTGTAGGGGTAGAAACATTTGACCACTTTGTGTTTTTTGTGACATACTTTTGGCTCCGGATATGCTAGAAAGCCAATCAAGGGCTCTAAAGACCCGGATGATCGTCTGATTTTGAAAAACAAACTTGAGCGAAAAAATTAGCTCATTGGATTGGGCGTCTAGGGCTGCGTAAAATAGGCCAAAAAACGCAAAAACACCCCCACTTGTGACGTTCCCCCAGGGAACCTCAAACCTAAAACAAAAAAAAAAAAATTCAATTTCAACTAGAAGAAGTGCTGAATCCGTTGATGGTTTGAACAGCTTTCTAACTCAATCGGCTGGCGAGTTATAGTGTTGCAAACCTGCGCAAAATTTTTGGCGAGCGCGGGACTGAAAGGGTTTCATGGCGAATCGGTAAACCATATTGCTTTGATCAGGTTCGACTAAAAGTTGAGGCAGAATAGGTTTTTTAAGCAGTTTCGTTGATTTGCGCTGAGGCATTCCTTTGGCTTACACATCAAAAGCATGATTAACCTGAAACTTGTTAGTGTCACTTTTGGAATTGGGGGGAAATTGCCTCCATAGTGCCCCCGGGTTACGCGTCTGGCTGTTACCCATTGCTGGTTTGGACAAAGCGTTGCGAGTTTGAATTGTGAAAAAGCCTTGCGAATAACATCAACTGGTAAAGTGCACGTTTGAGACGTGACAGGTTTTACCCATTGCTGCTTTTCCTTTGTCCTAGCGTGAATGTAGTGGAAGTAATGATGACATTTTATTCTTGCAATTACGTGCTTTTCACGCTTTCGGGGTCGTCGAATGTGGTACATTGGATTGATCCGTGCTTGCTAGCTCACTGCAGTTCGCCAGCGTATTTATGAGCTGATGATGCAGTGTTAAGCTTTGGTGCAATTTGGGTTTGTGTGATTTTTAATTTCTTCACTTTAATTCAGACCGTGCCGCTATTTTAGGTTGGAAAAAGTTAAAAAACAGAGAACTGTTCGCATCCCGGTTTGTCACTATCCAGCGTGTGTTCGCATGTGACTGGTCAAGTTGCCGGCAACAAAAAGTCATTTTTCACACTCCTGGCAATAGTAAGATTTTTCTCCAGTGTGTGTTCGCATATTCCTGGTCAGCGAGCTGGGATCGGAAAACTCTTTTCCACACTCCTGGCAACAATATGTTTTTTCTCCAGCCTGTGTTCGCATGTACCTGGTAAATGTGTCGACACTAGAATATTTCTACACTACTGACAACAGAAAGGTTTTTCTCCAGCGTGTGTTCGCATGTGCTTCGTCCGCTGGCTGGCTTGGGAAAATCTTTTTCCACATATCTGGCAACAAAAAGGTTTTTCTCCAGTATGGGTTCGCATGTGCTTGGTTAGGGTGCTGGAATCCGAAAAACTTTTTCCACACTTCTGGCAACAATAAGGTTTTTCTCCAGTGTGTGTTCGCATGTGCCTAGTTAAGCTTCCGGAATGGGAAAATCTTTTTCCACAATCCTGGCAACAAAAAGGTTTTTCTCCAGTGTGTGTTCGCATGTGCCTGGTCAGCTTGCAGGCTTGGGAAAAGTTCTTTCCACACTCCTGGCAACAAAAAGTTTTTTCTCCAGTGTGTGTTCGCATGTGCATGGTCACTTGGCTGGCACTGGAAAATCTTTTTTCACACTCCCGGCAACAAAAAGGTTTTTCTCCAGTGTGTGTTCGTATGTGCGTGGTCAGGCTGCCGGTTCGGGAAAATCTTTTTCCACAGTTCTGGCAACAATAAGGTTTTTCTCCAGTATGTGTTCGCATGTGCGCGGTCAGGTGGCCGGATTGAGAAAATCTTTTTCCACAATCCTGGCAACAAAAAGGTTTTTCTCCAGTATGTATTCGCATGTGTGCGGACAGGCTGCAGGCTTGGGAAAATCTTTTTCCACACTCCTGGCAACAATGAGGCTTTTCTCCTGTATGTGTTCGCATGTGCACGGTCAGGTTGCCGGCTTGAGAAAATCTTTTTCCACACTGCTGGCAACAATAGGGTTTTTCTCCAGTGTGTATTCGCATGTGTGCGGTCAAGCTGCAGGCGTGGGAAAATCTTTTTCCATAATCCTGGCAACAAACAGTTTTTTCGCCAGTGTGTGTTGGCACGTGTCTGGTCAGGTGGGTGGCAGTGGGAAACTTTTTTCCACACTCCTGGCCAAAACGTTTTTTTTCTCCTGTGTGTTTTCGCATGTGCATTCGCAGATGTGTTGACTGGGAAAATATTTTTCCACATTCGTGGCAACAAAACTTTTTTTCTTCAGTGTGTGTTCGCACGTGCTTGGTCAGTGCACTGACAGTGGGAAATCTTTTTCCACACTCTTGGCAAATATGTTTCTCTTCCCCATGACTTTTTATGTGTTTGGTGAAACACGATTTTTTTGCTAAGCGCTTTTTGCACTGATGACCAATGAATAGTTCTGTGTCTCGTGCAGGTTTTGTGTGCTTGATAAAGGACAACGTTCCCACCAACCGTTGTCCGCTGGGCTGGCAATGCCTTCTTTCATCAGATGTTTCACCTGTTGTTTCATCTGATGATGTTGCCTGAGGAGCAGATTTTCTACAGCGTTCCAAGCAGAACAAGTTGTCATCAGCTAAACGTTTGGTATCTACTGCTGGGCAAGATTTGGTTTCACTGTAAATTCCACATCCATTATGTTGCAAAGAGGTACTTTGAGGATCACGCCGAGGGACTTCATCTTTTTGAGTGCTGTTTAATCTCCTACTGGTATTTTCTAACGTGTGACATACAGGAATATCTTTGCTAATTGTTTCCATCAAAAGAGATGAATGAGGCGTTTGGAGATAGCGTGTTGTGTAGAGGTGGCAGTGGAGATTAGTATTTGTTGAAAAAATAGACGAAAAAAGTTCAGGATTCTTGTTTGCTTCGAGCGATGCTCTGGTTTTCGATGTTGTTTCGAAGACAAGTTCTCGAGGCAATTTGCCAAAGTGACGCAAACGATGATCTTTGGAAATTTTCAATGAATTTTCTGTGGAAATTTTGTTGCTGTGATATAAGAGCATTTCCGATTGTGATGATTTGTTCAGATTCGGTGAAATATTTATTTTTTCTGATTGCTTTTTGAAACAACATTTTTCATTGTTTTCGCGTTCAGATCCCTCATGACTTTCTGAAATTCTTCTTTCATCCAGTGTTTTTGAGGTTTGTTTAACGATGAACAAGTTGCTCAAACTCAAAACGTCTTTTTGATTTTTTCTTTCTTTTGGCTTGACCAACATTGATCGTCTTGTTACGGTTTCGTCCAACTGTTCGCCACCTGTTATTTAAAAATACTGTTAGCAGATATCATATATGAAGCCATGTCTGCAAAAAGTATAGATTTTGAAACGTTTGAGATTTGAGCTGCAAAAACATAGTCGTGAAACACTCTTATGACAATGAATGTATCTCTTGCTGACAGCCATTCGCTGATGATATTTTTGCCAGAGTTGATATTTTTTTCCCATGATGAAGAGCAGCTTCTGTCATCATGCAACCTTTCGTTTTTAAACCTTTTACAAAAAAACGCAGGATTAGCAAGCATTCCTCGTAACTGCTTTATCATCGAAAGAAAATTATAAAAAAATTAATTATTTTTGAACACATACTTGAAACACTTGAGTCGGTATTTACAACTTGTTCATTGTCTTCTGCAATTTCCGTGCTTGAAAATGGGCAACTGTAAGCGGTAGATATAAACATTATGGTAAAGCACATCGTTCGTTTTATCGGATAACACTTATAATTCATACATGCATTCCAAGATTACGTGGGTATTGACTTTTTAGTATTTGGCAATGCTGTAGTTTCAAATATTTGACGCGAATTTAATTATGCTCACTAATTTTTTAATTTTTCTGCAGCAAAACATTTTTAAGAGATTTGTAACATACTTGTTTTGCATTTCGTGGATGTTTCGTGGATTAGTGTTTGATTATAAAAACTATGCAAGACACGTTTTTGCAAATGCTACTGCAAAAATAATGTTGTTGAAACGCCTAAACCGTTTTCAAATGTTTTTTTCTTTGAAACTCGTATCGTTTTTTCAACACATATAACAAGCAGGACACCACTCACTCGCAAACATCTGAACGTCATCGGAAGCAGATTCTCCACATAGCCGCAAACAATAATTACAGATGTTTTTGAACTTGCCTTGAGGTTTCCTTGCTGAATGCGAAATAGCTTCTAAACTGTTTCCCAGTAACTGATGTATTTTCGCTCCCAAATAGAACCTGAATAAACACCAGAGTAGAAATATGTTAAAACAGTAATATAATCCTTGCGTAAAACAAAGCTGCATTTAAAACAACATCTTCAAAATGTTAAAAGCAAACATTAGACCATTTGCCTATTCTTTTGCGCTACTTGAGAATATAGAAAAGTTAGAAAATTATGTTACTACCTGTAGAAAGGTAATGATCTCAGAGATGATATTCTTTTAACTCAAGGATAATACACAAACATTTGACAATGAGATTGTGATTGAAAACATGCTTTGTATTATTATAATCGAAACTTGTTTCTTACGTCTGATATTGATATTTCTTCTCGCTGGATTCCATCGAAACACTTCCAAATCACAGACATTTTCAATTATAACTTGCCATGTTTAAAGAAAAACGCCTTTTTGTCAATTTTCTGGTTTTAATTTACACAACATACATCAAAAAAGTCGTCACCCAATTTTGTTGATAGGGTTAATCATAGAAAATTATCTTCAAAACAATGGAAAGCACCATGCACGATAAACATTTATGCTAGCCGCTTGCTTTTCTTTGGTCCAAAAGTGCCCCCCACAACCTTTTTAATTCTAGAATCGCCACTGAGCACCTTAGCTATGGCAGGGTATCCACACTCCTTTAATAACCATTTTCCATACATGTTCAATACATTATCAATACTAAAAACATGTTAAACACCATCCCTTATCCGAATTTTTAAAAACTCACATTATAGAAACACTATTTTACAAAAAAATTCAATTGCATTCCTTTGAGTAAAACTGTGATAACATGCCAACAAAAAAATTTTTGTAGAAATTCATTTGCTTTTTATGAAAGACTGTCAATAATTTTCATCAAACTGTCTAACATGATTGTCACCATCAGGAGTCAGCCCCGTATCCAAATTTTAATGTTTGGAGGGGCAAACGACATTGTACGTGGGCAATGGTTTTGTTTTATTGCATGTTTAAAACAAATAATTTTAATTTTCCACGATTAACTGGTTAGCATATTGCCAGTTGTCTGTTTTCACTCTGATCACATGAAATTTTTGATTGTATGCTATGTGCTGTGGGGTAGCCAAGCAGGGGAGGAAGAGGAGGAAGATTCCGGCGCCTTCCTCAAATTTTCAAAAGCGATGACTTTTCACAGAAAAAAGTATCCACACAAAACTTAAGGAATTTGTTTAGTTATGCACTTTTCCCTTGAAAACAACAAAGAAATCCAACGAAAAGTTTTTCTTAAGCTTCAAGATATTTTTCTGACTACGCGTCAGTGCGTGATCCCTGTTTACCGCGTTTGATTCAGCAAAAACTGTGTTTGATGTTTTCCTAATGCACGGCGGACTGTTTTGAAAAACATAACGATATTTTGACATAAACACCAAAACTGAACCATTTTTATTCGTATCAGTATTTAAAGACACTGGTACGAAAGAACCTACGTCTAATTTCTCACAAGAGTCACAACAATGCACGAGATTTTATGTAAATACACACATTCTATTGGTCACTGAAACATTCAATGAATCGTTCCGATTAACAGCTGGAAGTCGAACTTATGTAATCTAGCATGTAAATATTCTACCTTTCATCAACATTCGCAGTTTTAAAAATGTGTTTCAGTATAACGAAAAAAGAAAACATGAAAGAACCAAGAAAATAAATTTGAGCATAAACTGTCGCAAAAGCTGCAGTTCTGACACCTGCTAAATAGTCTAACGGATTAATCAATATGCATCGAAGCACTGGCAGTGTCAATTTAAGGCAATGTTTTAAACATGCAGTCTTCGAGTTTTGGTCGAAAGATCAGAAATGATGTCTTCGTTTGCCACAGCAGCTGTTTAATTATTTTTCAAAACCTGAACAAAACCACCTGACATTTCAGGTCATGTGTCATGCACTTGCGATAAGGTGTGAGAATCCTCACCACACTGGAGAAACTTGCTTCGCATGTGGCTGTCGGAACTCCTATAGTTAAGCCCGCACGAAGCAGCAAGTACATGGTCGGAAAAATTGCTTTATACTTCCAAAAACACTTCAAAAGCTGGTCTAAAGTCGTACGGGTGTTTTCATTCAAAAGGTCATCAGGAAGCTTTGATGAGACAATCCTTTTCACAGTAGTAGTTCAGCATCGCGAACACCTTCACCGATACTTTTGATAGTTGAATTGACTAAATAGCGGAGAGGTTAAAATTGTTCCTTGTCGAGAAAGCTATTCGATGCTGGTGAAAGAGCAGGCAAAGATTTGATGAGAGGCATATTTAAATTCCAAAAACCGGCGGCTGAATTCGCTCGGAATAGTATCGGTGATTTCAAAGTAAGTTTCAAATTCAAACTCTCACTTTCATTGTAAATTCCGACGTGTTCTGTTATGACGTCGTTTCTGAATTGAGATGAAACTGACTTTTTCAGCTTGTTTAGAGCGTGGGATAACTGTACTGGAATTTTTGCAGTATTTATTCAAACTCTGCATCGCTTCTTAATTTTCCAATCTCTCCGATAAGTAGATTTTATTACATCATAACCTGCAACCAAACTGCTAGATTGCGGTTGCAAGGTTTTGTCTGCTGGAGCGAGAAAATTTAAAATCAAGTTCATCACTTCGCTTGCGAAAATGAAATGCCGCATGCTTATTGCTGCAAGGAGTAAGACACAGAATGTCAGACACAGAATTCCCTAACGTTTTTCATCAACTTCTAATTCGCGTACATTATCCTACTGGGTTTGGTTTGGCTATTACAAGACGTTCTGTTTGACTACAAGCAAGGCTAAGACCGACGTTCCCTCTAAGGCAGCGCTTCCCAACCAGTAGGCCGCGGCCCACTAGTGGGCTGGGGAGCTCTTGAAACAGGGCCGTGAACCATTTAAAAATATTACAATTTCTGGTAAAGAATTAAAATGTTTTTGAAAATTAACCGATATTCCATATTTTTCCATTGATGAGTGCGTGAAATGGGAACCCTGAATCTTCCCATTTTGCGTTAAGAATTATGCATTGTTTTATTGTGCTCTCGTGACACAAAGAAGGTTAGCTGACTCTCTGTCAGCCTGTATTTTGCCTAAATTCGCTTGTGTTACATTTGCCAAAAGCTTGCAATCAAAGGTGTAGTGGGTCGGGAATGCGTGGGAACGGCGTTCCCACACCTTTTTCATGTTTTGCTAATGAATTTGAAACTGTTATAAAATGGCTAAATTTTTGGTGCGTTCCCACACCTTTTTGGTTAGCACTACATCCCTGCTTACAAGTGTACAAAAATATTGTCGAATGAGTCACTGAAACCATCGGAGCTGGAGAGGCGGAATACTCACCACCCACGAAGTGTAATGAAGCTGAAAGAATATTTTCAGAGGAAGAGAGATGCTCTACGCACACAGCAGCAAGTCATGATTTCGTATACTTACCCAATCTAGGTAAGCAATAAAAGCCATAGCTATATGGTGCCTGCCGGTCGTGTTGCTCGTAGCAAGAAAGCATTCACTATTGCGGAGAAACTTATTCGTCCCTGGTCCCAGTGCTATGGATTTGTGTTGGGAAGTTCTTGGAGAAGCAGCTGCTTCAAAAGTTGAATTAGAATAACTACCCAGTAACACGATTACGAGAGGAAGAATTTTAATTGAATNGAGTGATGATATCGAATGTCAGCTGTTTAAAGAATCAAATCCAGTCCTTACTATTCCATACAGTTGGATGAATCTNCTGACTTCACCAATGTAGCTTTATTGCTTGCGTTTGTAAGAAACTGCGATGACGGCAAGGGTCATTACGACTTACTTTTTGCAAATAACTTCCCACAAGAACGGCCGCTGAGATAATTTCTTGCCTTGACATCAACTTTGCTAGTAAATGCATTGATTGGAAGAACTGTGCAAGTGTTTGCACAGAGGGAGCTGCATCAAGGACTGGGATCCATCATGGTGTTGCTGAACACTTTCTGGAGAGAGCAAGACAAGCCAAGTGGATTCACTGCTTCTTTCGTAGAGAAAACCTCGCTGCAAGGCAGATGTCACCAGAAGTCCATGAAGTTATGTCTGTAGCTGTAAAGACTGTGAACTATATGAAGAAAAATGCAGTGCATTCGGATGCTTTGCTGACATGTGAGACAGGCTCAGTTCAAATCACTTGCAGCTCCTGTACCACTGAGAGGTTAGTTGGTTCTTAAAAGAACGAGTTCTTAATCGTCTCTTGGAATTGAGACGTCAAGTTTACATGTTTCTTCAGCATCAGTGTTCAACTCTTGCTGAACATTGCTCTAATTTTGTGCCAAAGTGGCCTACTTTTCAGATGTGTTTGACCAGCCGAATCAATTCAATATGTCGATGCAAGGTAGGAACAGCTCAATATGTTTAGTTGCTGATAAAATGGAGAGGTTTAAGGCAAGGTTAAGCCCCCTGGAAGAAAGGGTTAAGGATAAACGACTTGATATATCTCTACTGCTCAGCGAAAAACTCTAATCTACTCCTCATGTAGACATTTCTGAACCAATAGTTCAGCATCATACTCAGTTGTCGCATAAATTTGATTACTACTTTCCAAAAGATCCACCTCCTGGAAACCTTTGGATTTTGAACCTTTTTGCTGTCACTTCTGCAGCAGAGGAAGTGGCTCTGTCCACGAAACTTAGGGGTAAACTCATTGAGCTCCCTGAAGACAACAGTCTGAAGCTTTGATTTCAAAAAGGTCTCACAAGGAATGCCCTTCATTGTCAGAACGTGCCATCAACATTCTGTTGCTTTTTACCACTGCTTACCTGTTTGAGTCCGGCTTCTCAACTGTAGGTGTAACAAAGCCGAAGACCCATAACAGTCTAAAAGCTACATTCTGAATGCAGCGTTGCGTGTGAGCTTGTCTCCTAACTAACCTCGCCTTGATCTGATACAATCGAAGCAGCAAACTCAAATGTCCAATTTACAAGAATTCTGTCATTTGCTTTTTTTCTTATGTTTTAATTTTTTCAACGTTAAATGGCCGAAGGACTTTACCGATCTCAAAGAGGGCCCCAAACAAAATTTTCAGTAAAAGGGGGTTGTGGGCTGAAAAAGGGTGGGAAGCATTGCTCTAAGGTGAGCAAATGCGCAGTACCACAAATCACTTGCGCAGTGAAATCTCATTTTCGTGCACTTGCAACATTCCAGAGCGTTGGAAAAGCAGGAAAAAAAGGAGAAGCAATTTGAAGTAAATGTGTGGGTCCTACTTTGTTCTTATTTTCACAAAACTTTATACTTATTATAAATTCTTACAATTTTCACCAAATTTGTAATTCATTTAGAATCCTGGTAACTCAGCTTCAAAATATTCATACTCACTAAAAACAACATTTGCCTAAATTTTCTTAGAGAGAACACTGGTCGAAATTTCATATTATGACATTACAATAGCCAGTTTGGTAGTGCCATGGTGTTGTTCACACTAACAGAGACTGCGGAAACGNTTTTTAAAAANGGTTTTCAGTGATTGTGACGCCACAAATAGAAATCGTTACCAGTGTGGGCGTTCCTTAGTACAATTCATTCTGTAACAATGAGGTTAGCTTTTTATGCAGCGCGTGGTGGTGTTGCGAGTTGGCGTAACAATTTGTCAGCTTTCGAATTTGAATCATTCGGGCGGAAAAAAATTTGAAGAGCATTGCCCCCGAATAACCACGTGGCTATGGGCCTGCCAACAGTGGTGATTTTTTACACCGCACTCCTAAGTTAGGAATGCTTATTGAAATAGTACAATTTCATATGAAACTTTCCTTGAAACAGATAATTCTTGCTGTGTACCACGATTTCCGTTGATTGCAAAGATCCTACAAAATTGTTAATAACCAAACTTCATTCACGTTATGTTGAGGAGTCGGAGTCGGGAGTTGGGAATTTTGGAAAGGGTCGGATTCTGATATTTTACCTTCGCCTTCGCAACCCTGATCACCACTGACCTTTTCACTCAGTGATTTTGAAT
>JGI24158J21664_10003598_pt1 | contig 19539 bp, 10 predicted proteins | sample Ectturendosymbi3_FD_21664 | JGI IMG/M metagenome (IMG submission 21664) | reverse complement strand
ATATGATTTTAATCGATACAAAGTATAGCCACAAAGAGTCGGAGACGCAAGAAAGTGTTGAAAAACCTCCTGAACATCACACAACTCTCCAACATGTTTGCATTATTTTGTATTGCCCTCATGCTTAAAAAAAATCTGCAATGCATCAATCCGCGAGGATATGGAAGCAACCATAGCTGTACTGTGGATTAGAGGAAACGTTGGTATACTTTGTGGCATTTGACTTTTTGCTGTGTTCGCCTGAATCTGAGGTAAGAATTCTGAAATGTTTTTCCAAATGCTTGATGCTTTCCTAATACCTTGAAGTAAACCTCTAAGTCTTTAAATTTTATAGAAAACTCATAATAGTGTACTTCAATGTTTTTTGTAATTGGCTTGGACTACATTTCCTTTACATTCCGCATACTGCAAAGAAAAGTTTTTACATTTAAAGTTTGAAATAAGTTACATGAAGAGACATGTTCCCAGAGTGCAAATGAAATCAAATTTACAGTAGTTCAGCATGTTTGATATCAATGAATAATACTTTTAACAGAATAAAAGCACAACGACAGAGCCGCAAACAGCTGTTATTTTCGGGGGGGGGGCAAAATTAAGTAACTTGTTGCTACGTCTACAAAATACATACGTTTGTGAAAATTTCGGGGGGGGGAAATTGCCTGCCCGATTAGCCCCCCTCTGGTTGCGGGCCTGCACAACGATTTCTGTTTAGTGTTGAATGATGTCACCTCCTTTCCACTGTATGTTTACAAACTTGTTCTATTTGCAGTTTCACTCGCGGAACACACAACTGGTACGACGCTAAAATTTTTAGAAAACAAAATTAGGATGTAGCAATTCTCAAGAAAAATAATCTTTCTTAGTTATATTTGCTGAGAAATCAAGCATTATTGATTAGAATTTCTTTCCTGCATTCCAAATGCTTTAAAACAAAAAGAATAACATACGTTTAAGCATTATCATATTTTTCTACATTCGTTTAATGTTTTCCAGACAGCTTTTTATACTTCTTTTAACTATGTTGATTGCGTTCTGTGAAATGCAGATATTTAACTCAACTGCGATGCACACATGAGCGATACATTATCAGGAGTAAATATACAATGTAAACCTGTGCAATGTATACACTAAATATACTTATATAAAAGAAATACACAATAGAAAAATCTTTTCTGGTTTGACAGAATGTGTACAGTAGTCGCGATTGAACCAGGCAGCGCCTTTTAATTTAGATGTTAATTGTGTTTAATAATTTTTCTTATGTGTTTCCCTTAATGATGTTTTCTTTGAGCGATTGATGAAAACGAAACATTTTGCAAGAGCTGCAATCCAAATCTTTTTCAGATACGCAAACAAACATTTTGTTTCGCTGACATTTTCCTATCTACTTGTGCATATGAAGTGTGCATATGTAATTCGATGGAGGTGCAGGTGCGATGTGGTGAATGACAAAAATAGTTTCTTCAGATGCTTATTGAAAACAGTATGGTAGTCACAATTAACTAAAAAATGTTACCTTTGATTGTTTTAACTTGGTCATAAGCTAACGTAATGTTAATATTGTCGCGATCGGAAATCCCGAGCGGCATGTGCGCAAAGCTTCGCACCGTGGCAGCAAGCAACAATAGAGATCATACGTCGCAATTTCTCTATTTATTGCTTGCTCGCGCCACGCACATATATTGTTGTTCTTCGCGCACATCCCGTTCGTGGTGAATCACACAATCAACGCAACGCCACCGGAGAGATTGCATCAATATAATATATTAAACAAGTGACAACGCGAATTGCAGGTACCGTTTCAACGTATTTCAATTATATTTCTCGAAGGTCATCACGTGTCCTTCATAGTTTGTGCAGTTCTTTCAATCCACTGCTAAGACTCACTAGATCTCTGGGCAGGTACTGAGCAGCCATTCGAATGTCTCGTTTTCCAGAATCGTTAGAACATGCACTCTATGTGGAGGTCGATGGATTGGACAGTGAAGGACAACATAGTCAGTGGTCTGTTTTTCTGCGGTACGCTCGCAAGCCGTAGAAGGGGCCATACTTCATTTCTATAAGCAAGAGCGGAGTTACGTATTACAGACCAGCAACGAAACAAATGAACTATCCACGTGGGGTGATTGGGTAAAAGCAGAGATCAAGTAGGACAAATTTCTCTTTGTCTGACGATGCTTCCCGATAGTTCTAGTTGCTTGAAATTAAACCAGCTCGCAGTTTTGGTTAGTTAATGCTTACATACCTTTGACCGTTGATCGATATTACGTTCCTTGTATCACGTTACTAATTTTTGGAAAGTTTGCCCAACGAGCATTAAGGTACAAATTATTTCAAATGTGTAAGTTTGTTTGAAGCGCCAGTTTCAAGTTAGTGTGTAACTTCACGCTTTAATGGTGAAGATGATTTTGCTTATTTTTGTGTGCAACGGATTGTCTGAACGTTCATCCGTGGGCCGAAACTGAATGGGGATAGCCGAGCAACGGTTGACAGGTTCTTACATCGCTCGACAAACATCAGAAGAATCTCATCTACGCATGACATACATATGCCACTGGTGACGGTCAAAGAGATGTTTTGCTAAAGAGGGATAGGTGGCCAGGCTTCCTAATTGCTTAGATAGTCCAGGATGTAGTGGACAAGTTATGCTTTGAGTTATTCAGCTTTTCGAAAGCAAGATTTTTTTCAGAATGTGCGTTCGTGTCGATGCTGTTAAAATTTTGAAATTGAAAAACTTTTATGATGTTCGATGATGAAAAAATCTAAAACGACTTGCTCAATGCAAGCTTCAGGTTCAGAGGGCATTTAGATTATTTGCGATTAACACAGCAACAAAATACCAATGAAATATGTATCTTTGAAGCATGATATTTCTTGAAAGCAAAAGGTGAAACGAAATATGTATCTTCTAAATCTTTTATTCGTGAAAACAAAATCTTTATCTTTACTAAGGTTAGTTTTTCCTTCCTGTACTGGCTACGCTTGAGTGCGCATCGCAAAGGCATCAGTTCAAAGAACGTAACTTTTCACAAAGGGTCCACTATAAAACTCTACATTTTACAAGTTGTTTGGGAGGTTTGGCAAAAAAGAGTTTCGTTACACAAATCACGTTATTGTGACTGGCATATCACAGTCGAAAAACAAGAGATGGACCAGAGTTTTCAAACTCTTCTGCGATAGTGCCCCAATGGACCCCTCATTTTCTGTCGAACGCTTCTTCAATTCATGAACGTAAAACTTAGTTCATGATGCCAACTCTCAAAACGAAAATACATTGAAAGAACGCACAGACCGGTATAACTACAACCCTTTGATATCGGGTTTCATTTTTAGTCATTTCTGGACAGAAACAGTCTTGAATGTCCCGTCTGAATATGTAAAGACGGTTTCCTTTGCCGTCTGGAAGCTCTGTCACGGCACTTGACACACACTCCAAAACGTGGGATCTGGAAAAAGAAATTATAAAAATTTTGACCCGATCCCACGATCTTTTACATGGTTCTGTAGACAGACTTTCGGTTTCAGTTGGAAACTGCTTTGCAATGCCACAAAACCCCCGCAACAATTCTACATTCGAAAATGTCACTGAATGGCTCCATTACCTAGTAAGGTATTTCCAATTGAAATAGAATCTGGAATCGAATTTTCTTGTCTTCTTGCAATTCCTCAAACTCTTCTTTTTTCGGATATATATCCCGAATGGCCACTGTTACTGGTGTCAAGTTTTTGCAAAGTTGCGAATTGGAAAAAATTATGTTTAGCTAAATTTTCGCTGATGCAACACGAACTTTGTTTTGAACCCAGGCAATTTCGTTATCACATTAATCAAACATACTCCATTGCCTTGAAGGGATAAGGTCAGTTCATACATTTTGGCAAATACATTTTAACGCTATGTCATATTGTTTCTTGTAATAATAACTTATTTGCCAGGTCAAGATCGACAGATTGAAGGGCGCAAGTAATCAAAATTATTATATTTCTGGGGTAAGTTTGCAAGCACCGCACCAACGGTCTTTCGTTTTTGGAATTGTTCCAAAGTGATTGGGAAAACATTGAATTTTTGCCTGCTTGTCAGCATGAATATTCTTAAAGCTCAGAAAATCTGACAGGCCTTGTCACTTCATCAGAGCTTAAATTATTATCACTTCATTACAAATCACTTCATTATTACACAGCAAACATTTCGACAGCCACTCAGAAATTAGGAATGGAATAAATCCACGTTGGCTGTAACTTCTCCCATACTCCCTACATTTTCCAAACGGTGAACTCATTGTTGCACTTTTATATTAGCTTATAATTGCACTGGGTTTCATTGCAACCCCATTGGCCTAGAACACAAAACACGATACGCCCAAGCACTGAGAAGTTCTACGTGCAGTTATGCCACAGATAAAAACTAAGAAAGTGCAGTGTGATGTGACAAACGCCATTTTGAACACGGTGCTCACAAAAAAAGGGGAAAATAAGTTAAGCCTACGCTTCAAGATATCTGCTGCATAATTCCGACAATCATCATCTTCACGCTTAGTGGTTTTGGTGAAGTGAAAGATGAGCAGTTGCTTCGTCGCCCTAATCTTCAAAGTGATAAGGTTTTACCTTCAGTGCATAGCGGTTGGCAATTTTGTTGCAAGAGAACGCGATTCATTGTCGCACAATTCCACTGGGTTTGCTGATCTCCACTTTGGCAATCACTGCTTTAGTCTTGAGCCCCCTCTAATCCAATCACTGCATTAGAGTCTTGAGCCCTTACATGATAACAAACCAAGTGAAATATCATGAAACGAAACGGCTATCTACACAATAGCGCCGTTGTTTTTATCTGCTGGGTCTCATTTCTCCCANGACGTTGCTGGGTCTCATTTCTCCCTACTGATCTTAGTTGATGTAGCTGTGACCTGGAAAACGGGAAAANCCCCTCAGCAAATCTCAAGCGAANGTTAATCCAATTTTCAATTTAAAGTAGGACACAAAATACATTTCTCCACGGTTTGCGATATTTGAAGGCAACTGAGCGATACTTGACAACAACTTTTCTTGTGCCAGATGGGCATGAAGCGCTCGCAGATTGTGGAACCAGTGTTTGTACGAAATACTCTATGGATCAGCATTTAACACATTTTGTGATTTCATCTATTCAAGTGTACTGCATTTCCTTCTAGTTTGAGACAACGGCGGATAAAGCTTGCATTTGTCTTGTCACAGATATGCGTTCATTTGTCTTGCAAAGGTGATCGCAATGAATTTATTTGGTTTGCATAATCAATGCTCTGTTTTATTATTTTGCACAATTCATTAAAAATTTCACCCGTATCTCACATGCCATGATTTGATTTTTCAGATGTAAAATTTTGCAATATGTGTATCGAGAAATTAAAATATTTGCAAACTATAAAAAAGAGCCCTAGTGCAGACAAGTTTGCTTAAGACAACAAAATATCTCCAGGATTCTTCAAATAGCATCCTCAAATTTTCACTACATTTTGCTCAACGTGGTTTATCCTGTAAAGGGAAAATGTTAAAGATGATCTCTGGAACATTAAAATACAATATTTAATCAAAATCTTTCCTCTACAAATTTAAAAAAATAAAATTAATTTACTGGTGATGGCCTCGGAATTAAAAATCGCATTTTATAACGTAAATCCCGTTTATTACTTGCCTGTGAGATTTAAACAATCTGCTTTCAGCTTTCAGATCACAAAAGTTTCATTCTTTTTGTCCTACCGTAAATATTATCAAATTCTTCGATCATAATTTTTAAATACCGGTATTTCGACTTCAAAAACTCACATCAGTTTGATTATGTTCGATTTGCACTCCATCGGAAATATCACGCCTGGTACGTGGTGAACACCTTCGTTTCATTTAAAAAAAATCCACGAATACTGCAGTGATCCGTTTATGTATCTCAAATACAGTAGCTGCTCTTTCAAGAATAAAATTCAGTCCATGTTTGGGAAAGCAATTGGTAAGCAACTGTAATGTGTAACGTCTCAGTCCAAAAGCAGCGTATGTTTTCAGTCGACCCGGTTCCGGAGCACGTTTCATTCCAAACCTTTCAATGCCGACAAAGGCAACGTCTACAAAACTTGATCATTTAATACTTTCTCCCATAGCTCTGAAAAATGGCCAGAAACGTGCGCTAGAAAGAACACTCAGCCCGTCCCGTAACCATGGGGGGCTTTAAGGGGCTCAGCCCCCCCAAAGTAAGTTCCAAGCCCTCTTAAATTTGAATATGAAGCACCATAAATCACTGGAGTTTGTATATTTTATCAACACCTCACATTGTCAAGCCCCTTGCATAAACGTAAAGCCCCCCTGGTGAAGACTTTCTGGCGACGGTTCTGAACTGAACGTGCATTTTTCACTTGCACTGCCACTGAATTGTCTTTTGAATTTTGTAAAGGAGAAAATCAGAAATGAAGACATCATGGAGTAGACCAGTCTTGGATCTTGCTGAAGCATTACAAAAATGTCGTTCTCAGAGGTTTGAGACCATCTGCCTAAAAGTAACATTTTGCAATGAGTTTTTAAAATTGTTCCAAACTCTGTGTCACATTGCATTTCGTGTAGCAAGAACATTTTTATACAGCAAAAGTTTCTGTTGCAACCTTTCAGCATGAGCTATCTATTGGAAACAATAATGTTCAAAATATTCGCAAGTTTTTCTTCTGAAAACTTCAACAAAAGAAGTAATCACACAGTTTTGTTACATTTCATGAAGAGGGGTAATGAGAAAGGCAGATATGCGAAAAATTGTCAAACGTTTCAGCAAAACTGCAGTTCATCTGGAAAGAATCAAGAATTCTGTTAGTTTTCAGAACTTGCACAGGGCTTGTAAACCAAGGCTACTGGTCAAGGGATGATCACATGATAAATATGATGGTAGAGCGCTTACTCAAAACTTCTCAACAAAAAGATTCCCCTAGCTTTGTTCACATGAACAATTGCCAGTAGCCTAAATCACCCACAAAAAGTCGTTTGAGTTATGAACTTGGATCAGAGTCTATGATCATGCCAGAAAACCTTGGCTTACACTATTCATGAAAACCAAAGGTGTGCCTTAGCAAAACTCGCCTCGATTGGATCATTGAAAAGTGGAAAAAAGTTTTATTTTCCGACGAGTCAACTCAACTGTGCAACGGTTCACACCTCGCAAGCGTTCGTATGAAGACCAGGTGGTGCCAGATATGAAGATCGTTACATGGTCCAGACCGGGAAACACCCCCTTAGCATTATGGTCTGGGGAGTAATGTCTTCAAATGGTACAGGTGGTATGTAATCTGCATTTCCTCGAGACAAGTACCACCACGAATGGGACCGAACATCTAGATCTTTTCAAAGACAAGTCAGATATTTGGATGGCGTAACATGATTGCAATGTGTTCATGCGCAACGGCGCTTGAAGCCATAGGTCAAAACGAGTTAAATATTTTCTTCAGGAGAAAAATGTTTATGTCCTGGATAGGCCAGGAAGCAGTCCCGATTTGAACACGATAGAAAATTGGTAAGAAGTGATGAAAATCGAACACCCGTTCAGCATCCCATCAGCATGGAATTACAGAAGAAAGAATAAAAACTGTGTAGAATCAACCAATTTACTTCAGATTACTGCTGGAATCTTATAGACAGAATGCCTCGCAGAATGGCACCTATGGTAGAAAAAGAGGAAATCATAGCAATCATTGAAAGAAGTAAAATGTTCATATTTTTTGAAACCTTGTGGTGTTCCATGTGTTTGATAGTTAAAAATAACTACATACCTAGAACATTAAACGGAAATGACATAAAACAAAGGAGTCATGACGAGTCTAAATCAATTTGGAGTGAAAAATCCGGAGTGGTCTAGTTTTCCGTGCGATTGTATTCAGATAAAAGGAAGTATTTTGTCTGGATTAATCGCGTTTGTGATTTCATCACCAATGTTCTCACTGAACATACTCAATTTTTTGCGGTACTTTTCAGTTTCAATTTAAACACTGGCACATGGAGTTGGCGATGCAGATGTGGACGAAATGTTATTAAGTTCGAAACTGACACAGTGATTTAGAACTTCGAAGTGATGCTAACAAGTTCAAACTATAATTATATGTTTATAAATGGAAAAATCTATATTAAAGCGCACAATGTAAAAGATGCCAAATTAAAGCAAAAAGGATTTGTTTGAAAAAATAATATGCATTTTAAATAATAATATGCATTTTCACTCTTCCATCTTTTTGTGCGGATTTTTTTGAAATTTTTTTCAATCAATTTTTGAAAACATTCAAGACAATTACTTCCTTCTACCTAGATGAAACAAATGATACTGCAACATACTCATGCAGATAATAAGCAACCTGTCTTCATTTTCCGTTGCTCCAATGCACACAACTGAATGAATTTCTTTGTTATAGCTTAAAGCATGGCCATAAATTACAGCAGACCCAACGAAGAGTTCAAGCAGGTGCTCAACAGTTTAAGCATGCGCTGAACAAGTCATTCTGCCATGTTTGCATGCTTCACAAGAGTCAGTGGTGCAGAAATCCAAGAGTGGGTGGAAATAACCTCATCTGCAATGTGAGTGGGAGGAGCGAATGCGCAAAGTTTCGCTGCAAATCCGAAAATGTCGTGTCCTGATTTATTCCATACTTGGTCGTCTAACTACGTAAGCTTTTATATATTTCTTAGTGTCGCCAAAATCGATTCAAACAAAAGCCTTGATGTTTCAGTAGCTATTTTTGCAGCTGAAAGTAGTTGTTGAATGTGTCCAATTTGCTACCTTGTAACTCTAAACCAAACAGATAAACATGATATTTTACCTTTGCATCAAAATATTGGCATAACTGGTGACATTGGACTTTGTTTTCTGCACAAGCAAGAATCGTGCATGAAACGCCTGAAACATTTTCCTAATGGTTCATGGTTTCCCTCACTAAGTAAACCTCTAACAGTTAATGTAAAAAGATTGCATTAGCAAACGTCAATAGTTTGACTCTACGGTTTATTTCGTTTACATCTCGCAAGTTGCAACGGAAAGCGTTGGCATTTAAATAAGTTACATGACGAATTGAAAAAGTTTAGAATTTGAATTATTCTATCTTGGTCGACATTTTGGAGCACAACAGACAATATTGCGTTAGTGCATATGATTTAGAGATTTCATGTTTACTAATAAGTACTTTTCACATTTTGATTAGCAGAACACAAAATCGCTAGTTCTTGGCATTTTTGGAAAACACGTCAAAATGGTAGTCATCCTGAAAGAAGATCATCTTTCTTCTTTTAACTTTTATTAAGAACATAACTATGACAGTCGACTTTATTCCTTGCAGTGCAAATTTTTCCAAACACAAAATNTACATGCATATAAATTGACATTTGTTTTCTACATTGCTTGAAAATGTTTGAAATCAGTTCTTTTGCTTTTTTCACTGCAGGCTGATTGCCACCTGCGACGCTCTGATATTCACTCCAATTCCTGTCAACGCTTGAGCGATCTCACTAATCTTGGGTGTGCATGCAACCCAAACGAAATAATGTATTCAGGAGTTGTATCCATCAGCGAAATTTAACTTCATGCTTGCGATTTCGCGGTGTGTGTGCAGTAGTGTGTTGTTAGTGCTCAGAACCTCACCTTGGATATGAAAGGTGTTTCAAAATTTCTCTAAACCTTTTTTTAGATGATTTTATATCGTTTCGAACGGTTGATAAACAAGAAACGCTTTGCAAGGATTGGAAATAAAACCTTATTTATTAGCAAGTTCAGTTGGATGTACTTCTGCATAAATTTCTTGTTTTGCTACAATTGTCTTACTTTGCTACAAATTTCATGTTTTCGTCTGCATGATATTTGTTATGGTTGTGGTCATTTTGCTGCTGTTGAAACTGACATAGATTTCGTGACTGCCGAACATTCCAAACATTTTTAGCAAAACTTGCGCAAACGCGAGAATCAATTTTGTGTGTAAGTTTTGCTACAACAAAACAACTCAAAGCAGTTGCAAGTATTCAAGCATTTAATGTTTCATTTTCCGGAATTTTTCAATTCGGATAAGCCCTTCCTGGGATTTCTGTATTTTTAACGGAGTGCAATAACAGTAATAAAACCGTTTGTTGAATGTCTTCTTAAGTAGCACTCTAAAGCGTTTAAAGGTGTTTGTTCAACGGTTCGCGGAAAAGCAGTACGTTTTTTTGCCAGTTTAATACAGCTACATGTTTTTCACAGTCGTTGTCACAAACCATGGTGCTGCGCTTTGATGTCTTCACTGTGGCCCGCTTCACATGTACAGAAGATTACCGCCACAAAAGCATTTCTTTGCGGAATATTCATTCGTCGTTTGCGTTTAGTGATGACTTTCAACTGCAGTACGCAGAACACGACACAAAATTTAAGAAAACGTGGCGTAGATTTTCGTTACAACACTTATCAATTTTATGGAGTGTGGTATTATGAAAAGCAAGCATTGAAAATCTTTTCTTTAACAGTTTTTCCTTACATGCAGTCCACGCCTTTGAAATTACTTCGTTCCAAATGAAGCACACGGTACTTTACTAGATTTCAGATGCTCAGCAATCCGCCTTCCTTTCACCTTTCCCCAACGTACGCAAAATCGAATTAATTGCAATGAACGGCCACAAAGTGTCGCAGATGCAAAAAAGTTGAACTATCTGCTGAACATTGAGCAACGCATCAAAATCGTGAAGCCTCTTTATCTGGTTTGCATGCTTCACAAAGAAACAACGATGATGCAACACTTGAACAGATGGAAATAACCACATCGGGAATGTGGTTAAAAGTAGCTAATGCCAAAAGCTTTTCTATAAATCCGAAAGTTTCGCTTCCTGTTTTGACCGTCAACAGCTGTCGTTGAAATGTGCACAACGGTTTTCTTTTTTTCAAATTGCAAAATTTACGTCTAGCACAAGGCCCTGACGTATTCAGTGGTCACGTTATGCAATTGTAAATAGTTGTTGAAGGTGTTCATGTAACTACTTTGAAATTCGGTAACAGTTACAAAAAAAGATACAGCGCAAGAAGCAAAACGTCGTGTTACGCACGTAATTGCCAAGCTTTTTTCTGATCTGACACTCACATGCAATGGCAACGACACAGTAGCATATTGTTTCCAACCTCTCTCATTCACAACACCCTGTACCGCATCGTTCACATTCCAATACAACCAATAGAAGAAAGTCATGACATCAATTTAAAAATTAGCATGTCGCAACATATTTTATATAGAAAAAGCTACTGCATACTTTCGGTAATAACTGAAAATTTCACTCCTGCTCCGTTTCCAATCAGTATATTATTCATAATTTCGATTTCGAGTTCACTACGCCAGTCCAGCTCAGTAACCACCTCATGCCTGCATGGTATAATNTTGACNCACCCATTCCTTTTATTCGCAGGCAATTTTGATTAGTGATACTGCCTGATTGAAACCTCGTTGGNTACTAACATTGCAGTGTGTGCTTCTGGATTCTGTGGGAATCCAGGGGAGTGAACACTTTTATAGTTTACATGCAGGCTACTTGGATAGATTATACGGATGATTAAGTGCACTTATGATTTTATCAGTTTCTACAAATCTTTAAGAAATCGTTGCCAAACGGTTGAATTGGTCATAAAGTTGTTTTCCTTGCCATTTCATTTGGAACATTTATTGTGGAAAATAGCGGAAAAAACTTTTTCTCTGTTTGTTTCGAGGCGTTGCTGCTGAAAGCGGAACAAAATTTGCATATTCTGTTTCATGTGCTGTGGGGACAAAAATAAATGTCTATTTTGCCATTTCAGGGTGTGATTGGCCGAAGTTACTTGGATGGCTCGTATGTGTCAGGTGGTCTAGTTTTCTGAGATAGAACCGAAAGTTTGGCAAACAGAATTGATCATCTCCAAGAGTTGATCATGCTGCGAAATAATTGAATCAAAACCGAATGAAACCCGGCATGGTTTTCATCCCATCCGGTTAACTACCGATAAAATTTTAACCTTCCAGCAAATTTTGGAGAAATCTTGGAAGTATGCTAGAACCGTCAACAAAGGATTGTCGACCAGGTTAATGTGTACGATGGGTTTGATTGGGAAAAGTTTTGAAAACGTGTTAATTTCTTTATCGTTTCAACTTGGTCGTAAGTCAACGTAAGGAAAATGCACAAAAGTAAGCCAGTTGATCGATAAAAATGAATGTTTAATTTCAAGGCATTTCTGTTATATTACGTATTGGAAGTCAGTATGTGTTGAATAAAGATTTTCCTGGGTTTAAAATGGTGCAAAATGTCACTGGCATAACTTAGTGTTTTCATAGCTTGTGTAACACCAAAAGCGCAAGTTCATAAGGTAAATATAGCTACAAGCAAGCTGTGATTGCGAAGTATTTGTTAAGCTGTAGTTGGTCTTAACAAACTCTTTCAGCCATGCCTTTTTGACAACATAAATCTAAAACATTCTTCCACGAGATGATCCGTATATGGAATAAAAGAGCATGCAATTACTTCTGCATTGATTCTTCGCCAAACATGAAAACCACAAAAATTACTTCACCGCGTTCGTAAATTGATATGTAACACTGCAACACAACCATATAAGGGACTTCCTCGAAATCTTTGTCGCATCTTTGACACGTTCAGGCCATGTTTTTTTGTAGTAAACATTGTTTCAATTTTGTTCATGTTAGAATAAAGTTGAAGCACGGCAGCTTTCACGGCATTTACAACCTGTGCAGTATAACTGGGAAAACAATTTTCTCTTCATTTGAAAACCCCGGAAATCCCCGAGTTCAAAAGCCCGTGCAGAAAACCTGACCTCTATCTTGACCCCACTGACGAAGTTCAGTTTATAACGTTCATGCAACGCTTATCCGCATTTAGCAGTCACGAAACAGAGTTACGGTTTCAAACAAACTTGTTATTGAAAGGTGAAGAGCGAGAATGAGCTAAAACACAAAGAGAAAATTTATATTTTTCTATTTCCTGCAAATTAAAAACAAAGGAAAATACACTTAGGCGTAAGAGAAGCGTTTTGCAGAAGATACTAAGTAAGCTGCCTTCATTTCTGTTTGTTCTAAGGTACACACAACTGAATGAGCTTCACCGCTATAAAGTATGGAAACAAAGTGGCGGCTACGCAAGAAAGAGTTGAAACACCTGCTGAACATCGCACAACTCTCCAACATTTTGAAGTTACTTTGTATGGTCTTCATGCTTCACAAAAAATCTGCGATACAGCAATACGCGAGAAGATGGAAGTAAACATATCTGGAGTGTGAATGAGAAGAAACGTTTGTATGTAATTTGTGGCATTTGAATTTTTTCGGTGTAGGCCAAAATCTTAAGTAAGATTTTTGAAATATTTTTCCAAATGCTTAATGCTTTCCCATGACGTCAAGTGAATCTCTATTTTAAATATTGCGGAAAGCTGATAATAATTTACCACAATATTTTGACTATTAGGCTTACGCTGCATTTCGTTCACATCGCTTACTGCAAAGAAAAGTTCTTACATTTAATTGAGTTCGAACCAGTTACATGGAGAAACATGTTCCCAGGATGCAAATGAAAATCAAATGCAGTTTCACTTGTTTTATATCAATGAAAAACTTTTTACAAAAAGTTTAAAATCACAATGATTTCTATGTGGTATGATTGATGTCACGTTTATTTAAATGTTTACTAATATGTTCTATTTGAAGTTTCACCAGCAGAATACAAAGCAGGTCCGATTTCAAAATTTTGAGGAAAAGACTTTGGGAGGGAGTAATCCTCAAGAAAAAGAAAGATGATCTTTTCTCTATTGTTTTGTTAAGAAAACAAGCAATGATATTAGAATTTCGTTCGTGCATATCCAGTGTTCCAAAAAACAAAAGATTAAGCGACATTTAAATTATGATATTTCTTGTACATTTATTTAATACGTTTTCAAGAGATCTTTTCATGCTTTATTCAAGTACATTCATTGGCTACCGTGAAATGCAGGTTTTATTTCAACTCCCGTGCACGCATGAGCGATTTCATTATCAGGGGCAAATGTGCAACGCAAACCTGTTTATTATATGCACAAAACATGCTGTACTTGTATAAACGAAACCTTAACAACCGAAAAATATGAAAAAAGAGTTTTCGCAGATGCTCATTGAAAACAGTATGTAGTCACAATTAACAAAACATGTTAATTTTTTGTTGTTAAAACGTTGTCATAAGCCAACACAATAAAAATGTAATAAAATAAATAAATGACAACGTAAATTGAAGATACCGTTTCAACGCATTTTATTAATTATTCTCAAAGATCATCATGTGTTCTTCATCGTTTGTATAGTCCACTGTTAAGCTTCACCAGATCTCTGGGCCGGTGCCCATTTTAGGACTCAGATACAAGTCATTTCAAATGTGAAAGTTTGTTTGTAGCTGTAGGTGCAAGTTAGTTTGTAAGTATACGCTTTAATGGTGAAGATGATTTTGTTTATTTTTGTATACAAAGGATTTTATGAACTTGTTCCTTTCAACTGTGGATCGGAACTCAGTGGGAGTAAGGTTGTAGGGGTTGATAGATCCTTGTATTACTCGACAAACATCAGAAAAAATTGAACTAGTTATTACACACGTAGGCCACTGGTGACGGTTAAAGAAGATTGTTTTGCGAAAGAAGGACAAGCTTTCGCACTTCTTGTTTTGATCTTCCAGAATCTAGTTGACCAGTTATGCTTAGTATAATTACTCTTTAAAAGGGATATTTTTGCTTTCAGAATGTGCGCTCGTGTTGACGCTGTTCTTGTTGAAAAGCTTTTCCGATGGTCGACGATGCAAAAAATGTGAAAAGGCTTGCGAAATGAAAGCTTGAGATTTATAAGGGATTTAAATTATACGACTACCACGGCATCAAAAGGCCAACGAATGTTTTATCTTTGAAGCATGATGTATCTTTAAAGCAAAAGGCGAAACCAAACAAATNTTTTATTCGTTAAAACAATATCTTTAACTTNACATAATAAAGATCGGCTTCTCCTTCCACNACTGGCTACGGTTCTTNGATGCGTATTGCATAAGAATAAGTGAAGAGAACGTTACGTTTGACATAAGGGACTACTATAAAACTCTAATTTCACAAGGTATGTGCCTGGAGGTTTGCAAAAAAAAGAGTTTCGATACACAAATCACGTCATTTTAACATGCGTATCATAGTCAAAAACAACTGTTTTGACCAGTGATTTTCAAAATCTTCTCTCATAGTGCCCCAACGGACCCCTCATTTTCTATTAAACGCCCCTTCCATCCACTTAAGTAAAAAATATTTTGTGATGTCAGCCCTCACAACGAATATACGAAAAAAGACGGCTGAAACTGGTACAGTTACATAATGCATTAGCCTCTTGATATCAGGTGTCATTTTGTACAGAAGCAGTCTTGAGTTTCCCTTGTGACTATGTCAAGACTGTTTCCTTTGCCGTCTGGAACGTTTGTCACGGTACTTGACACACGCTCCACAGAGTACTGAAAGAACTGGAAAAACACTTGTAGAAATGTTGACCCGATCCCACGCTCTTTTATAAGGATCTGTAGAGAGAATTTCGGTTTCAATTTGAAACCGTTTTGCAATGCCGCAAATTCCTCCGCAACAATTCTATATTATAAATGTCACTGATGGGCTCCATCACCCAGTAAGGTATTTTCAACTGAAATAGATTCTGAAATCTGACTTCCTTGTCTTCTTGTAATTCCTAAAATGTTTGTTTTCATGTATAAATCACCTATCAGAATTGCCATTGCTAAGTTGCGAATTGGAAAAGATTCTGTTTAGCTAAATTTTGCAGATACAACGCGAACTTGTATTTGAACCCAGACAGTTTTGTTTTCACGTTAATGTACTCCAATGCCTGGAAGTGATAAAATCAATTCAAAATTTGGCAAACACATCTTAACACTAGTTGATATTATTTCTTGCAAACACAAATTCCTTGACAAGGTCAACGTTGCAGGACACAAGTAATCAAAATTGTTATATTTCAAGATAAATGTGGAAACATCGTATCTAAGGTCTTTCTTTTTTTTGATATTAGTCCAAAGTGATTGCTAAGATCTTGCATTTTTGCTTGATTATCGAGATGAATTTTACCAAAGCTCAGAAAGCCTGTCACGCCCTGTCACTTGATTAGAGATTAAATTATTATGACATAGAAAACACTTCGTCAACGACTCAGAAATTAGGAATGGAATAAATCCATGTTGGGTGTGACGTCACTCATACTCCTTACCTTTTCGTATCGGTGAACGCATTATGGCACTTTTATATTAGCTTATGATTGCACTGGGTTTCAATACAATGGCATAAGCCTAGAACACATGATGCGACACTTCTACGCACTGCAGAGATCAACCTGCAGTAGTAAACGATCATGCCTTAGATATAATCTAAGTAAGCGCAATGGGATATAACAAACGCAAGTTTGAATATGATGCTTTCAAAAAAAGGGGAAAAACCAGTTCACTTTTGAAGATATCTGCTGTAGAATTCCGACAATCATCACATTCATGCTTGGTGATTTTTTTGAAGTGAAACATGAAATGAAGTTGCTTCGACGTCCTAATCTTCAAACTGACAAGTTTTTACTCTGGGTGCACAGCAGTCGTCCATTTTGTTGCCAGCGACCCATTCGTAATCGCACAATCGCACTGGGGGTTGCTTGCCTCCAATTTCAAAACGGCTGCTGTGGATTGTTGTCCACGATATAATAAGCAACAGAGTTAACTATAATTGACGACAAACGACACTGCCATNTACAACAATAGCGCCGTTGTATGATGCTTATTTGGTCTCATTTCTCCCATGATGTTACTGATCTCAGTCGTTGCAGCTGAAAACCGCANNAACAAAGTTCACTGCATCAAGCGAATGTTAATCCAATTTTCAAGTTGAGATAAAAAACAAACTATCCATTTTGTGCACGGTTTTCGATACTTGAAGACAATTAACTGTAACATTCCAAAGGATGAACAGCTGCTTGCAAAAACGTGTTTTTCTTGTGCCAAGCGGGCTTGAAGCGCTCGTAGACGATTGAAACAATGTTTGCAAAAAGTGCTCAAGTACAAGCTGCAAAAAAAATTTGCGTTTCGTTTACTCCACGTGTACTGTATTTCCTCCTAGTTTGAGACAATTACGGATAAAGCTTGCATGGTTTTCCTGTCACAGAAATGAAGTTCATTTAGCTTGCAAAAATGATCGTAATGAATCTTGTTGACTGCATGAGGTGATATTTTGTTATTTTGCACAATTAATTCAAAATTTCACCCGTGTCTCACGTGCTAGAATTTCATTTTGCAGAAGTGAAATTTTGCAATATCTGTAACGAAAATTTATATATTTGCAAACCGCAAAAAAGCGCCTGGTGCAGACAAGTTTTCTTAAATAAAAGGAAATTTCTCCCGGATTCTTCCAGTAGCATCCATCAATTTAAACTAATTTTGCTGAAAGTGGTTTAGCTTGAAAAACGCAGTAAATCCCATTTAGTGCTTACCTGCAAGTTTTAAATATTAGACTTTCAGTTTTCAAATCACAAAAGTTTCAATTATTTTTGACCTCCTGTAAACATTCGCATATTTTTATTTACTCCAACTTCAAATGTTGTTGGAATTATCACGCTCATTCATTAGCAAATCTTCGTTTGACGAAAAATCTACAACTGCTGCAGTGGTTTATTTCTGCATCTGACATCACCGCTCTTTCGAGAAAGAGGTTCAGTTCAGATTTAGCAAAAGCAACAATCATCTCCAGTCGAATCGGTTCCGGAGGAAGTTTCATTCCAACCCTTGTATTACCAACAAATGGCCCACATCTGAAAAGCTTTGACATTGAACACCTGTCTTTATAACACCAAAAAAATTACAAAAAGCATGCGTCAGGAATGAAAACTGAGCATGCACTTTTCACATGCAATGCCTCTGAATTGTCTATACATTTTTTGTCAAGGAGAAAATCAGAAACGAGGTCATCATGAAGTAGACCGGTCATACAGTAGTTGTTGCAGAGTCATTTCATGTTAGCAATGTCGCTTTCAGACGTTTGAAACCACCTGCCAAAAGTTGAGATTTTTTGCAGTACGTTTTAAACATTGTCCGAAACGTTGTGTCACATTGTATTTTATTTTGTAATAATGTTATTATATAACAAACGTTCCACTCACAATCTTTCAGAATGAGCTATTGAAGGAGCGGCATTTATTGAAAACAACAAGAACCACACTTTCGCAGGTTTTTCTGCTTAAAACATGGGCACAAGAGGGGATAATCACTTAGTTGTGGAGAGGTCAAAATTGTTAAATTTCATGATGTCTTCTACTGACAAAGGCAGATATTCGAAAAACTGATGTTCAGGAAGACTGCGATTTATCAGGCCGACGTCAGTATCAAGAACATTGGTAGTTTTCAATAGTTACACAGGGTTTCTAAGCCAAAGGTTACTAGTCAATGGATTAATTGCTCACATGAACAAATGCCAGTACATCTACCGTGAAACGTCGTTTGAGTCATGAACTTGGGCTCAGAGCCTATAAACTTGCCAGAAATTACGGGCATGAAACGCCTTTCAGGATAATGTTGCAATAGGCTGACGTGACGAAAGTATAAAACGTTTTCTCACAGGAACTAAAGCATACTTTGTTGATTTCACTAAATGTTCGAGTTTTAAAACACTTCGAGTCATTAGAGGAGGATGTCGCAAACGCTACACCAGCGAGTTTTGATTAAAATCTCCCTTTGGTGGAAGTGTGACGCGTCGGCTCTGCCTCTTTCAACCAGGCAGGAAGGTATAACACTAAACCGAGGGCCGACCGCCGACGGGCAGGGCGGGCTGGAGGGCCATGTTTCCAATTGAAAAACATGAATTTTTGGCGGGCCGGCGGGCTGTACAAAAGGGCAGTCCGGCGGTCTGCATATCAGGGAGGGCCGACGGGCTGCACATTAAATGTGGGCCTGCCCTTTTCTGCAGCCCTCCAGTCCGTCCTGTTGTGCAACCTGTTGGACGACGAGAATTCATTTTTTGCATGGAAATACCACCCTCCGGATCGTCAGCCCTCCGTTTAGTGTTATCCGGAAGGAATTCCGTTGGCATTAATTTCACCGCGCAGCTCACAGTGGGAGGGCGTCTCTGTGTCGCATTGGAGCAGGAATCAACGCCATTTACAAAAGTTTTTGCTGACGCTTTTCACATAAAGTCATTTCACCAGATATTTGTTCAAAGTCCCATTACCACGTCTGGCTGAAGCTGCGTGCTTATTCAGCCTATGACAGCAGTTGTTGTAACAATCGATACTTTGTCAGTTTCATCTTTCATTGCACAAAGTGTTTGTTGTGATGAAATGCTCTTTTTGTTATCAACATTATTGTGTTGGAGATCACTATTGCTCACCATTTCGTGTTTTTTGTTGTTAGTCATGTTTGATATTTGCTGGTCCTTTTCAACAAGAAACAGCGTCAACACGAGCGCACATTCTGAAAGCAAAAATATCCCTTTTAAAGAGTAATTATACTAAGCATAACTGGTCAACTAGATTCTGGAAG